>Ga0265798_10007309_pt1 | contig 14305 bp, 9 predicted proteins | sample P3T30metagenome_FD_192430 | JGI IMG/M metagenome (GOLD analysis project Ga0265798, IMG submission 192430) | Plant litter microbial communities from East Loma Ridge, Irvine, California - P3 T30 | ecosystem: Environmental > Terrestrial > Plant litter > Unclassified | place: USA: California...
GTGGTTGTGGAGATATCAAGCAGCCAAAAGTCCGCTTTTTGGTGTGGTTTTGAGGTGGCCCACTCGCTTGTCTGGCCCGCTCGCTTGCCAACTACGTTAGAGACTGTCTCTTTCACAAAGATTGCGAGATCATTCCTGTGACTCGCAGCGTCCACTGGGCCGTGAATTTTGTAGTCCTAGACCGTTCAACTCGTGTATGCAGTCTCGGTGACGCCGACGTCTTGGTTGATTCCCGACTCTCCACGTAAGACGTTGCCGTGTGGATCTTCCAGTGACAAATGCATGCTAGAGACAAACATAGCAATACTACAAGGTACTGCTGAGTCGATTTAGACACTATGCTCATATTGTCTCAAATCCATTGCCGAAGAGATCGAGGTGATCGATGATCGGGCGCCTTACCATAGTGAAGTATGTGTGCGTTCGATATCTACTAATAGACATGCTGATGGTGATTGACAATCGGGTATGTACCCCAGCATGTAACACCAGGCCTCCAGGATCTTTTGTCGTTTTCTTGACGTATGCCGAGACACATCGAGAAATCGACATACATCGATGCTTATACGTTGGCCCGCCAAGCTCGCCATCGGAAACCTCAATGAATCAATCTACACTATCTCAATCGCGTCCTTGGTCTCATTCCATCCCATCGTCCAAGCCCGCACCTCCACCATCCGGCGCGCCACTTTCCCACTCGCCAAATCCACGCTCTACAAGTACTCTAGGAATGCCTCAAGGTAGCTACGGCACTTCTGCAAAAGCTGTTGCTCGATCGCATCTATCCACGCAACCACATCGCCTGCCATGTACGAGGTGCACTGTCCAGCACCATCACTCTATACACCTCCAGTTGGCCATTTTGATCAGCGATAGTAGATATGATTGCCCGTCATCGCCTCTGCTTCAAAATGAGTGTTTCAAATTGTTCGGAGAATCGGGGCTTTCGGTAGCTGGGAGACCTTGGGTTCTCGACAGCCTCTTGTCAAAGTCTGCTGGGGTACACTTGACAATGCCGTCAATGGAAAAAGTTTGGCCTTGTCAGATAGGCTTGCAAGGGTCTGTACAAGCACGCAAGGCGGATTTCCAGATTCTCAAGCTCGTTGGCAGTTGGTGTCATGATTGTAAGGAGATTACTGACATGGCAGCAAGCGAAAAGCCAGAGAATGAGGTTTTTGTACCCCTTGCGTGGTACCTTGGACTGCTGAACAAGCACTGAAATATGACCTGAGCCACGGCTCTGTGTGCTCTTGCTCGTGATCACGTCTGCTGACGATTTCTGTCGTGAGTTATCATCACGAATTCACCGGACACCAGGCACAGATGATCAAGCATCTGGTCGCATCTGTAAGTAATAAGCACCTTGGATATTTGTCATTTCCCATGCGACTCAGTCAGCCTACAACATTGCTCAGCGATGCCTTGGAACAGTTCATCAATCCTCGTCGCACACCGCACCCTTGCGCGAACATTCATCCTTCCCCGCGCCGTCTCCGAAGCTGCACATCTCGGTCACATCCGCAAGACCGAAAAGCTTGGTAAGCACGACGAGCTCACGATCCGAGAGTTTGAAAAGACATGGAAAGGTCTCACCAACTTGAACAATCAACGTACCGCGTCCCTTCTAGAAGTGATGCTTGAACATAATTGTACTCCAGAACAGATACTCTAGGAGAGCAGAATCCGGATGGAAGAACTGCTGGGCAGGTACGATAAGGCCATTGGAATGCGGGCGAAGGCTGTCAGGGAGCAGTGGTTGATTAAAATGTGGATGGAGGGCAACGTGGCGTCTGTTAAAGAGATCATGGAACATATTTTGAGACTGTGAGCTAGCGCGAAAGTAGTAATGGGGCCGTTGTACCTTAGTGTGCGTTTGCTCGTTCATCTGTCAAGTTCACGAACATAACAGCTTTACTGGACCACAAGTATGCTAATATTACTGAGGGATGTATGCACATGTTGCGTGACGTGAACCACATTGGAGATTAAACGCGATCAATGCTGATTTACACTCTACATAGTGATTGGCGTCTTCAGCGTAAGGGTAACAGCCGACCCGCTCAGCTTGACCCAGATCGTGAACGGATCACTTCCAATCTGTTCCGTCCTGTAACTCCCTGCATTCGTCACGCCTCCCGGGATAGTCACTGGGATGGGCGCCGCACACGTGTTTCCGTTCGCGCCGACAGTCACGCCCGTGATCTTGCCAGAAGCGACCTTCCAACTCAGCGTGTAGCCGCACTTGTCCCTAGTCATCCTATCAAAGAAGACCTGCGCTAGGTCGTCCTGCTTCAACGTGACCATAGGCCAATTGGCCAGCCTCGAGAATTCCTGGACCATGTATTCAACCCAGGCTTGGTAGAGCGAACGCACTTGCGTGCCGTCGGCGGTATTGATGTTGGTCATGCCCTGGTTGCGCAGGTTGATCTGATGGAACATGTAGCCCTCGCGGTACAGCCCGAAGAAGTAGCGCATCACGTCCTTGCGCTCCTCGTTCATCAGGTTGACGAAGTCGCCGTTGCCGTTACCGGTTTCGGTCCACTCTTGTAGGGTGCATCGTGGGGTGTCGCAGTTGTAGTAGATACGGGAAGGCCAGCGGGGGATGATGTTGAAACCTTCGAAGCCATATTCAGCCATGTTGCTGATTATGGGCCACATGGTGTTCTGCGTGTTGCGCAGACGGGGACGCGCGTTATCGCCAACACAGTTCCGGAGACCGAGGTCGTAGAAGGCGCGAAGGGCGTCGCCGTTGTGCATGCCGGTGATGGCAGGTGGTATCATACCCTTGCTCGAAAAGACGGCGGCGCTGTCGAGACCGGTTTGAGCGAGCCACTTTTGGTTGAACTGGATTTCCTTGTAGACGTCGTCATAGGTTACGTTGTTCAGGTGCTCGTGAGTGAACGTGTGGCTGATGTGATAAAATGCATCTCGATTCGATGTGGTTTGGAACCAAACAGAAAGCGGGTCCTTCTTGGTACAAGCCAGGGAATAAGTATAGTTCAACGGTGTGGCGGGCCACAAGGTGTACCCAGTTCCTAGAGGCTTCTGGAACTCGAGATCGGCAGTGGGTCTGAAGTCAGTGTATATGGGATGTGGTTTGCACTCATCGACGTTAGATTGCTGGTCAGCTTTGATGAAATTGCCGTTACCGTTGTAGCCAATCTCGGGTGTAAAGGTGCTTCCAGGATTCAGCGATTTCATCTTCTTGTTGACGGTAGGGATCCAGTTCTTGATCGTAGTCATGTCGTCTGGGACCAACCGATATTCAGCGGCAGCAGGATCTTTGTAGATGGGAGTGCCCAGCATCATGTCGTCGATTTGAGCATTGATGCCCACGCGACGGAATCCGGCGTACAGTCCGCGGGTCATCCAGGTAATGTACGCATGCTGCAGATAGTTGCTCGTCGTAGAGAAAGAGGTTGCCCAAGTAATGAAGAAGGCCATCTGCTCGCGGCCGCTGAAGTTGTTGATCACAGCAGCCGTGGAGGTTCTGCTGACCTGGCTGTTTGGAGCGAATTGCGCGATTTCCCAGGTAGTGGAGGGATCGGTGATCTCTGTGATGTAGTGGTAAAGGCCAAAAGTGCTCATTCCTGCACCTGCGCCAGTCCGGAGTCCGGCTTGCGCGAAAGAGCTGGTATTGCTGAAGGAGATGAGCTGTTCGACGCCATCGTCGCAGCACGGGCGAATCACATTCGTTCCGAACGCAGCCTGAGGGTAGACGTCAAGTTGAACCATTCGCACACCATAAGTCGTTTGGTAATCGTATAGCTGACTCCATTGCGTCTCCGAGATGGCGCTGCGGTAGGCACCCGCTTCATCTACACAGTGTCAATCTGAGGTTCGACATCGGGAGCCAAGACGCCAACGTACATTCATACGAAAGACCAGCAAGAGTGACGATAGAGCCAAAATTTCCGCCTGAGGAAGTGGTAAGCGCGGGGAGGGTGGCGCCTTCCTTTGGAGCGATGAGAACTTGAAATGGGATGCCATAACCGTTGAGACCGGAGGTAACTGATTGCGCCTCGTCGTCGTTGCGAGCAATGACCAACACGGTCGATTTGACTGTGGTAGAAGCCAACAACTTAGGCGAAACAGCTCTCGCGTTGAGTATGGCGCGATTTCCCGATTCCACAGCAACGTTGTGTGTTTCAACCCGTCGCTCGGCGGGATAATGGCCGGGACAGGGTGTGACCGTTCCGGCCAGCAAGCCCAAGAGAGACAGAAAAAGCTTCATTATTATAAATACTGGGTAGCGAATGACGACTGTCAACGACAGGATAAGGGAGGAGAAAAGGAGAGCCGCAATTGATTGAAGAGAGAACGGAGTTCTTAAGTAGGTGGCGTCTGACTGCAGGTGTGGCTACATACCGCATAAACTTCTCCAAAAGAGACTTGCACGCCCGACGACCAAAGTGCATTCCGCGGTGGACCAGTCCTGCACTGTTGTTTGTCTGCCGCACATTCCACTCTTTGGTCACGCGAGCCGAACGCTCACTTGCTGCCTGCACGCCTCTTTCATGAATCCATTGGATTTTCGTATTCGAAGTGGAGCTTGTCAATGCCGAGAAATTCTGACCGGAGCCTTAAGCTTGGAAGATGATCGGGACTGCACAGAAGTAGCGAAAGGGCCAAGGTAGCGTTCCTTCGCGTACAGGGTCCACGGGTGTAGGCAAATCGGTTGGTATCCCTGTCAAGGTCCAGCAAATCAGTGCTGGATACGTGCTGAATCTTGCCTCTCGAGCCGACATGCCTACGCCCTGCAGCATGGGCATGCCTTGTCCTGCGAGAGTAGCGCTATCGACTCGTGTTGACCTGCGAGTCATTTAGGGGCTTGCTCTTAGGCTCCGCGCGATAATTTTGCTGTAAATAATGGTAGACGTGAGTAAGTTTCTCGGACTTCTGACTACTATCAACTGTGCTGCCGTGAGGTGAAGAGTCGACCGCTTGAACGAAGGTTTAGGAGTCGGAAATTTGTTCTGTGCACGGTCTCCACACTCACCGCCGGCTAATGCCAAGTTTCCTAGTTAGGTAAGTCTATTCGGCAGACCGTCGATCCAAAGCCATCATCGGCCAAGAACTCACCGCCAAGAGTCTACCGCTCGCCCTATGGCAGTGCTTTTGTTCACGCTGAGCCCTCCACAATATTTTGCCACACTCCATCTGCGTGACGAATAAGACTTTGTATCGACAGAACTGCCAGACTTCGCAGCCAAAAGGCGAGGCATCAGCAACTTTTATCCGTCAGAAATTTACTATTTCCGCGGGTATATGTAGACAGCCCTGTTTTCATCATCTCAGGATTGGAACAAACAGGAACTGGATTTGACAGTTGTTCGAAGTCGTTATCAAGAGTGTCATGAATTTTTCTATTAATCATTCACAGCCGTGTCTGTCTTGCGCGGGAACATTGGAATTTCTTTGTGAGCGAAAAAACACGTACGTTTCGTTGATAAAATGGTTTCAATTCTCCTCATATCATGCTTTCGTTCCCCACCCATCACTCTCCTTTCCGCCCCATCGCTCTTCCCAGCCTCATCAATTCCTCACATTTCTGGCCCCTCACATCATTTACCACATGACTTTCCGTTCTCCAACTCCAACGCCTCAGCGCCGCCCCGACACGTACCCCCCACTCAGGTCCCGTGCCATGCGCTCCAGCACCCATGGATCCACAGACCCCGAATCCTCTGGACGGTTGCTGCTAACAGAAGTCGGTCCGCGCGGTGTCAAGGGAGAATGTGACGCGCGGTGTCCGTGACCAAGTGAGGCTTGCGGCTGCATCGATGAGGATGACGATGCACGTGAACCTCCCCCACGTGAAGTGCCAGATATCGAATACCGTCCAGCTCGCGAACCCCCACTCCGCGACCAAAACGCCGTAGTCCCCACCCCACCCATTCCCCTCATCCCCCCCCTCCACCCCCTCGGCGGTCCAAACCTTCCCCCAGGCATAAAATCCTCATCCAGCCCCGACCCATCAGGTCTACGTGCGCCTGAATCGAAGGTGAAGCCAGCGTAATACTGGCGGCCGCCGGGGCCGGGCAGGTAGACTGGTTGGTAGTTTGGATTGAAAGGCGCGGTGGGAGGAGGACCTTGCGAGGGATGAGGTGGGACGTGGTTGGCTTGGGGGGGACGGGGCTGGTTGGTGTGTTGAGAAAATCGGGAGGATTGGGAGGATGGAGGCATGTGGAAGGGAGCGGGATTGGCGTTTGGGTTTGGGGTGTGGTTGGAGCTGGGAGGGTTCGACATGCTTGTTGCTGTTGTTGGCGGTGTTGTTGATAATAAAAGTGCGTTTGCGCGTGGAGGTTGTGGTACTCAAGTTGTGTTGTGGTTGGGGTGTGGTAGAGAGAAGGAAAGACTGGGAGAGCTGCGAGAATATCTAGTCAGAGGCGACGTGTCGGTGAACAGCGTTGTTCCAAGACCTAGGTGATTTACGCACCTGCTGCTGGTCAGCCTGCCAACGTGAGGTGCAATGAATCACGTCGGACCCGCACGGGGGAGAAGATGAATGTTGGATTTCATATATAAGAAAATCTTCTACAACAAATATCAAAGAGCATGTCAAGATGCCACGCCAAAATATGCACGTCTAGGCATTGCCAGCACCATGAACGCCATGTAAATGCAACAAACACAGATATCTGAAACCAGACATCATTGCCTGAGCATGTAGCCCAAGTCAGGCAAACCGCCTATAATATCGTGTATAATCTGATCTTCTTCGGTTTTCCGCCTTTGCGCAGCGCTTGTTGCTCTAGTGAGTGGCTGGACAAACGGCGGCGTCACTTTTCGCGGTGGTGATCTCGTGAAGGTCTTCACCGACGAAGCTGAACTGGTAGATCGCGCAGGGCTCTCAAAGACAGAGAAAGGGTCAGATGGGTCGCGCTTGGTCTTGGGAGGCGTCTTCACAGGCGCTGAAGATTCAAAGAACGACAAGTCCGCGTCGGCCCAAGCATCTACATTTGACGAGGTGGGCTCGTGGGGTTGTGGAGGTGGAGTCGATGGTCGAAAGACTTCTGGCACGATGGTAGAGGCGATCGTCGCGCTTGCTACATTTGCATCTGGCTCTTCCGCTGGAGCATCCGGGACAGACGTCTGCCAATCCGAAAAGTTGGCTGGCGTCGCAGGTGATGGCGGAATGACTTCTTTTACGGGAGAATGCTCGGCTGTGGAAATTGTTGCTTCCTCCAGATGCACTTCGATCGGGGCATCAGGAACAGACGTCTGCCACTCAGAGAAAACATCCGGCGTCGCAGGTGATGGTAAGGTCCTTGGTGTCACGATCGGCGCAGACTCAACAAGAGGCGGCAACATCTCGACCGGCTTGATGGCAGTGGCATTAGTCACCCGTTTGGATGACTTCAGGCTGCCTGGTCCAATAGGGCCTGGTTCGACACCAAGTGGCACAAAACTGTTCGCTTTGAAGAGCGCTGAAGTAGGTGAGATTGCGCTCTTCAGGCGCACAATCGGCGCAGCGTGCATCGTCTCGGGCGAATCGTCTTGGTTCGAGGTCGTCCTGGATTGTGGTGGTGTTGATGGCGTCGCGAAGGATGCACTTACTGTGCTCGATGGTTGTTCAATTGCTGGAAACGTAGATACTGTCGGGGTCGATACCATCTCACCCCACTCATCGTCATCGTCTACCGGCGCGTCTACGGGCTCAGTCGTCGCAGCTGGGGTTGGTTCGAAAGCATCGAAACCGGTCCATGGATCTGATGAAGATGTGTCGTCGCCTTTGAAGGGAGATGGTGATGTTGGGCCTGCTACAGCCGGCGTTTCACCACTGGCTGTCATTGTTTGCATTCCAGAACCCGGCTTGCCCAACGTGAGATCCATGGACGGCCCACGTGGTTGCGCGGTCTGGGTTTCTGCTGCAGATGATTGTATTGGTGGCATTGGCGAAGATACAGCGCGCATGCCTGGACTACTTTGATGCCAAGGATCGACTGGCGCGGATGGCGAGCTCCAGTCAAAAGCCGCAGGCGCATTCGTGGCCAGAGGTGAAATACCATCTCGCTTCGGCGCACTCTCACTCGATACAGGCTGCGACGCGTGACGTATCTTCGTAAGTCGCATATCAACCGGCGGCGCCGGCGTGTCCCAGTAGAACGAGGCTCTTGCGCCAGGCCCTCTTCCAGATATACGATCCTCGCGAGCCCACCTGCCGACAACTGTGTTCACCTCAGTTCGAATATGTGAGTTCGCCCATGTCACGCGAATGTAGTTGTCGTCATCATTGCCATTGTTGAATTCTCTCATGGTCTGCTTCCGTGTGAGCCTGTACCAGGCTTTCCTCGATGATGTGGAGTAGATAGGATCGTCTGGTGCATCCTGCAGATCTTGACTGTTCTCCGAAGGAGCGAAGAGCTCGTGTAGTAGCTCTGTGTCGATTGCGAAAGTGCCGGCGTTTCGAGAAACGACGGCAGATAATGGTTTTGATGCATCTTCTGGAACGCTCGTGGAAGGCTCGGCAGGCGGATGTAATGGAGTATCAAGGAAATTCTTCTCGTCTTTGTCATGTTCCTTCGCCGATGGCGATTCCTTCGCGGCATCTTCATCGTCCTCGTCTCCGCTGCTAACCGAGGCAGCTACATCAGCGCTTGATGCGGCTGGCTCAGTAGTCAAAAGTTCTCTATGGCCTGTGTCCATTTCAATTGCGTCCTTTACGGCTGCGCGCTCTTCCTCGAATGATGTTCGCGGCGATTCCGCTGGCGCGTCGTTGTGGCTTGTATCAGACGGGGAAGTGGAAGCGCGGGTGGAAGATTCGTCGTCGGCCGTCGTATGTACCGTATCATCGTGTGATTTTTGTTCCGTACGCTCTTCTTGAACGGTCGTCTCCGAGGTTGATGTCTCTGAGGCCACCTTGTTTTCTGCGCTGGTCGCATCCCGCTCGACTACCGCCCAACAGCCGTTGTCGGTGTACGTTGCGTTCATGGAGGTCTTTGCAGGCAGCACTTCTTCCGCGCTCGCCGGAGCAGCAGACCAGTCGCCGAAGCTCTCGTCCTCATTGCCCCAGCCAGCATCATCTCCAAGGAAGCCATTGAGAAGGGCAGGCGCAGGCGCGAACGCAGGAGGAAGCGGCGACGTCACCGCGGTTGTTGTGGTCGGCGATGTGACCTTGTCATTGTCGGCGTTGTCGGCCCAAGGGTCTCCCCAGTTCTCCATTGTCGAGCCAAGGCGGCAGACTTCATACTGAGCTACTTGTGCAGTGCAGCATGCCTTGCTGAAGGGAGTTACGCATTAAGTAAGATTCAAGGAGGTGCAATGGTGGGTTGGAAGTTGTAGAGTGCCAAAGCCAGGTGCTCGGGACGCGTGGGTGCCTGCCAAGCCGGACGCGGAACGAAGCACGTTCCATGCAGCTACGTAGTTCACCACCAATACACTACAATCCTGCACGTCAACGACGAAACGTCTTTGTGTTTCTGACTCTATGTAACGTTATATATTATTAATTCAACAATCTAGAGCACGCATCATCGCCACCCATGATTTGAGATCACATCAAGGATGATCATATCATTGTGTAGACACACCGAGAAGGACACAGCAAAATGAATACCCATCACAGCGCGTCCACACATGACTACATAACCCACCTCTAATTTCCAATACATCCAATGGCTACCCCTCCCTCATCATGCAGGCAGCACGTCCAGCCACATACGTGGATCTAGTCCGTAACTTGCGCGCCCCATCGCCCTGCGATCCGTCAGAGCACTAGGTCTGCACGCATGACCCTCGCTCTTCAACTCGGTCAACCCCCGCCCCGCCAGCAGACTGATCTGTCCAAGGTGCTCGCTATGCAGCGTCGTCAATCCACATCTGGCAAGAAGGCGCTCCGTCAACCCGTGCCTCGCAAGCACAGCTTCTCGAACAGCGACACGGCCGCTGATATTGACCGGTGGGTTGCGAGCGTTTTGGATTCAGATTCGGAGTCTGGCTTTGATTCCGAGGATGATTCGTTGGATGAGTGTGACTATCTGGACTTGGAGTAGGAGTAGGAACGTGTAGTCAAATCTGATGGTGAGCTGCGAAAGCATGTAGTTATGCGCGGAACCACTGAACTGGTAACCAAATGAACAAAACGAATCAAATTGCAACTGGAACCAACGCCCTCTCTTTTCCAATTTCCATCCTCTCTAATAGCTGCCCCGATCCAACCCTCATGCCTCACAGCCCACCTCCCCAAACCATCGCTCCAACACTCAACCACGGCGCAGCCCACAAACACCCCAGACCAACATACATCTCCACCTTATAATACGTCCAGCCAACCACCGTACCCGTCGCCGCAATAGCCCATAGCGCGATCTTATCTTCCGTGCTGGTCGGGCCGTTGGTGCGAGCCCATTTGTAATTCAGCGTCGCTGAACGGGCATCAGCTAATAGATCTCATTCTTGTACCTCCGAATCTGCCCTTGTCTTTCGATATGTAGTACCAGGACGATCAAAATGGTGAGGTGGAACTTGGCAAAGGGGTGCATTATCGACGTACCGCTAACGAACAGCGCGCCCATCGCGTACTCCCACGTCGTAAACGCGATTGATTTCCCGCGCGCATGTTCCGGTGTCGATGGAATGGCGTCGACGGCTTTGGACACATGTTGCTGGCCGACGAGAAAGTGTTTGGGGATGGTGAGTAGGTTTATAAGGGCGGAAGCGTAGTACAGGGTTGAAGGGGTGAAGGTGGACATGGTGGGCTTAGACAAATGGTGGAGGTCGAAGAGGTGTGAGGACTGGAAGGTGCTTTTGATCTGATCTGGGCGTCTCCGTGGGTTGTGGGTTTAGTATGTGGTCGAATCTAAGCAGTTAGCTAGCCAGTAGTATGCGGGGTAGCACAGAACTGAACGTGGATTTGACAAGCGTTTGTTGATCGCTATCCAAAGTTCGAACATTGGAAGACCTCGGCTATTAACGCATTAAAGTGTTGATATTTAGCGATTTGAGACTACTTTTGTGCTCGCTATGCAAGTCAACGCTTCAGAATCAAGTGAAGGTACTGCTCTGATGCCAAATGTGAAAGAGTGCATCCAACAACGCCAAAACGCCATGCAGTCGTGCAATCTTGCGTAAAGTGAAGCCACAAAGCCTCCGAGGGCAAAACACATATTGATGCTGAAAGGTCCGCCCATGCATAAGTAACAATCAGCTAGACTCTGCTCAACGCTATCGAACAGACTCGATGACCGAGATGTCGTCCACCGCATTATCATCGTCATCGTGGGGATGCAGCGCTGCCTTGATTCCGTTCTCAATCGCAACCGGGCCGACGTACTCCTTGGGCACCCAGAAAAGCTGTATTATGCCAATGATGGACACCGCGCCAAGTCCGAACCATGCTGCTGACGAACCTCCGAGCGAGTAGAAGACTCCGACGAGTGGCGATGAAACCGTGCGGGCCAAACAGCAGGCCGACATGGCGAGTCCGTTGACGCGGCCGAGAACCAGTGGTGAGGGCGTGGCGTTCTTCATAAGAATCAGCGCACATGGAAAGACGATGATGCCGAAGAAAGCCTGGAAGATCAAGGACAGATACAATCCCCATATTTCCCATTTGTTCGGAAGACCGCTGACGAAAGGGACCATGATGTACGTGACGGGGTACAGAATTATCATCCAAATGAAGGAGTTCCAGACACCTACGCGCTCGACGAAGATTGGGAAGATGAAACCTTGGACGAAGAGCGTAATGAATCCGTTGATCGCTAGGATAGCGCCAACGTCGGGCAACTCCATTCCGAGACCGCCCTTGAAATCCAATCCTGGGGCAGTTGGCTTGTCCTGGATGTATACTGGGAGAATGGAGATGTACGCCATTTGGTGGAAAGCGAAAATTGCCATGGAAAGAATGATCATAACAACGGTCTTGTTGAACGTCTTGCGCGGCGGCGCAGCTGGCTGTCCCCGAGTGGGTAGAATCCGATGCGGCTGTACGCGGATGGAATGCATAGTACCAAATGACTCCCGACGGATGTCAAACCGCTGATCGAAAGGCATGGGCATTCCCTCTTCCATGAAAGATGCGCGTTGGCGGATTTGCCGTATGCTGCCAGCCACAGACATGGAACGTAAGCGCTCTCGAGTGAAGCTAGCAATGGATCCACGCTCGCGAAGTGTACCGGCCATGGAGCCGCGAACTTCGCGACCTCGGGCATTCCCGTAACTGTGGGAAGCGTTTCCATGGGGTGGTAGAAGTCGACTTCTTTCGCTGACTGCATCGTGGTGGTCTTGGTGGATGCCGCCGTTCTCTCCCTCTACTTTTTCGGGGCGGACGAGCGTCTCCTCCAAGAAAAACATGCCCTGCACGATGGCAAGCAGGATGCCGATCGCCGCTACAAGATTAGGCAGCAAATACGGATACCTTCCGAAGAGACCATCCGCGGGAAAGAGGTGAGGGTAGAAGTGCGCAGGCCGTGCCAGATAGCCACCCATCGTCGAGCCAATGATACCACCGACCGTCCAGACAAAGGGCTGTGTCGCGTATGCGCGAGCTGCACTTGTTAGCTCTTTTAGATCGGATAAGATTTTGCGCGAATTACTCACGTTCGTGGGCTGGGTTCTTGACCATCTCAGCGACCATAGTCTGCATGATGGCCACATTGCCATTGAGCGCACCGCCGATGAAGCGTGCGAGCAGCGCAACCCAATACGTCTTCGCCATACCGAACATGATGCTCGATGCTGCGACGCCAAGCAGGCCGATCAGCGCAACGGGCTTCCTGCCGTAAACGTCCGAGATCATGCCCCACCCGGGGGCGGTGATGGCTTCTGCAATGGCATACGCAGATACGAGTAGTCCGGCATAGAAAGAAGCATCATCGTGAGGAATTCCTTGGTCCTGGACCATCACCCACGAATACGCGAGGATGGAGTTGAAGGCAAGTGGCTCGGAGAATCGGCATATTCCTGGCCGCATGTTAGACCCAATCAGGATGACATCACGCAGCAGAGCCGCCAAATTGGAGCGCACCGATGATGATGAGCTGCTTTGTCGGAAAGGGCTCATCTTTGGGGTCGAGAGGCATCGTGGAGATGTTGTGATTAGGCGACGGGTGACTTGGAGGTTGAGGAAGTGCACATGGAGTGAGTGAGAGATCAGAAATGGAAATCAAGGTCGGCCTCAGCGCAGCGTAGAGTTATCACACAGCGCTAGCAAGGCAAGCTTGGAAGCGGGCCGACCAACCACGTGAGACGTACTTTCCCCTCTTCGTGCCCCCCGCCGTTTCGAACGATAAAACGTGCTGCAGCCTCGCCGTTCTTTGCGCCATCTAATCATAAACTCGCTTGCCCTGCCGTGCTGGAGCCAGAACGCTGATTGCCGTTGATTGCAGCATCGACTTCCTGTGTGTTTGCCCCTCGGTTCACGCCGAGATGCTCAACAATACGGACAGGAGCTTCCTTCAGATGTCAAGCCGCTTGACGTCTTTCTGCTTGACGGGTGGCTTGTCCACGGCTCGACCCTTGCCGTTCCCATACGTCATGACGATATCGGTAGCCAAGCTGCGCTGCAGTTGAAGCCCTGGAGAGGCAAGTGACCCTGTCTGAGAGCGTTGCTCACCGTACTTTCCTGATGTCGAGTTGCAGCTTGTGCAACCATCACGATTATACACAAGCGCCGTGTGCGACTGTTCGCCTGACTTAGCTGCAACTCTCTGTGCCAAACTCTGTTCAGTAGTCGCAGCAACTATCGATTTTCTACCGGCGGAGGTTTTCAGCGCTTGACATGAGGTTCGCCCAAGCTGGAGTAACATGTCAAGACGAGCCCGTACGTTACGCGTGGGGCGCCAACGTCACAAGGCGTCCAGTACGACGCGCCAGACATGTGCTTCGCGCTACCGAATTGTGAGAGCCTCTAAACTTCATTACCGTTGAGCAACCATGGCACCAATCGAAAGCGCCAAATATGACATGCATTCGCGAAAACAGGCTCGCGTTATCTGCAGGGTGCGCTCACGAGACCTCGATTCGACATCACCGTTCTTGCACGCTGCAGCCCGGCTGAAATTACCACCAACAAGTGCTGCAGATGCAGAGTGATCCCGGTTCCGCAGACGAGGTTTGCAACGAAACATCGCAGCGGTACAAACAGCAGCACGTGAGACCGCGTTGCGCCCAAAAGCTCAGTTGCGTGTCAATTTGCCGCCCCCCAAAAAAATTGTTTCTGCTGTCTCAACCTGCCCTAGGTAACGTTCTAGCCTAGCCATACTTCTAAGTTCTAGTGCTTACACGCGCCTAACCTAACCTATATTAGTATTTAGCCTTTAATCTTTATTTAACTAACACGCACCAAAAAAAAGCGCTAGTA
>Ga0265798_10007310_pt1 | contig 14304 bp, 15 predicted proteins | sample P3T30metagenome_FD_192430 | JGI IMG/M metagenome (GOLD analysis project Ga0265798, IMG submission 192430) | Plant litter microbial communities from East Loma Ridge, Irvine, California - P3 T30 | ecosystem: Environmental > Terrestrial > Plant litter > Unclassified | place: USA: California...
AGCAAGTCACTCGAGTCATCTGGAGACGTCATCAAGCCTTCAGGGGGAGAGACAATCTTAGTAGCACCAACTGCAGATGATGGAGGAGCCAAGCAAGGTTCCAAATGTTGTTAGTTTCTTCTACCATGGGTATCACGCTCTTTTACGTCTTGTTATGACAGGACGGCCGGTCTGTCGCTAGGGTATATAGGATCTTTGAATGGAATGTAACACGTACGCTCGGACTTGATAAGCTCGGACCCTTCCAGGCATGAGAATGACCAAAGATCAAAGCGCGGATAGTGACCGGTTAAGTTATGTCATATTCGTACCTAGAGACGTTTGTGATAATTCTTCTCTCACTTGTATCTCTTTATATATCATCCAATACTATCCGCTATCTTGATCCTTGTATATCTTGAGAGCCTTCTCGTTTATCCGACAAAACAAGATCAGCAGTCATCTACTAGGATGAGCTCACCGGACTCACCTGGCCCGTCCAGGACTAAACCATCCAAAAAAGCTACTGTTGACGAGTTACGGGAAGGACTCGAGCAGCTCGGTCTGGACTCGAAAGGCAAGAAGGAGACTCTCTTTAGGTAGGTTGTCTATACCCCAAGCCATCGAGACGACACTGATAATGAAGGCGATGGGTAAACTTCCTCTCTCGATCTCTGTATATCGATACAGCGGCTGTAGATACCCAACCGGAAGATATTCCACCTCCTATCTCGGCCAAGAAATGGGGCAAGCAACCTATAAGAAGCTTCCTTTGCTTCGACGTAGAGGCAACCTGTAGAGGTGGGAGGGAATTTGACTGGCCTAATGAAGTGATTGTAAGCAAGCTCCTCCCGCTTATCAGGCAAATCTGATAAAGTAGGAGTTTCCTGTAATCTTGTGTCGGTGGAATGACGGATGGGACGGAAAGCCTATGACGGGTGAAGGGTCGATGAAGGGAAGTAGACTGGAACAGCTTGATACGTTCCATACGTATGTTCGACCTACCTGGAAACCGATCCTTACCGAATTCTGCTCTACCTTGACAGGTATCACGCAGGTGAGCTGACATCCCACGGATGGGAACGAAGCTGATCTGCCAGGAAACCGTTGACAAGTCACCAACATTCCCAGAGATGCTTGTGACCTTGGAGAAGTGGATGAGGAAATGGGATCTGTTGACTGAGGACGGTAGTCTCAACAATGCAGTTTGGGTATCGGACGGGGTGAGTCCTCTTCCGCCCCAGCCAGGATTCGGCTGATCCTATAGCCTTGGGATCTCCGGTAAGCTGAATTATGATTGTATGAGTCGCCGTAAGCTGATCACCGTTCCCGTTTCCAGTGACTTTGTGAGTACCGCAGAACGCATTATTTCAGAAGTCGCTAATGACAGGTTGCCAAACAGCTTCACATATCTCCCCCTCTCCCTCCAACCCCAGCGTACCCATTATACTTCCTCGGTCCATATCTCAATATCAAACAAGCAACTCAGACCTACCTAAGTGAGACCTGGAAGAGGGAACAGTACCTCCTTAAACATCCCAACGACCCTCCAAACCAGCGAGCTCAGAGTCGAATCGCAACGAGCAAAATCGTGTCTAAGCATGATCGCGAGAATGTCAATATACCAAACTTCTGGTTCACTATCACTGGGCAGGTGGAAGCACTAGGTCTTGGGGAGTTTGTCGGTCAACAACACTCTGGAATTGACGTGAGCTAGGAAATGCATTACAACGCAAGCTGATGAATAGGATGCAACAAACATTGCCCGAATCCTCATTGAGTTAGGCGATCAAGATGTTCTGATCGAGACAAACTCGAGGATCAACCAGAAGAAGAGATGGCCATGGATGGGCAAACCCGGAGAGGTGAATTGGGAGGATTGGATGTCGACCGTCCAGCCAGTCAATCTGCCAAGGAGCAACGCGCCTGTGGCAGAGGAGTTGAAGGGAAAGAAGCCGATCATTGAGGCGGAGAAGAGTTCCAAGTCGACAGACCCAGAGGGTATCACTGGGTCACCGGATGGGTCGGAGGGTACTGCGGTAGAGAAAGAGCTGGGCGGATCATCCTTGTCGACTGAATCGGCTGAGGGTAGTCCAGTATTAGAGGTCAGGGCAGTATCGGCTCCGATCCTAGGGCCTGTGGTGGCTGTAGAGAAGGAGGAGGCGAAGTAGTTGTACATCTTTAGTGATACCTCAATCACCCAATCTAGCATATCGTTGTAAACATCCTTTCATAATCAGTTTCATATAATCATGTATGTAACAATCCCGCCACCGCCACGGAATAATCAACTTCTCGAGATTTAACGGTTGTCAGCTCTCCATTGTACCTATCACCCAGACGTTACTTCGGCACCCAGTATCAGGTGAAGGGGGTCTTTAATATCTTGGGGAGAACTTTGTAAGCGCGAGGCGCAATGCAGGGGTTCAACAGGTACGTATGACCGCTTAGCAATAGTGGCCTAGCAGCTGATGAACAAGATATGTTCCGCCGGATTATGATCCCAAGACCACTTCTACACTCAACAAAGCCGCTGGGAAGAAACATGCCCTAGGCAATCGAGCTAAGGATATAGACAAGGGGATCTTGATCGTTCGGTACGTCTACCTCCCATGCCTTGCACGAACGAGCTGATGAAATAGGTTCGAATTACCATTCAATATCTGGTGTGGGACATGTGGAGTAGGTCTGCTCATCCTTAAAAACGTTTAGAATACTGATCAGCAGAAACATATCGGAGCTGGTGTTCGATATAACGCTAGGAAACAGAAAGTCGGTAATTACTACTCGACACCTATATTTGGGTTCAAATGTAAATGTCACCTATGTGATGGCTGGTTCGAGATCAGAACAGATCCAAAGGTGTGTCTTACTATTCTTATCTAAATCATATGACACATCAGCACTGACGTCTAGAACGCGGCATACGAAGTATTCGAGGGTGCAAAGAAGCAGGACTTGGATTGGAATCCAGAGGAGAATGGAGGATTTGCAGCTCAAGGTACGCTTTTCTTCGTCGGCACATCGCTAGTCAATGATTGATGCTAATGGGTAGATACGGACGCTCCTTCCGCCGCCGATGCTCCTGTCGACCCTATCGCGCATATCGAGAAGACGATAGATCAAGCTGAATGGGCCAAAAAGAATACAACTCGAATATCAGAGTTATCGGAGATCTCAGACCGCCAATCAGCAGATCCATATCTCATCTCCTCAGCACTAAGACGGCGGTTTAGGGAAGAGAAGAAGATAATATTAGAGAAACAAGATCGGGATGATGGCTTGAAGAGTAGATTTGGGTTACACGATGATGTTGACTTAGGAGGAGAGGATGTGGAACTAGGGAAAGAGATGTGGGAGGCTCAGAGGGAGCGGGCTGGATTACCAGTCAACTCGGGTAGTGGGGAGAGTAGTACGAGAGCAATTAGGGGGACACCAGTGTCGACCCGGAAGGGGAAAGGGCGTATGAGCGACACACCCACACCCACACCGAATCTGGCGAGCTTATTACGAAAAACGACAGCTAGGAAGTATGATCCGTTTTCGGACGATCTGGACACCTTCATGGCTGGTTCGCCCACGAGTAGGGGCAGAGTAAAGGCGAAGGAAGTGGTTGTAAAGCTTGCGGAGCCGGAACCGCCTGATCCGCCGGTGCCGAAGCTGGGAATGGCAGTTTTAGCTGGCTATGATAGTGATTAGCTCGTGTACGACCGGACACCATGTAGCATCAATTCCCTCCCGTTGAGTAGCTTTCTTGTGATGTAATCAAATTATGATGTTTTCAGCCTGATCGGATGCAATTGCTCACTCCCCATACGTATGAAACGAAAGGCGGAGCGCTGGATCTGACGCCAAGCCGGCTCGGCTATTTGAATCAAAAGTACGAGATTTCACTGATCTCGTTCCCATCTGAGTGTGTATAAATCTAGCAACCCAACCCCACGATGCCCTCAACACTAAGCAGGGACCCGGAGCGAACTCCGCTGCTCCAGCGCAGATCTGTATCACGGTCTGCATCTGCTGTTGGACCTTCCAAAGAGGAGTTGGGAGCTTGTGAGGTATTTGCAACGACACTTCAGATCCGGGCTATGGTCATTGTGAGTTTATATGGCGGACTCGACTAATCTTTTAGGAAAATATTGGTGAGCTGGTCCTATCATGAAGGGGTCAAGCTGATTAAAGATCTACCTCTGAGCTGGCAACGTCTTTGCGAGCCCGAGATCAATTTCTCAATTGTCAAGTGAGGCATATATCTGATATGTGAGATGTGACTGACCTTTCAGGCCACTTACGGAGAAGCTGGTAGCCTTGAATAATCTCGCTATAGTTTACTGCTTGCTCGCAAATCGATTACAATTCACCCACGATGCCCACGCTCTCCCACACGCCAGATTGAATATCACAAGAGCAGATCTATGTGAGATCCTAGCAATAAGGCTCTTGACACATTATGCCAAACCAACCCAACTCGATGTTCCTTTTCGAAAGACCAACTCGATACCGGTCACTTTGACGGGACAAAGCTCGTATAGGTCAGCGGCGGTTGAGGGAGCAAGGCAGAGGAGGTTGAGTATGGCTGAGCCATTACCTCATAGGATGGCTAGGAAACGGACGGACGAACTGCGATTGGCGAATGTACTGATTGCTCCTTTTCGTCCGTTCCAGGGTGCTCCCAAGGAGGTGCTAGAGGAGGAAGAGTTGGAGGGCAGGAGGGGAATGGGGAAAGCTTGCAATGCCCTAGAATTGGCTATTGTCACTGAAGCCAAGAATTTTATCTCGGTAAGTTGCCCATTCCCTGTGAACGAGTTGTAAGCTGAATTAGGTCCAGTGCGTCTCATGTCAGAAAGTTATAGGTGAGCCCTTTACCCTTCGTTGAGCTGATGCCAGACTCGGTATATTGCGGAAGGATCTATTACACCCCTGCACCCTTCTTTGACCTCTTACCAGATTATGGATATAAACAGAAAGCCATCACTATTTACGATCCTCGCAGAGCACACCTTTTGGACCATTACAGGCTAAGGGTACCAAGATATAGGATGATGTTGGAGTTCAGTAATTTCTTACTGGTTTTCGGATTGATGATGATCGTCATGAACAGTATGTCTACCTCTGATCACTGAAGCTGATGAGCAGCGAAGAAGCTTGATAAAATGACCGGATGGGAAGTTGCGTTTATCATTTACACCTGCGGATGGGCCCTTGACAGGTTTGCTACCACGGTGAGTATTTGTCTTGGAGGTGGGACCAAGCTGATCATAGCTTGAACACGGATGGAGGATCTTTGCTGCGAACCTATGGAATGGGATTGATGCCGCTATACTCGTGTAAGCTCGTCTTGGCCGACTGTATCGCATAAAGCTGATAGTCATAAGACTGTACATGATGTACTTACCGCTTCGGCTGTATGGTGTCACCCAAGGCGACGATACTGCCAACGATTACGCGCTTAGTATACTATGTTGCGAGTCGAGTTTGCTTTTCCCTCGGTATGTAACCTCGTCGAGGGGCTAGCTTATCAGCAGTCTGGCTTTCTGGTTCTTAGCCGGCAATGTACTCGTCATGTGAGTCACCGCGTCGGCGACGAGTCAAGCTGATGGCAGGTCACTACGAGCAATGCTCTGGCAGTTCATGATCCTCATGTTCGCCGCAATCTTCATCTTGTACGTCTGCATGACCTTCGGCCCTATCATGGCCTGATGTGATAGTGTGGGATTCTGGCACGCCCTCTATACCCTGGACGAAGGGAACTATGGAGTCTGGGAAATCGCTGAATATATGGTCAACATCTGGTTTGGTCTCGATTCGACAGGATTCGATATTAGCAGTATGTCATTTTCTTCGCATGTTGAACTTTGATGGCTGACAAGGGAGCGAGTTTCCATCCGTATCTTGGTCCTGTGATATTCTTTGTTTTCGCCTGTTTGGCCAATACCTTGTTCATCACGGTCATGGTCGCTATTCTCTCAACTACTTTCGCGGAGCTCAATGCGGATGCCAAAGCAGAGGTATGTCTTGGCAGGAGAAAGGCTGACTAGTAGTTCATGTTTCGAAGTGCCGTAGGGATCTTGGAGGGCGTGAAAGGTGAGTTTAATGCTACATCCTAGCTGACAGGGTAGGGGACGCTCTGTTCTCCTTCCAGCCACCGATCAATATGCTTGCTCTCCTTGTTCTGTATGTCTCCAACTAGAGGGGCAGAGGTGTAGCTGACAACCAGGTGGCCCGCCAGCTTCTTCATCTCACCCAGGTCTTTCCATCGGGTTCACGTATTCTTGACTCGCTTAGTGAGTCCTCCCTAATGACATTTACTGATCAAAGACCAACGCTCCTGTCCTACTCTGCATCACGATTTTTGAGCAATTGCGCCATTTCACTCGAACTGGAAACTACCCCGAACGGATTCAACGTGCCCTACCGAAACGAGTTCAGGAAGTCTCGATCATGATGTCGGGTGCTCATGCCGATATTGAAGCTGTATTCGATTATGCCCCAGATGCCAAGCTATTGGCAGCAGCCGCCAAGGCCGATGAAGACGACTGGAATGACGATGAAGCCGGACAAAGTGGGGTCACTGATCGGAGTCATAGTTTCAGGAGTCGCGCCGATAGCGATATAGAAGAGGAGAGTAGTGATGATACCGATAACGACAATGACGACCATTCCGCTGTTGGACCATTACCGATTATTGCTAGGGATACGGTTACTTCACCGCCTGATGGCATTTTATCGATCTCGCCTCAACAGACACGTACGCTGGGTACGAATATTACATTCGACTCGAGATCGCCCGATCGACGGAGGTCTCTCCCTGCGACCACTGGTGATGTCCCCCTGCCAAGAGGAAGGGCAGGGGACGGCCAATCAGTCCTACAGCGTTTGTACGGGAATGGGGTCGCTACCCTGGAGAGCAACACGACGGGCACTCGTGGGGGCGGATGGGATGCGAATCCACCAAGCTGGGTACTGGAGTTGAACGCTACGCTGAGAGGGATCGAAGAGAGGCAGAAACATATTGAGCAGATCTTGGGCGGGGCTAGATCTACCGGGACAGCCTCTATAGCTAGTGATACCGAAATCTAGATTTACACATATTGTATGCATTCATCGAGTAGCTCGTTGCTTGGCATCAGCGAGAGAAGGCATACTGTCCATAGCACCTTCGTTCTCGACACATATCGCACATGCCTTACCATCAGCTCGTTCTCGTACGATATAGTAGCGGAGAACACTCACCGCTAGACAATTTTGTAATGCCGCCTCGAGGGTTTCACCCCTCATAAGTCCAGCAGTCAGATACCCTAGGAAACAGTCCCCTGCTCCTGTGGTATCTTTCACTCCCTTCTCCAGCTTTCCAGCAGGTAACTTTCCCACTTCCGCCCCTTGTCCATCGACGGCCCACATGACGCCCTCTGCACCAAGGGTACAAATCACCTTGACATTCTTATTGAATACCTCAGCAGCATATAACTCCTTGATCAACACACTTGCGTCTTCCGATGCTGATTCCGCCCCGAAAGCGCGTAAGAGATCCTGAATCTCGCCTTCGTTGACTATTAACCAATTTAGGGCGGACCAAGGGAATGCACGGAGCTCGTCGGGAGTAAGCATGGGTGAGGGATTGAAGAGTGTCGTTATGCCTTCCTTGGCTGCTTTGTTGATGTATGCCAGAGTGTCCGACAAGGGGATCTCGTTTTGGAGTAGAAGGTGGGTGTAGCCATCTAGGTTGGGGGTTTGCTGGGATGGGGTGATGTGAAAGTTGGCTCCTTTATGCAGAACTACATATCAGCTGCCTATCGATTTGGGGCATGTAGCATACCAATAGAATTCTCCCCATCTGCAGCTCGCTGAATCAGAGCTCTTCCAGTCACCTATAATCGTTAGATCAGACCAGATGAGAGCCAAGCGACCTACCTCTTCATCAATAACTCCGACCCTTGTCACGTCCACCCCATTCTTCCCTAGCATCTCTTTCACCCACTCTCCATCTTTGCCTACATTTCCATCAAGCGTGACGTTTCCACCAGCTTTAGCAAGTGCATAAGCTTGATTGGCGCCCTTGCCGCCTGCCCGTTTCGTCAAGCCAGTGGATGAGATTGTTTCTCCTGGTCGAACAATATGGGGAAGATCAAAGAACTCGTCGACATCTATGGATTAGCTTCAGCTTTAGCAAGCGTGAGAGCTCGAAGACTCACTGATAGAGCCTCTAACTAGGCATTTGGAGGATGTCATTATGCTTCGACAAAGTAGATGATTTGGCTACAGTCCTGAAGTTCGTTGTTATCTAGTTCAGAGATTAGTTCATTGATGCATAATTCAGTGCATTCGGTCATGCTTGAACCGAATCATTCAGCGTTCCGAACCGAAGGAGCCGAAGCAGCGAATCTCACGTGGTTCTCGGTAAATTGATCTAGGAACCATCAGCTCCCCGGTAATTATCCGGCCCCGGTCTCTGAATGGGGGATCTTCATCCCTTGGTCCGGTTGTCCGGGCCAGGTATAAGTATATATAGCCAACTGTGTTAATCTCCCTTGTCTTCTTCATATATCACCCGTTTAGTACAGTATGACAACCGCTGTCACTCGAATTACTCCCTGTCCTCCTGGGTTCAGCGACCATATCTTCAAGGTTGATCATGGAGTAGAGCTGCCTTTGCGGATCTGGCCTGCTCCTGAAGGAAAGAAGAATGCACCATGGTTGTTGTGGTTCCACGGTGGTAGGTCACGCTTTTATAGATCTGAAACACGACGAAAGCTGACTTGGTCTAGGTGGATTCATCTCTGGCAAACATGTTATTCCTGTTGGTACACCTCAACAAGGCCTGTGCCATGCTAATGACAGAACGCCTGGGTCCATCACGCCTTCCAGCAATACGGTTACCACATCGTTTCTGCAGCATACCGATTTATGCCTCAAGCATCTTTCGACGATATAGTGAGCGACTGCAAAGACTCGCTAGCATGGTGTATCAAGAACCTACCCGATATCGTCGGTGCCGAGACGATCGATATTGACCGATACGTAGTCGCGGGAGATAGTGCCGGTGGAACACTATCGACATTATGCGGACATCTCCTCTCTCCATCGCCTAAAGTCGTCATTGACGTCTTTGGAGTCATTGATCCTCTTGATACCGGGAAAGGGGGACTACCGAATGAACCGTGGTCGAGGGATTATGGGGATAAGTTGGAGGAGATCATGGAGAAAGCAAAGATGGATCGTGATCTTTCGAAAGCGGAATTCATCTGTCCTTGGTATTGGGAATATCCTGATCAGATGGATCCAGAGGACTTGAAGTCGTTCTGGGGATTGCCAGATTTCGAGATTCAGGATAAACACAAGTTCAGGATGGATCTTAACAATTACATAGGACTAAAGCGGGAACGTTCCGAAATCTTGTATAGAAAAGACACTTTCAAATCAGAGGAGGATTATATCAAATACGTCAAATCAATGTCGGCCTATCATTTGCTTGATGGAAAGTCGAAATCCGACTATCCACCAACATTCATTCTACATGGAACGGGCGACACTGCGGTTCAAGTGGAGCAGAGTTACAAGTTTGCCAAGAAATTGAGGGAACTTGGCATAGAGGTGGATGAAAGGTACAAAGAAGGCGGGGAACACTGCTTTGAGAACAAGATCGAGGTGAGTCCCATAGCATTCGTAGGATCGGAGCTGACCGACAGCGACCTGGAGATGACGGGTGGGACGAGTTCATCGTGCCATGTATGGATTTCGTGGACAAGCACGTCAGAAAGTAAAATCTAAGCAGTATACATTGTGTTCATTAAGATTTGGCTACATTTGGAATGAATCGAGTAAAGCACATTGTCGAGAAGGGGATTTAACATTATAGGACCGAGACGACTGGTGGCTGATTTGTAGCCGATGTTGACATTGCCCGATCGTATTGCGGTGGTGCGTCATGTGGTACTGATGTTGTCGATGTGGAAGTTGCAGACTCGCGAGGGGGGTTATTAGGGTTGTATGCACGTTCAGGAGCCTTGACAGCGGTCGTCGATCGGGTATCGCCTAATTGTCAATTTAGCCTAGCTGTGGAGAGGATGTGGACTAACCATAACGGGGTAAATCAGGATCACCTTCCACATCTGTCCTCTCTACTCCAGGGGCAGTATACATATTTCTCCGACTGAAAGGACTGTATTCTTCTTGTTCCTCGCCTCTCACCTCTCCGGGCCTGAATACTCGATCGGTAACATCCCTAGCAGTTCCTCTAAATGTGACAGGCTCGCCGAGATCTTGAGTCGTACGCGGTAGACCTGTCGAGTGGGTTGCGGCGTAAGTCTTCTTCTTCTCGTGGATCTTTCGTACTGCATATTAGTGTGGATCGGATGGAAGGTGGGGGCACATACCAGCAAAAATCAAGACGACTGCGAGTATGATCACGAGCAAGACGACGATGCTGATTGTCAGTCTACATCAGGCAAGACTCCTACTTCTTCTGACTTACTAGATCATGATTGTATGTGCAAATGTAGAAGTATGAGATCAAGATCGCAATTAGCAGGTGGACATGAGATATCCCTAGAAAGCTGTGATGATATGCTCGGCATTCTACCTCGGCCGTAATGCCGTCATTTGCCACTGAAAACTCTATTTTATCGTTTCCACGTGGTAAACTGAATCACGTGACTCAACATTATCAGCGCGTATCGCGACTTTCCCCACTCTTGATATCAATTCCAATATCCAACATGGTGGTTCGCGTCCAGATACCAGCTGGGAGATGTGTTAGAAGGGAAGGGACGGATTCGATTGATCCATGCTTAAAATACGGATGCCCAATATTTGGATATTTAGCCCTAGACGTTCTCGATACCGAGCTATGTGAACTCAGTGAGTTAACGCCAACTGGCTGATTTCTTGGTTGTTCTCACCCATGTGAAGCTGATCAACAGAGTGGATCGATTGGCAGACTGGAGCTGTAGAAGAGGTATGAACATGGATGTAGACAGGCCAAGGGGTCGTTGACGATTAGTCGTTGATGATCACTCCAGGCGAATCAACGTTTACAGAAGTCCTCTCGGTCAGTCAAACCCATTCACGTACTCGGCAAACGAATGTCACACTGATAGCCAGGACGAGACTGGTAGAACTTATGCCCTCGATTTTAAAGGTACCCGTGTCAAATACTTTGTGAGTTTTTCGTGATCAACTGGTTTTCCGCCATAACGGACCTGGGTTCCCGCTGATGACTAGTACCATCTGCAGCGAGCCGACATAAATTACGAGCTGGAGAACCTGGCTGACCTCAATGGCTATCTGCAAATTCCAGGGTACTCGTATGTCCGTATCCCTGATTCACAGCCATACGAAGCTGATCCTGCAGTAAGGGATCCATGCCCGTTGCGCCGCGTCTGGTGCGCGAAATCTTGTACCCGGGAATCTCGTCTGTCGAGGCCAATGTCGCCCGATTGGCAGTACTATGGGCGAGAGAGCAAATTTTGAATGGGACAGACCCCAGTATGTAACCAGCATATTTCCGTTTTCTCGACATCTGACATTCTAGGCGATTCACTGGCGAACCAACTCACCAGCGAAGAGGTAATCGAGTTCGCCGTTTTTCAAACCGATTGCTTCGATCACATACCATTTATCATGCCACGGGACTTCGATCTTCCCGAAGAACCAGGACCAGACAACATGCTCCCTGTCCTTCGATCACCTCAGTTTCGCAATGCCATCGAAGCTCTCGAGATGACCTTGCATCGACAAGGACTCCCCGCAGAGTTGATGTACGAAATGAGATTACGCAAGAAGGATGGGATGAATTGGCATCGTTTCCTCCGATGTTTACATCGCTTGAGACCGGTAGAGGATGGAGAGGGCGTTAGCGAATGCTATGCCGGAATCGAAGATCCATGCCATTGTGATGCTTGTGAGCCTCCTCCGGATTTCTCAGACGTCGATGAGGATTCTGATGGTGGATTCCAGTTTAATGACTCTGAAGATGGTAGGCAGACGGAATAGGGTAGGTGGTGTTTGTATTTAACGTATCATGAAAGTCTATAATATGTAATATGTAGTATGTAGTATGTAGCATGTAGCATGTAGCATGTAGTATGTAGTAGTATATAAGTTGTGTGTGGTGCCAAGTCACACGACCTCTACCCGGCAATACGCCTCATTTCTCGTAATTAACCCGCAATTGAACCTCTTACTCTTCCTTGCACTTGATATCCCTTCAACACTACATCACATCATATACTGCCAGTATATCCATAACCGGAATACATACCGGTCAGCGTCTACATTCACTGGGTCAATCCTCAGTAATCAACAAATAGCGCAAGATGAGGAACATCGCTCCAATCATTGGACTGGTCCTAGCTTCTTCCGCCGCCGCGTACCTCCCTTTCAGACCTCAACAGCCACTACAGCTCGACACTCTGACAACATCGCCAGAACAAGAATCATATGATGGTCATCAAGTCTGGAGACTTGACTGGACAGATATGGAGAGGAGCACAAAGGATAGCTTGAGGGACGTTATCAACGTAAGTGTAATCCCCCCACCAAAGCTGATAGACAGCTACTCGACCTAGATATATGGCGAGCAACACCATCCATCATCGATCTTCGCCTCTCACCATCTGAACTACCTCAGTTCCAATCCTTCCTCCCAGAGTCATATAATATGACATTATTTATCCCATCCCTTCAGGATCTAGTGGATAAATCGCGAGTCGTCGTACAAAACCAAGGAGAATGGGATTTATCGACATTGAGCTCTTCGACGTTCCATGATTCCTATCATTCATTGGAGGAGATGGATGTCTTTGGAGATGCTTTGGCTAGTAAATTCGGACCGATGGGGATTCAGGTGGAGAAATTCAGTGTGGGGGAATCATGGGAAGGAAGGGAGATAAGAGGTTGGAAAGCTCGTATGACCTCTGGCAACGCAGAGCCAGTGGGAGAAAGGGAATTTGTCGTCCAGAGCGGACAGCATGCTAGAGAGGTTCGTTCCCTATCTTACAGAAGGCAGAAGATCTAGGGCTGATATCGTAGTGGGTAGGACCTGCTTCTGCGCTTTACTTCCTCCATTACCTCCTACTTGAAGCTAGCGCGGATAAAGATGGGGAGGTCGCCAAGTTGCTCAAGGCATTTACATTTACTATCGTTCCGACCGTCAATCCAGATGGATACGTTCACTCCAGGCAGTCTAGCAGGCTATGGAGAAAGACTCGTCAGCTCGTCGACGCTAGTAAAGGTTGTCTAGGTCAGTCTTTCATATGCGATATTGCAACCAGCGCTGATTATCCCAGGAATCGATATGAACACGAACTGGGGATACAAATGGACGGGATCTCGAGTTTCACCATGTTCCGATAATTACCCTGGAACAGAGGCTTTCCAATCGGTTGAAGCGAGGGCGATGTCGGAATACCTTACCAATGGGACTGTTTTGGATGATGAGGACGATTGGTTCAAGGGAGAACCTACGCCTTCTCCTAATCCTGGTAGGAGGCGTGTTAGGGCTTTTGTCGATTTGCACAGTTATGGTCAACTCTGTGAGTCTACCCTTCCTTGAACGCTCGACATTCTGTCAGCCAACCAAAGGACAAGGCCAGAACTGATGATAGTCATGTTCCCATTCGCATACTCTTGTAATGATTTCCCACCTGACGCAGAAATGCTGGAGGAAGCCGCGTTAGGAGTCGGTAAAGCAATGCGAACAAGGCATGGAGAAGGATATCAAGCTGGTCAAGCTTGTGATCTCACCTATAGGTCAGTAATGTCTAACCTTTTGGAATTAACTCGCTGATGTCCAGGGCTCCAGGAGATGCTATCGACTTTGCATATGGTGTAGCGGATGTCAGGTGGTCATACTCTGCTGAATTGAGGGATACAGGAACCGTAAGCTAGCCCTCTCTCGTGCTTATCGATCAAGCTCATCAGTAGTATGGATTCATGCTCCCTCCTCACTTGATCAGACCGACTGCAGATGAAGTCTCGGCTGGACTGCTGTACCTCGCCAAATTCATCTATAATGCCGAAGTCGCCGCCTGATCGAACGGAAGGTTGAATGGCGAAATAACGCTGGTTTAGGTGGTTGTTTGGTATTGTATGAGTAGAAGTCACATTATCACCAGGGGCTGGTACATGCATTAATGTACCTTGGTTGTGCATGTTCATTTCTACTGTACAGTCATGATATTGTTCGTTACCTAATCATTATAGTGATTTGCCCCTCTATGAGTCCTCTGTCAATCGTATTCCTTCCCACACTACCGAAAAGTACACGCTCATACTAGGCCTTCTCCTTCAATTTCCAGATCGCCATCGACTCTCTCTCCCCCACTG
>Ga0265798_10007313_pt1 | contig 14301 bp, 14 predicted proteins | sample P3T30metagenome_FD_192430 | JGI IMG/M metagenome (GOLD analysis project Ga0265798, IMG submission 192430) | Plant litter microbial communities from East Loma Ridge, Irvine, California - P3 T30 | ecosystem: Environmental > Terrestrial > Plant litter > Unclassified | place: USA: California...
CGGGCGCCGCCTGCACTTTGCTGGCCCTGCGTATCAACCGTCGCCTGGAAACGCGCGAACTTTGAGCACTGGCTGATCCGGCTCGGTAGTGCTTCTGCCGAGCCGGGTTCTGCGAAGACCTGCTGTCAGTCAAGAAAAACCCCTGCGCATCGGAGGATGCGCAGGGGTTTTTTTATTTCGCCATGACGCAGGTACCGCACGCGCTCACGCGAGCTGCGCGAGGCTGTCGGGGGGCTGGCGAGTTCGAGGATCCGCAAACGAAGATCAAGGATTCCTGAGCAGTGCTTGCATCACTACATCAAGTTTCTCGCGCTCTTCCTTGTCGATCTTGTAGGTGGACAGCAAGTCCGACAGCCATAACCCGTCTGCCGCCAGCCGAACGAGCAGGGCATTTGCAGACGGAGCTTGGTCGAGCGAGCGCTCAATTTCAGCTCGTTCGCTCCACCGCGCCGCGAGTCCGCGATCTATGACGGTGGCCACGACCATTGCCCGCCATCCTTCGGTGTCTTCATACGACGTGGCATTGAGCGACATGCGCGCATAGCGCAAGGCTGGCGGGGCCGACGCATCTTCCCGCGCCAATGCGTCGTTGAATTGATCCATGTAGAGATCGAAAAGTGCACCAAGCAGCTGTTCTTTCGTGCCGAAGTGATGCTGTACGGCACCTTTGCTGACACCGGCTTCACTGGCAATCGCCCCGATGGAAACGGGCTGCCCCGTACTCAACAAGACAGTGGCGGCTTGAAAAAGCCGCTTTCTGACCTGGTCAGGTTGTTTCGGGGGGCGAGGCATGGGCGCTTTGGAAGTCATGCCTGGATTCTACAACGCGAAAAGTACCGTACAATACGATCGTATCGTATTCTATGGCCGAGCGTTGTAGCGGCCTTTAGGGCGCGTTGACTGCCCTATACGCCCACCCAATGCAAGGTCTGCATGGCCGAGCTGGAAGCCATCTTGCGAAACAAAAATCGCATCGATGACGTCACGCACGTTTTTAAAAACGACCACCTGAAACAAGAGAATGAACGTGCTTGCAACATCCTATCTCTGGCTGGGAGCAGCAATCGTCGCCGAGGTCGCCGGCAGTGCTTTCCTCGCCCGATCCGAACAGTTTTCCCGGTTGATACCAACCGGGCTGGTGATTGTTTTCTACGGATTTGCGTTTTATGGACTGGCCCAAGCACTGAAAGGTCTGCCGCTGGGGATCGCTTACGCCATATGGGCCGGTTTAGGCATCGTCCTGACCACGCTGCTCGGCGTGCTTGCCTTCAAGCAAAGAATGGATCTCCCGGCAATCATCGGCATCGTTTTGATTGTGACGGGTGTGATCGTGATGAACGCATTTTCGAAGACGGCTTCGCACTGATGCTGCGAAATTCAACTGCAATGCACGTCCGGTGTCGGAACCTCGCAGATTTTCTGTGCGCCATTCATCCATTCAAGGGCTCGTCATGAGCAACACATCCCGCACCACCTTCGCCCTGTTCACCCACGCACGCAGCGGCGGAGACCGACGATGAAGATCGGTGATATCAACCTGAAGCGGAGCTGGCCAGCCCTGGCCGGTATCGGCGCGATCGTTGCTGTGTTGGCCACAGCCTTCGCCTGGGCCGCCGGCTTGCTCGGCCAGCGGGTGACCAACACGACTTTCCTGGAAGACACGCAGCATGATTTTCCCGCTGGCTACCGCCGTGCACACGGCAAAGGTATGTGTTTCGACGGCGTGTTTCGCGCAAGCGGCGCAGTGGCAAAGTACTCCCATGCCAGCGTGTTCGCTCAGTCAGAGACACGGGCAATCGGACGCTTCTCGATCGGGAGCATGAGCCCCTACGCTGCGGACAATTCCACCAGCACCGTCAGCATGGCGATGATGCTGACTGCCGACGACGGGCAGCAGTGGCGCATGAAAATGAACAACGAGCCGTATTTCGTCACCCGCGACGCCCCCGGCTTCCTCGCAATGCTGAAGGCCACTGCGCCTGACCCGGCCACCGGCAAATCCGTGCCCGCTCACATGGCCGCTTTCCTCGCAGACTATCCGGAGGCCCGCAAATATCTGGATGCAGAAGCCGTGAAACCCTGGGCCAGCAGCTTTGCCGGCGCCACGTTCTACGCCATTCATGCCTACTTTCTGGTCGCCGAGAATGGGCAAGGACAAGCCATGCGCTGGTGGCTGCGGCCGCACGCGCCGTTCACCGCCTGGAGTGATGATGAGCGTGCCCATGCCAGCCACGACGCCTTGTTCAAGGACGTAGCGCAACGCCTGACAAAGGCGCCGCTGCATTGGGATATGGTGATGCAGCTGGCCGCACCGGGCGATCCGGTGGATGACCCATCGCAGCCTTGGCCGGAAACCCGCCAACAGTTGGTCGCCGGAACGCTGGAAGTGCAGCGGGTCTTCGATCAGACCGACGGCGTGTGTCGCGACATCAACTTCGATCCCACCTTGGTACCGGCGGGTATGGCGCTGTCCAACGATCCGGTATTGGCCACGCGGGCAGGTATCTATGCCCACTCGTATAACGCGCGGCTGCACGAAATCGGCTACGGCAAAGCCACCGATGCGGTTGGAAAGAGGACAGCACAATGACTGCCGACACCCGCACCCTGATGGAAGCCTCACAGGCCAATGAAGCGGGCCGGCCAAGACGGTTCAATCTGCTGGCACAACTGCTGCATTGGACGATGGCGGCAGCAATTCTGTCGATGCTGTTCATCGGCGTGGCCATGATGACCTCATTGACCTGGCGGCCCAGGCTGCTCGACCTTCATCAACCGCTGGGCATTGCCATCTTGCTGTTGGTGATCGTGCGATTGTCCAACCGGCTGCGTCACGGCGCCCCCGCGTTGCCCGCCGACATTCCACGTTGGCAGGCCATATCGGCGAAGGCATCGCATTGGGTGCTGTATGCGCTGATGTTCTCGCTACCGCTGCTCGGCTGGGGCGTGCGCTCGGCAGGCGGATGGCCTGTGACGATGTTCGCGGGCGTCACGCTGCCAGCCATCGCGCCTACCCATCCGGTCTGGTACGCGGTGCTGCGGGACGCCCACGGCCTGCTGGCCTGGTTGCTGTTCGCCGTCGTGCTGATGCATCTTGCCGCCGCACTCATGCATGCCTGGGTGCGCCGTGATGGCGTGTTCTCCACCATGACGCCAACAGGTCGTCGCTGCCGCCGCACCGAGACATAGATCGGCATCGCGGAGTGCGAATAGATGGCGACGCCAAGCGTCAGCAAAAGCATGCAGGCAAGGGAAACCTCCGCGCATCTCTGGATGTGTGGAGGTCTTTCGCGTGCACGCGACGCCACCCGACGGGAACAGTTTGATTGCAACGGCCAAACGCCACGTCTTATGCTGTGAGTCGACGATGCCATCTCGCGCTTTCACAGGACACACCGCCATGTCATTCGATTTCTTTCAGGTCGATGCCTTCACCCGTCGCCCGCTGTATGGCAACCCGGCCGCCGTGGTGTTCGATGCGGATGCCTTGTCCGGTGACACGATGCAGCGCATCGCGCGCGAAATGAACCTGTCGGAGACGGTCTTCCTGCTCAAGCCCACGACACCGGACGCCGATTACCGGGTGCGCATCTTCACGCCGATGAGCGAATTGCCGTTCGCCGGGCACCCCACGGTGGCTGCCGCCCATTCGGTGCTCGCCCGTTATCCGGATCAGGCCGATGCGACGCTGCTTCGGCAGGAGTGCGGCATCGGCATTGTGCCGGTGGAAGTCATCCGCACCGGCCCGAACACCTTGTTGCGCATGACGCAGGCAGCGCCCAGCTACCGCAGCACTGAGCTGAGCCGGGCGACCATGGCGAAGATGTTGGGCTGCCAAGAGGCTGATCTTGCCGACACGCCGTTCGAGGTCGTGTCGACAGGTGTGCCCTGGCTGATTGTGCAGCTGGCGAATATGGCGGCGATCTCTGCGCTGTCGCCGGACCAGGGCTTGATCACGCGCGAGTGCAAGGGCGTGCGCGCGGCGGGCGTGACCGTGTTTGCGCATCGCGGCGATGACGCAGCGGCCCGCATACGTGTGCGCACCTTTGCCCCGGGCGAGGGCGTGCCGGAAGACCCGGTGTGCGGCTCCGGCAATGGATCAGTGGCTGCGTATCTGGCCAAGCACGTGCAGCCCAATGACCCGACGGGTGCCTACCTTGCCGAGCAAGGCATCGAGATCGGCCGCGACGGCGAGATTCACGCGTCCTGGTCGCGTCAGGGTGAGGCCTTGGAGATCCGTATCGGCGGCGAGGCCGCGACGGTGGCAAGCGGCCAACTGCATCTGTGAGTGCTTGTGCAACCGGGACCAAGCGGACGGGCTGGCGGATCCGCACCGACCCGAACGCATTCAATCCCGGTAGTTCGAGATCTCGATCAGGTTCTGATCCGGGTCTCGCAAGTAGACAGACAAGATCGGCCCGGTTGCGCCCGTGCGTGCGACGGGGCCTTCTTCGATCTGGACACCGGCGGCCGTCAACTCGGCCACGACCTGATCCAACGGCGTATCTGCAATGAAGCACAGGTCGCCGGAGCCAGCAGTGGGCCGCAAGGACTTGGGCTCGAATTCCCGGCCGACCTGATGCAGGTTGATCTTCTGATGGCCGAAGCTCAGCGCCTTGCGTCCCTCGCCAAAGGTGACGACCTCGAAGCCCAGCACGCGCTGGTAAAAATCGCAGCTGCGTTCGATGTCGGCAACGGTCAGGACTAGATGGTCGAGTCGATTGATTTGCATGGGGTGTCCGTGGTCAGGCGATGGTCTTGGTGCGCACCAGATGGCGCAGGTAGACGGCGACGCCAAGGGTCAGCGCCAGCAGAAGCAGTGAGAAATTGACGATAGCCTCCCAGCCGCCATGTTCCCAGAACCAGCCGCTGACCGAACCCAGCACGCTCGACCCCAGGTAGTAGGCCAACAGATACAGCGAGGATGCATGTCCACGTGCGGCGCTGCCCATGCGGCCGACCCAGGCGCTGGCGACGGAATGCGTCATGAAAAAGCCGATGGTCAGCAAGATGATGCCGCCGATGATGACGGGCAAGGGCGCCGCCATGGTGAGGCCAACGCCGATGGCTGCCGTGACGATGCCCGCGATCAGGACCGGTGCGCGGCCGAAGCGATCGGCGAGCGATCCGGCTGCGGGTGATGCCGCCATGCCGGCCAGGTAGGCGCTGAAGATCAGGCCGACTTGTGTCTGGCTCAGCGAATATGGGGCGGCAGTCAGCCGGAAGGTGGCGTAGTTGTAGATCGCCACGAACACGCCCATCACCAGGAAGGCGGTGAGGAAGAGCAGCGGCAAGCCTTTGTGCTGCAAATGCCCGCGCCAGGCGGCAAGGTGGAAGCCCAGGCCCTTGCCATGTTTGCGAACAAAGCGTCGGGACGGCGGCAGCAACATCAGGAAGCCCAGCGCGGCCAGCAGGTCGATCACCCCGACCGCAGCCATGGCCACGCGCCAGGAGTACAGATCGGTGAGCAGGCTCATGCCGACCCGGCCGATCATGCCGCCGAAGGCCGTGCCACCCACGTAGAGTCCCATCGCAAAACCCAGGCTGCGGTGGTCGATCTCTTCGGCCAGGTAGGCCATGGCCACGGCCGGTACGCCGCCCAGCACCAGGCCTTCCAGCGCGCGGGCAACCAGCAAGGTTGACCAGCTCGGCGCAAAGGCCGCCGCCAGGTTCAGCAGTGCACCCAGCATCATCGAGATGAACATCAGCCCGCGGCGGCCGGCGCCCTCCGACAGGGCACCCGCACAGAAGATGGCCAGCGCTAGGCAACCGGTCGTCAGGGACAGCGCGAGCGAACTGGCTGCCGGGCCGATCTGGAACTCGGCGGCAAATTCAGGCAGCAGCGGCTGTACGCAATACAAGAGGGAGAAGGTCGAGAACCCGGCCAGAAACAGCGCAAAGGAAATGCGCCGATATTCGGGCGAGCCGCGCGAGACGCCTTCGGGCAGCGGGTTCGCGGACGGCTGGGATAGATCGGCGTTGAGGTTCGCTGTCGCAGCAGTGCCGGCGCTCATGTTGCGCTCCCGAAGAACGTAGGAGAAACCGGGTAACCAAGGGACTTCACTGGGGACGGCATGCGTCGACTTCAGGTGGGGAACAAGTTGATTATTCTTTGCGCGACGCCGATATCTGTCAAATATATGATTAATATCGGATTCAGATGTTTTGCAGATAGCGGCATTGGATTCGTCACGCGACACCAGTAGGCCGACTTACTCGTGCCAGTGCAATACGACCGTTCGATCCGTTCCGGAGCCATAAGTGGAACTTCGCCACCTTCGTTATTTCCTTGCCGTCGCCGAAGAACTGAACTTCACCCGCGCCGCTGCCCGGCTGGGCATTGGCCAGCCTCCGCTCAGCCAGCAGATCCGAGACCTGGAGAAGGAATTGGGCACGAGCCTTTTCCGCCGCACGCCGCACGGTGCGGAGCTGAGCGCCGCCGGCCTGGCCTTCCTGCCGGAAGCGCGGCTGGTGCTCAGCGGAGCAGCCCGTGCGCAGGCGTTGGCGCAGCGGGCAGGGCGGGGCGAAAGCGGGCAGCTGCGCATCGGTTTTTCCGGCTCCGCCGCCTTCAACCCGCTGGTGTCGACGGTGATCCGCAATTTCCGGCGCGCCTACCCCGACGTGCAGCTGACGCTGGTCGAGATGAACACCACCGGCCTGCTGGATATGCTTGGCCAGCAGACGCTGGATGTGGGTTTCGTGCGGCCTGGGCCAAGCGCGCCGACCACCATGGATCTTCAACCCCTGGCGGATGAAGCCATGAAGATCGTGCTGCCCAACAGTCACCGCTTTGCATCCCGCGCGCGCCTGTCACTGGCCGCGCTGGCCGGCGAGCCTTTTGTGCTGTTTCCACGCGGGGTGGGACTGAGCCTGCACGACGAAATCGTCGAAGCATGTCGACGCGCAGGATTCGAGCTGACTCTCAGCCAGGAAGTGCCGCAGATCTCGTCGGTGGTGAATCTGGTCGCGGCAGAATTCGGCGTGTCGGTGGTGCCCGCGTCCATCAGCCAGTTCCACATGGCTGGCGTCTGCTATCTGGAAATCGAAGACGTCCAGCCGCCGATCGCGCGCATGGCCTTGGCGACGCGGCCGGGGCAGGATGCGCCTGCGGTGCACAACTTCCTGACCCTGGCGAGCCAGGCCCACGCCACGGTTTAGTGGGTGGTGACCTGACGGAAAGCCGCCGGCAGTTCGATGGCGCGGGCGAAGTCTGCCGCAGGCACCGGACGCGAGAAGTAATAACCCTGGAACAGGCCACAACCGCGTTCCGACAGGAAGCGGACTTCTTCTTCCTTTTCCGCGCCTTCGGCCAGGATTTTCAGGTCCAGACCCTTGGCGAGCTCGATCAGTGCGCCGCAGATCGCCTGGCCGTGCCGCATGCGGTGTACGTCGGTCACGAACTCGCGGTCGATCTTCAGCTTGTCGAAGGGCAGCTTGCGCAGGTAGCTCATGCTGGCATAGCCGGTGCCGAAGTCATCGATGGCGATGCCGACGCCTGCATCGCGCAGCTCGGTGAACATGCGGCGCGTGTAGTCGTAGTCGACCATGGCTGAGGTTTCGGTCAGTTCGATTTCAAGCTGGTCCGGTGACAGCTTGTAGTCGCGGATCGCTTCCAGAATGTGATGCTTGAAAGCCGGGTCCAGGAACTGGCGCGCCGATACGTTGATGGCGACCGACAGGCCGGCATGGTCCTGTGCATTCCAGGTGCTGAGCTGGGCGCACGCGGCACGCAAGACCCACAAACCGATCGGCTCGATCAGGCCGGATGCTTCTGCCGCGCCGATGAAGGCCAGCGGCGGCACCATGCCGCGTTCCGGGTGATGCCAGCGAATCAGCGCCTCTGCACCGATCGTGCGGCCGGCATGCACATCGACGATGGGCTGGAAGTGCAATTCGAATTCATTGCGCTCGATGGCGCGACGCAGGTCTTGTTCGATGCGGAAGCGGTCCAGGGAGGCCTCGCGCGCCTTGGCGGAATGCAGCATCACCGGCGTGGCGTCTGTAGCCTGCGAGGACGCGGCAATCGCGCTGTCGATCAAGGTCTGTGCATCGGCACCGTCATCGGGGTAGGTGGCCAGGCCAGCATGCAAGGTAGGCTTGATTGCGAAATCGCCAAGCATCAACTCGGCCGAGCATGCGGCCAAGCCTGCTTCCAGGCGATCTTCCGCATCGATCCAGGGACGCGCGTCGGCTTGGTCGCCGGTCACCACGCACGCGTAGTGCGACAGTCCGACACGCGCCAGTTGCTCGCTGAATTCCGGGCGGGCCGCGAAACGCTGGGCCAAGCTCAGCGCGGCGGTGTCGGCGCGCTGGCGATCCAGGGTTTCCGCGATCCGCGAAAAATCGCTGAATCGCACCACGGCAATCGCAAACGGCTGACCGCGTGCGATGCGAGCGTCGACCTGTTCCGCAAAGCGTTTCCGGTTAGGCAGGCGAGTCGCCTCGTCGAAGTGTTCCAGGGTGTCGAGTGTCGCTTCGAGGTGGTCGATGGTCATGCTGGCATCGGCCATCAAGGTGCCGACTTCATCGCTGAACCCGCTGGGCAGCGGCAGGCGTTGACGAGATTCCCGATAGGCGCGCAAGGCCTTGGACGTCATCAGCACCGGCAACAGCAGCTGATTCAGCATGTACAGCGTCAGGCCCGTGCCTACAAGGGTCGCGACCAAGGCCACGCCGAGGGTGGTCAGCAAGGTGCGCAGGTCGGACGAGGCCTGCAGCGCTGACCAGGTGGCCAGCGCGATAAGCGGAATATGGGTGCCGATGAACGCCATCACCATGATCTTGGTGCGGTAGTTCAGCAGCTTGAACTGGGAGATCCAGCGATAGAGCCACAAGCCCTGGCTGTCTTGGCCGCCGCGATGGATTTTCATACGTTTTTTCCGACTGTCTAACTATGTGAAATATTGTGTATTTAGTATCTATATCCTACAGGGTCGAAAGCGGTTTGATTGAAGCGTTTGTGAGGGCGTATTGCATCTGACGCGCGCTCCCCACATAGTTGGCGCGTAGCGTTTTCTTATTCCTGTGTCGAAGGAGTGCAATCATGTCGTTTCGCTTTCTGAACAAGGCGTTCGCGGGTATCGGACTCGCCAGCCTGCTGGTGGCCAGCGCCGCCGCCCATCACGGCTGGAACTGGGCCGATTCGGAACAATTCAAACTCAGCGGCACCGTGCGCAAGGTCGAGGTCTCGCCGCCGCACCCGTGGCTGGACGTGGAAACCGCGGACGATGGTGTGTGGCGCGTGGAACTGGGCAATCCCAGCCAGACCGAGCGGTCTGGTTTCGTGACCGGTTCCGCCAAGCCCGGCGATACCATCCAGGCCACCGGCAACCGTGCGAGCGACCACAAGGAAAAGCGCATGAAGGCCGTGCAGATCACCGTGGGGGGCAAGACCTACGACATCTATCCCGAGCGGATCGGCAAGCAATAGCCGTGGTGAATTGACGATGGATGCGTTCTGGACCTGGTTGGCGCAGTTGCCGCATGCCGTGCTGCTGCAGCGCTCTGGCACCACGTATCTGCTGGTGAATGCGGCGCACATCGCGGCGCTCGGCATGTTGATCGGGTCCATCGTGTCTCTGGATCTGCGACTGCTGGGGCGCTTTCGCGCCGTCCCGCTGGCTGTCCTGGGTCCGTTCCTGTCGCGCATGGCTGCTTGGGGGCTGGGACTGGCGGTGGTGACCGGATTTCTGCTGTTCTCGGTCAGGCCGGCCGAATATGCGGATAACATCGCCTTCCTTTGCAAGCTGGGGCTGGTGGCTGCCGCGACACTCAATGCGTGGGCGGTGCATGCCGGCCCGCGCTGGCGGCAGGCCCTTGCCACCGACCAGGCATCGACGGCGCTGCGCCTGCAGGCCTTGTGCTCGATCTTGTTGTGGCTGGCCGCGGTGGTCGCCGGACGCTGGATCGGGTTTCTTTGATCGGGCAAGTACGACTTACGATGCGTTTGATTTAGCCAAGACGCCGGGAAATTCACGAATGCGATTGCAATGCGGCCTGCTGCTGGGCCTGGTTTTGTTGGTGGGATGTACGGAACAAGCAGACACGAAGCGAATCGGCACTGCCAAGGCAGACGAAGACGAGGTGTACTTCCTGCGAGAAGTGATCACGGTACAAAGCGACACGCCCACCTCGATCACGCAATCCAGCTTCAATGCCGTGCGCCTGAATCGGCTGGACGACGGCACCCAGACCCTGCGTCAACGCACGCTGTGGTGGCATCAGACCGGCGGGGACGAAACGCTCAGCACCCTTCGCATGGACCCCGAGCGCGCCGACGACCAGGCCTTGCTGGCGCAGTTGGCGGGCGGTTTCGATGTGGTGCTGGACAAGGACGGCGGCGCGAAGGATTTCCGTCCCGTCGACTCGCCGGCTGCGGCCACGCTGGCGCAGCGCGGGCCGGATGCCGCCGCCACGTTCGCACCGCGCGCGCTCAACGCAGGCTTGCGCCCTTTGGTCTTGCCGGATGATCCGAAGGTGGGCCAGGAATTCAGCCGTGCAGAGCAGTCCGACAGGTTTGGCGCACTGAATTCGCAGATGCGTGTGACCGAGCTGACGGACGAGGTTGCGCTGGTCGACATCAAGGTGACAGGCGAGGGCGTTCACGGCGGGGGTCAGCAGGTGGTGCGTCGCCGTGACGGCATGCCGATCGAAGTGCAGTATGAATTGGTGCGCGAGGCCACGGCCGACACTCCCGCTGCCAGCATGCAGCGCATCGTCAACAACATGGCCCATCCACCCGCCATGGAGCTTGGTGCCGATGCCGCCGCGTACCGCCTGAATCGCGATGCAGCGGCGGCCACGCTGGGCAAGCCGCCTTTTTCCGTGCAGACGGACGATGCACGCCTTTATTACCTGGTCCCCGAAAAAGAGGGTGAACTGGCCTCCTGGATGTTGTCGCAAGCTGCGCTCGACAAGATGGAAGAAGGTCTGATGTTTGCGCTGCTCGATGAACGCTATGCCGCCCGGCGGTCCATCGTAATGGGCGGGAAGAAGCCGTTGCCGCCGTCAGGTTCCGCGCCCGGCCAGTTCAGCCCATTCGTGCTTGCGGAGCTGCGCAAGGCCACGCTGCTGGACGCAGCCGGCCGCGAGTTGCCGGACCTGACGCCCATGCCGGTGTATCGCAAAGTGATGTTCGTAGATCATTTCCAGACCATGGAAAAAGACATGGATTTCCCTTTCCGTCTGCCGCTGCAAACCCGCGCAGCCCAGCTGGCGGGGCTGGAGACGATTCGTCTGGACATGCGCGTCGAAACCTACACGTGGGCAGGCAGCGAAACGGTGCAAACCGGGGGCCAGCCCAAGGACAATCCTGCTGCCCGGATCATCTGGACGGGCCCACGTCGGCTGACGGTGGAACAGGATCGAACGCCGTCGGAGGCGCCCACCGGCATGTGGACCATCGCGGTTCCAATGGATGCACAAGGACAGCAGATTCCCTCGGCGGTGTTCGAGACAAGCGCCTACTTGGAGGAAAAAGATCCGCAGCATCCGCAGACCGTCCCGCCCCTGGACTGGTCGCACCGCAAATTGCCGATGCGACAGGAAATGGCAACGCTGCAACCGGTGGCCGCACTGCAACTGCGTCACTACCGCTGGGAACAATCGCCGCGTCGATGGACGCTTCCCAACGCAAGAAACATGACGCCGCCCGCTGGCCAACGGTGACTTTCGTGCTGACCGCAAATTGCGGAATTTTGCGTGGCACACGGTTTGCAGTACATCGAAAAATGGCGTGCTGATTGCGCCGCCTGGATTTGTCAAAAGCGGTTCGAGTTACTACCTCTTGTCCCCACGCGAAACAAGCGTGCATAGTCCGCAAGGGCAACTACTGAGCTGGCTGCGCGAGATCGCAGCCTGAAGGCGACAATGCAAACCCTGACCTTCGACAACATTCCCGAGGACCAATGGGGTGCATTCATGCATACCTTGGCGGCAGCGGGCTGGACGCTTACGAAAGGCGGTGGCCTGGATCATTCATGGGCGCGCTTGAACAATGCAGCCGGGTCGCAGATCGACATGGTCTACGACATCTGGATGCAGGGTGAGATCACGGTCACCGTCACCGATCTCGACGAAATTTCAGCGGCCTTGCCACCCAACCTGCGCAAGTTAATGGGCGGCGATACCGCGCCGTCGGAGCACATCGACGTGCGTTGAGGGCCGCGGTGCTTTAAACACACCGTCACACTCGCCTGCGATCCGGTCGTTGACCTCGCCCGGCACACAGGCCTATCATTTATTCACTTCATGGGGACAGACTCCATGACGCCAATTTCTCTTGAGGGAGCCTCATGAGCACCGTATTCAGCAAGCCCGTCAGCAAGTCCAATACAAGTTCGTCCACGTCAATCAGCGCTTCGAGCGGGTCCAGGGCCAAGCCTTTCGACGCCTTGATTTTCATCGGCCGTTTCCAGCCGCCGCATCGCGGGCACATCGACGTGTTGCAGCAGGCGCTGGGCCAAGCCGATCGCGTCTGCATTCTGATCGGATCCACCGACAAGCCCCGCACCATCAAAGACCCGTTCTCTTTCGACGAGCGCCGCGAAATGATTTCGTCCGTGCTCGACGACGAGGCCAAGGCTCGCGTGCTGATCGCCCCTGTGCAGGATTCCACCTACAACGATGGCGACTGGGTGCGCTGGGTTCAGGACGCGGTCGCCGGCTTGCTGGGTGACACCAGCGGCCGCAAGATCGGTCTGATCGGCCACGAGAAAGACGCCTCCAGCTATTACCTGCGCATGTTCCCGCAGTGGACGCTGGTCGATGTCGAGGCCACGGAAGACATCTCTGCGACGGAGATCCGTGCGCAGTTGTTTTCCGAGCGCAGCAACAGCTTCGTGTCCTGGGCCGTGCCTGCACCCGTGCGGGAGTGGCTCGATGCATTCCGCGTGAAGCCTGAGTTCGCGCAGCTGGCTGCAGAGTTCGAATTCATTGCCTCGTACAAGAAGGCCTGGGCGGCAGCGCCGTACCCGGTGACCTTCGTCACGGTCGATGCAGTCGTGGTGCATTCCGGCCACGTGCTGTTGATTCGCCGCCGCGCCGAACCGGGGCGGGGCCTGTGGGCCTTGCCGGGTGGATTCATCGAACAGGGCGAACGACTCGAAGCCGCTTGCCTGCGCGAACTGCGTGAAGAAACCGGGTTGAAGCTGCCCGAACCCGTGTTGCGCGGTTCCTTGAAAGACATGCACGTGTTCGACCACCCGCAACGCTCGCAGCGCGGCCGCACCATCACGCACGCGTTCCTGTTCCACATGCCTACCGGTGAACTGCCGCGCGTCAAAGGTGGCGACGATGCCGACAAGGCGCGCTGGGTACCCTTGAACGTATTCGCGCAGATGCGCAACGTGATGTACGAGGACCACTTCGACATCACCTACTACTTCCTGGGAAAGCTCTGACACGCACTGCGGCGTGATGCTCAGCTGACCCCTGTAATGCCCGCCGGGACAGACCCGGCGGTTTCCCCAACGGTCCAAGAGGAGCTCTTGACCATGCAAACCGACTATTCCGGCTTGTCTTCGTTCCTGTCGAATCCGATTCTGAATACCGATTCGTACAAGGCTTCCCACTTCCTGCAATACCCGCCGGACGCCAACGCGATGTTCTCCTACGTGGAGTCGCGCGGTGGCCGCTACGCGCGCACAGTGTTCTTCGGCCTGCAGATGCTGTTGAAGCAGTACCTGTGCAAGCCCATCGACGACGCGATGATCGATGAGGCCAAGGCCTTTTATGCGGTGCACGGCGAACCCTTCAACGAAGCCGGCTGGCGCTACATCGTGACGCAGTACGGCGGTTATCTGCCGGTACGCATTCGCGCCGTGCCCGAGGGCAGCGTGGTTCCCACTGGCAACGTGCTGATGACCGTGGAATGCGAGGACCCGCAGGTGTTCTGGCTGGCGTCCTACCTGGAAACCATGTTGCTGCGCGTCTGGTACCCGATCACAGTCGCCACGCAAAGCTGGCATGTGCGCCAGACCATTCGCCGCGCGCTGGAAAAGAGCAGCGACGACATGACGCAGTTGCCTTTCAAGCTGCACGACTTCGGGGGACGTGGTGTGTCCAGCACGGAATCTGCGGCCATTGGCGGCGCGGCTCATCTGGTCAGCTTCATGGGCTCGGACACCGTGCTGGGCGTGATGGCAGCCAATCGCTATTACCGTGAAGACATGGCCGCGTATTCGGTGCCCGCCGCCGAGCACAGCACCATCACCTCGTGGGGCCGCGATGGGGAGTCGGATGCCTACGCCAACATGATCCGCCGCTTCGCCAAGCCGGGCTCCATCGTCTCCGTGGTGTCCG
>Ga0265798_10007317_pt1 | contig 14295 bp, 12 predicted proteins | sample P3T30metagenome_FD_192430 | JGI IMG/M metagenome (GOLD analysis project Ga0265798, IMG submission 192430) | Plant litter microbial communities from East Loma Ridge, Irvine, California - P3 T30 | ecosystem: Environmental > Terrestrial > Plant litter > Unclassified | place: USA: California...
GCCTACGCCGGCTGGCTAGCGTACTTTTGCGGGCCATGCCCACGCCTCCCTCCCATCCCCTGCCCTACGGCCGCCAGCACATCAGCGACGCTGACGTGGCGGCTGTGGTTGACACCCTCCGTTCCGATTTTCTCACCCAAGGCCCGAAGGTAGCTGAGTTTGAAGCCGCCTTTGCCGCCTACGTCGGGGCCAAGCACGCCGTGGCCGTAGCCAACGGCACGGCGGCCCTGCACCTGTGCGCGCTGGCACTAGATGTGCAGCCTGGCCAGCGGGTCATTACTACGCCCATCACCTTTGCGGCCTCAGCCAACTGCGTGCGCTACTGCGGCGGCGAAGTGCACTTTGCCGATATCGACCCCACTACAAGCTTGCTTGATTTAAAGGCCGTTCGGAAGCTGCTCGAAGCGCACCCCAAGGGGCACTTCGCGGGCCTGATTCCAGTTGATTTTGCCGGCTTGGCCGTGAACCTGGAAGAAGCCCGAGCGCTGGCCGACGAGTTTGGCCTCTGGATAATTGAGGATGCCTGCCACGCGCCGGGCGGCTTTTTTGTGGATAGCCAGGGCACCGAGCGCCGCTGCGGCAGCGGGCAGCTGGCCGAGCTGGCCATTTTCAGCTTCCACCCCGTCAAGCACATTGCCACCGGCGAGGGCGGCATGGTCACCACCAACGACGACGCGCTGGCCCGCCGCCTGCGCCGCTTGCGTACCCACGGCATCGAGCGCGAGGCCACTGGCCTGCTGCGCCAAGACGAAGGCGGCTGGTATATGGAAATGCAGGAGCTGGGCTATAACTACCGTATTTCGGATATAAACTGCGCCCTAGGTGCCAGCCAGCTCGCCCGCGCCGACGAAGGCCTCGCCCGTCGCCGCCAGCTAGCTGCGCAGTACGATGTGGCCTTTACTGCAATGGAGGGCGTAGACGTGCTGGCCCCCGGCCGGCCGGGCCACGCCTACCATCTCTACGTGGTGCAGGTCGAAAATCGACGCGGCCTCTACGAGTTTTTGCGCACCAAAAACATTCTGGCGCAGGTGCACTATGTGCCCGTGCACCGCATGCCGTACTACGAGAACCTAGGCTGGAAATTTGGCGATTTTCCGCACGCAGAGGCTTATTACAGCCGCTGCCTGAGCCTGCCGCTCTACCCCACCCTCACCGATGAGGAGCAGGCGTATGTCATAGCCTGCGTGCAGGAGTTTCTAGCCCACAATCCTACGTGAGCACCGCGCCTGCCTCCCAGCTTTTTGCGCAGCGCCTGGCCCTGGGCACCGCGCAATTTGGCCTGGCCTACGGCCTGAACAACCAGGCCGGGCAGCCATCTCCCGAGGCCGTGGCTGATGTACTGGCCGCCGCCCAGGCCGCCGGCCTCACCTTGCTCGACACTGCCGCCGCCTACGGCAACAGCGAGGCGCGGCTAGGTGAGCTGGCAGGCGCTAATTCAGCTTTTGAGCTGATTACCAAGCTGCCTGCTGGGCCACCCGCGCAGGTGGCGCAGCAACTGGCAGAATCCCTAGGTCGGCTACGACGCGCGCAGCTGTACGGCGTGCTATTTCACGCTTTTAAGCCCTTGCAGGAGGAACCTGCCGCCTGGCAGGCGCTGCAAGCAGCGCGGGCGGCCGGGCAAGTGGTGCGCATCGGCGTGTCGCTCTACCACCCGCACGAGGCCGAGTGGCTACTTGCCGAGGGTTACGACCTTGACCTAGTGCAAGTGCCGTATAATGTATTTGACCAGCGCTTTGCGGCCGTGCTGCCCCGGCTGGCGGCGCGGGGCGTAGAAGTGCACGTGCGGTCAGCTTTTTTGCAAGGTTTGCTGCTGCGCGAGCCAGCCACGCTGCCCGCGTTTTTCCGCCCGCTGGCGCCCAAGCTCACGCAGCTGCGGGCGCTGGCTGCCGAAGCAGGTGTGCCGCTGCCGGCGCTGCTGCTGCTCTTCGCGGCCTACGCGCCGGGTGTGGCGCGGGCTGTGGTGGGCGTCGACTCGGTGGCCAACTTAACTGAAAACCTGGCCGCTGCGCAGTACGCTGGCGCCGCCGAAGCACTACGCCCAGCCTTGCTTGCGCTGGCCGAACTTACTGACACCTTTATCCTCCCCTACGCATGGCCGCCGCGCCCCTGACCGACGATTTTTACCGCACGATGTTCGACCTCACCGGGCAGGTAGTGCTGCTCACGGGCGGCTACGGGCACCTAGGGCAGGCCATTGCCGCGGGCCTGCTGGCGCACGGCGCGCAAGTGGTGGCCCTGGGGCGCGATGAAGAGAAGTTCAGAGCCGCTTTCCCGGAGCGCCCGGAGACGCTGCACTTCGTGACCTGCGATATAGCCTCGACCGAGTCGGTTAAAGCTGCTTTTCAGCAGAGCAGCGAGCAGTTTGGCTTGCCTAGCGTGCTCATTAATAACGCTTATTACGGCCAGGGCCAGCAGCCCGACGCCCTCACCGATGCTGACTTTGCCCGCAGCCTTGACGGCTCGGTAGGCGCCGCCTACCGCTGCCTGCGCGAGGTGCTGCCCTACCTGCGCGAGCGCGGCGCGGGCAAAATCATTAATGTGGCTTCGATGTACGGCGTGGTAGCCCCCGACTTCGCGGTCTACGACGAGTACCCGCAGTTTCTGAACCCGCCGCACTACGGCGCGGGCAAGGCGGCTATGATTCAGCTCACCAAGTACTTTGCCTCGTACCTAGGGCCTGAAAATATACAGGTCAACTGCGTATCGCCGGGCGCTTTCCCATCGGATAAGGTGCGCGAAAAAGAAGGGTTTGAAGGCGAACTACGCCGCCGCATTCCGCTGGAGCGCGTAGGCGAGCCGCAGGACTTGGCCGGGGCGTTCGTGTTCCTTAGCTCGGCGGCCTCGAATTTTGTGACTGGCCATAACCTCGTAGTGGACGGCGGCTGGACCATCCGCTAGAATGCTGCTTATGAATACTGAACAGCCCCGCGCACTCATCCTTATTCAGGCCCGCCTTGGGTCGTCGCGGCTGCCGGGCAAGTCGATACTACCGCTGCCCCTAGCAGCTGTGGGCGACGAACAGACGATTCTAGGCCATGTCGTGAGCCGGGCGCAACGGGCTACATCTGTGCAGCACGTCATGGTAGCTACTACCATTCAGTTGCTCGATGCCCCGCTGGTCGACCTAGCCACCCGTCTAGGAGTAAGCGTGTTTCGGGGCGATGAGCAGGATGTGCTCGGGCGCTTTACGGAGGCGTTGGAGCTAGCAGGCGACTTTCAGGCAGTCGTGCGCCTAACGGCGGACAACCCCGCTATTGACCCAGCGTTTATCGACGTGGCTGTGGCGCATCACCTGGCTACTGGTGCCGACTATACTTATACCAGCGGCCTGCCCCTAGGTACTAATATTGAAGTTATCAGCTCTCAAGCGCTGCTACGCGCCCACGGCGAGGCCACTCAGCCTGACGAGCGCGAACACGTGACGCCCTACCTGCGTCGCCACCCCGAACTATTTCGCCTCGAAATGCTGCCCTTGGCTGTACCGCCCGCCGTGGCCGGGCTGCGCCTCACGGTAGATTACCCCAGCGACTACGCTTTACTGAGCTTGCTATTCGGCTACCTAGGGCCCAGTTTTTCGCTTACCGACCTGTCTGGCTTACCGGCGCTACTAGCCCAGCACCCGTGGCTGGGAGCCATCAATGCCGACAACGTGCAGCGATAGCGCGGACTTTTCTTTGCGCCATGAATACTGAACCTGCAATGCCGCCAGCCGCGCGCCTCATGCTGCGGGCCGATGGCAACAGTCAAATCGGCCTGGGCCACGTGATGCGCCTGCTGGCGTTGGCGGAGCTTTTGAAAGGTGGTTTTGCAGAAACCATCTTTCTTATCCAGGCCCCCGATACCGCTATCCGCTTGCTGCTACACCAGGCCAACGTTGGGCTAATCGACCTGCCGAGCTATGCGCCAGTAGCAGAAGCGGCAGCCTTAGTCGACTTCCTCCGCCCTACCGATATGCTGGTGCTCGACGGATACGGCTTTGATTTTACCTACCAAGCAACCGTGCGCCCGCTCGTAGCCCACTTAGTTTGCCTCGACGACCTGCACGCTTTTCCTTTTGCCGCCGACCTTATAATTAACCCCGCCGGCGGCATCACGCTGGCTCACTACGACCTGCGTGCGCCCGGGGCTCGCCTACTGGCCGGCCCCGGCTACGCCCCGCTTCGGGCCGATTTCTGGTCCTCCCCAGCCGCGCCGGTTGCCCCGCCCAGTCAGGTGCTCCTTTGCCTAGGTGGGGCCGACCCGCGCCAGCTAACCCGTGCCACGGCGGCCGAGCTGCTGGCGCTGCCAGGCGTGGCGCACGTGCATGCCGTGGTGGGCAGCGCCTACGCTGCTTGGGAAGAGCTGCGCGCCTGGGCCGACGGGCAGAGGCCGCGCCTCACCCTACATCGGGCATTGCCAGCCAACCAGTTAAGTGCCCTCATGCGCCGCTGCGGGGCAGCAGTACTCTCGCCTAGCACCATCAGCTACGAGTACTGCACAATGGGCGGCGGCTTATTGCTGACGCTGCCCACGGCCACCAATCAGCAAGACCTCAACCATTTTTTGCAAGCGGCGGGCCTGGCTCTGCCCTACCCTTCTGCGCCCAACGTACTCACCGCCGCCGAGGCCCCGCAGGTGGCCCAGCAGTTGCGGCACGCTCAGCTCCGCTACTTCGACGGGCAGCAGGGCCAGCGGCTGCGGCAAGAGTTTGCGGCGTTGCAGGTGCCAACTGCGCCACTGCGCCTGCGGCCAGTGCAAGCCACCGACTCGGCTCAGCTCCTGGCCTGGACCAACGACCCCGCTACCCGGCAGCAATCCTTCGACCCCGTGCCCGTGCCGCTGGCGCAGCACGAGGCCTGGCTAGCCCGCCAGCTCGCTCAGCCCGAGCGCTACCTGCTGCTACTGGCCGAAACCACCGATACCGGCGAGCCTGTGGGCCTTATCCGCTTCGCCATTGCTGGCGAAGGGCGGGGCCGTGAGGCCACACTGAGCTATTCGCTCGGCCCGGCCTACCGGGGGCGCGGCTGGGCGGCGCCGCTACTGCTAGCGGGCACGCGGGCGGTGCTGGCGGCGTTTCCGCAGGTGGCACGGGTACTGGGCGAGGTCAAGGCCGACAACGTGGCCTCGGTGCGGGCATTTCGGCGGGCAGGCTTTGGTGAGGTGGCGGGCAGCGGGCCGGCGGACAGCCGTACCTTTGCCTGGATAGCCGCCCCGGTGGCCTAGCCTAGGTTTTACTCATGGATATTACGATTGGCGGCCGGCCCGTTGGCCCCGCCCACAAGCCGTTCATCATCGCCGAGATGTCGGGCAACCACAACCAGAGCCTCGACCGGGCGCTGGCCCTCGTGGATGCCGCCGCCGCCGCTGGCGTGCATGCCCTCAAGCTACAGACCTACACCGCCGATACCATCAGCATGGATACGGGCTTCGTGATTCGCGAAGAAGGCAAATCGCTGTGGGAGGGCAAAAGCCTGTATCAGCTTTACAAAGAAGCCTATACGCCCTGGGAGTGGCACGCCGCCATCTTTGAGCGAGCGCAGCAACACGGACTGCTGGCATTCAGCTCGCCGTTCGACGAAACAGCGGTCGACTTTCTGGAAAGCCTCGACGTGCCAGCCTACAAAATCGCTTCTTTTGAGAATGCCCACTGGCCGCTGCTGCGCCGGGTGGCCGCCACCGGCAAGCCCGTAATCGTGAGCACCGGCGCAGCTACGCTCAGCGAGATAGACGAGGCCGTGCGCGTGCTGCGCGGGGCGGGCTGCCGCGAGCTAGTGCTGCTGAAGTGCACCAGCACTTACCCTGCCTCGCCAGCTACTACCAACCTGCGCACCATTCCTGTGCTGGCCGAAACCTTCGGCTGCCCGGTGGGCTTGAGTGACCACACCATGGGCGTGGGCGCGAGCGTGGCTGCGGTGGCGCTGGGCGCCTGCGTTATCGAAAAGCACTTTACCTTGCGCCGCGCCGACGGCGGTGTCGACTCGGCCTTTTCACTCGAACCCGAGGAGTTGAAGCTACTGGTCGAAGAAACCGAGCGGGCCCACCAGGCCCTAGGTACCGTGCAACTGTGCGTGCAGGCTAGCGAAGAGAAAAGCCGCATTTTTAAGCGCAGCATCTACGTGGCCCGGCCGGTAGCAGCGGGCGAGGTGTTGACTTCCGATAATCTGCGCATTATTCGTCCAGGCGATGGCCTATTGCCGCGCCACTGGGACGTAGTGCTGGGGCGCCGCGCCGCCCGCGACCTGACTCCCGGCACGCCCCTGACTTGGGAGGCGCTGCTGGGCGAGCAAGCTGCGCCGCAGTCGTGAGTAGCCAGACAGCCCGGCTGCGCGATATTCTTCAACTGCGCTTTACCGATTTATTTGCCGGGCTACCGGCTTCGGTGATGGTCAGTATCTCGCCCGCCAGCCCGCTCAAGCGGCTAGTGCGGGTAGCGGGCTACGCCGGGCTGCGCCTGGTAGGACACGTGTTTCAGCCTATTCGCAACCGTGAGCAGCTGCGCGGGGCGGTGTGGCTCTACGTGGTGAGTGCTAATAACTACGACGCGCTCAGCTTCATCAAAGAGGCCCACTCCGAGGCGGTGCTGGTGGCGGGCCAGGGCAAGAGCATCGGGCGCTACGGCCAGGTCGTGAATCGGCTGTCGCTGCGCCGCAAAATTCTATATTACTGGCAGTACCCAGCCGCGCTAATAGGCTTGCGCCGCGAGGTAGGCGGCCGGGCGCTGCGATTTTTTGACCTCGTTTTTTACGCCCTAGGTTACTACGAAGTGTATCGGCGGGCACTGCGCCACTACCAGCCGCAAGCCGTGGTATTTGCCAACGACCACAATGACGATGCCCGCGCCTTACTGCTAGCCTGCCGCGCCGAAGGAGTACCTACCGCCTACGTGCAGCATGCTAGCGTGAGCACTAATTTCCCGCCCCTAAGCTTCGACCTTAGCCTGCTCGAAGGTCAGGACGCGTTGGATAAATACCGGCAGTGCGGCCCTGTACGCGGCCAAGTCGAATTGATAGGGATGCCGAAGGCCGACAGCTTTTTAGCCCAACGCAATACCGCGCCCCAGGTGCACCGCATAGCTGTAGCCTGCAACCTGCTCGATGAGTTGCCCGCCGTGGCCGACACGCTGGCTTACCTGCTGCGCGAGCTGCCCACGCTCACCTTCACCCTACGCCCCCACCCCAGCGACCGGCGCGACTACACAACTCTGCGTCAGGCGCTACCAGGCTTGCAGTGGAGCGACCCGCACCAGGAGAACGTTTTTCAGTTTCTGCAAGCCCACGATGCGCTGGTGGCCGCCGACACTAGCACCCACCTCGAAGCCACATTGCTCAATGTGGCTAGCGTGTACTACCGTTTTTCGCCCACGCCCACCCTGGCTGACTACTACGGCTACGCCGCCCACGGCCTCAGCGAGTGGGCGCACTCGCTGCCCGAGTTGGCGGCGGCCCTAGGTCGGCTGGCGCAGCATAAGCCGCTCGACCTCTACCGCCGCGCTGCCTACTACAACGCTACCCTAGGTACGCCCGACGAAGGACGCAGTCGTGAACTAGCCGTGCGCCGGCTAAGCGAGTGGCTGGCCGCCCCGACGGCAGGGGCGTAGTTTTGATTTATGCTGCCCCCTTTGCCTCCCCTACCTGCGCCACCCGTAGCCATCTCGGCAGAGATACGGCTGGCATACGTACTGCGGCATTTCGAACTGGCTCATCCAGGTGCGCCTGCTGTTTCGGTAGACTACGCGGGTACGCAGCCGCAGGTGGAAATCGCGAACTTAGATGCCGGTTTCTTTGCTACTAACGAGCCGTACCCAGCTGCGCCTAACTGGCGCGAGTGGCAAGGTCAGCAAGTTCCTTTTTTCTTTGATAACGCACCTGAAAAACCGCTGCTTCTTTTACGAGAAGATAAAGCATTTATCTCAGCCGATATTATTTCGGCAGCATTTTACTTACTGAGCGGTTGGCAGGAATATTTCTCAACTGAGCGCGACCGGTACGGGCGCTTTCCCTATGCGGCAAGCGTGCAGAAAAAGTACGGCTTCGTAGCGCTGCCGGTGGTCAACTATTACTTTGATGTGCTGCGAGCAGCGGTGGAGTATGTGAGCAGGCAGCCGCTACGGCCGCGCCGCTGGGGCAGCCAAGAAGCCACCTTTGCAGCATTCATTTCGCACGATATAGACAACCTGTGTAGCGCCTGGAAAGCGCCGGCTAAAGCAGCATTGCAGCAGCGCCAATTTGGGCGCTTCAGCAAGTTGTTTTGGCAACACCTGACTCAACCCGATGCTTGGGACAATTTAGAAGCTGTGGCGATGGCCACGTCGCAGTACGGGGCAAAGTCCACTTTTTTTATGCTAGGCGCGCAGGGAAAAGCGGCCAACGGCATACCTAATGCCGACTATTCCTTATCTGCTTTGCTGTCGCCTCGGTTGCGAAGCCTAAAGAACCAAGGCTGCGAGATAAGCTTGCACGGCAGCATTGGCACCGCGCTCGATGCTGTACGCTTAGAAATGGAGATGGAAAATGACTTGCAGTATGCAGGAAACGGCCTGCGTTTTCACTACCTGAGCTGGGAGCCGCGCTGCACTCCAACAACTGTGGATGCTTCCAGCTGCTTTGGCTATGATGCTACCCTAGGTTTTGCCGAGCACTTCGGTTTTCGCCACAGTTATTGCCTACCTTTTTACCCCTTTGATTTTGCCAGTGGACAAGCTGCCGACTTCCTCGAAATTCCGCTCAACGTGATGGATGCCACGCTGAACCACCCCAACTACTTGCAGCTGGCACCTAGCGAAATTCTACTGGCACTCCAACCAATGTTTGCCGAGATAAAGCGCTTCGGCGGCGTGGCCTCGGTATTGTGGCACAACCAGAACTTTGACCCAGCCAACACTCAAAATGGCCCGCGCCAGTTCCACGAAATAATGACGCATTTGCAAACGCAGGGCGCAGCTTTTCGCACTGGCCGCGAAATTTGGGAAGAGTTTACTGCTAAGGAGGTCGCCAACTCATGATTCATAATTTTTAATTCAACGAATTGGGTATCGTACGGCGGCAAGGGCTGCGCAACACTGTTATTTCCTACATCGGGCTGGGCATTGGCTTCGTCAATACTACGCTGGTGCTACCTAGGCTGCTGGAGCCGGCACAGCTAGGCTTGACGCAAGTACTGGTATCGCTGGCCACGCTTGGGGCGCTGGTGTCGGCGCTGGGCTTCACTAATACCACGCTGCGCTATTTCCCCTATTTCCGCAATCGCGAAACGGGGCACTCGGGCTACCTGCCCCTACTGCTGGGGGTACCGCTAGGCGTGTTTGGCTTAGTGGCGCTAGTGCTGTGGCTAAGCAGGCCATTGGTACTGCGCTGGTACGCCCACGATGCGGCCCTCCTAGGCCCGCACTACGGGGCTATGCTGGCGCTGGCGCTATGCATCTTGCTTTATAATCTACTGGAATCCTACACCAAGTCACTGTTTCACACCTCGTTCTCGTCGTTTCTCACCGACGTGCTCCAACGCTTGTTCATCGTAGGCTCTGCGGCGCTCTACGGGGCAGGCTACCTCACCTTCGATGGCTTCGTGCTGGCCTACCTGGGTAGCTATGCGGCCATTGCGGGGCTGCTGCTGGCCTACCTAGGGTTCATTGGCGAGCTGCACCTACGGCCCACGCGGGCGGTGCTGCAGGTGCGGCCCATGGGCGAGCTGCTGCGCTTCGGCAGCTTCGCGCTGCTGGGTAATATTTCGGGCACGGTGCTGGTCACCATCGACTCGCTCATGCTGGGCTCGCGCAGCTTTACCGACGCGGGTATTTATGCTATTGCACTCAATATCAGCACGGCGCTAGCCATTCCCTTCCGGGCGCTGTACAAAACGGCCTACCCACTCATTGCAGAGTATTGGAAGGAGGGCGCCACCGCCAAGATGCTTGATTTTTATCAGCGTACTACTCGCCTTACCACCGCGCTGGGCGCCTACCTGGCCCTAGGTATCGGCCTGAACCTGCCTTTCATTTACGGCCTCATCCACAAGCCAGTCTTTGCCACGGGTACCGTAGCAGTACTACTGCTGCTGGCCGGCCGCCTCACCGACGGCATCACGGGCGTGAACGGAATTATCGTGGTCACGTCGCCGCGCTATCGCTACGACTTGCTGTTCAACGTGGGCTTGTCGGGACTCATCATTGGGCTCAATGCGCTGCTGATACCGCGCCTAGGTCTTACGGGGGCAGCCTTATCGAATGCCCTGGCGCTGGCCAGTATCAACCTGGCGCGCACCTGGTTTGTGTGGCGCAGCTTCGGCTGGCAGCCGTTCGACCGGCGCATTGTGTACATTCTGGGGTTGGCGGCGGGTGCGGGTGCAGTGGCCTGGGCCCTGCCCACGCTGCCCAATCTCTGGCTGACGCTGCTACTACGCGGCGGGGTGCTAACGGTGCTCTATGGTCTAGGGCTGCTGCTGAGCGGCTGGGTGCCCGAAGTGTCAGCAGGGTGGCAGAAGATGCGGAGCCTACTGCCCCAGCGCTAACTCACGCAGCACTGGCTACTTGCTTACCCCAGCGCCAGCAGGCGCCAGTTGTTGCAGCTTGGCGCGCAGCTGCTGCACTTCGCGCTCCAGCTCTAGGTTGCGAAAGGTAACTTTCACTTCTAGGTCCTGGTACGAGCGGGTGAGCTGCTCCTGCAGCTCATGCATACTCGTGACATCGGAAATGGTCCCGATAAAGCGATAGGCCTTCGTCCTAGTTTCGTTGAAAAAGGCCCGGCCCGTGGCGCGAGCCCACACTACGGGCTGGCCGGGCTGCTGCCAGCGGGTGCGGTACTCAATGTCGTAGCTGCCCGACCCAGCCGGGTCAAACGCCTGCTCTACGGCGGCCACGGTGGCGGCTCGGTCATCGGGGTGCACCAGCTCGACAAAGTAGGCGTAGGTGACTGCCGTGTCGACTGGTACGCCAAAAATCTCCTTGCATCGGGGCGACCAAGTCAGTATATCGGCTACCAAGTCGTAGTCCCAAGTACCTACGCCCGCCGCATCAACGGCCGTTTGCAAACGCTCGAAAGATGTAAAATCGGAAGTTGTCAAGACCACTTAACGGCTTAGGGGTAAACCAGAAACAATTCTAGCCCCGACTGAAAATAAAGCACCAAGGTACGATACATACCATCGGCCGAGCGGCGCAGCCGGGTTACCAGGGCGGTTACGTTTTCGGTGGCCAATTGCAGTTGTAGATAGGGACGGCTCAGTAGGCTGTCGCGCTCTACCGACCACTGGCCGGTGGCCGGGGCCATGGGCGTATCCAGTTGCCAATGGCCATCGTGCAAGTGCAGGAAGGTAGCCTGCGCTAGCGGCGTAGCTGGGTCGGCTTGGCTGAGCACGCGGTCTACTACGCGCCAGCTACCGTGCAAGTAAGGGTCGGGCACTTGTTGCAGATTGACATCAAGCAAATACTGAGTCATATAGGAGAACAGCTTACAGCTGTTTAGTCAAAATAATGGGTAGCAGCCAAGCGCTAGTACCACGCAAAGGTACCGCCCTATTTTTACCTAGAAAGCACCTAAGCTAAACAATTGGAAAATGAGGACGCCACCGCTGTCAAGGCTACTGCTCGGCCCTGGCCTTCTGCCCGAGCTTACTGTGCTTTTTACCGTAGCCAAAATAGATGGCCAGGCCCAACGCCAACCATACGGCCAAGCGCACCCAGGTTTCCCAAGGCAGACTCACCATCATGACCAAGCACGTAACGATACCTAGGATGGGCACCACCGGCACCCACGGCGTGCGGAAGCTACGCGGGGCTTCGGGGTTGGTGCGGCGCATAATGAGTACGCCCAGGCACACCATCACGAAGGCTAGCAGCGTGCCGATGCTCGTCATTTCGCCCACTACTGAGATGGGCACAAAGCCCGCAAACAGCGCAATAAAGGCACCTAGGAGTAGGTTAGACTGCACCGGTGTGCGAAACGTGGGGTGCACCTTGGAGAAAGCCGGCGGCAGTAGCCCATCTTTCGACATCGAGAAAAACACTCGCGACTGCCCCAGCAAATCGACCAGAATAACGGAGGTGTAGCCAATGAGAATGGCCCCGATGATAGCGCCGCTGAGCCAGCCATAAGGCGTTTTTTCAATAGCGATGGCCACCGGCGCGGCACTATCCTTAAACTCCTTGTAGTTGGCCAAGCCGGTCATGACGTAGCCAAACAGCACAAACAGAATGGTGCAGACAATGAGCGAGCCGAGGATGCCGATGGGCATGTTGCGCTGTGGGTTCTTGGTTTCCTGGGCCATGGTGGCCACGATATCGAAGCCTATAAACACAAAGAACACGACGCCTGCCCCGCGTAAAACGCCGCTCCAGCCAAACTCGCCGAAGGTGCCCGTATTGGTCGGGATGTAGGGGTGGTAGTTGGCCGGGTCGATGTAGTTCCACCCTAGGGCGATGAACACCAGCACTACAGCCACCTTTAGGGCTACCACCAGCGCATTGAACCATGCCGAACCCGACGTGCCCCGGATGATGATGGCCGTAATGGCCAGCACCACGGCCATGGCCGGCAGATTAGCGTAGCCGTGCACGAGCGAGCCATCGGCCAGCTTCACCGTTTCGAAGGGTGACATAACGAGCCGGGCGGGCAGGTGCAGGCCGTACTTATCCAGAAACTTGAGCAGATACTGCGACCAGCTGATGGCCACCGTGGCCGCGCCCACCGAGTATTCGAGCACCAGGTCCCAGCCGATTATCCAGGCAAAGAGCTCGCCCATGGTGGCGTAGGAGTAGGTGTATGCCGAGCCTGCCACCGGCACCAGCGCCGCAAACTCGGCGTAGCACAGCGCCGAAAACGCGCAGCCCACGGCCGCCACCACGAAGGAAAGCGTCACGGCCGGCCCGGCGTGGTTGGCCGCCGCAATGCCCGTGAGGGAGAACAAGCCCGCCCCGATAATAACCCCAATCCCTAGGGCTATGAGGCTGATGCCGTTGAGGCTACGCTTGAGCGTGCCGGTACCCGATTCGGCTGCTTCCTGCCGCAGCAGTTCGAGTGATTTTTTTAGCATAAAACGTACCGTAGACTTTGCGAGTCCACGCTTAATAATGACCCCACTGCCTCCGTGCGCATTCGCACCCGGCCAGTCGTAGTTAACCCTTAAAAATGAAATACTTACTTAATACTTCCTCAGCTCAACAACGACAGCGTCTGGCACTGGCGCAAGGCACTACACCGCCAACTACTAGAAGAACACCAGGGAAACGAGCGAAAACAGCCACGGGCTTTTATATGGGCCACCATAGTTTGGGGCCGGTCGGTTGGCACCGTTCCGCCGAGGCGGGGGTTGCCGGCGCGTCGCAGAGCCTATCTCTCAGCGCCTCTTTATAAAAACAAGCTTGGGCCTAGGTAGCCGTACTTGACTATTGCAAAGGTACAATTAGTAGCATGGACTTTATACAAAGGTTCGCGCAGCAAACATCCTATATCCAGTATGCGTCCTAATACGGGCCGATTCGGCATTAATGCTAGCTGCGCGAGCGCTCGGACTACAAAGCCCATGCTATTACTAAGCAGGTAAGCCCCCTTGCTCCCAGGAGTCGAGCTCGGCTTGCAGGTTGCGCCGGGCGGGCGCGTCTAGCTCCTCGCGCAGGGCAGGTGTGTGAAAGAGCACCGGAGCGGCGAGTAGCTTGGCCAGCACCTTGCGCCGGCCGGGGCGATACAGCAGGTCGGGCACCATGCGGTACTCGCGGCGTACTTGCCGGGCATAGTCCCAATAAGCTGCTTGCGGGGCACCTAGGATGCTCAAGTCGGCATCCAAGAACAATAGCAGGTCCGCATCGGCGGGTGGTTGAGGCTGGGTATGGTCTTGGGTGCGCCGAATGAGGTCAGCTACCCGCTCGCGGCGGGCTGGCGCTAGGCTAGTTTCTTGCAGGAAAGCCAGTGCCCACTCAGCGCTTTTCGCCTCGTTATCCGAGCGCAGGGCATTATACACGGCATCATGGTACCAGACGGCCAGCTCCACGACTACCGTGTCCTGCATCGGATGCTCCCCTACCCTATGCAGCAGGTTCTCAATGTGCCCTAGGGTATGGTAATGCCGCTCGGGCGCGTCATACGCGTCGGCCAAGCGCCGAAGCTCGGCTTCGCGGCGGGCGGTATCGGGCAGCAAGGGCGCAGTGAGCGCGTGCCAGCGGGCGGCGAGCAGTGGCGTAAGCATGCGCCAAAGAAACGCACGCTTAGCCATTGTATTCGCTAAGTTGGAGACCTAGGGCTCGCCCACGCCTAGTTGCTGTAGCTGGTCGGCATACTTGGCGTATATCACCTGCAGGTCGGCGCGGTGCTTGTCGGCATCTACGCC
>Ga0265798_10007318_pt1 | contig 14294 bp, 18 predicted proteins | sample P3T30metagenome_FD_192430 | JGI IMG/M metagenome (GOLD analysis project Ga0265798, IMG submission 192430) | Plant litter microbial communities from East Loma Ridge, Irvine, California - P3 T30 | ecosystem: Environmental > Terrestrial > Plant litter > Unclassified | place: USA: California...
AGCCAGCATACTCTTCTTCTTCTTCTTCTTCTTCTTCTTCTTTACAGCCTACTGCTCCCCTAAGTGACTCTGAGCGAGAGTGCATCTCCAAAGTCGAACTGTGAGAGACGCAGAGATACCTCAGTCGCCAGCATACCCAGGTGCTCCCACGGCACCTACCACCCCGACTGCTCCATCACCCGGCGCTCATACCGATAAGGAAACATTCAGTATACAATTCTCGTCCATCGGCTAAATACCCCTTTGCATACACGGACTACACGAGAATTCAATCAAACCAACAATCCCAACACGCTCTCACAAGACCCCCCATAAAAGTGCTCACGCGGCCAAAGACACCAAACGCACACAAGCTTTCCTTGGTATTCTTATGCAAAAAGCTCCGATATGTCGCAACTATCGATATCAGGGCGCTTCGCATCACGAACTGCCTATTCGGGGCTAGTAGAATCCACATGCACCCTTGCCAAGTGGCACACCAACTGATAAGCACGCACAAGCTTTCTCGGACGGTTAATCTATCCTGCATACCATTTTTCAATCGGCTTTTGATGCCGTTGGACGGGGGCGGGAGGCGCATGCGCGCGACATGCACACTTGGGCCCCCCAAAGGCCATGAGCAATATGTAGGCCTGTGCGCTTTTGGGGGGAGCGTTTATGAATAAAGAGACGGTATATTGAATCTGCCTTTTCAACGGAAACTAATAGACAGCAGTGGCATTTTTTTTGTGAGCTACAGAAATGTGCAACGCCGTATTCACCCCACGTTGTTTGAACACTAGTTGTAGAAGCGGAAACATGATGGAAATAGAGCCCGGGAACACTCGCCCAGTAAGGAAGGCGCAAGTAAATCATGTGCCGACGTCTTTTGCTGAATCCAGAAGGTTGGTCGTAAGTCCATATCACTTCTTGATGCCTATTGTCCACCTTACCACGCATCCAGAGCTGTCCATCCTTGTCTGCACTTGGCCGCCACAGACACAGGCCCGGTCGTGAATCATCGTACTCAGCCAATAGAGAGGCTGCCACGCTTACCAACTCTACCAGATGGATACCAAAAAAAGCCGCTATAGGGCGTGAGTAGGGCCGGGATACTCACCCTGGGACCGGAGTGCATCTGGGCCAGGGCAGGATTAGGAAGGTATCATCTGTTGTTGGTTTTTGAACCTCTGAGCGTCGGCATTCGCTATAATACAGACAAGGAGCTATCTTGGGAGTGAAAAGCATCTTGGGAATTCCTATATAAAGGGGAGTGGTAGCCACAGTAGAAGGGCGTGCATCATCATCATCATCCCAGCATCGCAGCAAGATCATCCAGGAGCCTTCTTCTCAGCCCAATCTTCTCTACCAAATTCACTCGCTTTTACTTCCAGATTCTCCAATCTCTTCACACACATATCAATCATCATGAAGCTCTCCATTGCCTTCCTCGCCGCAATCGCCGGCTCAGTCGTTGCCCGCCCCTCTTCCAACCTCGCCGCCAGCGTCAAGGCCCGCGCCGATGGTACTGTGCGCCACAGGACCCAGCCCATGGTCAAGGTCGGCACTGCCACCAAGGAAGATGCCAAATTTGTTGCTGAGGTAGCCGACAACACTACTGCCCACGTCCAGTACTCGTCCAACTGGTCCGGCGCCGTTCTCGAGACCCCCTCATCCGGCTACTTCACCACCGCCACCGGCCGCTTCACCGTGCCCACGCCCAAGTACGTTGGCTCTGGTAGCGGCGACCAGGCCGCCTCTGCCTGGGTCGGCATTGACGGCGACACGTGCGGCTCCGGCCTCCTCCAAGCCGGCATCGACTTCACCGTCTCCAGCAACGGCGCCGTGTCCTACGACGCATGGTACGAGTGGTACCCCGACTACGCCCACGACTTTAGCAACTTTGCCATCAAGGCCGGCCAGGTCATCCAGGTCGACATTACCGCTACCTCGACCACAAAGGGCACCGTCAAGCTCACAAACGTGAGCACCGGAAAGAGCGTCAGCCAGACCATCAGCGCCCCCAGCGGCTCCGTCCTGTGCCGCCAGAACGCAGAGTGGATTGTAGAGGACTTTGAGTCTGGCGGCAGCTTGGTTGCCCTGGGCAACTTTGGCACTGTTGTCTTCACTGCTGCTAGTGCTGGCCTAAGCACTGGTGGCACAGAGGGCTTGAGCAGCGCTACCGTCATTGACCTTAAGCAGGGCAGCACCGTTCACACCGATGTTACCATCAACAGCGGCTCGCAAGTCACTGTCAAGTACATCTAAGCGCGAGATGAACTGAAGCGATGGATGGGTTCAAGGGTTGCAACGGTGGAAGGAGGAGTGATGCTTGGGATGGTTTGATGATAGTGATGATTTTTCTTCATGTATGTCAATAAGATGAATTCAAGTTTATATTCTTTTTTTTATGAAATCTTTGTTCATCTTCATGTGGATAGTGATTAAGGGACTCTTGGACTCTCTTCTCCCCTTCTCCTTGTTACCCCACAATTCAACTTCCTTACCAGCCACCCCTCTTCCTCCAAACAAGCGTTATCTCATCGTTCCTCCGCTTCACCTCGTACGTTCTCCTCCTCTTCTTCCCCTCCACAAACAACACCCGCACACCATCCACATCACCACAGTGCCCCTCTTTCTCCCCACCAAATGGCCATCTACCTGCCAAAGGCTCCGACACCACATACCTCCCAAGCAGCATATCCCTGAGCAAACTCCTATGGGCCGCATCTGCCGCCGCCAATGTTGCTTTATCCGTTGCGGCACGGATCCCATGCGACTGATCCATCGCAGAGGCGGATGATTTTGCTATAAACCACGCCGGTAAACCCCCTCTACCACCACCATCGTCATTATCTCGGCTGTCATATGTATGTGCACGAGAGCAACGATACGCCTCTGCCGACGCCGCTATGTTGCATGATTCATACGCACACGCAGAACCAGAACCAGAAGATGACGAAGCCGTGGAAGATGAAGTAGTAATAGTATTACCATGAACCATCCCTTCCCTCCCTCCCCCTCCTCCTTCCGGTCTGTACCACTGCGGCACCACAGCTTTCTCTCTCCTCTCCTTTCCCCCCTCACTTCTGTGCCCCTGACACCAGTGCGAATGAAATCCAGGGTTACAATAGTAATAGTGGTGATGGTGGTGGTCATGTACGACGTTTCTAATCTTGTCGTGGTAGTCATAAGATGGCATGTCTTTTTCTTTCCGATGACTTTGGATCAGTTCAGGTGTGATGCTAAAGTGCTGTTTTAGACAGGAACATGGTGATTGAAAAGTGAGCATATATACACGATTATAGTGCTTAGCCTGAATGTTTGTAGGGGAAAGTGAGAGTGTGAGACAAGGGGTTTGCTTACGGATAAACAAGAGGAGTTCTTGTTAGATCTTGAAGGCTCTGTGAGCCAGTGTGTGTTGAGTGTTGAACAGAACAAGCGGTTAGGGGGTTTGATGAGGTGAGGAGTTGTTATAACCAGTGCTTAGCATGGGTAGGTATGGCAGAGAAGACAACGTGACAGGTATTATTAATGGATATGTAAAGTTTAAAAATTGTAGAAAAAATGACTGCGCAGGGTGGGAATCGAGGAAAGGTGCATCAAGCACAGCAAGGAAACATGTACACACTATCTTACTTCCAGCTACAAACACTCCACAGAACTCATCGTTCCTCATCCACTCTCTCAAAGCTTACCTACAACTTTGCTCTTCGCTGCAGATAAACCCTTATAGCAACCGCCGCTGTATCTCGTTAGCCATGAAACTATACTCCTACAACATCAATGTCACTTACCAACGATCGCCGCCAGACTCTTCACGCCGAGCAACCCCATAAACCATGCTCCCCATCCAATCGTGCGTCCTTGACGATCGAAGTTGGGCTTCATGTCGTTCATCTTGGTAAACTCTTTTTGTTTCTTGGCCGTATAAGGGGGGTATCTGATACCCATAAGACCCTCGATCCATGCAGGGGTTGTGGTAACACTCCTGCGATGTGTGAATGTGTCAAAACTAGCTTTACCACGATAAGCGCCTTGACCGCTCGTTCCCACACCACCAAAAGGCAAAGTGGGGATAGAGCCGTGGAAGAAACCATCGTTGAGCGAGGCACCACCACTACGTGTTTGAGCTATAATTTTTTCCATCTCGGCTTTGGTGCCAAAGGCATACGTGCCGAGGGGTGTGTCGTGGATTTCGTTTGCAATCTTGATGGCTTCGTCCAGGTTGGAAACGGGGAGGATGGGTAGGAGAGGACCGAACGACTCAGATGTGATCATGCTGTCGTTGATGTCGCTAATCTGCACAACGGTGGGCTCGATGAACAGATCAGATTCGTCCATTGTGCCGCCGATGACAATCTTGCCGTTGCTATCGTCGAGCATCTTCTTCATGCGCTGAAACTGCCGTTGGTTCACGATCCGACCGTAGTCGGGTGAGTTGCGCGCGCCCTGCGGGTAGAATTCCTGGAGCTGTTTCTTCATCTCGTCGATAAAGGCCGGCAAAATCTCACGGTCAACAAAAGTGCAGTTGTGGCTGAGACAGACCTGGCCTGCATTTAGAGTCTTGGCCCATAACAGCCTCCTTGCAGCTAGCTTTGGGTCCGCATGCTTTGTGACAATGGCGGGGTTCTTGCCGCCGAGCTCCAGTGTGAGGGGTGTGAGTGTCTCGGCTGCCTTCTTTGCGATGATCTTGGCGACCATTTCGCCACCGGTATAGAAGATCTTGTCCCACTTCTGATCGAGGAGAGCGGTCGTCTCGGGTACGGCGCCCTGAATGCATGCATAACAGTCTGGGTCGAGTGACTCGCGCACAATCTTCTCGATGACTGCAGCGGCGTGGGGTGCGGATTCCGAAGGCTTGACAACGGCTGTGCATCCTGCTGCAATGGCACCAATAAGAGGCCCGAGAGTGAGTTGGACGGGGAAGTTGTATGCTCTGTTTCTGTCAACACTTCTCCAACCCTCGGTTCGACGAGCAGCTTACCCAATGATGAGTGCAGTACCCAATGGGTCTTTCTTGATGCGCGGGCGCAGTGGCATGTTGGTCCACGGGATATCTGTCGCCTTCTCATCCTTGGCGAACCGGTGGACATTGTCGGCCATCCAGATGCAATCGTTCATGCACCACGAAGTCTCCGTCATATACGTCTCATATTCGGACTTGCCCAGATCGCGCTTACACGCGTCCTTGATGAGTTCCGCATTGTCCTTGAACCCCCAGTAAAGCTTGCGGAGCTGCTGGATACGGAATTCAAGCGGCCTGGTCTTGTGCGAGAGAAAGGTGGCCCGCACTTTTGCACATGTTGGGGCAATGTCATCCATGGACGTGTGTTGGAAGCTCAATTCCGCCATTGTATTGTGTGGACTGTGTCGTAGTCCGGGATATCGTGGAAAGACGTCAAGTTGAAGGCGTTGCAAAGGTACACGGGTCGGTGTTTCCGGCTAAAAAGATGCCAATGGCAAGTCTATAACCTTCCTTCACGAGCGCGCTCACATTGACGTGCCTCGGTCTTACTCATGGAGCCCCGCTTCCACTGGGCTTATTTGGGCCTAGTGGAGGCGGCACCAACACCGCCAAGTCTTCCGACATCCGAACTCGACTGACGACAAGTCAAATGCAAAAGGACTGAAACTACGCCCTCATCGAACACCTATTCATTTGTAAACTGAGCAACGCATTCTGTTTTGAGAAGCAACAATTCCTTGGGACGAGCGGATGAACCAATACTATCCGCGAGCGTGTTCCTATACATCGCTCTCGCGCATAATCTCCTTCGACGTCTTTAGCAGCTCGTTTGAATCCTGCGATTACTATTCTCTTAACAGATACACAACTCTCGGCTAGAAACTGCGCCAAAGGCATAGACAGGGATGCCATGTTCGTTCTTGAGTGACGAATCACGTTCGTCCCAAGTTTCTAGCTCGCACGGATTGCGACGAAGAATGCAGTGATGATTCTGAGTAGAGGAAGGGTGAGAGAACTTCTGGCTTAGAAGCTGTTTATTTGCCAAGAACAGGCGATCACCCAATTGCTGGATAGCGTGTTGGGCAGACGCCAACGGACGCGCAAGCATACAAACTAAGACTCAAAAGCAAAATGCTTGCTGCCATCGCGTGCAAAAGTCATCATGTTCAATGCGATTATCACAATTTTAGGGTATCTAATACGCACATCTAATGTAAAATGGATTTACCGCTCAGGATTCTTCACACAGCAATTATTACATCCCCCTTTTCCCCAAATCATAACTGAACACATCCGGGTCATTTGCGCCGGCAGTTTCCTTTTTCTTCTCCCTGACAAAGTATGTGTCCTTTTTCTCGTGCAGCTCCTGATGCAGCAGATCTGCTAGGCTTTGCATCATGGCCGCCTCAGTGCTCTTCTTCGTCCATGATTTGTCAATGGTATGGTGTCTGATGAATTGTCCAGAGCATTTGCTTTTGATCCAATTGTGCTCGGTAAGCCCGGGATACCCCATTGCGTCGTTGCATGCAATCTCGATAACGTTGGTGCCGTTGGGGTTGAAGTCGTAACGGATATATTCTGAGAATGCCTTTTGCTCGTGCGACCAGTTGTCGGCCCACTGATGGCATTTGGGGTATCGGGTGCCTGTCGGACAATCTTTCCATGCTTTGAGCATCGCAAAGGTATGGGGAAGGGCTTGTGCGATTATCATTCCTGTGTTGAGGGCGAGCTTCCCGTGGCTATCTTCGGATGCGTGTTCGTTGCCGTTGAGTATTTGCCGCGTGTCAAGAGGCATCGCAATACTAGTTCCTGGTGTAATACCCCAGCGATTGAAGAGCCATTCGACAGGTACTTCGAGATGTTGGATTGTTGCGTCGGCGTCGATGAAGACGACGAATCTGTAGCTCTTGAGGAGCTCGTAGAGAATGTGTGGTTTTACCCATGTGTTGTGCATTCCCTTTCCCATGTCGTGTGCGTTGATGAACTTGTAGTCATAGCCATGTATTTGTGCTGTGGCATGTCAATATGAATGCATTGCTAGCAAGGCCAGAATGATACGAACCGTAGAAGAAATGGTTCATGAAGCTTGCGCTAACCATGCCGCCGTCACCCTTGGGACTCATTGCCTCCCAGTTCATGCGATTCTCATTCCATAATTCGCCCTTCTTATTAGGGATTCTCGTATCAATATCGACGATCAAGACCTGGCTCTTCAGAGGCTCTGTCCACCATGGCGCATCCTCTTTGACCTCATGTATTTTCCCCGCCGCATCCGTATACGTTGAGTCTGTTATCGGATGTCTAATGGGTTCGTAGAGTTTGAACAAAGTATCACCAAGCGAGGACTGTCCAAAAACCGGGCTGTCGTTGTTACACAGATGATTTGTCGTGTCCTTTGCCGATTCCTTGATCCTCTCTATGACCTTACTTCCGCTTTTATGGAGACCCGCCGTTGTGGAAATTATCAGGATGCATATTACGACGAAGAGGCCGCTCGTGAGGCCTACTTTGTTGAAAGACATGATGGGACCCCGCATCTTTACAGGAACATAGAAAGAGGACAGCAAAAAGCGAAAACCGCGGAACCAAGGAAGCTGTATGACGTTGAATCAAGCCCACAAAAAAAGACGTTGACTAAATGGCTCGAAAGACTAGATTCTAGTCGATGAACAGAAAAATGAAAGATTGACTGTTCAGAGATGGAGTAACATGACAAGGGAGAATAGCTGTTGAAAGGGTCGCCATAAATTAAGAATCAAGAAGTACCTAAGTACCTACGTAGACTGCGCGTCTTAGACGCACTACATCCTCGGGGCCGGCCATGCGCATGTGCCTCGACATCCACAATCTGACGGCAGTAGGGCTGAGCCCGCCGTCAGGGCTAAAGATCGCTGACGCTAGGGTGAATGTAGTCTGCCCTCTAGCGGGAGCACCATTCTTCTTTGGGTGGCTCAACATCACTTTTTGTCGTGCCGGCGCGCCCACCGAGCGATATTCGAAACTTACCTAATCCCGGCAAAAAAAAGGTCATGATATCATCGTCTACTAACCGGTTTTTCGCGGCTTCTGTTGCAACTTTCGCACGTCAACTGCTCCACGGCTGTAACTCACGCATCGCCAAGAGTTACGTATGCTCGATTCAACCTTTCGCCTGTACAGGATTCAGTGCCCCATATGTTGTGCCGTGTACGCATCATCCGATAATGTGCTATAGAGGTACACAAGTCGGGAACGTGTTCAGTTTAGACGAGGTGCACCGATTTTTGTAGTGTTTGCACGCCGCCACGAAGCCATTACATGCGCGGTATTTCTACGTTCTTCTGGCACTCAGCCTGCTGTCCTCGAGACATTCGGTCGGAACGTTGTGCCGCCATGCGATGAGATAGTGGACCAAACGATGAATATTATGCGGCATCCCATCCCGTGGTACGACTTCTTCCACAGCTAAACCGCTTCGAAATTCTGTCGTTGGAGTGTTACGACTACAATTTTCAAAGTGAGTACTGCCGTATGATGTTGATGTCTCGCTTGCCGTTGGAGCACGACGGGAGCCCCATAACATGTATAGAAGCTATCCAGACGATCAATCCCCCATGGATGAATTATGGAGTTTGACAGCACGGAAAGAGAGGAGACGACGGGGTTCCAATAGTTTCGAACAGAAAGGGTCGCACTCTGATCTCGATGCTGTGTATCCAAAGGGCGGATGTTCAATACCATACAATGCAGCCCCGTTCCACTTGCGAGGAGTCCCTCGCCTCTTCCAATTCGTGCGCGTATATACATTTTGTCATAGGAACTATCATTTCGTTGTTTGTGTGGAATGACATGTCCATGTGTACGCATGTCTTAGATGGTGACTGAACGGAACTTTGGCATGTGAGGCGATATGTTTTCTGACTGAAATAGATTCAGGAGTGATACTGTGTATCTTCATACATCTTGGATTTGAATCAAGCCGTAGATGTGAGGCGAATCAACCCTTTTGTGTTTGTTCACCCATTCTAGAGTCGTTTCCCAATCGGCGTCTAAATCCTCTTTATCAAGAGAGAGATCATAAGATTCATCGTCGAGCATGTTCTTGTGGTTTTTAAGGCGTATGCTTATCGAGAACCGTTCAGGCATTATTTTGCGCTTCTTCGCTTTCTCTGCGAAGGCTTGGAAGAAATCGTCCGCGAGCGCGTTCAAATCCATCCACACGCTTATCACAGTTTCGTCCCATTGAATACACAGTCGGATCTTATTTATAGCTGTATTGGTACCGCTATGCTGGACTGAAGGACCAGGAGTAGTATTGGCTCGGAGACGAGGGAAATGTTGCGTGGGTGAGGGATGCGAGCGTCGAACTGTAGGTGAGGGGGAGTTTCTTTGATGTTGATGAGCTTCCTGATCTGCACCACGCAGCTGCTGCTGGGCAATGAAGGCCTTTAACATATCAGGTGGCTGAAGCTGATCCTCTAGGTCATATCCTGATATTGAACGGGCTGAGCCATCAACTGTCATGGCGGAACGGTGGTAAGATGGCGCAGGTGGCATCGAATCTTGTAGATGAGGGTCGAAGATTTGGGTTTGTTGGACACATGATTGAGAAGAAATGACATTTCGATAGTCTGACCGAAGTACGCATCTTATCAGCGACAATGTTTATCAGCATCATGGCTGAAGTGTGCACACACACCTTGGGTTTCCTCACCAGAGTCCTCAAAACCAAGGAGCATATCCGGTTCAAGTATATCTTTTGGCACTACGTAGAACAAAGTGCTATGCGTCGCTTGAGAATCGGGCCGCCGCCATGTCAACTGTATGCACCATTCCACTGAAACCAATTGTAGCTTTTCAGCTTCGCGGCAAGGCACATAGATTTGTTGCTCTTCAGCTTGCCTCAGGCTGTAAGCGGCATTCAGGTTTCGTTCTACGACGACATCCTCACGAATCACGCTGTACTTGATTGGTGCGGTGCTCATTCGAATTGCCTTGTCTCCTTTATTTGCTCCAGCAAATACAGGTACCAGTACATACTCTCCCGACCCGCTTTCATCTCTGGTTGAATGCGATGTGACTGATGATGCTGTCCTCGCGGGACTGAGTGGATATGTCGGCGCATTTGAAGATAGGCGGCGTGGCAGCCTTTGGTGGGGAAGAGGAGGTCCAGTATGATGCGGAGGATTATGCACAGAGTTTGATGGAGATGGTACAAATGTTATGTCGAATCTGTTCGCAGGAGGAGCAGTCTCGTATTGTCTATGTTTCGACTGCAAAAGGCAAAACGTAATTTCCTGGCGGACTTTGTCATCCTCACAGCACCTGACGAGTATATCGTGGGCTTTCTCCGGTCGATTTGCCAGTAGCTGCGTGACCAGTGTATTTGCGCCTAAGAAGTCCATGGTGCAAAGCTATGTCGTCGAACTGCATGTGGGTCCCGAGGCTGACTGGGGCTTTGGTAGCCGCGGAAAGCGCTAGCCAAGGCGCATTCGATCAGTGGTAGTCATAATGGCCACGGCGTGAGCAGGTCGTAAGGGGATACGTGCTTGAGGCACAGGCACAAGCACAGGCGTCCGGCATCAGATCTGGGGACAAGGCAGACAAGATGATGGGCGTGCCCAGGCCGGATGCTTGGTTGGAGGCGCTTATCGGTCCATGGAGAGTTGAGCCCAATCCTTCGCTTGCTGTTACTATACGCTTTGCCCTTTTAAGTCGATTGGCAGATCCTAATAAGGCTTGGCAATTTCATACAGCAATCCTGGGGTACTTACGTGCATCGGCCAACCCGAATCTTCAGTTCATACCCCGCCCGGTTGCATGCTTACACCCAATCACAACCCCACAGCCCACTTCCATCATGACTGCGGCGCAACTGAAGTATCATCGATAACAGCGCCCAGTTCCCGATGTTTGTCGAAGACCGTTTTCTAGCTCGACAATGGCCTCGATATCCATCCCCAGTTCCTCTTCAAAGGAAAGACACGTCACAGTGACAGCCAATTCCGTCAGCCGAAATATCTCAAGTGGCAATGCTGTACAAATCAACGGTCCAGTGGCGGATAAGATCTATAATCTCAACTTGTAAGTTGATACCCCACCTTGATCGGCCGGAAAGGCCGCTGACACGCATAAGTAAGGAACTCGTCATCCAATGCCATTGTAACCCGACTCCCAAGGCTATCCTATCTGCAAACAAATCAGTAAAACGAAGTAAATGCGCCTGCATGATATTGGACGAACCAAAACAATTCAAGGCCTCGACCCCGGGAAATGTGTCTGCAGAATATGTGGTAGAGATACCGGTGAGCTAAGCTCTGCACGATTCGTTCTGGGATGGTGTTCTGACAGCAGCCAGCAAAGCGTGTCACCTCGTTCACATCTGGGTCAGAACTTGAACATTTACTCAGTATCGAACGGGCAGCGTCAGATAATCCGCGCTATATTCCGAACCAATCTGCCCGAGAGCTTCATTTCGCACAGGATCGTAAAACGCCTGAAGCTCAAAGTTCATCGCGATCCTTTGATTGCGATAGAAGCCACTTGGGGCCCAACTCGCATCCCGCCCACGAATGACTATGTCAACTTAGCTTGCTCCCGCCAAAAGAGTCACGACTGTGTCCCACACCGCTACTATGTCGTCAAGCTTTGCTCATTTGACCTACTCTTTGGCTCAAATTTTGCTCACTTAACCTACTCTTTGGCGCCAGTTCAATCACATGCAACTGAACAACCAAGGAGTCGGGACATACAACACCTGCCCAATGCGCAACTGACAGCAATGCACTCCGCTCAGTCTAGACCAAACCATCCCGGTTGAATGCGAAATTAACTCCAGGTCTTGTGATCTTCGAAACACGCCCCTATGACAGATTATCGGGCTCATCGGGCGCCGTTGGCAGTATGGATGCGACATTCAATTCAGCTAGTTCCAAGGCTGCAGGTCGCCTCCAGACAGCGCATCGGTAAATCCAATTGTTCATACACGTGGCAAACTCGTGGCCTGGCCGCCCGCAAATATGGGCGGTGCATATCCGATCGACTGCGCGTCCGTAATTCTACAGCGAGGTTCCTAGGAGATAAGTAAGATCTCATCATCTACATTGCCTGCATTGCCTGCATATCTTGGGTCACTTCTTGTTCCTTCCCTGCAGTATCGCAATCCGTACACTCAACACCATGGTAACCATCCAGCTTCCGGGTATAAGACAAAGCTAAAACATTCAATAGGCCGAAGTCCTCGTCTTCGTCTCTGTAGTTCAGGCTACTACTCAACTCGTGGAACAAGCTTTCCAGATCTTTGGCCGTCTTCGCAAGGCGTATAAACTCCAGCAAAATGTGTTCAATGTCCTCACTACCCACCAAAACGAGATCGCAAGCCTCAAGGGGATCATTCGTATCATAGCTGCTGAGGAGAAAGAACTACTGGAGGACCCTACCGTTGCTACAGAGCTAGCTCGAATGCAGACAGTTCAAGAAAAGCTAGCCGACTTGCTTGTGACTCTGGATCCAGCGGAAAGGGGCAAAGTTAATCAGTTTACACACCAACTGGTGCATGGCACAACCGAACAGAAGAAACTGTCAGACATTATGTTTGAACTGGCCCAAGTCAAATCCATGTTGTTGCTGTGCATCCAGGTCTCCCATGTCGGTGTAACGCGCTCTATCAGAAAAAAGATTGTCGCGAACGCGGACGTCATCCGAAGGATCGATCAGACTCTTCGAGAACGTGTGGAGAATTTCAAGGGCTTGAGAATAGCCTGGCTGTTGAAGGACCGACATCCATCAGGTGAGTCTCCAATTGATCACAACTCGCACATGGCTAACGACCATACCTAGAAGATGGTACCGTACCACTGAGTCCCGCCGACCTAGTGTCCCTCGACGACGATGATAGTAGCGAGAACAGTCAGGGCGAAACCTTTGTCGATGATTCCGAGACATGTCTACAAGAAATTCCTCCGAAGATTAAACGCATCGTTAGATACAATTCCGTCGATAATCAGGCTATTCAGATCAACGCTCCGTTGGAAACGGATATCTGGAAAGACGTCAATCTTCTCGTGGTCGAGAGAAACGAGGCTGATAACCAGGGTATACAGCTCAACTATCCCATCACACGCGAAATGATGATGGTAATGTTTGAACAACAGAATAAGGTTATAGCTGCGACACGGCAGACAACAGGGGGTTCACGTCATGATCATGTCGTGGTGAAAGCTTCGGTCAGATGAGAGGCTTCTGATTGTCGTTCGGTATACCTTCTCGCTACCTTTTTCTTCTTGTCATCGGGTATCCCACTAGATTTGCTGCAATACATTGGCCGATTATACAACAGTACTAGGACGCATAAGGGGTTCGATGATCACGTTCTTTGTTTCAAAGGGGGGCTGCGTCTTTCTCTGTCTCTTTTTATCCTTGCTAGATTAAAACTTTGGAACACATCTTCACCTTCAGCTCGCAACACCTTTGCAATTTCGGCTCTGTAAGACTACCTTGGTATTAGCGTTGAGTATTGTACACTTTCAACGCCCTCCTCACTTCCTCAGCTCACATGCAACGGAGAGAATTCTTATCCTACCGTCTCACTACCTACTAGGCCACCAGTTTATTCTTTTCGAGTCCAATGCTGCGATCAGACCTTCTTTGTGTCTCACGGTCCAGATTCGTCATAATGATTACATCAGTTGAACTCAGGTTCAGATAGACGTCACATACTGTTCTAGTTTGGAACAGGTCAAAAATCGTTGTCTCTTTATCAAGTCCAGACAAAAATGATGACTGGTACCATCACTGTCAAACTTAGACTAGAAATACCCCGTAACACTAACAAGCCTGTATACTGAGCTTCACATGATGAGTTGAACTTTGGTAGTAATATTGTGGTTGTGTTGACCAAGTTTGAGATCCAATTGAAGCCAAGGCATACTTTTCGACACGAGATGAGCTTCATCGGGATACCTATTCCTCGATTAGCTCACAGATTCCTTGCTCTGCACTACATCGATCAAAATCTTTCCAGTCATTCCACCCCTCTTGTGCCTGGTAAATGCATCAGGCACCTGCTCGAACGAAAACGTTGAATCAACGACAGGCTTCACTTTGCCCTCCCCCATCCACTTTGCAATCTGCTCCAAATCCTCGTGTCTGTTTGCTATGACGATGGCTTTTATCTTAGTTCTGGTACCCCCAAGAAAGTGCGGGAGCTTCTTCCCAACTGCCGTGTTGACATAGGATGTCGCATTGATACCACCCCCGACTTGAGCGAAAAGCCGCCTCTTCCCCGGCAATATGAAATCGTTGCAACCAAAATACAAATCAGGAGGCGACCCGCCAATAGCGTCCATGATGTGCGCAAAAACCTGGC
>Ga0265798_10007319_pt1 | contig 14292 bp, 13 predicted proteins | sample P3T30metagenome_FD_192430 | JGI IMG/M metagenome (GOLD analysis project Ga0265798, IMG submission 192430) | Plant litter microbial communities from East Loma Ridge, Irvine, California - P3 T30 | ecosystem: Environmental > Terrestrial > Plant litter > Unclassified | place: USA: California...
CCGCGCGCCGCACCTGCTTGAGGTACCGGTACACCGTGGGCTCGGAGACGCGGAGCGCCTCGGCGGCGCGCGCCACCGCGCCCTTGAGCAGGAACACGCCCGCGCGCTCGAGCTCGCGCACGGTGAGGAGCTTCTCGTCGGGCGTCATGCGCTGCGGGTCGACGCCCTGCGCCGCCACGATCCGGGCGACGCTCTCGAGCGTGAGCTCGTCGACGTCGGTGCTGAACCGCTCCGCGACGGCCGCGGGCGTCGCGGCGTCGGCCCGGGGCGCGGGCCCGGCCTCGCCCTTGAGCAGGCCCGTGGTCTCGGTCATCGCGGCGAGGAGGTCGCGCGCGCGGGACAACGGCTCGTCGTCGATGTTGACGCAGAGCATGCCCACGACGGCGCCGTCCGGGTCCCGCACGAAGAACGTCGAGGAGCGGAAGCTGCCGCCCGTCCGGGACTGCGCGAGGTAGTTGGCGAGGTAGTCGCGGTCGTCGTCCTCGTGGTTGCGCAGCACCTTGAGCACGAGGTCGGTCGCGGGTCCGCCGACCGTGCGACCGCTCACGTGCCCGTTCGTGAGGGCGACGATGGAGCGACCGAGGTCGCTCGTGTCGTGCAGCACCACCTCGGTGCGCGGCCCGAGCAGCTCGGCGAGGAAGTCCATGAGCACGAGGTAGGGGGCGAACTCGGGGCGCAGGGTGCGCGTCTCGTCGACGACGGTCGTCGGGGTCGGTCGGGACATGGTGCCTCCTGCTCGGTGTGCCGCCATCCTGCTCGGCCCTCCAGGTTACCGGCTTGTAAAAACTTCTTCTCATGGTGAGAATGGTTCCTCACGGAGGGTCGGCAGCGGCTACCGTCCGGATGACCGACGACGTTCACGAAAGGCTCGACCATGACCCGACCCCGCCCCCGCGTCCTCCTGGGCGCCACGACCACGGGCCTCGCCCTGGCGCTCGCCCTCACCGCCTGCGGCGGCCCGAGCGCCCCGCAGCCCGGTGACGCCGGCAGCTCGGGCTCCGGCTCCGGCTCCGGCGACTCGCGCGTCGCCGACACGAGCGCGATCCTCGACGGCGTCGAGGTCGACGACGAGCTCGCCGCCCAGGTCCCCGCCGAGATCGCCGACGCGGGCGTCCTCGCGGTCGGCTCGAACGTGCAGTCGCCGCCCAACAACTTCTACGCGGCCGACGGCAGCACCGTGGTCGGCAGCGACCACGACCTGATCACCGCGGTCGCGAGCACCCTCGGGCTCGAGGTCGAGTACCAGAACCAGGACTTCGGCTCGCTCATCACCAGCCTGCAGTCGGGTCGCGTCGACGTCACCATCGCCGCCATGAACGACACCGCCGAGCGCCAGGAGGCCATCGACTTCGTCGACTACCTGACCTCGGGCATCACGATCATGGTGCAGAAGGGCAACCCGGCCGAGATCACCGGCCCCGACGCGCTCTGCGGCACGAAGATCGCCGTCGTCACCGGCACGAGCCAGCAGGAGTTCGCGCAGGCGACCAGCGAGACCTGCGTCGCGGACGGCGAGGAGCCCCTCGAGATCACCGTGACCGACAGCGACAGCCAGAACCAGACCCAGCTGCGCACCGGCCGCATCGACGCGATCGTCAACGACCTGCCCAGTGCCGTGTACATCTCCGAGACCACGCAGGACGGCGAGGCCTTCGAGGTCGTGCCCGGCGACGTCATCGACGGCGCCCCCTACGGCATCGGCGTGAACAAGGACCAGCCCGAGCTGCGCGACGCGATCGCGTCCGCGCTCGACGTCCTCATCGAGGACGGCACCTACGGCGAGATCCTCGAGGCCTGGGGCATCGACTCCGGCAGCGTCGACGAGGCCGTCGTCAACGGGGGCGCGTAGTGCCGGGTCCGTCCGGGGCGGGCACCCACGACCGTCAGGAGGCGCGGCGCGAGCTGCTCCCGCAGGTCCCGTTGACGCACTGGGGCCGCTGGGTCAGCGCCGTCGTGATCCTCCTGCTGCTCGCGGCGCTGGTCTACGGGGCCTCGCAGGGCGACATCTCGTACCGGGACATCCCCTACTACCTGGTCTCCCCGATCATCCTGCAGGGCCTCGTCGGCACGATCGTGCTCGCCGTCGTCGCACAGCTGAGCGCCGTCGTGATCGGCGTCGTCATCGCCCTCATGCGCATCTCGGCGAACCCGGTCGCCCAGGCGTTCGCGGCCGGCTACACCTGGCTCTTCCGCGGCCTGCCCGTGCTGCTGCAGATCCTGCTCTGGTACAACCTGGCGCTGATCTTCCCGCGGCTGCAGGTCGGGATCCCCTTCACCGACCTCGTGTTCGTCGACGTCAGCACGAACGCCGTCATGACGACGTTCATCGCCGCGTTCCTCGGCCTCGCGCTCAACGAGAGCGCCTACATGGCCGAGATCGTCCGCGCCGGGCTCAAGAGCGTCGACCGTGGCCAGATCGAGGCCGCCCAGTCGATCGGCGAGACCCCCGCGCAGCGGATGGCGCGGATCGTGCTCCCGCAGGCGATGCGCGTGATCATCCCGCCCACCGGCAACGACTTCATCAACATGCTCAAGGGCACCGCGATGGCCTCGGTGATCGGCTACCTCGAGCTCATCAGGGCCGCGAACAACATCGCGTCGTTCAACCTGCAGGTGATGGAGACCCTCATCGCCGCCGCCTTCTGGTACATGGTCATCGTCAGTGTCGCCAGCGTCGGGCAGTACCACCTCGAGCGCACCTTCGACCGACAGGACCGCCGCCCCGGCACCCCGTCGGCGCGGGCCCTGCGCCGCCGCCTCGCCGCCGACCTCGGCCGCCCGCCCCTCGTCAGGAGGACCCCGTGACCACCACCGGCACCCCGTCGCCCGTCCTGGAGGCGATCGGCATCGGCAAGTCGTACGGCAGCCACGAGGTGCTGCGCGACGTCTCCCTCACCGTGCACCCGGGCGAGGTCGTCTGCATCATCGGCCCCTCGGGCGCCGGCAAGTCGACGTTCCTCCGCACCCTCAACCGGCTCGAGGCCCCCGACACCGGAGAGGTCTGGGTCGGCGGCGACCCGATGGGCTTCGAGCTGCGCGACGGCCGGCTGCACGAGCTCAGCGAGCGCAAGCTCTCGGCCCAGCGGGCCCGGACCGCCATGGTGTTCCAGCACTTCAACCTGTTCCCCCACCTCACGGTGCTGGGCAACGTGCTCGAGGGCCCGGTCCGCGTCCAGCGCCGTCGCGCCGCCGAGGTGCGCGCCGAGGCCGTGGCGATCCTCGAGCGCGTCGGCCTCGGCGACAAGGTCGACGCCTACCCGGGCCAGCTCTCGGGCGGTCAGCGGCAGCGCGTCGCGATCGCCCGGGCCGTGGCCATGAAGCCGCTGTTCCTGCTCTTCGACGAGCCCACGTCGGCGCTCGACCCCGAGCTGGTCGGCGAGGTGCTGCGCGTCATGGGCGACCTCGCCCGCGACGGCATGACGATGCTCGTCGTCACGCACGAGATGCAGTTCGCCCGCGAGGTCGCCGACCGCGTCGTCTTCATGGCCGACGGCGGCATCGTCGAGCAGGGCCCCGTCGAGCAGGTGCTGGGGGCTCCCACCGAGGCCCGCACCCAGCAGTTCCTGCAGCGGGTGCTCGGGTGAGCCCGCTCGAGAGGTACCTGGCCGCGTTCACCGAGCCGGCGGGGTACCTCAACTTCGCCAGCTACGGCCCGCCGTCGACCGACGTGGTCGCCGCGATCACGGCGACGGCGACGGCCGCTGCGACGGGCGCCCCCGCCGCGGGGCTGCACGCCGAGGACGACCGGGCCCTCGGCGCCGCGGCCCGCCTGGCGGGCGTGCCCGCCGACGCCGTGACGCTGGTGCCCAGCACCTCGCACGGCCTGCACGCGGTCGCGTTCGGCCTGCCCCGCGGCGAGGTGCTGGTCAGCCGCGACGAGTTCCCGTCGAACGCGTACGCCTGGTGGCGCGCGCAGGAGGCGGGCCTCGTCACGGTCCGGACGCTCGAGCGCACCGATCCCCGCCAGCCTCTCCGGGTCACGCCCGAGCTCGTCGCGGACGCGCTCACCCCGGGCACCGTCGCCGTGGCGGTGAGCGCCGTCGACTTCCGCACGGGGCACCGCGCCGACCTCGCCGGGCTGCGCGAGGTCGTCGGCGACCGGCTGCTCGTCGTCGACGGCATCCAGGGCTTCGGCGTCGTCGACCAGGACTGGACGGCGGCCGACGCCCTCGTCGTCGGCGGCCAGAAGTGGCTGCGCGCGGGCTGGGGCACGGGCTTCGTGGCCCTGTCGGCGCGCGGGCTCGACCGGCTGCGGCCCCTGCTCGGCGGCTGGACCGGCGTCGAGGGCCCGACCCGGTACGACGGCGTGCCGCACGAGCCGCTGCCCGGGGCGCGACGGTTCTCCGTCACCAACGCCTCGCCCTTCACCTCGGCGGCGCTCGCGACCGCCCTGGAGCTCGTCGAGCACGTCGGCGTCGGCACCGTGCACGCGCGCGTCGAGGCCTCGGTCGCCGAGCTCGTCGCCCGCCTGGACGCGGCAGGCGCGACCGTCCTCTCGCCCCGCGAGCCGGGCCTCCGGGCGGGCATCGTCGTCGTCGGGACGCCCGCGGGGCGTGCCCCCGAGCTGCACGCGCGGCTCGCCGACGCGGGCGTCACCGCCACCGTGCACGGCGACGACCGGCTGCGGCTCAGCGTGCACGCCACCACCACCCCGGCCGCGATCGACGCGGCCCTCGACGCCCTCGGAGGCCCCGCATGACCGACACCGCCAGCAGCAGCAGCACCGCCGACCGGGCGCTCGTGGCCACCGACGTCGTGGCCGTCGCCACCGATCGGGCGCCCGCGGCCGTCGGGGCGTACTCGCAGGCCGTCCGCGCGGGCGACCTCGTCTTCGTCTCGGGCCAGCTGCCGCTCGTCCCCGCGACGGGCGAGCTCGCCGGACCGGGCGTGCGCGACGAGGCGGAGCAGTCGCTGCGCAACGCGGCGGCCGTGCTCGAGGCGGCCGGCTCGGGGATCGGCTCGGTCGTCAAGACGACCGTGCTGCTCACCGACATCGACGACTTCGCGGTCGTCAACGAGGCGTACGCCGAGGTGTTCTCGGGCGAGGGCAGGGTCCTGCCCGCGCGAGCCGCCTACGCCGTGGCCGCGCTGCCGAAGGGCGCCCGCGTCGAGATCGAGCTGGTCGCGGTCGCGACCCGCCCGGTCGCCGCCGCCTGACCCGGGGCGGCTGGGCCGCTCCGCTCGGGCTGGCCCGCTCCGCTCGGCCCCGACGGTGTCCACGACACGCGGAGCGCCCGCCGCCCCACCCGCCGAACGGGGACACCCTCTCGCTGAGGGTGTCCCCGTTCGGTCGGGAACAGGCCGCCGGATCCACCGAACGGGGACGTCCTCGGGCCGGGCGGACCCGCCGCGGGGGCAGGAGGTGCGGATCACCGGCCCGCGACCCTCGGCACCCGGCGGGTCAGCCCCAGGACTGGTCGATCAGCCCGGTGATGAAGGGCCACACGTCGCCGGCCTGGTCGACGGCGGAGAGGGCGGTCGCGACGAGCGGCCAGAGCGAGACGAGCAACGTCGACACGACGGCGGCGACGGCGAGCACCCAGGCGACGGGACCGGACCGGGTGAGCAGCACCAGCCCCAGCAGCACGAGCGCCAGCAGGTAGCCGACGACGGCAGCGATCGCGATCGAGCCGACCGGGACGTCGAGCACGCCCGCCGTTCCGCCGTCCGCGGCGGCGAGCAGGCCCAGCACGGGCACGAAGACGCCGACGACGACGAGCAGGCAGACGACGACGCCCGTGACGAGGGCGGCCCACACGGCGGTGGGACGGCGGGGGCGCCAGGAACGTGAGCTGGTGCGGCGGAACGGGGCCATGGGGGCCTCCTTCGGGTCGACGAGGGTGACGCCCATGGGACCCGTCGACCGGCCGTGTCGTCACGGTGACCCGGCGAGCTCCCAGGGTGGGGCCTCCTGCGCGGCCGTCACGCTCGCGAAGGGGCCAGGCGGGGCGCCGCCGCCGACGCGAACCCGGGCGGCCGGCCTCAGCGCACGTGGCGGCTGTCGCCGAGCGTCGTCATGAGGGCGTGCGAGATGGCCTTGTGGAACGACTGCGGCAGGCGCGTGCGCAGCGGCCGGTCGGCCTCGATGGACACCAGGACCTCGGTGTCGTCGTCGACCAGGCCCCAGCCCGTGATGCGCTCGAGCGAGGCGACCGTCGGCTCGTCGGGCGACGGGTCGCAGAGGACGACGCGGTCGCGGAACACGCTGATCCCGCCCGCGAGCTGGTGGTTCTCGATGATGCACTCGAAGACGAGGTCGTCGGGGACGTCGGCGAAGAAGCGGTCCCAGTCGTCCAGGGCGGCGTCGCCGAACGCGTCGACACCGTGGACCGCACCGTCACCGGGCCCGTCGGGGCCCGACCGTGCCGGGGGTGTGGTGCCGTCCATGTGGGGTTCGCTGGTCCTTGCCGTGGGAGCTCGAAGCGGTGCGGGCCGAGTCCGGCCGTCACGCGACCTGCTACCGAGTGTGCTCCCTTCGCCTGGACGACGACCGTCGTCTTGCGCGGAGACGCACGATCCCGCCGGTCGGCGGGTGCTGCACCGCGCCGGGCCCGTCTCCGTCTCGAGGGTCGCGGTCCCTGCCTCGCGCCACCGATCTGCTCGGGAACCAGCACGATGACCGGTTCCCGAGCAGAGGCGTGGTGCGCAGGAGGCGCGCGCCGGCAGGTCCCGCTCGTTACGGGACGAGGTACCCGGCCGCGCGGAACAGCTCGTACCATTCCGGCCGCGTGAGCCGCAGGTCGGCCCCCGCGGCGGCGGCGCGGACGCGCTCGGGCTTCGTGGTGCCGAGGACGACCTGCATGTCGGCGGGGTGACGGGTGATCCAGGCCGTCGCGATGCCCTCGGGCGTGACGTCGTACTGCGCGGCGAGGCGGTCGATCACGGCGTTGAGCTCGGCGTACTCGTCGTTGCCCAGGAACACGCCCGTGAAGAACCCGGCCTGGAACGGCGACCAGGCCTGCACGGTGATGTCCTCGAGACGGCAGTAGTCGAGCATGCCGCCGCCGTCGAGGGTCACCGACTGGTCGAGGCCGTGCATGTTGGCGGCGACGCCCTGGGCGACGATCGGCGCGTGGGTGATCGACAGCTGCAGCTGGTTCGCCACGAGGGGCTGCGTCACCGAGCGCTTGAGCAGCTCGATCTGGCGGGGCGTGTGGTTCGAGACGCCGAACGCGCGCACCTTGCCCGAGGCCTCGAGCTCGTCGAAGGCGCGGGCGACCTCGTCGGGCTCGACGAGCGCGTCGGGGCGGTGCAGCAGCAGCACGTCGAGGCGGTCGGTCTGCAGGGCCTCGAGCGAGCCCTCGACGCTGCGCACGATCTCGTCGTACGAGAAGTCGAAGTAGGGGCCGTCCTTGACGATGCCGGCCTTGGTCTGCAGCACGACCTCGTCGCGCTGGCTGCTGGTGAGCTGCATCGCCTCGGCGAAGCGGCGTTCGCAGCCGTGCAGGTCGTCGCCGTACACGGCGGCGTGGTCGAAGAAGTCGATGCCGACGTCACGCGCGGTCCCGACGAGCTCGCGGACGGCGTCGTCCTCGAGCTCCTGGATGCGCATGACCCCGAGCACGACGGCGGGAGCGGGGCGTTCGATGCCGGTGAGGCTGATGGTCTTCATGGGGACAGCATGCGCGATCGCGCGGCAGGAGGGCCGACCTGCGCCCGCCCCGCGCCTCCTGCCCGCCCCGCCCCGGGCCTCCTGCCCGCCCCCGACGGCGACGGTCAGCCGATGACGGGGCGCTCCTCCGGGTAGCTGAAGAGCAGGTTGCGGCGCTGCACGGCCAGTGCCGACGCCAAGCCGATCGGGCCGATGCGACCGGCGAACATGAGGGCGGCCAGCACGTACTTGCCGAAGGGCGGTAGCTCGGCGCTGAGGCCCACGCTCAGCCCACAGGTCGCGAACGCCGAGATCACCTCGAAGAGGATCCGGTCCAGCGCGGCGTCCGTGACGGTCATGAGCAGCGCCGTGGCCACCAGCACGAGGCTCGCGCCGAAGAAGAGCACGCTGACCGCGACCCGGAGGGCGGTCTCGGGCACGGTGCGCCGGAACACGCGCACCGAGCGGTCGCCCTTGCCCTCGGCGACGATGGCGAGGAAGAGCAGGGCGATCGTCGTCACCTTGATGCCGCCCGCGGTCGAGGCGGAGCCGCCACCGACGAACATGAGAGCGTCGGTCGCCAGCAACGTGATCGGGTGCGAGGCACCCGTGTCGACGATCGAGAAGCCGCCCGAGCGCATCATCGTCGACGCGAAGAAGCCGTGCCCCAGCTTCTCGAAGGGGCTCATGCCGCCGATGGTGCCGGCGTTGGTCCACTCCAGTGCCGTCCAGGCCAGGGCCCCGCCGACGAGCAGCATGAGGGTGACGCTCACCGTGAGCTTGGCGTGCAGGTTCCACTTGCGGGCGTGCCACCGGTGGGCGATGAGCACGAGGAACACCGGGAAGCCGAGGCTGCCGACGAGCACCCCGACGGCGATCGGCACGAGGATCGTCGGGTCGTCGGCGAACTGGCCCAGCCCACCCTCGTGCGTGACGAACCCGGCGTTGTTGAACGACGAGATCGCGTAGAAGATGCCGTGCCAGAGCCCCGACGTGAACGAGCCCTCGCGGATCGCGAAGCTCGGGACGAGCACGAGTGCCAGGGCGAGCTCGACGGCCAGCGTCGTGACGACCACGACCTTGAGCAGGGACTGGACCTCGCCCAGGCGATCGGTGCCGATGCCCTGTTGGGCGAAGACGCGGCTGCGCACGCCCATCCGGTGCGTGACCGCCCGCGACAGCAGGAGGGCGATGGTGACGATGCCCAGCCCGCCCATCTGGATGCCGACGAGGATCACCACCTGCCCGAAGAAGGACCAGTGCGTGGCGGTGTCGACCGTGACGAGCCCGGTGACGGTCGTCGCCGACACCGCCGTGAAGAGGGCGTCGACCAGGGGCGTGGGCCTGCCGTCGGCTGCTGCGGCCGGCGTGCTCAGCAGGGCGGCGAACACGGCGACCGCCCCCAGGAAGATGCCGATGGCCACGAGCGACGGCGATCGCCGGACGACGGCCTCGGCGATCTCGCGGACCTTGCCGACGGGCACGCCGGACGTGGCCGATCTGGGGACGAACGGGGACCTCACCGGATCAGTGTGCCCCCTCCACGGGCTGCTCGACGACCGCGCCGGGGCAGGCCGTGGAGACGCGGCGGGTCACGCCGTGCCGCTGTCGTCCCGGGAGCTGCGTCGGCGGCCGCGCACCGCGAGGATCGTCGCTCCGATGATCGCGGACACGAGCGAGCCGAGGAGCACGCCGACCTTGACGACGTCGTCCTGCTCGCTGCCGGTGCCGTAGGCGAGCTCGCCGACGAGCAGCGAGACCGTGAAGCCGATGCCGGCCACGAACGAGAGGCCGACGATGTCGCCCCAGCGCAGCGTCGGGTCGAGCCGGAGGCCCGGCAGGCGGCTGACGAGGAACGTGCCGCCCGTGATGCCGATCGACTTGCCGAGCACGAGGGCCACGATGATGCCGATGGCGACGCTGTCGCCGAGCGAGGTGACGAGGCCGTCGAAGCCGCCGACCGTGACGCCGGCGGAGAAGAAGGCGAAGATCGGCACGGCGATGCCGGACGAGACGGGGCTCCAGCGCTCGGCGAAGTGGTGCGTGAGGGCGTGGCGCTCCTCGTGCCCGTCGGGGCCGTGGTGCGTGACGCCGGCCTTCTCCGTGGCGAGGGCCGGCACGAGCACGCCGAGCACGACGCCGGCGACCGTGGCGTGCACCCCGGACTCGTGCACGAGCACCCAGGCCACGAGGGCGAGCGGCAGGAGGATCCACCACGCGCGCACGCCGCGCCGCACCGCGACGCCGAAGAGGGCGAAGGGCACGATCGAGAGCAGCAGGGGGACGAACGCGATGCCCGCCGTGTAGAAGATCGCGATGATCGAGATGGCGAGGAGGTCGTCGACGACGGCCAGCGTCAGCAGGAACGTGCGCAGCGCCGGGGGCAGCCGCTTGCCGACGACCGCGATGACGGCGACCGCGAAGGCGATGTCGGTCGCAGCGGGGATCGCCCAGCCGTGCAGGGCCTCGGAGTCGGCGCCCGCGACGAGGTTGACGATCGTGAAGAACAGGGCGGGCACCGCGACGCCGGCGGCGGCGGCCACGATCGGCAGGGCCGCCTTGCGCGGGTCGCGCAGGGACCCGGCGACGAACTCCTGCTTGAGCTCGAGGCCGACGACGAAGAAGAAGATCGCGAGCAGGCCGTCGGCGGCCCAGGTGGCCAGCGTCAGGTCGAGGTGCAGGAACGGGAGCGAGGGCCCGACGCGGAGGTCGCGGAGCGCCTCGTAGGGGCCCACGGCGGGCGTGTTGGCCAGGACGAGCGCGAGCACGGTGGCGGCCAGCAGCAGCATGCCGCCGGTGGTGTCGAGGGCGAGGTAGCGGGCGATGCGGGCGCCGCGCGAGACGCGGGCGGGAGGGACGGGGGCGGAGACGGTCACGACGAGCCTTCGGGTGGTGGGTGTGCTTCGGCGGTCTGGGGACCACCCCCGGGCACGTCGCTGGACGCGGGCATGGTCAGGCGCACCGAGGCGGTGGGCAGCCCGCGATCTCGCCGTGCGCGTTGCTGCCCCAGAGGCTCATCCACCCGTTCGTGCCGCTCGTGCGCTTGGTGAGCACGAGCCGGTTCGGGAACGCCTGCGCCGCCGTGCGCGCGCGACGGCGCGGCAGGAGGAGGGCGACGAGCGAGGGCACCCCGAGATGGTACCTCCCGCCCCCGACGAGCGGCACGGCAGGAGTCGCGCCCCCCGACGCACCGGACGACCCGGTTCGGAGCGTGTTCAGGGCTTCCCTGCGGCGTCCTCGCACCCTGGGCCGCCACAGTGGCGTCATGCCCGACTTCACGCGCCTCTTCGGTGCCGCAGCCAGAGCGCTCGGCGACTCCTCCTCCCCTTCTTCCCCGCAGGGCTCCCCGCAGCGGGGGCAGCGGAGCGGCTCGACCGACTGGCGGGACCTCGTGCGCACCGCCGCCGACAAGCTGACCGGTGACGGACGCGACCAGGGCCAGGGCCGCGACCAGGGCCGGGTCGACCACGGGCAGGGGCAGGCCCGCGGGGGTCAGCAGCAGCAGTCGCGCGGGCAGCGCCCCGACGCTCCCTCGCACGACGACGCGGTCGCCCTCGCGAAGTACGACTACCTCGTCCGCACGGCCCGCCCCGACCAGCTCGAGCAGGTGCACCGCGACGCGTTCGAGCGCCTCTCGCCCGCGCAGCGCGAGCAGCTGCGGGCCCGCCTGGGCGACGAGCTCCCCGCCCACGAACGCCCCCGGGGCGACGGCAGCGACGAGCTCGCGCGCGCCGCGACCCGCGGCGAGACCGCGCACCCGGGCCTCCTGCAGCGCGTGCTCGGCGGGCGCGGCGGAGCGCAGGGCTCGGAGCGGCAGGGCTCCGGTCGACCGGGCTCCGGCCGGGCCGGCGCCGCGGCGGCGGGTGCCGCAGCCGGTCTCGGCGTGGGGGCGCTCGGCGGACTGGCCGTGGCCGTCGCGGGCGCCGCGGCCCTCAGCGCGACGGCCGCTCCCCTGCTCGGCGACGCCCTCGCCTCCGGCGTCGACTTCGACGGGCTCGCCGAGGGCTTCGGCGTCGACGGCCTGGCCGAGGGCGTCCAGGGTCTCGGCGGCGGCGTCGAGGGGCTGGCCCAGAGCGGTGAGGAGCACCTCACCGGGTTCGGCGAGCAGGTCGGCGACCTGGGCCAGGGCTTCCAGATCCCCGGGCTCGGCGACCTCTTCGACCGGTGACGGGCGGGCACGACGGTCGCGCGACGGTCCTGGTCCGTCCGCTCGACGGCACCTCGCGCGCGGCCGTGACCACGCTGGTGGGGACGACCTTCGCCGACGACCCCGTCTTCACCGCGCTCGTGCCCGACGCCGACGACCGGCGGGCCACGACGACCTCCCTCTACGCCAGGGAGCTCGGCGACCCCGCCCGCACCGTCGACGTGGCCCTCGACGTCTCCGACCCGGGCGGCGACGTCGTGCTCGGCGCCGCCCTCTGGTCCCGGAGCGGCGGCCGCACGCGTCGGCGCTCGGCCGCGGACGTCGCCGGCGCGGCCGCCGAGCTCGTGCACCTCGTCCGCGACCTGGGAGCGTCGGGGGCGCAGCGCCTGCGACGGCACGACGCCGCCGTCGAGCAGCACCGCCCGACCGGCCCGCACTGGTACCTCGAGGCCGTGGCCGTCTCCCCGGCCGCGAGGGGCCGCGGCGTCGGGTCGTCCCTGCTCGAGCACCGGCTGGCCGAGGTCGACGCGCGCGGCGAGGTCGTGTTCCTCGAAGCCACGACGAGGGCGAGCCTCCGGCTCTACGAACGGCACGGCTTCGTGCTGGTGGCGGACGTCCGCAGCCCGCTCGGCGTCACCGTGCACGCGGCGCTGCGACCCGCGCAGGGCTGAGGCGCACCGAGAGGGTCGCCGCACCCGCCATGCTGGGAGGGTGACAGGCGTCCTCATCGGCTTCGGGATCATCGGCATCGTCATCGCGACGGGCTGGCTGGTCGCGCGGCTCGACCTGCTCGGGCCACAGGCTCACCGGGTGCTGTCGCGCCTGGTGTTCTTCGTGCTGACGCCGTGCCTGCTGTTCTCGACGATCTCGCACGCCGACGTGCACGTGCTGTTCTCGCGCCTCCTGCTGGTGTCGGCGATCGCGTCGCTCGCGGCGGCCGTCGTCGGGGTCGTGCTGCTGAGGTTCGTCCTGCGGCGCACCGCCGCCGAGACGACGCTCGGCACGATGGCCGGCGCCTACGTGAACGCCAACAACATCGGCCTGCCCGTCGCCACGTACGTGCTCGGCAGCGCCACGTTCGTCGCCCCCGTGCTGCTCTACCAGCTGCTCGTCGTCACGCCGATCGTGCTCGCGGTCCTCGACACGGTGACGAACCGCGGCAGCTCGCCCTGGCGGGCGGTCGCGCGCCCCTTCATGAACCCGCTGCTCCTCGGCTCCCTGCTGGGGGTGCTCGTCGCCGTCACCGGCGTCGAGATCCCCGCACCCGTCCTGGAGCCGTTCGAGCTCGTCGGCGCCGCGGCCGTGCCCGTCGTGCTGCTCTCGTTCGGCATGTCGCTGCGCGGCTCCCGTCCGCTCGCGCCCGGGTCGCGCCGGGGCGACGTGCTCGTCGCCACCACGCTCAAGCTCCTGCTCATGCCGCTCGTCGCCTGGCTCGTCGGCCGCTTCGCGTTCGGGCTCGAGGGGCAGGACCTCTTCGTCGCCGTCGTCCTCGCCGGCCTGCCCTCGGCGCAGAACGTCTTCACGTACTCGCAGCGCTACGAGACCGCCGTCGACACGACCCGCGACTCGGTGCTCGTCACGACCGTGCTGTCGGTGCCGGTGCTCGTCGTCGTCGCGGCCCTGCTCGCGTAGCGGGCCCGGGCCCACGGCCGGGGCCCCTGCGCGGCCGCGCGCCGCTCAGGCGAAGAGCGGCTCCAGGTTCTCGACCCACACGTCGTGGCCGACCTTGAGCACGAGGGCGCCCACGACCACGAGGAACGCCACGCGGATGAACCGGTTGCCCCGGGCCACGGCCGTCCGCGAACCGGTCCAGCCGCCGAGCATGTTGGCGGCGCCCATGGCGAGCCCGAGCGCCCAGAGGACGTGCCCCTGCGGCACGAAGAAGGCGAGCGCCCCGGCGTTGGTCGCGACGTTGACGATCTTCGCCTTCGCGCTGGCGAGCAGGAAGTCGTAGCCGAGCGCGGTGATGAGCGTGATGATGAGGAACGTCCCGGTCCCCGGTCCGATGAGCCCGTCGTAGAAGCCGATGCCCAGCCCGAGCGCGCCGGCGACGAGGTGGTGCTTGCGGGTGCCCTCGTGGCGCAGGGCGACGACGCTGCCGAGCGCAGGGCGGGCGACCGTGACCACGGCGACGACGACGAGCGCGACGACGATGACGGGCTTGAACACCGACGCCGGCAGCAGCGCGGCGAGGTTCGCGCCGGCGTAGCTGCCCACGAAGGCCACGGCGGCCATGGGCAGCGCGGTCCGGAGGTCGGGCCTCGCCCGCCGGTAGAAGGTCACCGCGCTCGTCGCGGTCCCGAAGATCGACGCCGTCTTGTTGGTCGCGAGCGCCTGCACCGGCGAGATGCCCGGCACCAGCAGGAGCGCGGGCAGCTGCAGCAGCCCGCCACCGCCGACGACGGCGTCGATCCAGCCGGCCGCGAAGGCGGCGACGAGCACGAGCACCACCACCCCCGCGCCGAGGTCGCCCAGCAGCGAGAGGTGGTCCATGCGGCCATTGTCGCGCAGCCGCGGGGTCCCGCCGGGCCGGTGCGCGCCTTCTGCGCTGCCC
>Ga0265798_10007320_pt1 | contig 14292 bp, 13 predicted proteins | sample P3T30metagenome_FD_192430 | JGI IMG/M metagenome (GOLD analysis project Ga0265798, IMG submission 192430) | Plant litter microbial communities from East Loma Ridge, Irvine, California - P3 T30 | ecosystem: Environmental > Terrestrial > Plant litter > Unclassified | place: USA: California...
TTGCCGCATGCTTCTTGATCACGATCCAGAACATCTGGCGCGTCATCGGGCCGCCGCGACTGGTGACGAACAGGGCGTCGTCGACCTGGCCGTTCAGGATCACGCCGCGCGCTTCCTTCATGTAGCGCTCCAGCCAGAGTCTGGCCTGCTCGCCGAAGGGCACCAGGCGGGTCTTGCTGCCCTTGCCCGTGATGCGCAGCACGCCGTCGTTCAGGCTCAGCTCGACCACCTTGAGCGTTACCAGTTCCGACACCCGCAGCCCGCTCGCATACATCACCTCGAGCATGGTGCGTTCGCGCAGGCCCAGCGGCGTGGCGACGTCCGGCGCGGCCAGCAAAGCCTCGACCTGGGCTTCGCTCAGCGTATGCACGAAGCGGGTCGGCTGCCTGGCCGAGGCCAGGTTCAGGCAGGGGTCGATGTCGATGCGGCGCTCGCGCAGCGCCATCTGGTAGAAGCGCTTCAGTACCGACAGCCGCCGGTTGGCCGAGCTGGGCTTGGTGTCAGCATGGCGCTCGGCAAAATAGGCAGCGATGTCCTGTGCCTGCACCGCGTGCAGGCTGGCGCGGTCGGGACGTTTCGATTCCAGCCAGCCGGCAAACAGGCGCAGGTCGCGCCTGTACGCGTCGAGCGAGTTTTTCGCCAGCCCGTGTTCGAGCCAGAGCGCGTCGCAGAAACCGTCGATCAGGGAAAGATTGACTGCTGCTGCCATGGGACATCGGTGGGAAGCGCGCCTTCGTGGCGCAACAGCCAGCGCTTGACCGTGAGGGTGAACCCGTGTTCGTCGTCGCTGCTGGCGAAGCCGCCCAGGCCGCTCGCGGCGGTCACGCGATGGCAGGGAATCACCAGCGGGAACCAGTTGGCGCCGCAAGCCTGCCCCACCGCGCGCGGGTGCGATTCGAGCAGCTTGGCGATCTGGCCGTAAGTGCGGGTGCTGCCGCGCGGGATCGAGCAGATCATGTCCCAGACCCGGCGCTGGAAGTCGCTGCCGGCCTCGAACAGCGGCACGTCGAAGCGGAAATCGGCGTCGTCGAAATAGCGCAGGACCTGCTCCGCGGCCTGTTCGGCGGCGGCATCCTGCGGCGCTTTTTCCTGGTAGTGCGGCGGCAGGTAGACCAGCTCGCGCAAGCGTCCCTCTTCGGTGCGGATGCCCATCGCGCCGAACGGCGCCGCGACGATGGCGTTGAAGAGTTCGCTACCCTGTTGTGTGTTCATTGATGCAGTGTAGCACTCGGCAGCACAAAAAAAAACGCACCCTCGGGGGGTGCGCTTCAGTCGGTCACGTTTGCGTCCGCTCGGTCATGCCGGCAGCTCTATAAAACGTGTGTCTCCTCATACTTTCTCCGGAGATCCAATCCTGGATATCCGCTTTCTTAGTGCTTCTCCCCAAATCAGTGTCCGGGCTTTCGAAACGCACCACAGTGGTGCCAAAGCTGCGCCATCATAACGCATTCGAATAAGAAAGTCGTAGTTTTTTATATACATTCACGAAATATATTTCAGCCATAAACCATGCGCGGGAGCCATAAGGAAATGGCTGGCACGTAGGTAATTAACAGCAGGAAACCAAGCATGGTCAGCAGCCAGGGCATGACCGCCACCGTCAGTTCGGAGATACCCATTTTCGTGATGCCGGACGCGACATACAGATTCAGGCCGACCGGGGGATGGCACATGCCGACTTCCATGTTCACCACGATGATGATGCCGAAGTGGACCGGGTCGATGCCGAGCTGGGTCGCGACCGGGAACAGGATCGGCGCCATGATCAGCACGATCGACGAGGGCTCCATCACGTTGCCGGCCAAAAGCAGCAGCAGGTTCACGACGATCAGGAAGCCGATCGGGCCCAGGCCCTGGCCGGTGAGCCAGCTCGCCATCGCCTGCGGCACGTTCTCGCTGGTCATCAGGAAGGAGAACAGCACGGCATTGGTGATGATATACAGGAGCATCGCCGACATCGCCGCCGAGTCCAGCAGCACCTTGCCGACCTGCTTGAGCTTCAAGTCCTTGTAGACGAAGACCGCGATCACGAAGGCATACACCGCCGCGATGCCGGCTGCCTCGGTCGGCGTGAACACGCCGGTGTAGATGCCGCCCATGACGATCACGATCAGGAACAGGCCCCAGGCGCTGCGGCGGAAGGCGGTCCAGCGCTCGCCCCAGGTGGCCTTGTCCATGCGCGGATAGCCGCGCTTCTTCGCCAGCACCCAGGTAGTTAATCCTAAGAAGAACGCCAGCATCAGGCCCGGCACCACGCCGGCCATGAACAGCTGGCCGACCGAGGTGTTGGTGGTCACCGAATACATCACCATCACGATCGAGGGCGGGATCAGGATGCCGAGCGCGCCCGAGGTCGTGATCACGCCGGCGCCGAAGCGCTTCGGATAGCCCTGCTTGACCATGGCCGGCAGGATGATCGAACCGATCGCCACCACGGTCGCCGGGCTCGAACCCGACACCGCCGCGAACAGCGCGCAGGCGAACACGCCGGCCAGCGCCAGGCCGCCGTGCCAGTGCCCGACCATCGAGCTGGCGAAGTTGATCATGCGCCGCGCCACGCCGCCGTGGGTGAGGAAGTTACCGGCCAGGATGAAGAACGGGATCGCCATGATCTCGAACTTCTCGATGCCGGTGAAGAGCTTGAGCGCCACCGATTCGATCGGCACCGAGGTCATGGTGAACAGGAAGGTCAGCACCGTCAGGCCGAGCGAGATCGAGATCGGCATCCCGGTCAGCATCAGCAGGAGCAGCAGGATGAAGATGATGGCGGCGTTCATTGGGCTTTCCTTGCTTCTTCGATTTCGTCGTCCAGGCCTTCGACGTAGGCGTGGTCATGCTTGGGCAGTTCGCCGGTGCGCACAAAAGTCCAGGCCACCTGCAGGAAGCGGAAGCACATCAGGAAGGAGCCGAGCGGCACCGCCAGGTAGACGATCCACATCGGCCATTCGAGGTCGGCCGAGATCTGGCCGGTGCCGTACATGTGATGGACGAAGTTGGCGCCGAAGCTGCCGATGATGCCGGTGAAGAGCGCGCCGGCCAGCAGGCCGAACACGATGAACTTGTTGCGCCAGCGTTCATTGAGGCGGTTGATCAGCACGTCGACGCCGACGTGGATGCCGGTCCGCACCCCATAGGCGGCGCCGAACTTCGCCATCCACACGAACATGTAGATGGTGAGTTCCTGGGCCCAGCTGGTGTTCTGGGCGATGAGCCAGTCCTGCAGTCCCGGAATGGGCAGGCCGGACAGGTAGCGGTGCAGCACCGCGATGAAGATGACGAAGGTGGCCGCGGCCATCAGGCTGGCGATGATCCACTCTTCGAGGCGGTCGAGGATTTTCATTATGATTTTCGAGGTGGGAGCGATGCCGCAACCGTCGTTCCCGCGAAAGCGGGAACCCATGCTGAAGCGCCGGCTGCCGCGCAAGCGGAGCAGCCGTTAACTTCTTCGGAAACTCGGTATGGATCCCCGCTTTCGCGGGGATGACGTTCAAACGCTTACTGGACCGAAGCCGTTGCTTTGTTGATCTGATTGATCAGATCCTGGCCAACCCGGTCCGCCATCTGCTTCTGCACCGGCAGCAGGGCCTTGCGCCATGCCGCCTGTTCCTGCGGGTTCAGGTTGTAGATGGTGGTCTTGCCGGCCTTGCGGATGGCGTCCATCGCCATGTCGTTGTCCTGCTGGGCGATCGCCTTTTCGTACTTGGTCGCCTCGTTCATGGCCTGCTGCAGCTGGCCGCGCACGTCGGCCGGCAGGCCATCCCAGAACTTCTTGTTGACGATGACCGCATAGCCCAGGTAGCCGTGGTTCGACACGGTCACGTGCTTCTGCACCTCATGCATCTTCTGGGTGTACATGTTCGACGGCGGGTTCTCGGTGCCGTCCACCACGCCGGTCTGCAGCGCCTGGTAGACTTCCGAGAAGGCCAGCACCTGCGGGTTGGCGCCCAGCGCGCGCATCTGCGCGTCCAGCACCTTCGAGCTCTGGATGCGCATCTTCAGGCCGCGGAAGTCGGCCGGCATGTGCAGCGGCTTGTTGGCCGACATGACTTTGAAGCCGTTGTCCCAGTAGGCCAGGCCGGTGATGCCCTTCGGCTCCAGCTTGGTCAGCAGGCTCTTGCCGATCGGGCCTTCGGTCACGGTGTACAGCGCGGCCTTGTTCGGGAAGATGTAGGGCAGGTCGAACACCTCGAATTCCTTCACGCCGAGCGGCGCGAACTTGGCCAGCGAAGGCGCCAGCATCTGCACCGCGCCCAGCTGCAGGGCTTCGAGTTCTTCCTTGTCCTTGTACAGCTGGCTGTTGGGGTAGACTTCGACCTTGACGCGGCCCTTGGTCATTTTTTCGGCCAGGTCCCTGAAGCGCTCGGCGGCACGGCCCTTCGGCGTGTCGGTCGCCACCACGTGGCTGAACTTGATGACGATGGGGGCCTGGGCCGAAGCGTTCAGGGCGAAGCTGGCGCCGGCGGCCAGCGCGAGCGCTGCCACCACGGATTTGATCTTCATGTCGTCTCCTGTCTTGTAAAAATAGGTATATTTTTTGTATTTATACCGGGAGTCTGCTGAGCTTTTTACCCGGAATCTATTGTGGAAAACCACAATAGGCGGCTCAGCAATAAAAGTACCACGTTTAGTGCATGAAAAGCCCATTCTCGATTCCCCGCCCCGTCCCGGATGGCCCCTGGCGCTGGCTGGTGCCGGTGCTGCTGGTGCTGCTGTTCCTGCTCGTCCTGCTGTGGCTGCCCTGGCAGGCGCGCCAGATGGAAGCCAACGAGCGCCAGGAGCAGCTGATCGCCGACACCCTCTGGGTCGAACAGACCCTGCGCTTCGAACTGGCGCGCAGCGAGGAAGCGCTGGCCACGCTCGGCGCCGACCTCGTCGCCGATGGCCCGCCCTCGCCAGCGGCCCTGCAGCCGCGCCTGGCGCAGATGTTCAAGAACGGCCACGAACTGCGCCGTATCGCCTGGCTGGATGCGGACGGCAGGCTGCAGGCCCTGCGCGGCAGCGAACTGCCGGAACACGGTTTCACCCAGTCCTCGCGCGACGCCCAGCTGATGTCGCGCAGCACCCGCAACGGCCGCTACAGCGATGCCTATGGCGCCGGCGGCTCCCACGGCGGCCTGGTCGACTATCATCTGCCGCTCTACCGCCACGGCGTTTTCGTGGGCAGCCTGGTCGCCACCTACAACCTGCAGACCCTGCTCGACGAGAACGTGCCCTGGTGGTTCGCCCAGGACAACGCCCTGTCCCTGCTCGACCGCGACGAACGCGTGGTGGCGCGCCGCGCCGCCGGCGGCCCCGGGCGCGGCGTCTATACGCACAAGCGCGCGCTCGACCTGCCCGGCGCCCAGATCACGCTGGCCACCGACAGCGTGAAAGGCGCGCCGAAGCTGCTGCCGAACCTGCTGGTCGGCTCGGTGATCCTGCTGGCGCTGGGCCTGGTGCTGTCCCTGGGCGCGCTGTGGCGCCACATCGCGCGCACCGTCGCCGCCGAGAACGCGCTGCGCCAGCAGATGGCCTTCCGCACCGCGATGGAGAACTCGCTGCTCACCGGCCTGCGCGCGCGCGACCTCGAAGGCCGCGTCACCTACGTGAACCCGGCCTTCTGCCGCATTGTCGGCCTGCCCGCCAATGAGCTGCTCGGCAAGAAGCCGCCCATGGCCTACTGGGCGCCGGAGGTCACCGGCGAATACGAGCAGCGCTTCCGCAAGATCCTCGCCGGCCAGGCGACGCCGCAGTTCGAGACCGTGTTCCAGCGCCCCGACGGCACCCGCGTGCCGGTGCTGATCTTCGAAGCGCCGCTGGTCGGCGCCGATGGCCGCCATACCGGCTGGATGAGCTCCGTGCTCGACATCACCGACCGCAAGCGCGCCGAAGAGCTGGCCCGCCAGCAGCAGGAAAAGCTCGAGACCAGCGCGCGCCTGGCTACCATGGGCGAGATCTCGTCGATGCTGGCGCACGAACTGAACCAGCCGCTGGCGGCCATCTCCAGCTACACGGCGGGCGCGCTGAACGTCCTGGAAAAAGGTGGCGCAGGCGATGGCGCCGGTATGCTCAAGCGCGCGCTGGAACAGGCCAACACCCAGGCGCGCCGCGCCGGCCAGATCATCCGCAGCGTGCACGAATTCGTGAAGAAGCGCGAGCCGCGCCGCGAGAGCGTGATGGTGCCGCAGGTGATCGACGGCATCCGCGCGCTGGTCGACCTGCAGGCGCGCCAGAGCTACGTCACGCTGCTCGTCGACGTGCCGCCCGATCTGCCGCAGGTAGAGGCCGACCGCGTGCTGCTCGAACAGGTGCTGCTGAACCTGACCCGCAACGCGATCGAGGCGATGCAGGACATCGACCGCGAACGCCGGGTGCTGCGCATCGAAGCCGCGCACGATGAGGAACAGGGAAAGGTGTCGGTGTCCGTCATCGACAATGGCCACGGCATCCCGCCCGAAGTGGCCGAGCGCCTGTTCTCGCCCTTCTTCTCGACCAAGGCCGAAGGCATGGGCATGGGCCTGTCGATCTGCCGCACGGCGATCGAATTCCACGGCGGGACCTTGACCCACGCCGACAACCCGGGCGGCGGCACGGTGTTCACGTTCACGCTGCAGCGGGCGCACGCTACAATAACAAGCTGACCGAAGGAGACCCCATGCTGCACATCGTCGACGACGAAGACGTGATCCGCGACGCCCTCGAATGGCTGGCGCAGTCGCGCGGGCTGGCGGCGCGCGGCTATGCCGGCGGCCAGGCCTTCCTCGACGTGCTGGGCGCGCAGCACGACACAGGCGGCGAGTGTGTCCTGCTCGACGTGCGCATGCCCGGCATGAACGGCATCGCCGTGTTCGACCAGCTGGTGGCGCGCGGGCTGCTGGCGCGCCTGCCCGTGATCTTCCTGACCGGCCATGGCGACGTGCCGATGGCAGTCGATTCGCTCAAGCGCGGCGCCTTCGATTTCTTCGAAAAGCCCTTCAACGACAACCAGCTGATGGACCGCGTCGAGGAAGCCCTCGCCAGGTCGCGCCAGGCCGCCGCCGCCAGCGCCGTGCACGCGCGCCTGGCCACGCTGTCGGCGCGCGAGCGCGAGGTGCTCGACCTGATCCTGGCCGGGAACATGAACAAGGTCGTCGCCGACAAGCTGGGCATCAGCATGCGCACGGTGGAAGTGCACCGCGCCCACATCTTCGACAAGATGCAGGTCAAGACCGCGGTCGAGCTGGCGGGCCTGCTGAAGTAAAGTGGCTCGTCGCCCCCGCGCAGGCGGGGGGCCAAGTGGAAAATTTCTTCCCAGCCTCTTGTGAAGAGGCTGGCGCGTCCCTAGTTATGCCTTGCCGCGCCAGCGGCTGTCCCGGCGTGCCGCACGATGCGGCCGCGATCCATTTTCGTACCCCTCGGCACCAACCCTTCCGCGGCTTCATGCCTTGCGGCGGATGGCGCCGTTTCCGGGTTCCGGACCCTGCGCACGACAGGTTTTCTCGGCCTGTCTTTCAGGGGTTCGCTTGTAAAATCAATCTGAACACGCCATGGTCAAACTGACCACGCAGAATATTTCTTAGGGAAAGCAGATGAGCGAAAAGACAATTGCAGACAAGATGTTCCTGAGGAACGCGAAATCGATGTTGATCCTGAACGGGAGCGTCCATCCAGGCATGGTATCGCAGATGCCGCCCGACCTGATCAAGAACGACCAGGACAAGGTGGATGTGGTGCTGCTGTTCGCGATGAACCGCAAGGAACTTGAACAGCAGTTCCCGACCGCGAAAGAACGCCTGGGCGAAAAGGGCTCGCTGTGGGTGGCCTACCTGAAGCAGACGGCATCGAAAGCCACTGATATCAATCGCGACTCGATCAATGCCTATGCGAAGGAAAACGGTATCACAGGCGTCGCCATGATCTCGATCGACGGCGACTGGTCCGCATTGCGCATGAAGCGCATCGAGATCTAAACCCGCTCTGCGGCGCCGTGGCGCTGCAAAGCCCAGGCCACATGCTCGCGCACCAGCGGCGACGGGTGATCGAGCCGGGCACGCAGCGCCGCCACGATGCGCGCATCGCCGGGGGCGGCATCGGCCGCGTTCCCCATCCCCACCGCCAGATTGCGCAGCCAGCGCTCATGCCCGATGCGGCGGATCGGGCTTCCCTCCATGCGGCGGTTGAACTCCTCTTCTTCCCACCCGAACAGGTCCACCAGGCTGGCTTCGCCCAGGCCGTGTCGCGCGTCGAAATCCGGCAGCACGGCGCGCCGGGCGAACTTGTTCCACGGGCAGGCCAGCTGGCAATCGTCGCAGCCGTAGATGCGGTTGCCGATCAGCGGCCGCAGCTCTTCCGGAATGCTGCCCTTCAGCTCGATCGTCAGGTAAGAGATGCAGCGCCGCGCGTCGAGCCGGCCCGGGCCCAGGATCGCCCCGGTCGGACAGGCGCCGATGCAGGCCTCGCACTGGCCGCAATGCGCACCCGTGGGCTCGTCCGTCGGCAGCGGCAGGTCGACCAGGATCTCGCCGATGAAGAAGGTGGAGCCAGCTTCCCTCGACAGCAGCAGCGTGTGCTTGCCGCGCCAGCCGAGGCCCGCCTTTTCCGCCAGCGGCAGCTCCATCACCGGCGCCGAATCGGTGAACACGCGGAAGCCGTATTCGCCGGCCAGGCCGCGTACACGCTCGGCCAGCTGTTGCAGGCGGTTGCGCAGCACCTTGTGATAATCGCGTCCACGCGCATACACCGAGACCACGGCGGCCCCCGGATCCTGCTGGCGCAGGCGTTCCTTGGCGCGCCAGTCGGCGTCCGTGTCCATCGGCAGGTAATCCATGCGCGCCACGATCGCGCGCACCGTGCCCGGCACCAGCTCCGCCGGCCGGGCGCGCTTCATGCCGTGGCTTGCCATATAATCCATCTCGCCATGGTGGCCGGCGTCCAGCCAGGCCTGCAGGCCCGCCTCGTGGCTGGAAAGGTCGACGTCCGTGATCCGGACCTCGGCAAAGCCCAGCTCCGCGCCCCATGCCTTGATGGCGCGCGCAAGTTCGTGAAGGTCGGGTTGGATGGCAGGCATGGCGAGAAGTACAAGGACAGGACGCGAGGCGGCTCGCGCAACACGACATTCTAATCCCGCAGCACCTATGCAACAACTGAACGCTTACCTCGAGGACGAATCGGCAACCCAGGCCCTGGGCGCGGCCCTGGCGCGCGCGCTGGTCCCCGGCCTCGTGATCTACCTGCACGGCGACCTCGGCGCCGGCAAGACTGCCCTGACGCGCGCCCTGCTGCACGCGGCCGGCCACAAGGGCGCCGTCAAAAGTCCAACCTACACGCTGTCCGAGCCGTATCGCATTGCATTGGATGGCCAAAGCGTCAACCTGATCCACTACGACCTCTACCGCATGTCCAGCCCCGAGGAATTCCTCGACGCGGGCTTCCGCGAAGACTTCGACGGCAGGAATATCTGCGTGGTCGAGTGGCCGGAAAAAGGCGATCCGGTGTTGCCGTCGCCCGACGTCCGGGTATTGCTGTCAGTCAGCGGCCTCGGCCGTGCTGTAGAATTGCAGGCGTTGTCTGATTTGGGCCTGCTATGCCTCGAACGCCTGCACTTCCCCCCGACTCCCTGATTCCCGGTTCTCCGAAGCGACGCGCGGTCCTGAAAGCCGGCGGCACGCTGCTGCTGTCCGTGGTCGCGCCGCTGACGCCGCTGCCGGCCGCCGCCGCGCAGATCATGGCCGTGCGCGTCTGGCCCGCCGACGAGTACACCCGCATCACGCTGGAAAATGACGGCGACCTGAAAGCCACCCACTTCATGGTGGCCGATCCGCCGCGCCTGGTGGTCGACATCGACGGCCTGGCGCTCAACGAGACCCTGAAAGGCCTGGTCGCCAAGGTCGAGTCGAACGATCCCTACATCAAGCAGGTGCGGGTCGCCCAGAACCGGCCGAACGTGGTGCGACTGGTGTTCGACCTCAAGGAAGAGGTCAAGCCGCAGGTGTTCACGCTGGCGCCGGTGGCCGGCTACCGGCATCGCCTGATCTTCGACCTGTATCCGACGCACCCTGCCGACCCGCTCTCCGCGATGATCGCCAAGGAGAACTGGTCGGAGGCCGAAAAGAACACCGCCGCCGCCACGCCGGCGCCGGCCCCGCAGCCAGGCGCGCCGACGGTCGGCCAGGCCGGTCCCGATGCCATCGCCAAGCTCGAAGCCGACGCCGCGCGCGCCGGCAGCACCCCGGCCCAGCCGCAGCCGACCGCGCCGCAGGCCCAGCCCAAGCCCCAGCCGTCTTCGCAGGGCAAGAACCCGCCCGGCGGCAAGGTGACCCGCATGGTGACCATCGCCCTCGACCCCGGCCATGGCGGCGAGGACCCGGGTGCGACGGGCGCCACTGGCGTGCACGAGAAGGACATCGTGCTGGCGGTCGCCAAGCGCCTGAAGGCCAAGCTGGAAGAGCTGCCGAACACGCGCGTGATGCTGACCCGCGACGCCGACTTCTTCGTGCCGCTCGGCCAGCGCGTGGAAAAAGCGCGCAAGGTGCAGGCCGACCTGTTCGTCTCGATCCACGCCGATGCCTTCATCCAGCCTTCGGCGCGTGGCTCCTCGGTGTTCGTGCTGTCGGAGAAGGGCGCGAGCTCGAGCGCGGCGCGCTGGCTGGCGGCCGACCAGAACAAGGCCGACCTGATCGGCGGCGTGAACCTCGGCACCCAGGACAAGCAGCTCGCCAGCGTGCTGTTCGACCTGTCGACCACGGCCCAGATCAACGACAGCATGAAGCTCGGCAAGGCAGTCCTGAGCGAGATCGGCGGCATCAACCGCCTGCACAAGGGCTCGGTCGAGCAGGCCGGCTTCGCGGTACTGAAGGCCCCGGACATCCCCTCGATCCTGGTCGAGACGGCTTTTATTTCGAATCCGGAAGAGGAAGCGAAACTGAAGGACGACGCCTACCAGAACCAGCTGGCCGACGCGATCACGAAAGGCATCAAGCGCTACTTCGCGTACAATCCGCCGCTGGCGAAGGGCCGAACGGCCTGACGTTTACCTAGTCTTAGCTACAGGAGGGTTTTGCCGTGAGCGTATCCACTATCGAATACGGGCAATTGCCCGCCCTGCTGCTGCGCGCGCCGGACGGCGCCGAAGCCACCATCACCCTGTACGGGGCGCATCTCGTGTCCTGGAAACCCGTATCCAGTACCGGCGCACCGGCGCAGGAACGCATGTTCATGAGCCGCCTGTCCGCGCTCGACGGCACCCGCGCCATCCGCGGCGGCGTGCCGGTGATCTTCCCGCAATTCGCCGAACGCGGCGAAGGCACGCGCCACGGTTTCGCCCGCACCAGCACCTGGCGCGTGCTCGACAGCGGCGAACAGGACGGCGCCGCCTTTGCCGTGCTGGGCCTAAACCAGGGCGACCTCTCGCCGCAGGCCTCCAGCGCCTGGGCCTATGCCTTCGAGCTGGCGCTGCGCATCAGCGTCCACGGCGCCGAACTCGGCATGTCGCTGGAAGTACGCAACACCGGCACCCACCCCTTCCCCTACGCCGCGGCGCTGCACACCTACCACCTGGTCGACGACGTCGAAGCCGTGCGTATCGACGGCGTGCAGGCCGAAACCCTGGCGATTACCGACAAGCTGGACCAGGTGTTCGAACACATCGCCGGGTCCATCACTTTCGATAACGGTGCCGACAAGCTGCTGCTGCAGCAGAGCGGCTTCACGGATGCGGTGGTGTGGAATCCGGGCGCGGCCGACGCTGCTCTGCTTTCCGACATGGAGGATGAGGAGTACCGGAACTTCGTGTGCATCGAACCGGCCCTGCTGGGACCGGCGGTGCTGGAGCCGGGTGGGGTTTGGACAGGGACTTATCGAGTTTCGCCGGCAGTCTGAAGACCGTCATTCCCGCGAATGCGGGAATCCATACCGAGCGTCCGAATTCGATAGCCGCGTATATGCCAACTCAGCATGGGTTCCCGCCTTCGCGGGAACGACGTGCATGCTGAGTCAGTTCGATTCCTTGATCATCCGCCCGGACGTCGACTGCACCGGGCGGGCATTCAGCGGATACAGCCGCGAGAACAGCGCCATCTGCGCCGGCGAGGCCTGGCGCGGCTGCTTGAACACCAGCCACAGCACGCCTTCGGTGCAGGGCGGCTCGGTCAGCGAACCCATGTAGGTAAAGTATTCGCGCTTCTCGGGCAGCGCTTCCAGGGGATCGATCACGATCGAAGGCGCCACCACTTCGTTCTTCTCGAGCGGCAGGTTGTCCCAGATGGTCTGCATCAGCTTGTGCGGCTCGCCGCGTTCGAGCAGCACGGCAACGATCGCGATCTTGCCGTCATAGCTCTTGTGCACCAGGTGCATCACCATCTCGGTGCCCTTGCCATTGATGCGCTCTTCCGACGGGCGGTGGAAGTGGAACTGCTGCAGCTCGTAGGTCTGGTTGCCGACCGTGATGAAATTGCCGCCGCCGACCGTCACCTGGATGGTGTGGCCGTTGTTCACCTCGTTGAACGAGGACGGGTGGTAGTCGAAGCCGATCTGCTCGAGGTTGACCTTGATGCCGTCGCGCAGGTCGATCGGCGACTGGCGGTTGCCCATGCCGCACTTGGCCCAGTCGACATTGATTTTCGACCAGTTGGCCGGACCGGTTTCGCCCTCGTAGGACCAGACGGTGCCGTGCCTGGGCGCGGCGGCCAGGATCGCGGCAGCGGCGGCGGCCTTCTCTTCTTCGCGGCGCCTGGATTCGGCGGCTTTCTTCGCGCGCGCGGCGGCCGTGGCACGCGCCTGCTGGCGTTCGCGCAGTTCGGCGAGGCGCTCGGCGATCTTGGCCGACAGGGCGACTTCGGCCTCTTGTTCCTTGTCGTCCTCGACGGGTGCGGCTTTCTTGGCCGGGCTCTCTTTCTTGATCGATGCCGACTCCTTGGCCGCTTCCCTGGCCAGAGCTTCCTTGCCCGGCAGGGAGAGCGACGCGGGTTTCGACACGGAGGCCGCCAGCCTGGCGGCGGCGGGAGCAGGATCGTTCGCGCTTGCGCTCAGGACGACGCAGCTGCAAGCGAACAGGGCGATCAGGTTACGCATGGGATTCCAGTAGTGTTGCTGTCCCCTGCTTTATCGGCGCAACCCACCGTAAACTTGAGTCCATGCGGCAACTTGCTTCAACTTCGTAAACGCAAAACGCGCCGGCGATGCGGCGCGTTTTGCGAGGATGGCAATGCCGGCAATGCTCAGCGGCTCAGCATGCGGCGTCCGAATTTGTAGATGCCGCCCAGCGCCAGCGGCACCACCGCCGCGCCGACACCGACCAGCACGATCGCCGTCAGGTGGTCGCGCACGACCGGAATATTGCCGAAGAAGTAACCCGCGGTCACGAGACCGACCACCCACAGCACGGCGCCGGTGATGTTGAACATCTGGAAGCGGGTATGGGTCATGTCCGACACGCCGGCCACGAAAGGCGCGAAGGTGCGGACCACCGGCACGAAGCGCGCCAGGATGATGGTCTTGCCGCCGTGCTTTTCGAAGAAGTCGTGGGTGCGTTGCAGCGCATCCTTGTTCAGCCAGCGGTAGTTATGGGTAAAGACCCGGTGCCCGATGGCCCCGCCGATGTAATAGTTCAGTGTATTCCCGGTCACTGCCGCAATAATCAGCAACAACATCAGCAGCGGGTAACTCATCTCGCCGGTGGCGCAGAAGGCGCCGGCGATGAACAGCAGGGTATCGCCCGGGAAGAAGAACAGGACCACGAGACCGGTCTCGCAGAACACGATCGCGAACAGGACCGCATAGACATACACGCCGTAAGTGGCCAGCAGGTCGCCGAGGGTTTTATCGACATGCAGGATCATGTCGAAAAGTTGCATCAGATCCATAATCATCCTAAATGGTAGCGCCGAATGATACCACCAGTCGCTAGCAGGGAAATGGCAGGATCGTCAACTTCGCAGAGAGAATTTGCACTTTCCGGATTACAATCCTTGGCACAAGAACGACAAGGAGAGACAGATGGCTTACCCGAAGATCCAACATGGCATCGTACTGGGCCTGGCGGCCCTGCTGACGATGAACGCCGGCGCTGCGACCGGGAACAAGACCGACAGGGAACTGCCGCCGAAACCCGGCGTCGGCGACGTGCTGAAAGGTTCGAAACCGGGCGACTGGCGTCCGTTGGACCCGGACAACACGCTGTACCTGGAACTGCCGGCCGGGCGCGTGGTCATCGAGCTCGCGCCTGCGTTCGCCCCGAACCACGCCAAAAACATCAAGGCCCTGGCGCGTGAGCATTACTACGACGGCCTCGCCATCATCCGCTCGCAGGACAATTTCGTCGTGCAGTGGGGCGACCCA
>Ga0265798_10007322_pt1 | contig 14289 bp, 12 predicted proteins | sample P3T30metagenome_FD_192430 | JGI IMG/M metagenome (GOLD analysis project Ga0265798, IMG submission 192430) | Plant litter microbial communities from East Loma Ridge, Irvine, California - P3 T30 | ecosystem: Environmental > Terrestrial > Plant litter > Unclassified | place: USA: California...
TGGCCAAGATTCCCGTCACCATCGTCACCGGATTCCTCGGCGCGGGCAAGACCACGCTGATCAGCCATCTGATCCGTAACGCCGGTGGCCGGCGGCTCGCGGTGATCGTCAACGAGTTCGGCACGCTCGGCATTGACGGCGACATCTTGAAGGGCTGCGCGATCCCCGATTGCCCGGCCGAGAACGTCGTCGAGCTCGCCAATGGCTGCATCTGCTGCACCGTCGCGGACGATTTCATCCCGACCGTCGAGACTTTGCTCGCGCTCGACCCGCGGCCCGACCATATCCTGATCGAGACGTCGGGGCTCGCCCTGCCCAAGCCTTTGCTCAAGGCGTTTGACTGGCCCGCGATCCGGTCGCGGATCACAGTCGACGGGGTGATCGCGCTGGCCGATGCGGAAGCGGTCGCCGAGGGGCGGTTCGCGCCCGACCTTGCCGCGATCGAGGCGCAGCGTCGCGCCGATCCGAGCGTCGATCACGAGACGCCGCTGGCGGAGGTGTTCGAGGACCAGCTCGCCTGTGCCGACCTGGTGCTGCTGACCAAGGCGGATCTGGCGGGCGAGGCGGGGGTCACCGCGGCGCGCGCGGTGATCGCGGCGGAGTCCGCGCGTGCGTTGCCAGTGATCGCGCTGACCGACGGGGTGATCGATCCGCGCGTCGTGCTGGGGCTGAACGCGGCGGCGGAGGACGATATCGCGGCGCGGCCGTCGCATCATGATGGCGCGGACGATCACGAGCATGACGATTTCGACAGCATGATCGTCGACCTCGGCGAGATCGCGGACCCGGCGGCGCTCGCCGCGCGGATCGAGACGCTGGCGCGCGACGCCGACATCCTGCGCGTGAAGGGCTATGCCGCGGTGACGGGCAAGCCGATGCGGCTGCTGGTGCAGGCGGTCGGGGCGCGGGTGCGGACGCAATATGACCGGCCATGGCGCGCCGACGAGGCGCGGCAGACGCGCCTGGTGGTGATCGCCGAGCATGACCGGATCGACCCTGCAAGGATCCGGGTCGCGCTTCAGGGCTGACGACGATGCACGTCGTCTTCCGCGAAAGCCACGGGCTGGAGGAGAGCGCGGTCCCGCAGGATCTGGCGCAGAGCCCGGCGGATCTTGTCGTCCTGTCCTTTTCGGACGGGGATCTCGGCGCGTTCGCGGCCGGGTGGCGGCGTGCGGCGGCGAACGGGAGCCCGCTGCCGTCGCTCCGGCTCGCCAACCTGTCCGCGCTCGCGCATCCGCTGTCGGTCGATACCTATGTCGAGCGAACGCTGGCGGGGGGTGAAGGCGCGAAGGGGATCGTGATCCGGCTGATCGGCGGGCGGTCCTACTGGTCCTATGGGTTGCAGCAGGTCGAGGCACTGGCGCGGGCGCGGGGGATTGCGCTGGCGGTGCTGCCTGCGGACGGGCGGATCGACGCGCGGCTCGACGCGGCGTCGACGGTGCCGGTGTCGACGCTGCGCCGGCTCGCCGCGCTGTGCGACGATGGTGGCGCGGTCGCGGCGCAGGCGGCGCTGGCGCAGATGGCGCTGGCGGCGGGGCTCTATGCCGGGCCGGTCGCGGGGGTAAAGACGGTTCCCGAGGTCGGCGGGTGGCAGCCGCGGGATGGGGTGACATGCCCCGCGGCGTTCGCGATGACCGCGACGCGGCCGCGGATCCTGCTGATCTTCTACCGCTCCTACCTGACCGCTGCCGATCTCGACCCGGTCGAGGCGCTGCATGCCGGGCTGAGTGGGGCGGGGTTCGACGTCGTCGGGCTGTTCGCGCCGTCGCTGAAGGCGCCGGGCGTCGCGGGGTGGCTCAGGCGCTGGGTCGTCGCGCTCGCCCCGGCGGCGATCGTCAACGCGACTGCCTTTTCGGGCCGCGGCGCGGACGACACATCGCCGCTCGACGGAGCGGGGGTACCGGTGTTCCAGGTCGCGCTGGCGACGTCGGATCGTGCCGCTTGGACGGGGTCGACCCGCGGGTTGTCCCCCGCCGACCTGGCGATGCACGTCGTTCTGCCCGAGGTCGACGGACGGCTGTTCGCGGGCGTCGCGAGCTTCAAGGAGGAGGGCGTCCGCGACGACGCTCTCGGCTATGCGCGGCGCGAGCACCGGGCCGAGCCCGAGCGGATCGCGGCGATCGTCGCGCGCGTCATCGCGTGGGTGCGTCTGGCGGAGCGGCCGGTCCCGGAACAGCGGCCTGCGGTCGTGCTGTCGACCTATCCGGGCAAGGACTATCAGATGGCGCATGCGGTCGGGCTCGACGCGCTGGCATCCGCCGAGGCGATCGTCGAGGACCTGGCGGCGGCGGGCTATGCGACCGGCGGCGCGGCGCCGCAAGCGCTGGCCGAGGCGCTGACGACGGGGCGTATCGTGTGGCCGGTTGCGGCGTATCGTGCGGCGCTTGGGGGCTTGCCGGCCGTGTTGCGCGATGCGCTCAAGGAAAGCTGGGGCGCGCCCGAGGACGATCCGGCCTGTATCGACAGCGCGTTCCAGTTCGCGGGCGTCGAGCGGGGGCGCGTGGTGATCGCGCTCCAGCCCGAACGCGGGCGCAGTGCGGCGCGGGTCGGGGAGTATCACGACCTGTCGCGCTGTCCCTGCCACGCCTATGTCGCCTTCTATCTTTGGTTGCGCGCGCGGAAAACCGATGCGCTGATTCATGTCGGCGCGCACGGGACGCTCGAATGGCTGCCGGGCAAGGCGGTCGCACTGTCGGGGGAATGCTGGCCCGAGGCGCTGACCGGGGCGATGCCGGTGCTCTATCCGTTCATCGTCAACGATCCGGGCGAGGCGGCGCAGGCGCGGCGGCGGATCGGTGCGGTGACGATCGGCCATGTCCCGCCGCCGGCCGCGACAACGCGCAGCGGCGCGGGGCTGGGGCGGCTCGAATCGTTGCTCGACGAGTTTTCGACCGCCGACGGGCTTGACCCTGCACGGCGCGACCGCCTGCAGCGCGACATTGCAGACGAGGCGCGCGCGACCGGACTGGCGGCGACGCTGCGGCTCGACGAGGCGACGAGCCAGGCGGAGGCGATCACCCGGATCGACACGTTCGTGTGCGACGTGAAGGAGAGCCAGTTCGGCGACGGGCTGCACGTCTATGGGCGTGGCGAACAGGGTGAGGCCGAGCGCGACGGGCTGCTGAGCGCGTTGCGGGGCAAACGGATCGCGGCGGGGCCGTCGGGGTCGCCGTGGCGCGGACGCAGCGACGTCCTGCCGACCGGGCGCAACCTGTATGCGACCGACGCGCGCGCGGTGCCGTCGCGCGCGGCGCATGCGCAGGGCGTGCGGCTGGCCGACGAGCTGGTCCGCCGGCATCTGCAGGACGAGGGCGATTATCCGCGCGCGCTGGTCGTCGACCTGTGGGCGTCGGCGACGATGCGGACCGCGGGCGAGGAGTTCGCGATGGCGCTCCATTTGCTAGGCGCGGAACCGGTCTGGGATCACGCGTCGGACCGCGTCACGGGGGTCGAGATCCTGCCGCTGGCAAGGCTCGACCGGCCGCGGATCGACGTGACGCTGCGCGTGTCGGGGTTGTTCCGCGATGCGTTTCCCGCGCTAGGCCAGATGTTCGGGCAGGCGGTGCGCGCGCTGGCGGCGCGCGACGAGCCCGGCGACTGGAACCCGTTCGTCGGCGCTGCCGTCGGTGCGCGCGTCTATGGGCCCGAGCCGGGTCGCTACGGGCTCGGGCTGGGTGATGCGGGCGAGGCCTATGGCGAGGCGGCGCGGGCGGCGGCGGGTGCGGCGTGGCTGGCGGCGTCGAGCCACGCGCTCGACGGGGCGGGCGACGACGGTGCGACGCGGTCCGATCCGGCGGGGATCCGCGACCGGGTCGCCGCCGCCGACGCGTTCGTCCATGTCCAGGATTTGCCCGAGACCGACCTGCTGCTCGCCGCGGATTATGCCGCGCACGAGGCTGGGTTCGCAGCGGCGCAGGCGGTTGCCGGGGGTAAGGGCGCGGCGCTGTATCATCTGGATGCGCGCGACCCGGAACGGCCGCGCGCGCGGTCGCTGGACGAAGAGATTGCGCGGGTCGTTCATGCGCGGGCGGCGAACCCGGCCTGGGTCGAGGGGATGATGCGGCACGGGTTTCGCGGGGGCGCGGAGATCGCCGCGACGCTCGACCATATGGCGATGTTCGCGCAGCTGGCGCGGGTGGTGTCGCCCGAACTGATCGATCTCTATTACGACGCGACATTGGGGCGCGACGCGGTGCGCGCGTTTCTGGAGAGCGCCAACCCCGCGGCGCTGGCGGCGATGACCGCGCGGTTCGCGGCGCTGCATGCGGCCGGGCTGTGGCCGACGCGGCGCAATTCGATCCTCGCGCAACTCGTGCTGCCGGCATGAGCGCGTTCGTCGTCAAGGGATGGTGCCCCGATGCGTGGCGGCCGATGGCGGCGGGCGACGGGCTGCTGGTGCGCATCCGCCCGCCGCTCGGCCGGCTGACGCGCGCGCAGTTACTCGCGCTGTGCGAAGCGGCGGCGGCATGGGGGAACGGCGAGATCGACGTGACCAGCCGCGCGAACCTGCAGATCCGCGGCGTGACCGAGGCGGGCTGGCGGGGGCTGGTCGAGGCGTTGCTGGCAGTCGGGCTGATCGACCCGGATCCGGAGCGCGAGGCGCGTGGTGCGATTCTGGTCGCGCCCGACTGGCAGGACGGGGACGATACGCAGCATATCGCTACCGCGTTGCGCGAGCGGCTGTCCGACCTGCCCGTGCTGCCCGGCAAGGTCGGCTTTGCGATCGATGCCGGCGCTGCACCGGTGCTGACCCGCGCGCCCGCCGATTTCCGGGTCGAGCGCGCGGTGGACGGCAGGTTGGTGGTGCGCGGCGAGGGGCGTGCGGCGGGGGTGGAAGTGACGCGCGACACCGCGGTCGACGCGCTGATCGCGCTGGCGCGGTGGTTCGTCGACAGCGGCGGTGCGGCGGCGGGGCGGATGGCGCGCCATGCGGCGGCCGTGCCGGGGGCCGCGACCTTGGTTCCCGCGCCCACCGCGCCACCGCCCGAAGCCGGGGCGCATCCGCTGGGCGCGGCGGTCGCGCTCGGCTTCGGGCGGATCGCGGCAGTAGAGTTGCGCGACCGGATCGCCGCAGACCCGGTCACGGCGATCCGCGTGACGCCGTGGCGGATGCTGATCCTCGAAGGCGGGGTGGCGGACAGCGCGTGCGACCGCAGCGCCGTGCGCGCCGGGGTCGACGCCTGTGTCGGCGCGCCCGCCTGCCCGCAGGCGAGCGTCGAGACGCGCGACCTTGCGCGGCTGCTGGCACCGCTGGTCGCTGGCAGCCTGCACGTGTCGGGATGCGCCAAGGGCTGCGCGCGTGCGAGGCCTGCGGACGTGGTGCTGACCGGGCGCGACGGGCGGTTCGATCTTGCCCTGCACGCGCGCGCCGCCGCGCCGCCGCTGCTCAGCGCGCTCGAACCCGCTCAGATTATCGCCCATTTCTCCCAGCCGTCCGGAGCCGCCTGATGCCCTATGCCTATGAGACCGACGGGGCCGCGATCTATCGCCAGTCGTTCGCGATGATCCGAGCCGAGGCGGATCTCGCGCGGTTTGACGCCGAGGAGGAGCCGGTCGCGGTGCGGATGATCCACGCTGCGGGGCTGGTCGCGCTGGCCAAGGATATCCGCTTTTCGCCGGGCTTCGCACGGACCGCGCGTGTGGCGTTGCGGGCGGGCGCGCCGATCCTGTGCGATGCGCGGATGGTGACCGAGGGGATCACGCGCGCGCGCCTGCCGGCGGACAATGCGGTGATCTGTACGCTGCACACGCCCGAGACGGTCGCGCTGGCGAGAGAAATGGCAACGACGCGCTCGGCTGCGGCGCTGGAGTTCTGGCGGCCGCATCTGGCGGGTGCGGTTGTCGCGATCGGCAATGCGCCGACCGCGTTGTTCCACCTGCTGACCATGCTGGAGGATCCCGATTGTCCGCGGCCCGCGGCGATCATCGGCTGTCCGGTGGGTTTCGTCGGCGCGGTCGAATCGAAGGATGCGCTGTGGGCGGCGCAGCCGGTGCCGTGCGTGATCGTCGAGGGGCGGCTGGGCGGCAGCGCGATCACCGTCGCGGCGATCAACGCGCTGGCGAGTGCGGCGGAATGATCGGCGTGGTGGCGCCCGTGCCGACTTTGGTGCCGCCGCCGGGGCAGGCGGTCGTGACGGGCACGATCCACGGCGTCGGGCTGGGGCCGGGGGCGTGCGACCTGATGAGCGTGCGCGCGGACCGGCTGGTGCGCGGCGCGCGGCATATCGCCTATTTCCGCAAGGCGGGGCGGCCGGGGCAGGCGCGGCGGATCGTCGAGGGGATGCTGCGCGACGACGTGATCGAATATCCGATGGAATATCCCGTCACGACCGAGATCGCATTGTCCGATCCGCGCTACAACGACCGGCTGTCGGGCTTTTACGCGGGGTGCATCGATCACCTCGCGGCGCTGGCGCTGGGCGGCGAGGACGTGGTGGTGCTGTGCGAGGGCGACCCGTTCTTCTACGGATCGTTCATGCATCTCTATACGCGGTTGCAGGGGGTCGCGCCGGTCGCCGTCGTCCCCGGCATCACCGGCATGTCGGGCGCCTGGACCGCGAGCGGCGCGCCGATCACCTGGGGCGACGACGTGCTGACGGTGGTCATGGGAACGCTGCCCGAGGCGGACCTGGTGCGGCGGATCCGCGATACCGATGCGCTGGTGGTGATGAAGATCGGCCGGCACCTCGCCAAGCTGCGCCGCGCGGTCGCCGCGGCGGGGCGCGAGGAGGCGGCGTGGCTGGTCGAATATGCGGCGATGGCGGAGCAACGCGTCACGCGGCTGTGCGAGGCGGATGCGGTCACGCCCTATTTCGCGATCCTGCTGATCCACGGGCAGGGGCGGCGGCCATGACCCTGGATGCAGTGACCGGCTGGCTGGCGATTGCCGGGCTGGGGCCGGGGGATGCCGCGCTGGTGACGCCCGAGGTCAGCGCGGCGCTGGCCGAGGCGACCGACGTGATCGGCTATATCCCCTATGTCGCGAGGGTTCCGGCGCGCGACGGTCTGACACTGCATGCGAGCGACAACCGGGTCGAGATCGACCGCGCGCGCCATGCGCTCGAACTGGCCGCGAGAGGCGCGCGCGTCGCCGTCGTGTCGTCGGGGGATCCCGGCGTGTTCGCGATGGCGGCGGCGGTGTTCGAGGCGCTCGAGGCGGGGCCGGCGGCGTGGGGGACGATCGACATCCGCGTGCTGCCGGGGATCACCGCGATGCTGGCGGCGAGCGCGCGCGCGGGCGCGCCGCTGGGTCATGATTTCTGCGCGATCAACCTATCGGACAATCTGAAGCCCCAGGCGCTGATCGAGCGACGCGTGCGGCTGGCGGCGGAGGCGGATTTCGCGATCGCCTTCTACAATCCGCGATCGAAGGCGCGGCCCGACGGGCTGGTCCGCGCGTTTGAAATCCTGCGCGCGACGTGCGGCGACGATCGCCCGGTGCTGTTCGCGCGTGCGGTCTCGACGCCCGACGAACGTCTGTCGATCGTGCCGCTCACTGCGGCGCGCGCGGAGATGGCGGACATGCGGACGATGGTGATCATCGGATCGAGCCTGACGCGGATCATCGCACGGGCGCAGGGGCCGATCCTCTATACGCCGCGGTCCGCGCCATGATCGAGCCAGTCGAGCACCGCGTCGACCGTGTCGACCGCGTGTCGCGCAGGCAGCGGCGGGCGGTCGATCATGATCACCGGCAGGCCGAGCGTGCGCGCGGCGACGAGCTTGGCCGCCGCGCCGCTGCCCCCCGCGTTCTTGCAGACGACCAGTTCGGTGGCGTGGTCGCGCATCAGCCGGGAGTCGCCGGACGCGTCGAACGGGCCGCGATCGACGACCAGGCGGTGGCGGGGGAGCGCCGGCGGGCGGTCGGGCGTATCGACGAAACGCAGCAGATAGTCGTGTTGCGGCTGCTGCGCGAAAGCGTCGACATGCATCCGGCCGAGCGCGAGCATCACGCGCTGCGGCGGGCCGGCGAGCGCCGCGACCGCGGCCGAGATATCGGCGACGCGATGCCAGCGATCGCCCGCGACCGGGGTCCAGGCGGGGCGGGCGAGCGCGACATGCGCGACGCCCGCCTGTGCCGCGGCCTCGACCGCATGGCGGTGCATCTGCGCGGCGAAGGGATGCGTCGCGTCGATCAGGTGCGTGACACGGTGCTCTTTGAGATAGGTAATGAGGCCTCCGACGCCGCCAAAGCCGCCGATGCGGACGGGGACCGGCTGCGCGCGCGGGCTGGCGACGCGGCCGGCATAGCTCAGCACGGTCGGATCGCCGCGCGCCGCGAGCCGTGCGGCGAGCGCGCTGGCTTCGGTGGTGCCGCCGAGAAGCAGGATGGTCGGAATGACTGAGGCTCCGTGGCTGACGATCGTCGGGATTGGCGAGGACGGCGTGGCCGGGCTGTCCGATGCGGCGCGCGCGGCGCTGGCCGATGCCGAGATCGTGACGGGCGCGACCCGGCATCTGGCGCTTGCCGGCGAGCTTAGGGGGGCGGTCGAGGCTTGGCCAGTGCCGTTCGAGGACGGGATCGCGCGGCTGATCGGGCATCGCGGCCGGCGGGTGGTGATGCTGGCATCGGGGGATCCGTTCTGGTTCGGCGCGGGCACGTCGGTGACGCGGCACCTCGGCCCGGGCGAGTGGATAGCGCATCCCGCGCCGTCGAGCTTCGCGCTCGCAGCGGCGCGGCTCGGCTGGGGACTCGAGGACTGCACATGCCTGGGGCTGCACGCCGCGCCGTTCGGCCGGTTGCGGCCGCATATCGCGCGGGGGCGGCGCGCGATCGTACTCGTCCGCGACGGGGCGGCGGTCGGCGGGCTGGCGGCGTATCTGGATGCGGCGGGGTTCGGCGCGTCGTCGCTGCACGTGCTCGAGTCGCTGGGCGGGCCGCGCGAGCGGATCCGCGTTGCGACCGCCGCGACGATCGCGTTCAGTGACATCGCGCATCCGGTCGCGGTCGGCATCGTCTTCGAGGGCGCGGGCGCGGTCATGCCGCAGGCGGGGCTGTCCGACGCCTGGTTCGCGCATGACGGACAGATCACCAAATCGCCGATCCGCGCGGTGACGCTGGACGCGCTCGCGCCGAAGCCGGGCGAAAGTTTGTGGGATATCGGCGCTGGATCGGGATCGATCGGGATTTCGTGGCTCCTCGCGCACCCGTCAACGCGGGCAATTGCGTTCGAGGCGGATCCGGTGCGAGCGGGGCGGATCGCCGACAATGCTGCGATGCTGGGCGTCGATCGGCTGGCGGTGGTCGAGGGGCCGGCGCCCGAGTGCCTCGACACGCAGGCATGTCCCGATGCGGTGTTCGTCGGCGGGGGGCTGTCCGAGGCGCTGTTGCGCGCGCTGTGGCCGCGGGTCGAGCAGGGCGCGCGGATCGTCGCGAATGCGGTGACGCTCGAATCAGAGGCGCTGCTGACGCAGTGGCAGGCGGCGCAGGGGGGGAGCCTGATGCGGATCGAGGTGGCGCAGGCGGTGCCGATCGGGACGCGGCGCGGCTGGCGCACGCAGTTCCCGGTGGTGCAGTGGGCATACCCCGCATGATCGTCGCCGGTTTTGGCTTCAACACGGCCGCGGATGCCGCCGCGTTGCGCGCCGCGCTGGGCGCCGCGCAACAGGGCCTCCCGCGGGTCGAGGCGCTGGCGGCGCCCGATGACAAGCAGGGGCTGCCCGGCGAGATCGCGGCGCTGCTGGGTCTGCCGCTGATCACGGTCGATCCCGCCGCGCTGATTGCGGCCAGTCCCATCACCCGGTCCCCTGCGAGCCTTGCCGTGCGGGGGACCGGCAGCGTCGCCGAGGCCGCCGCGCTCGCCGCCGCGGGGCCGGGCGCGCGGCTGCTGACTCCCCGCCAGATTTCGCCGTGCCGCCGCGCGACCTGCGCCATTGCCCAAGGATTTCGACCATGACCGTGCATTTCATCGGCGCGGGGCCGGGTGCGCCCGACCTGCTGACGTTGCGGGGGCGCGATCGGATCGCGATGTCACCGATGTGCCTCTATGCCGGGTCGCTGATCCCTGAGGCGCTGCTGGAGCATTGCCCGCCGGGTGCGCGGATCGTCAACACCGCGCCGATGGACCTCGACCAGATCATCGCTGAGATCGTCACCGCGCACGCGGCCGGACAGGATGTGGCGCGGCTGCATTCGGGGGATCTGTCGATCTGGTCGGCGATGGGCGAGCAGCTGCGGCGGCTGCGCGCGCTGGATATACCGGTGACGATCACCCCGGGCGTCCCCGCCTTTGCCGCCGCCGCCGCCGCGCTCGAGGTCGAGCTGACTTTGCCCGAGCTGGCGCAGTCGGTGGTGCTGACGCGGACGCCGGGGCGTGCGAGTTCTATGCCGGCGGCCGAGACGCTTGCCGCGTTCGCCGCGACGCAGGCGACGCTGGCGATCCACCTGTCGGTGCACAATCTGGCGCAGGTCGTCGCGGACCTGCTGCCCGCTTATGGTCGCGACTGCCCGGTCGCAGTGGTGTGGCGCGCGAGCTGGCCCGACGAGCAGATCGTCCGCGCGACGTTGTCGACGGTCGCGGAGGCGGTGACGGGGCGGCCCGAGCGGACCGCGCTGATCCTGGTCGGGCGCGTGCTGGCGCCGGGCGATTTCGCGACGAGCAGCCTGTACGCGCAAGGCTATGACCGGCGGTTCCGGCCGCAATCGGCGGAGTCCCGGTTCGCAGGAGACACGCCATGACGCGCGGCATGACCCCGGGGCTGCTGGTCGCTGCGCCTGCGTCGGGAACGGGGAAGACGACGGTGATGCTCGGGCTGTTGCGTGCGCTGCGCGACGACGGGATCGCGGTGCAGCCGTTCAAATGCGGTCCGGACTATATCGACCCGGCGTTTCACCGCGCGGCGAGCGGGCGCGCGTCATTCAACCTCGACAGCTGGGCGATGACGGGACCGCGGCTCGACGGGATCGCGGCGCGCGGCGACGATGCGGACATGACGCTGGCCGAAGGGTCGATGGGGCTGTTCGACGGGGTGGCGCGTCCGGGCGCGACGGGCAATGGCGCGAGCGCGGACGTCGCGCGGCGGATGGGCTGGCCGGTCGTGCTGGTGATCGACGTGTCGGGTCAGGCGCAGTCCGCGGCGGCGACCGCTTTGGGGTTCGCGCGCTATGATCCCGGCGTGCGGGTCGCAGGCGTGATCCTCAACCGCGTGGCGAGCGAGCGGCACGAGCGGCTGGCGCGCAGCGGGATGGAAGCGGTCGGGATCCGCGTGTTCGGCGCGCTGCCGAGGCGCGGCGACCTGACGCTCCCCGAGCGGCATCTGGGGCTGGTGCAGGCGATCGAACATCCCGCGCTCGACGCGCAGATCGCGGCCTATGCGACGTTCCTGCGCGCGCATGTCGATATCGCCGCGCTGTGCGAGGCGGCGGCCGCGACGCCGCGGCCGGTCGCGCAGGGGACGGTCGTGCCGACCCCGCCGGCACAGCGGATCGCGCTGGCGCAGGATGCCGCCTTTTCATTCACCTATGCGCATGTGCTCGACGGGTGGCGCAGCGCGGGGGTGGAGATCCTGCCCTTTTCGCCGCTGGCGGACGAAGGGCCGGCGAAGGATGCGGATCTGGTCTGGCTGCCGGGGGGCTATCCCGAGCTTCATGCGGGTGCGCTGGCGGCGGCGGACCGGTTCCGTGCGGCGCTGGCGCTGCATGCCGAGACGCGACCGGTGCACGGTGAGTGCGGCGGGTACATGGCACTGGGCGAAGGGCTGATCGATGCGGACGGGACACGGCACCGGATGGCCGGGTTGCTCGGGCTGGTGACGAGTTATGAGAAGCGGCGGATGCATCTGGGCTATCGGCGGGCGACGCTGCACGCGCCGATCGGCGGGATCGCGGCGGGGGCAATGCTGGCGGGGCATGAATTCCATTATTCGACGATCCTCGACCAGCCCGACGCGCCGCTGGCGAAGGTGGTCGACGCGAATGCGCAAGCCGTGCCCGAAACCGGCTCGCATCGTGGCGGCGTGACGGGTAGTTTCTTCCACATGATTGCCCCCCTTGGCCCACCGGCTGCATGACCGGTTTCGTTTCGTTCGTCGGATCCGGCCCCGGCGACCCCGAATTGCTGACGCTGAAGGCGGTGACGCGGTTGCAGCGCGCCGACGTCGTGCTGTTCGACGACCTGTCGTCGGGCGCGGTGCTGGGCCATGCGCGCGTCGGTGCCGAACTGGTCGCGGTCGGCAAGCGCGCGGGGCGGCCGTCGCCGCGCCAGTCACATGTCTCGCAGCTGCTGGTCGACCACGCGCTGACCGGCGCGCGCGTCGTCCGGCTGAAGTCTGGCGATGCGGGGATGTTCGGGCGGCTGGAGGAGGAGATCGTCGCGCTGCGCGAGGCGGGCGTGACGTTCGAGATCGTCCCCGGAATCAGCGCAGCGAGCGCCGCCGCCGCCGCCGCGGCGATACCGCTGACGCGCCGGCTGTCCGCGCGGCGGGTGCAATATGTCACCGGCCATGACGTGACCGGGCAGTTGCCGCAACAGCGCAACATGGCCGCGCTCGCCGATCCGGAGGCGACGACGGTCGTGTTCATGCCGCAGCGGACGTTTCCGGCTCTGGTCGAATCGCTGATCGCGCACGGTCTGTCGGGCGACACGACCGCGCTGCTTGCGGAAAATGTCGGGCATCCCGACCAGAGCCTGACCTGGTCGACGATCGCGGGGCTCGCGGCGCGGCTGGCGGGGGGCGTGTCCGACAAGCCCGCGCTGATCCTCTACGGCTCGCTGATGGCGCCGTGAGCGGGGGCGAGATCGCGATATCGCTGATCGGGATCGGCACGGGCAATCCCGATCATGTGACGCGCGCGGCGGTGCTGGCGATGAACGCCGCCGACCTGATCCTGCTGCCGCGGAAAGGCGCGGGGAGGTCGGACCTGGTCGACCTGCGACGGACCATCTGTGCCGCGTTGCTGACCGGGCCGGCCAAGGTCGTCGAGTTCGACCTGCCCGAGCGCGATGCCGACGCGCCGTACCGTGCGGCGGTCGATGCTTGGCACGACGCTATCGCGGCGGTGTGGGCGGCGCAGATCGCAGAGCATCTGCCGGACGGGGGGCGGGTCGCGTTCCTCGTCTGGGGGGATCCGTCGCTCTATGACAGCAGCCTGCGGATCGCCGAGCGGCTACGCGCGGGGCGGCGGTCGATCGGGGTCAGCGTGGTGCCGGGGATCACCAGCCTGCAGGCGCTGACCGCGGCGCATGCGATCCCGCTCAACACGCTCGCTGCGCCCGTGACGATCACCACCGGTCGGCGGCTGCGCGCCGAGGGGTGGCCAGCGGGGGTCGAAACGCTGGCGGTGATGCTCGACGGGGCGTGCGCGTTCGAGACGCTCACACCCGAGGGCATCACGATCTGGTGGGGGGCGTATCTCGGGATGGCGCAGGAGGCGCTGGTCGCCGGGCCGCTTGCTACGGTCGGGGCGGACATCGTCGCGCGCCGTGCCGGACTGCGCGCCCGGCACGGCTGGATCATGGACGTGTATCTCCTGCGCCGCACGGGCGGCTGAGCGTCACTCCGACAGGTCGCTCAGCAGCTCGCGGACGCGGTCGAGGCGGGCGAGGGGATCCTCGATCCGTTCGCGGACCAGCCAGCGGCGCTTGGCCTGTTCGAACGGCGCGTGCAGGGCGGCGGTGGGGGCGCCCGGGGTGAAGGCGATGGCGCCCGGGCCGACATCGATCTGGCGAATTTCGGCGGCGGCGGCGAGTGCGCGGATCCGCGCGCATTCGAGCAGGCGGACGGCATTGTCGGGCAGCGCGCCGAACCGGTCCTCAAGCTCGGCCTGGAACGCGTCGAGCGCGGCGATGTCGGTCAGATGCGCGAGCTGGCCGTAGAGCGTCAGCCGCACGTCAGTTTCGGGGATCCACGCCTCGGGAAGCATGCCGCCGACGCCGAGATTGAGCACCGGCTGACACTGATCGACGGGTTCGCCTCGCGCTGCCTTCAGCGCGCGGCCGAGCAGATGCTGGTAGAGGTCGATGCCGATCAGCTTCATGTGGCCGGCCTGATCCTCGCCGACCAGATCGCCCGCGCCGCGCATGTCGAGATCGCGCGCGCTGATCGCGAAGCCCGCGCCGAGCTGGTCGAACGCCTGGAGCGTACGCAGGCGCTTCATCGTGGCGTCAGCGATCGTGGCCTCGCCGTCGGTCGACAGCAGGATCTGGCCGCGCCGGCCGCCGCGTCCGACCCGGCCGCGCAGCTGGTGAAGCTGCGACAGGCCGAACCGGTCGGCGTGGTGGACGATCATCGTGTTGGCGCGCGGCACGTCGAGCCCCGCCTCGATGATGTTGGTCGCGAGCAGCACGTCGC
>Ga0265798_10007323_pt1 | contig 14289 bp, 12 predicted proteins | sample P3T30metagenome_FD_192430 | JGI IMG/M metagenome (GOLD analysis project Ga0265798, IMG submission 192430) | Plant litter microbial communities from East Loma Ridge, Irvine, California - P3 T30 | ecosystem: Environmental > Terrestrial > Plant litter > Unclassified | place: USA: California...
AGACGATCGACCTGTTGAATGAGAAGAGGATCAAAGTCGTTATCAATGGTGGTGCGCACAATCCGAAGGGGTTGGCAGAGAAGGTGCATGAACTCGTGAGTCTCGTCTCATCGATGTAGTCGCTACATGGTCTAGTTAATTGACAGACGAGCAGGTCTTAAGCAAAGGATATGATCTGAAGGTTGCGTATGTGTCTGGTGACAACCTAATGGACGAAATGAAGGATATCAAAGAGAAAGGTTTACCGCCGCATCTAGATTCTGACAACAGCGAGGTAACGGTCGCGGATCACACGCTCGACGTCCTGAAAAGCGACAAACCAATCGTCAGTGCGAACGTCTACCTCGGCGCCCGCGAAATCGTCAAAGGTCTCGAAGAAGGCGCAGACATTATCATCGCGGGTCGCGTTGCGGACGCCAGCCCCGTAATCGGTGCTGCATGGTACTGGTACTCGTGGCGTGACACCGACTTCGACGCACTTGCAGGAGCCCTTATTGCAGGTCATCTCATCGAATGCAGTGGCTATGTAACAGGCTCGAATTTCGCGGGCTTCTACGAGTATCCGCTGGATGACCTGTACGACATCACTTTCGGCATCGCAGAGGTCGAAAAGGACGGAACATGTGTGATCACGAAGCACGAAGCTAGGAAGGGTTTTGTCACAGAAGACACTGTCAAATGTCAGTTTCTATATGAGCTTCAGGGCAACGTGTACCTGAATAGCGATGTCAAGGCTATCTTGGATGAGGTTCAGGTCAAAGCTGGAGGCAAGAACAGGTACGCTCGAATCTCCTTCACTTAAATGTCATGCTGGCAGGAGCAATCTCGCTAACAATCAGAAAGAGTTCGTCTGTGGGGCGTCAAAGGCAAACCACCCCCACCCACCACGAAGCTCGCAATCTTCTATCATGCAGGTTACCAATCCGAGATTGTCGTCAACGCAACCGGGTATGCCACGGCTGAGAAATTCGATCTCTGGGAACGCATGATCAAGTTTGGCCTGAAGCAGAAAGGCATACTGGACAGATTCGACATCTTGGAATTCCAGCGCATAGGCATGCCGGAGACCGACCCGAAGAGCCAGCTCAGAAGTACATCGTATTGTCGAATCTTCGCGGAGAGCGGCGATCCAAACGTGAACCTGGGTCTAGCGAGTCTACTGGCAGACTTTGCGATGCAGCACTACTCTGGCTTCCATAGTACGATGGACCATCGTACGGCGATACCGAAACCGTACTTGAGCTTCTATCCAGCGATTTGGCCGCAAAGCAAGCTAAAGACGGCGATCAATCTTCTCGAAGCTGGCGAGACAAGGACGTTGACGACCACGCCGCCAGCGCTGTCGGAAGAGATTGGGAGGCGCGAAAGCTATGAAACTGCGAGTCCCGTGGATCTTCGTTCTTTTGGCCCAATGACGCGTGCGCGGCTGGGAGACATCGTGCTCGCCCGCTCAGGCGACAAAGGTGGAAACGCAAACATTGGCTTCTTTATACCCACAAGCCTACCTTCCTCCTACCCACAGTCATCACCCCTGTATGCCGAAAGCTGGGACTGGCTCCGCAGCTTCCTCACCATGCCCAAACTCAAGGATATGTTTGGGGAGAGCTGGAACGACAGCTTTTTCATGGAAAGGGTGGAGTTCGAAGGTATCATGGCGGTACATTTCGTGGTTTATGGGGTGTTAGGCAGAGGCGTTAGCGGAAGTAGCAGGCTGGATGCGTTCGCGAAAGGTGAGTAATTGCCGATGTACGAACTGCATGTGAGACAAACACTGACTTCGTACACCGATCTTTAGGTATGGGCGATTGGTTGAGAGATGTGGAAGTCGAGGTCCCCGTGAAGTTCATAGAAGGAAGGGTCCGCGGCAAGGCTGTGGCTGGAAGGTATGCGAGGGATGCGTGACTGAACGGTCTGGTTGCCAGACTTCCATCGCGTTGAAATCGCGCGTTTGTTGGAGCGCGACACGGGCATCATTGATTGTGGCCGGGGTTTAGGCTTCAAGGACCCTGCCAAGCCACCAACGATGACGTAGACGGGTAGGTGACAATCAACCCGGGGTTTGTTGCGCGTGCACAGCCACAACCGGCCACCTTCGCTACATCATCATTCAAGTGCGCCCGCTTTCCTAGTATGTGACTCAACAATACTACACACCCCTGATCAGCATTTTCTCGACTACCTTCTACTTATACCACAAATTAGGGTAGGGCATTTTTCGGCATTGCTCTGAGTTTCCAGCCCCACCATGTTCAAGAAGTTCAAGGACAAGATAAAGGGCGACGACAGCTCTTCAAGGCCGTCATATGGGACAGATCAACACGACCTGCATTCAAACAACCCTTACTACAGCTCACCCCAAGACCAACAGCATAATATAGCGCCGACGGAGAAGTATCAAGCACCGCCTGGCCCGCCGCCGAACCAAGCTTCATCCTCGTCTGGGTACTCCGCTCCACCAGGTCCTCCACCGAGCCACGGGTCGTCTTCTTATACTGCTCCTCCAGGGCCTCCACCTAAACAAGAGTTTTCAGGTTACGCACCCCCAGCAGGACCACCTCCTTCGTATCCACAGCAACCCCCTCCTAGCTGGGATCCTCCGCCATACCACGACTGGACAGTCGTACCTGACACTTCGCTTCTACCTCCACCACCGTCGATGGGCTACGATAGTTCTCCCACTGCTAATGCATCTACTGAAGATGGCGATCGTGCCTTGGCTTGGACCAACATGAATCCTTTGTGGCCACCGCAGAACTTGCAGCCTAGCACTCATGCTGCGATCCAGAATGGGCAGCTTGCTCTGCTGAAAGCGCCATCCTACCTGGGAGACTTACTCCCTCAACCTCAAGCAGGCCACTGGCGTTGTCGCACCCACGCGAACTGCAGGGATTCGAGTATCCTTACAAATTTACCCATGTACAGCGTGTTTTGGGACTCACCGCTCAACACACAACGCTCCAAGACTGTCTACTTTGAACTCAAAGTCCTTGGAATTGGTCGCGGTGGCTTCTCCTTCTCGGAAGCAGACGCCGGCATCGCGATAGGCTTCGTTGCGCCGCCTTATCCTACGTTCCGTCTCCCAGGCTGGGAACGTGCCAGTCTTGGAGTGCATGGAGATGATGGAAGAAAGTACGTTAACGATGCATGGGGTGGTATCGACTTCACCTCGGCTTTCAAGCCCGGTGATACTGTGGGTATTGGTATTACCTTCTCGGTTCCGCGCAACCCACCATCATACGAGCAGTCGCAACAGGGAAGGATGTTAGATATCGACGTGTTTTTCACGCGTAATGGAGTAAAGGAAGGTGGCTGGGATGGCAACGAGGAGCTCGACGTACGAAGCGAGGGGGGCAACACTGGTTTGAGGGGCGAGTGCGACCTATTTCCGGCGATTGGCGTGTTTGGCGGTGTGGATTTCGATGTCTTCTTTCATCCATCGCAGTGGCTTTACCGCCCATACTGAAATTACCTGGGTACTTGATCAAGGCTCTCAGGTAAAGGCAGTATGTCATTTGCGGTGAGATAGACGTCATGCGACCTCATTCATATGCCGTACGACTAATGCTAGTATATCTTCTAAGCTCATAGCTCGCTTGCTGAGCTCTCTATTTCCTTCTGGGGGTACATTCTCTAATTATAATCCATTCCTGATATCGCTCCGATACTCTTCAATCTACAGCCGCTCGCCATGTCCTCAACTACACCATACACACCTCAGGACTTTGGCTATCCGTTGATGCTCGAAGACTACATCCCGGTCCCTCCTCTACCCACTGCTGTTGTAGATCATTGCGCTTCGTGTCGTACTCCTGGTGCGAAGAAGATATGTGGCCAGTGCAAAAACATGCTCTACTGCTCGCCAGCCTGTCAAGAACGCGACTGGCTCTCCAGCCACAAGCTCGCCTGCAAGCCCTACGCCAAAGCCATCAAACAACCCATTGGCAAAAACATGCGGCGCGTTTTACACTTCCCCGCCAATTCAGCCAAACCTATCTTCTCCGTTCTGGCGTTCGACGAGGAAGGTACGGTAAGCGGCCTTGACTACCATTTCCCCGGTGTGCCGGCCCAGGAGATCAAGAAACTATCATTCCACAACCGCTACTTTCCGTATTTCATCCAGATCAATTACGACATGAATGTGAAGGGAGAGCGTGCACTCTTCGAGAACAAGAGCCTTGGACTGCCGTTTCGCGGTCCAGTCGTCGTTTTGGCATATGACCTGGATATTGCGCTCAGTGGTCCAGCGTTGAATGCTGATGCCTCGATCATGCGGCCTTTGATGGAGTACGTTGAGCTATTACGCGAGTACGATGGACCGAAATTCGTGGAGGTAAGTTGTTGAGGGAGCATGTTAGGGTGATGGTGCTAATTGTGCTTTGCAGCAGCCGCAACGGAGGTATACAAAGGCAGAGTTGGACATTATTATGGGATCGGCATCTTCGTCTGGTGGAGAAAGGGCATGAGTTAGTGTGGATGGAGACGAACAACTCAGAACTTGAGTATGGGAGAAAAAGAGCTTTGCTGGAACACTAATTGCGGATCTTTCATTGGCTTGTCCTCTTGTTCTTTGGCACATTGAAACTTCCAGGTTATCACATATGGAAAAGGCAGCTACAATTCGAAGCTATACCATGCCGCCAGGCCAGCCTAGGAAAAGACTGGATACTCCGCAGTCTACGTTGACGTTGTGTCACCTACTTTGCACGCCTTTGACTTGATGTAGTCTGCAGACCTGTTCAGTTTTTCCTTTGAATGAGGTGCCGCAATGCCTATTACTATACTGCTCACTGCTCATATATGCTTTAAGATAAGCTCTACCTCTGCATCTGCCGCCTCCAAGATGTGCTTCGGCTCATGGTCTGGTCTCCAAGCTAAGCTATAGCCCCTCTTCGCTTCAAGTGTGCATCTGTGTCTGGTGTCAACCTCTGGTCTATCCTTGTGAGCATATAAGTAGACTTACTTTCCACCCAGCTGAACTGCAACAAGCTCTTTTGGGCAACTCAAGGCCTGCGCCATCTTATCTAGCGCTGCTTCATCCGCTTTCTTGACTTCAGGACTGCCGATAATACCACGCTTCGCAAGCGCTTTCGCCATTGCGGTGTATATTTCGTACCAGGCTACACTTCCGGAGGAAGCAAGATAGTACCCATTCTCGCCATATCCTGGATTCTCGTCGCGTAGGATACTCTTCAGCAGTTTCACGTACAGTTTCGAGTTGTCGTCGATATGACATACGGGCCAAGTCTGAGTACATCGTCAGCATGCGAGTGGTTGACTTGGTGACTATTCAATAACACCTACCCAACCCTCCGGATTGACATCGTACACGGCGCCGGCCCCCTTCGCGGCTTTGACCACAGCTGTGGTTTGGATCGAGATTTTGTTACCAAAACCTTTGCCTTCGCCGTACACGATACATGGAATGAAGATGTAGCTGCGAACTCCATGTTTCTCCGCCGTTTCAATGATGACATTGTTCGTGTTCGTCGCCTGAGGTCATTTCAGTAAGAGAGATTGGACTTTGGACCGCGTACACGCTAGTTGCCTCATACCTGCGTTAAGAGTCGATGAGGAGCCTTGGAGCTCTTTTGTAGTTTGTACAGATCATCATCTGTATCGGGAAGTGGTCGATCGATAGGCATCCCCGCATGTTCGCTGAAGATCTTTGCGCCACTGGTGTGCAAAAAGTGGACTTCGCGTCCAGTTTGCTTCTTGACTTCTGCGAGGGCTTTTATCATGGGAACCTGCATATCGGAGTTCATAGCGTCAACGAGGAAGAATATGACGGATATCTGCGCATCGACGATGCTCTTGATCACACTCTCTTCATCTTGTAAATTGAGAGTGAGAGGGCGCGCGCCATACTTCTTCACCGCTTCCGCTTGGTCTGGAGATCTGACGAGAGCATATATGTCTTTGTGCTCAGTGAGTACGGCGTTGTGTAGTGCCGCAAGCAGCGAGCCACCAAGATACCCAGAGGCTCCCGTGATAAGGACAGACATTGTGGAAAGTGAGGCTCAGTATGAATGTGTAACCGATAGAGTTTTGTTCCTACATGAAAATGTGTTTTGTATCTCAGGCCTATATCGAGCGGTGCTAGAGATCAATCTTGACATGCTTCGTAATGTCTGGTTGGGCGATTGAGCGAGTAACCACTCAACGGCTATCTCGACGAAATGACGTAACGCTTACAAACCGCTAGTGGAGCAGAAATAACCTTGGAGACACCAAACGTCGACATTTGTAATATTCGAAAAGAGGAGAAATTCTTGTTGACCGACAGCAGTAGGCTCTCATCAATCTTACAGTTTGATTCGTAACATGGTAGCAGAGCAATGCAGTACACAGGCATCCCTGCGTATACAACCAGCAATTGGCATCTCTGTTGCATCCGGTAAAGAGTGCGGCGAGGTGAGTCAGACACGCTCGGTTCGGACAGACATGATACGAGCGAGTGGGTTGCAGTACTGGAATAGTATCGGGCGTGAATGCGATGGGCAGCGACGGGCAACTAGCTGCATTCGGCGAGGCTGCAAACACGGCGGATACAGCGCCCCCTGTTCTTCATGTCGAAAAGACGGTGATCGGTCGATGAAGAAAAAGGATCACCCGCTTGTGGCGTCGCAATGCCTGTGGAGGAGAAGGTTTGCCCCGCCAAACAGCGGCTGTCTTGCTGCTGCGCGAGGTCGGAATTTCGTTTGCTCCCATACAGAGTGTCTCGGGAGATGTAGATGTACAGGGTTGGTACGAGGGCATGCAGATGGGTTCAAAGGGCATGTGGCCCGGGGCGAGGCGATGGGAATCTCGGCAGATCGGCATGTGCGAGGGGAGGTGCGAGATGCATCTTCGATTGTGCCCCGTGCCCACATGCAATCGACGCCAGTACTGGCCGAAGAAGCACCGCCGCAGCCAAAACCGAAGCATCGCATGGGAATAAGATAACCGGGTCCTGACCGCGCCTTGCCTGCGCAAACGTCGATTCCTTTTGAGGATGCTGCAGCCACTTTGTGTCTCCCTCGCGACTGCCACTTCTGCGCCGGCAGCTACATGCAGATGCTCACTCCTCCCCCCGACGAAGACGGCTTCGGCGCTCCTCCCATGAACCCCGACGATGAATGCGTATACGATGATTGGACCGCGGCGCTTCCTCAGACCGACCATATCGCCTTCTTCCGCACCACGGACTGGTCGCGCAGCTGCCTGGGGCCACTGAGCACGTGGAGCCCGACGCTGCGCATGTTCGCAAGTTATGTACTGGCCGATTCGCGCGGAGCCTGCCTCTGGTGGGGAGAAGACATCTCCAACCTCACTGCCATATACAACGAGGCCTATGCTCCCTTGGCCGGGGGCGCTCACCCCAACCTTATGGGCTCCCTCTTCCAGGATGGCTTTCCCGATCTCTGGCCGTCCATCAGCCAGTACTTCATACAGGCCAAGCGGACAGGCACTGGAGTCAATTACAGCTCTGCCATGCCCACGGTTGTCGAGCGCAGAGGCTACCAAGAGGAGGCCTTCTTCTCTGGCGGCTTTGTTCCAGTCGGCATGCCAGGCGCTATCGAGGGCTTCATGAATACAACGTGAGTTACGTGTAGTAACCAAGCTAGAAAACGCGTTTCCCAGTGACCTATTTCCAATACACAGCTGACCCAACTAGCTACGAGGTAACAAGCCAGAAGCTCGCAGACCGCCGTACCACCTGCCTGAATAGTCTCGCCTCCGTGCCTTCACAATGTGTCGACGCAGTCTGCTCTCACATTCTCACCACGCTCGAAACCAACGCCAACGATGTGCCCATGTCCATGCTCTACCGAATGGACACAACCCCAGGCTCGAACAAGTTGATACTCCACGGCCAATTTGGTTTCCCCGAGGGGCACGACCTTCTCATCCAGACAGCCACTATCGACAGTGAGCAAGGACTAATACCAGATCTGCGACGAGCTGGCATAGACACTATGGTCATCGAGCATGATGAACGATTTCTCGCTACCTCGTGGAGAGGTTGGAGCGCGCCTTCCAAGAAGATTGTCGTAATGCCCATCATGAGCGGAACACGCCTTTTCGGCTACCTCGTCTTCGGCACCAATCCATTTCGCCCCCACGACGATATATGCACGCAATTTATCCGGGACCTAGGTCGCATGGTGTCAAGTATCATATCTTCTGCCGTGGACAATGAATCCACCAAGAAGCGTCAAGAGCAGCTCGAGACTGATCTGGCTTTCAGTGATCTCAAGCTACGCCATCTGATTGATCACGCGTCTGTTGGCATGTGCCATGTATCTCTTGACGGTAATATGCTCTGGGCCAACGATCACTACTATGAGCTAGCTGGGAAATCTCCTTCGGAACATGCCATCGGTCTTGCCTTTCTTGACGCATATCACGAGGATGATCGGTTAAAAGCTGATGATGTTTGGGAGCGTCTGATTAGAGGCGCCGACCACGTCACAGCCGACTTGCGCATGAAGCGCATGTACACGCCTCCTACCGGGGATCCCGAACCCGCCCAGATCCAGGTTCTGGCCTTCCCGTACCGCGACGAGCATGGAAGCGTGAGAAGCGTAATGGCTTGTACGACTGACATTAGCAGGCTGTGCTGGGCGCAGACCTTCCAGGCTCGATTAGCCGCCGAAGCAAGAGAAGCAAAAAGACAGCAGGAAGCCTTCATTGACGTAGTTTCACACGAGATGCGGAACCCATTGAGCGCCATTGTACATTGCGCAGATGCGATTGCCAACGCGGTTGTCGAGTGCCAGACGCAGCTCGCCGATATGCCTGTACCGTGTCTCGATACTCTCAATGACAACATACAAAGCGCAAACGTCATCATGCAATGTGCAAATCATCAGAAGCGTATTATCGACGATGTACTTACTTTGAGTAAGCTCGACTCCATGCTCTTGTCCATCACGCCCGTCGCAGTCAAACCCGCAAAGCTCGTGGAATCCATCGTCAACATCTTCCAAGCTGAGATGAAGACGCACAACATCTCTTACAGTGTCACACCTGACACGTCATTCTTGAGTCTAGGCATTGACCACCTTCATCTGGATCCGTCCCGCGTGACACAAGTCTTCATCAATCTACTGACGAATGCCATCAAGTTCGTCAAACCATCGAAAGAGCCAGCCCTCTCCATTCGCTATGGCGCCAGCACCTCGGGACCCCGTGAACTCTTTCCGGAAGACATGTTCTGGGCTACTGAGGGCAAGCAAGACGGCGATGTTACAAGCAATCCAGATTGGGGCACCGGTGAAGAAATCTATCTTGCGTTTACCGTCAAGGACTCGGGAATTGGCTTGCAAGAGAAGGAAATTCACAAGATATTCGAGCGCTTCCGCCAAGCGAACGTGAAGACGCATGTTAAATACGGCGGCAGTGGGCTGGGTCTGTTCATCTCAAAGGAGCTTACTGAGAAGCAAGGCGGCGAAATAGGCGTGTCATCCGTTCAGGGCCAAGGTTCGACTTTTGGATTCTACGTCAAGACGCGAAGAGTGGAATGGAAGCCCAGGACCCTCAAAGAGATGTTTCAACAAACCGGCAATAAGGAAGCGGCAATGCGGCAACTCCACGTACTCTTGGTGGAAGACAATATCATCAACCAGCAAGTGCTCGGCAAACAACTTAAGAAAGCGGGATGCCACGTATCCGTCGCGAACCATGGTCTGGAGGCGCTCGAGATACTGGAGAGAGAAACGTTTGACATCGTGTTGATGGATCTGGAGATGCCGGTACTTGATGGGCTTGGTGCGATGCGCGAGATACGGAAAAGGGAGGAGGGGCAGGGGGTGCTGTCTTCTGAACGGTTGCCTGTGATTGCTGTTACGGCGAACGTTCGGAAAGAGCAGATCGATACTGCTATTGCTGCTGGAGCAGTAAGTATATGATAACTGTCGAAAGCGTTTCTAGGCTAACAGGCTGTACAGGATCGCATCATGCAGAAGCCGTTCAAAGCAACCGACTTGGTGTTGATGATGAAATCCTTGATGCCACAACTGGCACCTTTATCCATCGACCCGCCGACACCGGGCCTCGGCCTCCGATCTAATGCATTGGTGCCTTGAAATGAATTTCTCTGGCACTTTGCTTAATTCATTCGACATCTCAATCGTCGAGTCTAGAAGTCTCTACATTGTCTCGTGTCCCACCTGGAAGCGGTCCCTGGGGTACCTAATTTGAAGCTGCGGGAAGGACGAGAATCATGTGTTCCTGTCCTGTGGTCCACAGCTGCGCACCAACTTCTGTGTATATCACATTGCTATCGGGATAGGCACTCAGCGCCTGGTAGCACACATGCAGATTGATGGAGTTCTAACAAGACTTCAGCCACAAAAGTATTTTACGGAACATCACCAGCCAGTCTAAGTCTAGCCGCATGGGGTATCACAAGACAGTGCTTGACGCCGGAAGATTACGTCTCATCGGCAATTGAGCAGTGCGGTGTGCAAGGATAGGCCAAGGAAGATCGGTTTTTGGAGAGCGGTGGGGTTGGCGCACGATGCACAGAAATAGTGGACTTCAAGGATATGGTTTTGTGAACCCTTTATTCTCACGAGAAACATGAAAATCTTGCAACATGCTTCATCTTGATTTCGACGTTCTCATCGCAGAGTCACTTCGAAGACTCATCGCCGTACCGTGGATGTAGATGGAGACATGCCAGCTCAGAGTCATCACATATACAACCACCTAACGTACCACCCGAAGTAGTTGCAATCGGATCGTTACAAGACGAGCGCGAGAACAAGAAGATCTCGACGTTGAGGTTAGGTTTGGCGGTGATTCATCAGAAAGTCTTGTTTCTAGCTATCGTATGCCGTCTACAATCGATACTAACAGGCATAGATTAACCCCGTCATGGACTTATGACGCCAGCGTCGCCAATACCCGTCGTGTAAGAATTAGATCAAAAGTCTTGGCCACTACGTTTGTTTCTGGCCGAGCCGTGAGAACGGCCCTTTTCACATGCTGTCTTTGGGACGTAAATATGCCAAGACATGAGATCGACCGACGATCCAAAGTTGAGATGTGCGGGACGGGACCTGCAGTAAGTAGCGGAGAATAACAAGGCCGAAATTGATGTTTTGATGCGCCGGCCCGGCTTTTTGTTTGTGGTAATGCCTGGTGCTGCTAGGAATTAATTGTAATTGTGAGTATGCCGATCGCTGAGTGGCTGACGCACTTTGGTAACCACCACCAGGAGAATACTCTCGCTAGGCTATCGCTAAAGGAGGAGGACAAAGCTCAGGAGGAACAAACAAGGGTGCAGAGTTCATGCTGCTGTATGAACCCCCAGAGATCTTTGGGCAACAACCTAAATGCTCAACGCGGCGATTTGACGAAGACGCTGCTGCAGATTCCGGAGGCTGAGACGTATACTGTGGCGATAGAGGCTATAGAACCGGTGGATAGGAGCTATCCGGAAAGATTTCGGTAGTGTCTGTATACATTGCATGGTGTTGTTGTTTGAAGATGGCGTAGCGGCTGGCCTTAGTTGGATTCCTAAAGAACCGGTGTCCCGTATGCGTCAGGCTACGCCATGCCTCCCAGCATGAAGCCCGTAGCAGGTGCCACACGTGGCGGTTATTTGCGAGAAGCACAGGCACGCGTCTGAGCACATTCACCGCTCGCTCCGCTCCGGCAACTACGTATGGGTCGGGAGATGCCGCATGTCCGAGTGCTTCATGCGTCTGTCTGTGCGATGAGGGGGAGATACTAGAGTGGCTTGGCGCAAGGACGCGTACAACTCTGCTTTGTACACTGAAGCTCTTTCCCTTGGTGCATGAAAGCGATAAGGTGGTGGTCGTGTGTCGGCGGGCGCGTCGCTTTGTTGGAGAGGAAGGCGTTGGCCCGAGCGCCAGAGATCGTCCGGAACGGAGTGTGGGGACTCATCCCATGTTCAAAGACTTTGCGACCCGCGGGTAACCCACGCAATGCATGATAGCCAGTTCGGAGGGTGCCAATTGCGCGCTCGTTATCCGCGCTTCAGTCGGCTCGAGAAGCTTGTCGCGGTAGCTGCATTACATCTGCAAACCTGAAACACCGTCTTTTGCTGTACTGCACACCGGGTTAGCCTAAGCCCCGGACTCTCAGCCTTCAAAACCACACTTACGCACTCCTGAGCAGCAAACAAGCTCACGCTGACGTCCGTCAATTCTTGTCTTTCATCGCTCAAAGACTATGCCGTGCGCCTGTGCAGGGGCAGAAAGGTTGTTATCTGCAGAGAGGCCATAAATGGCGAACAGCAAGTGAGTAATCAATAGCTTTTCGAGCGGGTGGGGAAGCTGCCGCCAACGTCCAGAGCTGGCCGCCTGCACAAGCTCACCGGACCTCAACTAACGGACTCCAGATTCGAATACGTGCGCGGGTTCGAGCAGCCCGACAATCTAATTCCCAACACCTGGATCGTAGTACGGATAGACGGACGTGGCTTTTCCAAGTACGCTCACCAATTCTCTCTCCCTCACTTGCGCCGTGGCAAACTTTCTTGGTCCGGGATATGCAGGTACCCGTCACCATGTTGCATGAACGGAATTGCTGCCCCAGGCCAACATCTCGGCTATTGTACACCAACAAGGGCCATTGTTAACAACGCGCGAACAGGTTCACGTCCAAATATGAGTTCCTCAAGCCAAACGACAAGAATGGCCTTGATGTCATGAATGCTGCAGCCGTAGCGGTCATGAAGGAACTGCCCGACCTTGTCCTTGCATTTGGCAACAGCGACGAATACAGGTATGTTGCATTCTTTTATTCGAGCACGTTGTGTTTGAGATTGATTATGCCTCCATCGAGCTGCCCAATGTTCCCAGCGCGGTATACACAGGGGTGGGGCAGCATGTTTCGGGGCGGCTTAGCTGACGTGGGTCGCAGTTTCGTCTTTCACAAGGACTGCGCCTTATTCGAACGACGAGCCAGGTACGGGAATCCTCCTATTGGTGCAACTTTATCACCTCCGGTGGTCATTCGTCTAGAACTGATCCCCGTTTAGCAAACTGACTACGACGATTGTCTCGACTTTCACTGCTTACTATGTGTATTCTTGGTCAACATACTTTCCGGATAAGCCACTCACAGCACCCCTACCGACCTTCGATGGGCGTGCGGTCTTATACCCAAGCGATATCAACCTTCGACACTATATGAGCTGGCGGCAAGCCGATTGTAAGTATTTTGATGCATCATCTTCATCCTGCCTTTTCTTGTTAGACTGAAGTTTTTGCTTGCTCTTGGTGTCGGTCGTAGAGTGGATCTGACCATCGTGCAGGTCATATCAACAATCTGTACAACACCACTTTCTGGACCCTTGTTCAGCAGGGTGGCATGGGAGCGCGAGAAGCAGAGCAAAGACTCAAAGGCACAGTGTCATCCGACAAGAACGAGATCTTGTTCAAGGAGTTCGGAATCAACTACAACAACGAACCAGAGTGCTTCAAGAAAGGCACGGTGCTGTACCGAGACGTAAGAGATGCTTTAGCAACATCAATATTCACGCCCACGTTTCTGACCGTGACAGTTCTTCCCTACCCCGCCGACCGAGCAATTGTCGTCACCCGTGCTGTCGGACTTCCCAACGCCACCGATCGCTCAGCCAACACCAAAGCGAGCGTCCAATCACCAGGCATCACAGTCTATTGAGAGGTCTATCCCTTATCTGCCGGATAAGAAGGAGATGATGGAGAATCCAGGTCTATGCAGACGTCCTACCTTTCTCTCCACAACATCAACGCCATCACCGCCGCCATCGCCACCTACGATTTCGAGATCAGCATTCCCCAACCCACTCAGGTCCAATCCGATTGGCTCCGATGGTGAGGGTAATATGCCAGGTTCGTCCATGCCGCTTTCTCCGCCAACAACTGCCACCTGGAACAACAACGGTTCATTGAACGGCAAGCAACACCTACCATCGTTGACGCCTTTGCCGCTGTCCCCACCAATATTGAAGCCAAGCAGCAAGCCTCCGATGTCATTGAGCCAACCGAATCCGACAACACGTACCAACTTCTCCCCAGTGACACCACAGGGCGATTTTCCTGCAGATTTTCCTATAGCAGGCTACCGCCACCATGCCACTGCAGCGGCCAGCCATGGATTCTCCCACTCCGCTTCTGCTTCTTTGACACATTCATACCCACCTCAAGTGAAGCCTTCGCGTATCAAACAACGATCGCCGAGCCAGCCTTCTCTGCCTTCATATTTTGCATCATCTAGCACACCTGCAGTGAAGCCCCCGTCTATACCACTGCGAATATCCAGCATTCCTGCCAACAGCAAGCCGCGGAA
>Ga0265798_10007325_pt1 | contig 14285 bp, 3 predicted proteins | sample P3T30metagenome_FD_192430 | JGI IMG/M metagenome (GOLD analysis project Ga0265798, IMG submission 192430) | Plant litter microbial communities from East Loma Ridge, Irvine, California - P3 T30 | ecosystem: Environmental > Terrestrial > Plant litter > Unclassified | place: USA: California...
TGGCTTTGCTGTCGCTCCGCTCCTGGCTTGTGGTATATGCACCGCATCATCGGCTTGCTCCTGCTGGTCTTCGGACTGGGCTGGCAACGGAGCTACGCGCAACAACTGGTCTGGGAAAGCTCGCCGGATTTCTCACCATCAACCGGCAGCGTATTTAGTTATCTCCATCAACTAAGCACGGGAGACTATCTGGTATCAGGCATCAAAATCAACAATTCTTTTCCATTTATCTACGCTCGCCTGCAAACCAACGGCGCAGTGGTGTATCAGCGTACTGGCCGCACGCTTTTCACCTTGGAGCAAGGCATAGTGCCGCTGGCAGGCCGCAATGGCAGCAGCCTGCTGGCGGCCAGTGTGCCGGGACGCAAAGTCGGGAGCAACAACGGCACCTCCCGCCTGTTTTTCCAGCGCATCCGCCCTAACGGCGATACGCTGCCAGGCATCACATACCCGGTAAGTTTTCTGGAGGGCTACCCCACACGGGCCGTGCGCGAGGGCGACAGCGTACACGTGCTCACCTTTGCCTACGACACCCAAAACCTAGGTCAGTACGCGCTGCTAAGTACCGACACGCTGGGCACGGTGGGGCGAGTGCGGCGCTATCCTACGCCAACAGTAGGCAATGCCTACCCCTGCGACCTTGTCCGCACGGCGCGCGGGGGCTGGCTCATCGTGGGCGAGGTGGGCGCGCAGCCCTACGGCCATCCCTACCTAGTAGAAACCGACGCGCAGGGGCGGCTGCGGCGGCAGCGCGAGTTATTCCTTTTTACTAACAGCACCGAAGAACGGGTGCGGCGTTCGTTCAATAATTTAGTGCGTTTACAGGACGGCAGTGGCTACGTGTTTGGCGGATGGCAGAAAACGGCTGGGCGAACTTATGGTTTTTTGGCTAAGCTTGACACAGCGCTAAATGTGGTCTGGACCTACCGCCATCCCCCGCAAGCTACGACTATGCTGAACCCCAGCCGGGCGTATGAGCTAGCCGATGGCACGCTGGTGTGGCTGGCGGGCGACACCTCTCCCAGTGCCCAGCCCACGCCCTACTTGTACCTTGTGCGCGTGAGTGCCACTGGCCAACTGCTGGCCCAACAGCGAGTGAGCAGCGCCGCCTGCGCCCGCCTCACGCCCTACGCCTGGCAGCCGCTGGCTGGGGGTGGGGCGCTGGTGGTAGGTGGGGCCGCGCTCTGCACGGCTGCGCCCGGTAACAATCCCGCCTACGTGGCCCGGATAGACAATGCTACCCTACTGGCCGCTACCGCCCCAGCCGCGCCCGCCAGCGCGGCGGCGCAGCTCTTTCCCAACCCGGCCACCGACGCGGCCACCTGGCAGGGCGCCGTGCCGCCAGGCGCGCCAGCGGCCGAGCTGGTGCTGCTCGACGTGCTGGGCCGCGTGGTGCGGCGCGTGCCCGTGGCCGGGCGCGGGCCGCAGGTGGCGCAAGCGCTGGAGCTGCGCGGGCTGGCGGCGGGCACGTATGCGTGCCGCCTGCTGCTGGCCGGGCAGGCCAGTGGCAATACCTGCCGGCTGGTGGTTGTGCCCTGATTGGTCTTTATTTCGCACGCAGCCGTACTGGAACAGCTCAGCCGCTTCGTTGCGCGGCTTGGCAACGAAGCGGTTGAAGTACTTCACTGCGTTCAGCATGACGATACCCGACAAGTCCTTAAACTGGGAAGTAAGCCATTCTACCTCCAACCCTCAACTGACCAACCGGCTCGCGGGAGCAGTTGCCCAAAGGGCCTAAAAACGAATTTGGGTTGCTGAGTGGCAGGGACAAGCCCCACCGCTCAGCAACCCAAAAAGCCCGGTTAGTTGCTTAATCTATGGTTAGGCGCTTTACTACTTGCCCGGCCGTGGTTTGCAGCCGGAGCGTGTAGATGCCGGGGGCCAGCGTGGGCAGGGCCAGGGTGCGCACCGCGCCCGACGCGGCGGGCAGCGGCATTTCGGCTACCACCTGGCCTAGCGCATTTAGGAGCGCGGCCTGCACGGGCTGGCTGCTCAGGGTGCCGGGCAGCTGCACGCTCACCTGGCTATGGGCCGGGTTGGGGAATACCGCTACCTGCTGGCTTAGCTGGGCCGGGGCGGCGGCCAGCACGCGCTGCTGGGTGAGCACCAGCGAAAAGCGGCCCGTGGCGGGCGCACCCGCCGCCAGGGTGCAGGCGTAGCCGGCAGCCTGGCTAAGGTCGGTTTGGGCGCCCGTTTGGGCATCGCGGAGGTAGGCGTAGGTGCCGGCCGGCAGGTGCAGCAGCTCGGTGGCGGCCAGCGTGTAGGGGCCGCTTTGGCTGGCCTGCACGCGCAGCGGCACGGTTACCTCGGCCTGCCCGAGCGGGGCCAGGGCATTGATGGACAAGGCTTGCGCCGCACCCATGTCGCTGGCTAGCAGCACCGCGCCGCCCACGGGCAGCTTGTAGGCATCGAGCTGGGCATCAAAGCCCGGCGTGGCGCCCGCGGCGAAGTAAACCACCGTCTCGTCGGCGGGGCCGGTGGCGGGGCGCGCTTCCAGCCGCACCAGGGGCGTAGTGCTGGCCGGGCGGTTGAAGGGCTGGTTAGCGTAGGTGGTGAGGCGGGCGGCGTTGGTGAAACTAACGGTGCCGCTGGTGCCGGCCGCGCTGGTACGCACAAAAAAGCCCTGCATGGCGGCCAGCAGGTTGGTGCCGCCATTGGTGCCGATGCCCCCCGAGCCCGCTACGTAGCTAGAGTAAGTACCCGCGTACGGGCCCGACGAATGGTACACGTACACCGCGCCGCCGATGCCGGAAAAGCCCACCTGGTCCCAGTCGAGCGGGGCCGGGTACGGGTTGCCCAGCAGCTGCCAGCCCGCGTCGGGCTGCGTGCTGCGCGTGAGGCTGGCGCGGCTGACGGGGCCGTTGGTGAGTTCGCCCACAAAGGCCACCGTTTCTGAAGCCGGTATGTGCACGGTGTAGCCTACGCCGGGCGTGAGCACGCTGGTAAGGGTCGCCGGCGAGTAATAGCCCTGGTCGAAGCCGGATGCGGCGGCCGTCAGGCGGGTTTCGTCGTAGCCATACACGGTGGGGTAAGGCGTTACGTTGGCGGGTACGGCGGCCGTGTTGTAAGCCGGGTTAACGACCGGCGTGAAACCACTGGTAGCCAGGCCGCCCACGGTAGCACTTTGCACCGGCGAGGCGTAGTGGCGGTAGCCCGACCCGGCATTAGTAGCGGGGTCGATGTAGCGCTGCACCGTGACGTTGCCCGTCGCGGCGGCCGGGCCGTTATTGACGACCATAGCGGTGCCGGCGGCCGTCGATTGCAGCGTCAGCTGGCCGTTAGTCGTCAGGTTGCCGTTCAGCTCCAGCTTGCGCGCCACTTGCACCGGCCCGGTGAGGCTGGCGGTGGCCAGGCCCACGGTCAGGTTTTGGAAGGCCAGCGGGCTGGTGCCGCCCACCTGCTGGGCTTCGGGACCGGTGAGCAGCACGGTGGCCTCGCCGCTGCTGGCCAGGGTGCCGCCATTGGCTACCAGGTCGCCGCCGAGCGCGAGCACGCTGGCCGTAGTGGCCGTGAGGGCCGCGCTGCTGCCGAGCGTGAGGTTGCGCACGGCCTGGGCGGTGCTCAGCGTGGGCTGCCGGGTGGCCGTGCCAGGGATGATAACGTCGTCATTGGCGCTGGGCACCAGGGCGGGCAGCCAGTTGGCGGCCGTGTTCCAACTGGTCGAGCTGGCGCCGGTCCAGGTTTTACCCAGGGGCAGCTGCATGCCTTCGCCCAGGTAAAAGCCGGTGTGCGGCGGCTGGTTGTAGCCCACATTTTGCCACGCGATGCCAAGCCGGTACTGCGGGTCTTGCAGCAGGGTGGGCAGGCGGTGGGTGGTGGGGATGGTGGTGGTGAAAATCAGCAGCTCCTGGTTGTTGGTATTGCGCCAGATTACCTCCTCGCGCCAGTCGCCAAACAGGTCGGCGCTCAGGTTGGGGGTAGATTTGGTGCCGTTGTTGGAGCCAGCACCCAGGGCGCCCGCGGCCAGCAGGGTGCTGGAGGTGCTCGTCAGCCAGTTCCACTTGCTGATGGTGGTGCCGTCGAGGTTTTCGCGCAGCAAATCGCCATCCCACCACACGCCAAAATTCATGGGGCCCGGCCTAGCGGTCGAAATCTGGGTGCCGTTGGCGGCGTACAGGCCGCCGCGCGAGCTCCACGACTCGGCCCCGAGGTAGCGGGGGTCGATGTCCAGCGCAATGCCGCGGCCCACGTCGCCCTGGTTGGGGCCGGGCGCACCCCAGATGAGCGTGCCAGTGGCCGCGTCGCGGAAGTCATTCGGGGCTGAGCCGTACGATGTTTGGTCTTCGTGCACCGAGAATACTTCCAGCCCCGGCCGCGTGGGGTCGAAGTCGGATAGGTGCATGGCATCGCCGTGGGCGCGGCCGGTGGAATACAGGCCCTGCCCGTTGTCGTCGATGGCGCAGGAGCCGTACACTATTTCGTCTTTGCCATCGCCGTCTACGTCGGCTACCGACAAGTTGTGGTTGCCCTGGCCGCGATAGGCCAGGTTACCGGGCGTGCCGTCGTTGCTGTCAAACGTCCAGCGGCGGCTGAGCTGGCCATTGGTAAAATCCCAGGCCACGAGCACCGTGCGGGTGTAGTAGCCGCGGGCCATTACCAGGCTCGGGTGCACGCCATCGAGGTAGGCGATACAGGCCAGAAAGCGGTCGATGCGGTTGCCGTAGTCGTCGCCCCAAATAGTGCGCATTTGGGCCGGCGTGGGGTTGTCGCCCGCCGTGGGGTGGCGCTGCGGCAGGTAGGTAGTGCTGGGGTACGCCGCGCCCGTTTGGCCATTAAAAACGGTCAGCCGCTCGGGGCCGGTCAGCACGTAGCCGTACTGCGTGCGGTAGTCGGCAGTGGCGCTACCCAGCACCTGGCCGGTGCCGTCGATGGTGCCATCCGAGGTGCGGCACGCTACTTCGGCCTTGCCGTCGCCGTCGAGGTCATACACCAAAAACTGGGTGTAGTGCGCCCCCGCCCGGATGTTCTTGCCTAGGTCGATGCGCCACATCCGGGTGCCATCGAGCTTATAGGCATCGAGGTACACGTTGCCCGTGTAGCCGCTCTGCGAGTTGTCCTTCTGGTTGGAAGGGTCCCACTTCACGATGATTTCCTGCTGCCCGTCGCCGTTGAGGTCGCCCACCGAGCAGTCGCCGGGGCTGTAGGTATAGGCTTCATTGGTGGGCGTGACCCCGCCGGCCGGCTGCTGGAGCGGCAGGCGCATAAACTGCTGGGGCCACACCGAGGACGGGCTCGACGGCGCGGCTGCCACCCCGCCCCGCACGGCCCGCACAAAGTAGGTGGTGCCCGCGGTGGTGCCGGCCGAGGTATCGACCCAGTTGGTGCTGGTAGTGATGGGGCTGGTATTCACCTTAACGGGCGCCCCGCCCGCCGGCTGGCGGTAGAGGTCGAAGCAAGTGCTGGCGGCATCGGAGGTCAGCAAGCGCCAGCTCACGAATACCTGCCCATTGCCCTGGTCAACGGCTACTACGCCCCGGCCCAGGGTTTCGGCGGGCTGGCGCACCAAGGGGGCCTGGGCGCTGGCCGGGCCGGCGCTGAGCAGGGTGGCAGCCAGGCAGCTCAGGGCGGCCAAATGGCCGGATTTTAGCTTTGGCTGGAGCCATAAGCTGGCTCCGCTCGCTGCGGAGGAGTAAAACTTTTTCATACTGGGTGGGAATTAGCTTGGCCTAAAAAGCCGGTGAAAAAGGAAACAGAAGAGTGGTAGGCAGGGGCGGCACCGCATTTCCCCAGCCCGCCTTCCACTGGCGGAAAAGAGCTGGAAAATGGCATCGGTGTTGTCTCTTCAATGGAAGAACTAAAAATTAAAAATTATAAATTAAAAATTTGTGGCTCAGTCAGTTTGCCAATTTTTAATTTATCATTTTTAATTCTATGCCATTGAAGTGAAAACCGCGCTGGCATTGTGGCTTAATACCCCGGGTTTTGCTCAGCCTGGCGCTGGGCGGCGTTTAGCGGCTGGCCGTTGCGGAAGATGCGCTCCAGGTGTGTTTGCGGAATGGGGCGCAGCTTGTGGAAGGCCTGAATAGCGGCCGCGTCGGGGTTGAGGGCTTTGGCGCGCAACACCAAGGTTTCGGTGCGGGCCAGGTCTTCCCAGCGGTGCAGCTCGCCGAGCAGCTCGCGGGTGCGCTCGTTGAGAATGAAGTGGATGAAGCGCTCGGCGGTGCTGCCGAGGCCCGCCGGGTAGAGCTCCTTGGGGTCGTTGGTTGTGAAGCTGGCTTGCGTGGCCGTGAGGGCCGGGTAGGTGCTGCTCACGTCGCCGCGCGTGCCGCCCTCGTAGCGGTAGTTGGCGTTGGGGCGCACCTCGCCGGCCTTGTAGGCCGCCCGCTGCCGCAGGATGTTGACGTACTGCAAGGCTTTGGCGTAGTCGCCTTTACGGCCGTAGGCCTCGGCGGCAATCAGGTACGTTTCGGCGAAGCGGGCCAAAATACCGTCGCGGGTGCCGGCCTCGTCGGCGGAGCTGGTGCGGAAAGGGTCGGTGTACTTCCCGATTTGCGGGAATTTGTTGCGCAAGCCTACGGCACCGGTGGGGTCGTAGCCGGGTACTACTACGCCGGCCGCGTTGCGCACATAGCGGGCAAAAATGCCGTAGCGCGACGCATTTATAGTGGCTTGCGGCACGGGGTTTTGCGGGGTGTTTACCACAACCGAAAACGCCGTGTCGCCGACGGCAAACTTGTTTTGGCCCACCAGCGCGGGCGTGGGCGCGTTGGCAGCGGTCCACTTCGGGATATTGTTGGCGAAGTTCGAAATCCAGGCCGTTTTCACCGTCTTATAAAACCGCGAGTCATTGCGACGGTCGAAGATGTCCATCGCATAGTTCGTCGGCATCACGCGGCGGAAGGGCCGGTCATTGAGCAGGTCGCGGGCCATGCCGGGCTGGTCCTCATAAAGCATGGTGAAGTACGAGTGCACCCGGTTGCCGAAGCGGCCGGCCAGCGCGGGCACGTTCACAAACTGCGACGAAAAGATGATTTCGCGGCTGGTTTGGGCCGCCACGCTGTTGGCGTAGCTCGATATGTCGAACAGCCGGGCGTAGTCGGTTTCCAGGGCGTAGCGCCCGCCGGTGATAACCTGGTCGGCATAGTAGGCGGCGCTGTCGATGTCGGTCGGCTTTTGGCCACGCACGTCGGCCACGGCGCTGCCGCGGGTGAGGTACACCTTGGCCAGGTAGTGCTGGGCCGCGCCCTGGGTGGCCCGCCCAAAGTCGCTGGTAGTGGGCGAGAGCGTAGCCGCGGCGTAGCGCAAGTCGCTGATAATGGCACGGTACACGTCGGGCACGGCGGCGCGGGTGTACTCGAGCTGCACGGTTTCGCTGGGCTGCAGCACCAGCGGAATGGCCCCGTACTGCTGCACCAATTGGAAATAGTAGTACGCCCGCAAAAAGCGCAGCTCGGCCAGGCGCTGGTCTTTCTGAGCCTGGGTGCGCAGCGTGGTGGTGCCCTGAATGCCGGGAATGCGCGCAATGCCGATGTTGCAGCGGTTGATGCCGTCGTAGTCGGCCGTCCACACGCCGTCCACAAAGGTGTCGGAGGAGTTGAGGCGGCTGTCGTAAATGTCCCACCAGTAGAAATTTATCTGGTCGGCGTAGGTCAGCTCATCCACGCCAAAGTTGAACATGGCGTAGGAGTGCTCGTTGGCAAACTTGTAGCGGGTTTGCTCGTAGCCCGATTTCACGAGGTCTTCCAGCCCCTGCTCGGTGCTGAAGTAGTCGTTGGTGAGCGTCGAAACCAGCTCTTCTTTTAGGAAATCTTTGCACGAGCTCAGGCCCAGCCCAAGCAGGGCCGTGAAGCCCAGCGTTCGAAACGTATGCGATAAATTCATGAGTAATAGCAGCAGAGTGGGTGGGGAATTTTAAACTGTTAGCTGGTTAGGTTTCTGAATTAGCCCAAAACCAAAAAACGTCTGTCATGCTGAGCGCAGCGAAGCATCTCTACCGCTTCGTCGAACGGCTTGGATGAAGCGGTAGAGCTGCTTCGACTTCGCTGCGCTCAGCATGACGACCAACTTTTATCGTTTTCTAACTTTCTTTGAGCAGCTAATAGCTAGCAACTCTTAAAAGCCGAGGCGCAGGCCTACGATGAGGCTTTTGGTGCCCAGGTTGCGGGCCTGCACCGTTTCGCCCGAGGTGGTGCCGATGTCGCTGGCTTCGGGGTCGAGGCCATTGAACTTGGTGAACAGGAAGGGATTAACCGCGTTCACGTAAATGGCCAGGTTGCTGGCCCGCAGCTTGGTGCTGATGGCCGGCGGCACGGTGTAGGTGAGCGAAATATTGCGCACCCGCACAAAGCTGCCGCTCTGGAAGGCGTAGCCGCTGCTGTTGGTGGCGGCATCCTGGCCGAGGGCCGGGCGCGGGTATTCGTTGCTGGGGTTGGTGGGCGTCCAGTAGTCCACGGCCCGGCCGGGGTAGCGCCCGCCCAGGCCCGGCACGTAGCCCGAGGAGAGCAGCTGCCCGACGCGCGCATACACCAAGAAGCTCAGCTCGAAAGCTTTGTAAGTGAAGACGTTGTTGATGCTACCGCTCCACTTGGGACGGTTCGAGCCCAGTATCACAAAGTCGTTGGCATTAATCAGGCTATTGCCATCCTGGTCCACCACCTTGGTATCGCCGGGCCGCGCCCCAAACTTGCGGGCCTCGTCGGCCTCCGACGTTTGCCAGATGCCATTGTTCTGGTAGTTGTAGTACACGCCCAGCGGCTGGCCGATAAACCAGCGGTTGCCAATGTCATCGACCTTGCCCGAAGACAAGCTCACAAACTCTTCTTTGTTGCGGGTAAACACGTAGTCGGTGCTCCAACGGAAGTTTTTACGCTCCACGTTCACCGTCGTCATGCCCACTTCGATACCGCTGTTACGGGTGGCGCCGATGTTTTGCAGGCTACTCACCACGCCGCTCACGGCCGGTAGGGCGCGGGGCAGCAGCAGGTCGGTGGTGTTGGCGCGGTACACTTCGACCGAGCCGGTGATGCGGTTTTTGAAGAAGCCAAAATCCAGGCCTACGTTGAGGGTCGAGGTGCGCTCCCAGCGCAGGTCGCGGTTGGGGTTGCCGCCCAGCGTGCCCGGCAGCGTGCCCGGCGTGGGCGAAAAGCCGTAGGCCGGCACTTCGTTGAAGGCGTAGGGCGACTGCTGCAAGGTGCCGCCGGTGGTGTAGGGGTCTACCGAGGCCTGGCCCACGGTGCCGTAGCCGCCGCGCAGCTTCAGCTCGCTCACCACGGCCACGTCGCGCAAGAAGCTCTCCTGCTGGATTTTCCAGGCCACCGCCACCGAGGGGAAGAAGCTCCACTTGTTGCCCTCGGCCAGTACCGACGAGGCATCGGCCCGGCCGGTCAGCGTCAGCAGGTAGCGGTCCAGGTAGCCGTAGTTGGCGCGGCCCATCCACGAGGCTAGTTGCCGCGCCGAGTAGGAGCTGCCGAAGCCATCGGCCACCGCACGGTAGGTCGAGCCAAGGTTATACCATTTCTGGCTGTCGTAGGGCAGGTTGCGGGCATTCAGCGATGAGCCTTCGCTGCGGTCGGCCTGGATGCTTTGCAGCGCCGTGAGGCCCAGCGAGTGCTTTTCGCCAAACTGCCGGTCGTAAAACAGCAGGTTTTCCACCACGTAGGTGAAGCTCTGGCCTTGGTCGTACTGCGCGTAGGACACCGAGCTGGGGCCGCCCGCGTCGCGGGCAATGGCGCGGGCCGACTGGAAAATGCCCGTGCGGTTGTTTCTGAAATCTGGCCCCACGTTCAGCCGGTAGCGCAGGCCCTTCACGAAGGCCAGGTTCACGTCGGCATAAAAGCTGCCAAAAAAGCGCGTGATGCGGCGCTCGTTAAAGGCGTTGTCCTGCTCGCGCAGGGGGTTGAAAATCAGCTGGTCGCCGCCGGGGTTCGTGATGAAAGAGCCATCGGGGGCGTAGGGCACGGCGTAGGGCAGCTGCCCGGCGGCCCGGCCGTAGATGTCGGGGCCGTAGTTCTGCACGGCCAGGCTGGCGTTGGGCGAGGCCCCGAGCGTGATGTAGGGGTTCACCTTCAGGTCGAGGGTGGCGCGGGCGTTGTAGCGCGCAAAATCCTGCCCCCGTTGAATGCCGTTTTGCTTGAGGTAGCCCACCGCCACCGAGGCCCGCAGCTTGTCGGTACCGCCGCTGGCGCTGAGCTGGTGGTTTTGGGTGAGGGCCGTGCGCAGGGCCAAATCCTGCCAATCGGTGGTGCGCACCTTGCTGGCGTCGTAAATCGGAATTTGCGTCACGCTGGCCCCGTAGAGGGCGCGCTCTTCAGCGGTGGTGGCGCGGGTGGCCACCACGCGGTTGGCGCGGTCGACCCACTCGTAGCCGTCGGCGATGCCTTCCCAGGCGTTCAAATCCCGGGCGCCAAACAGCGTAAAATCGCGGGCTGGGTCGGCGTATAGCGCGCCGTAGGTCCCGCTGGTGCGGTAGGCTTCGCGCTGCACCTCCAAAAACCCGCCCCCGTTGAACAAGTCGAGCGTACGCGAGGCGCGGTCGGCGCTGAAATAGGTGTTGTAGTTAATCGAAAACTTGCCTTCCTGGCCGCGCTTGGTGGTCACGATAACGACGCCGTTGGCGCCGCGCGAGCCGTAGATGGCGGTGGCCGAGGCGTCCTTCAGGATTTCAACTGACTGAATATCCTGGGGATTAAAGTCGTTGAGGCCCGTGCCTTGGGCCAGCGGAATGCCATCGACCACGTAGAGCGGCTCGTTGGAAGCCCGCACCGAGCGGTTGCCCCGGATGCGGATGGACGGCACCTCGCCGGGCCGGAAATTGCCGCCGGCCACATCGACGCCGGCCGCCCGGCCTTGCAGGGCCTGGGTCAGGTTTTGGGTTTGCACCTGCTGGATTTCCTTGGCCGAAACCGAGGACAGCGCGCCCGTGACGTCGCTCTTTTTCTGCGAGCCGTAGCCCACTACCACTACTTCGTTGAGGCCCTTGGCCTCGCCTTGCAGCTTGACGTTGACGACCGACTGGCCGGCAATCTGGACTTCTTGGGTGGCGTAGCCCACGTAGGAAAACACGAGCACGCCCCCGCCGCCCGCCGGCACTTGCAGGGAAAAGGAGCCATCGGGTGCGGTGCCGGTGCCATTGTTAGTGCCTTTGAGCAAGACCGTAACGCCGGGCAGCTCTTCCTTGCCGTCGGCACTCGTGACCTTGCCCGTGATGGTTACGCGCTGGGTGGGAGCTTGGGCCTGCGCCCAGGCTGCTGGCGCACCCAGGCCCGGCGTCAGCCAGAGTAAGTGCGTTAGAAAATACAGATTTTTCATAAATTGGGTGGGGAAGATTAGCAAATAATTTAGCTAAATAGTACAATTTCTGCTGCGCAATAACGCCGCGCTGACGAAAAGTATTAAGACCTGAAATGAACGTATGGTCAGCCCAAAAACTGGCAAAAAATTTATTGGCTGCCACCCGGCTGATTGCTGAGCTTACGTGGGCAGCTTTGCCAGAAAGTGAAGGCCGCAGCTTGTTGCGCGCGAACACTGCTAGCTGCGACGGGTAATAGAAACGCCGCCCTACTACAGAGCCGCTAGGCGGTGGGCAGGCGGGCCATTGCTACCGGCGGCGGGCAGCTACTTAGCGAGGGCCCAAGTTGAGGGGGCGAGCCTGCGTGCGCTGGCCAAGAGGAGCAAGCCACCTGGCGCGGTGGCATTCGATAGAGGGGTGGGAAAAGATAAGTGGTTGCTAGGGGCGACTTCAGCGCCAGGCAACCGAAAGCGACACATTGAAAGCCAAAAACCGCCCAGAAAGGGCTGGGTGAACGGGCTATTTGCAGCTACAATATTACTTATGGGGTTAGGTCGGCAAGAGGCGATTTTTGGTCAAAAAAGTGACTGAAATCGGTCAGGGATGAGCTTAGGCAGGATGCCAGGATTAATCCGTAACTTCCACTTCCTTCCCCCACCCGTGCATTTATGAAACCATTTGGCTCAGCAGTACTCTGGGTGCTGCTTGCGCTACTCCCCCACTGGGCCGGTGCCCAACTTGCGCCCGCTGCCTGGCGTTTTGACCACCTTACCGTGAGCGAAGGGCTCGCGCACAGCGATGGCATGACGGTGGCCCAGGACCAGCAGGGCTTTATGTGGATAGGCACAAATCGGGGGGTGGACCGCTACGATGGCCAACATATCCGCAACTTTTCTACGCGCCTCAACCACCCGTTTAGCTTATCCAGCAACCGCATTCGCAAGCTGTATGTAGCCCCCAGCGGCGAGCTGTGGGTGGGCACCGAAAACGGTGGCCTCAACTACTTCGACCGCGAGCGCGAGCGGTTTATTCACCTTAGCGAAGTGCTATTTCCGGCGAGCTGCCGGGCGGCGGCCCGGCAGCTCGCCACGGCCTTCATCACGAGCCTGGCGGCCGACCAGCGCGGCCGCCTTTGGGTGGGCACCGAAAAGCATGGCCTGTTTGTAGTAGAGCGCGACCGGGCGGGCCGCTACACGGGGCTGCGCCGGCTGCGCGCCACCGGCCTCGACTACGAGGTGAGCGAGGTGCAGGCTACGCGCACCGGGGCCGTGTGGGTGGGCACCACCAATGGGCTGTTTTATGCCAGCCCCGCGGCGCTGGCCCGGCCGGAACCGGCCTTGCGGGCGGTGGCGCTGCCCACGCCCGCCGTGCAGGCCCTGTACCTCGACCGGCGCGATAACCTGTGGGTAGGCACCCAAAACCAAGTGTACTGCCTGCCCCAAATCGCGCCTGATTTGGGCGGGGCGACCGCGGCCCGGGCAATACCGCTGGGGCGGGCTTTTCCCGGCCTCACCAGCCTGCTGCTCGACTCGTTTAATCGCCTGTGGGTGGGCACCAAATTTGGTATTTTCATTGTGCAGGCTGCGCGCACTCCGCTGCCGGGCCCGGCCGGCGGGGCGGGGCGCCGCTTGGCAGAGGAGTTTCAATGCGGAGCGGTCGAGCACCTGGTGCCGGAAGATGGGGTGCCCACCAGCCTCACGTCGGGGCGCATCCACCAATTGCTGGAAGACCGGTTTCAGGTGGTGTGGGTGGGCACGTCGGCCGGTGGGGTCAACAAGGTTGACTTGCTAGCCAAGCCTTTTGGGCACCTGCATCGGCGCCACGGCGCTAGCTCTTCGCTGCCAAGCAACTATGTAAATGCCATCTACAAAGAGGAAGCCCGCAACCTGCTGTGGATTGGCACCCGCAATGGCTTTTCCAAGTACGACCTCACTACCCACACTTACCAAAACTACCTGAGCAAGCCGGCCGACGGCGAGGGCGTGCAGGTAGACGTGAGCAGCATATTTCAGGATTCGCGGGGTACGCTGTGGCTGGGCACCTGGCACGATGGCATCGTGTGCCTGCGGCAGCGCGAGGGGCGCGAGCAGCTGACGCGCCTTGTGGCGCAGCCCGGCCAGCCGGGCCTGGGCAGCAGCCCGGTCATGGGGTTTGCTGAGGATGGGGCCGGCTTTATCTGGGTAGCCACCTACAATGCGGGCCTGTGCCAGTACACCCCAGAGGGGGTATTGGTGCGGGCTTATACGCAGCAGGCGAGCGGGTTGCCCACCAATCTGTTTTGCTACCTCTACTACGACCGGGCGGCCAACGCGCTGTGGGCCACTACCCAAAATGCGGGGCTGCTGAAGCTGCAACCCGGCGTGGCCTCGCTGCGGGTGCTGGCGAACTACCGGCACCAGCCGCGCGACAGTAGCAGCCTGGCGGCCAACTACCTATGGCCTATTTTGCCCGACCGGCAGGGCAATCTCTGGCTGGGCACGCTGGGCGAAGGCCTGAACCAATTGGTGCGGGGCACGGGCGTGGTGCGGCGCTACCGGCGCTGGGTGCCCGAAAGCGATGTGGAGAGCCTGCTGGAAGATGCGCAGGGGCGCCTCTGGATTGGGGGCGGCGGGCTGCTTTGCTTCGACCCGCGCACGCGGCAGTGCCTGAAATTTGACGCGGCCGACGGCGTGCAGAGCAACTCCTTTAAGGTAGGCTCGGCGTGCCGGGCCAAGGACGGAACCCTGTATTTTGGCGGCATTAATGGCATCAACTATTTCAAGCCCAGTGCCATCAAGCCCAACCCGTACCCGCCCACCGTGGCGATTACGGCCCTGCGGGTGCTCAACCGGGCGGTGGGCATCGGGGACACGCTGAACGGCCGGGTGCTGCTGGCGCAGAGCTTACTCACCACGCCCGAAATCACAATTAAGGCCAAGGAAAACGACTTTTCGCTGGACTTTGTGGGCCTGCACTACGCCAACCCGGGCAAGAACACCTACGCTTACCAGCTCGTGGGCTACCACCCGGGCTGGGTAACGCCGCCGCCCGGCCAGCGCACGGCCAACTTCGCCAACCT
>Ga0265798_10007327_pt1 | contig 14281 bp, 16 predicted proteins | sample P3T30metagenome_FD_192430 | JGI IMG/M metagenome (GOLD analysis project Ga0265798, IMG submission 192430) | Plant litter microbial communities from East Loma Ridge, Irvine, California - P3 T30 | ecosystem: Environmental > Terrestrial > Plant litter > Unclassified | place: USA: California...
AAGGGGCCCAGACTTTTCTTTTCACAAAGTCAAATCTACAATAAAAAAAATTGGGCCAGAGAGTGCTAGAGTTCGGCAACATCTAGCTCGTATCTCTACTTCATCTTAGCTATCTGATCGTATGTACCAGTCTCAAGATCGATATCACTGTTATCCGTAATAATACCCTTGTTCCCACTTCAGCTTTCTCTTTCTGTCTGCCTGTCTGTCTGGAACCAGGACTAGTCCATTAACAAAGTTACCTCGATTTTTTCCCCTCTTTATCGTTACTATCCAGCAAAGAACCAACCTAAACTCTTGAAAGAGAAGGACGGAGAGGGCACCAATACAACGCCACTCAACGCACGTTTATGGAAAAAGCCAAGCAAGACAGCAGCATCAAAGAGTACGGAATTTCCGACATGCACGGAAGAATAAACTCAAACATGGAGAGAAAAGAAGACGGGCAATCTAGATGTAATCCGGGACATGTCATGTTACACGAAATACGTCTTTGTAGCGACTCCAAAAGTTTCCATCCTCTACCTGCCAATCGCTCACACACACACACATTCACCTGGAACAAACTTCATCACAAGGAGCGCTTCGAATCTTTGATGTGAACGTGTATTGAATACGAATATACATTAGGATAGTTACATATTCTAGTGTGTGTGAGAGAGAGAGAGAGACTTCTGAGTTGGGCTTTTGGTAGGACATGAAAAGAGCGATTAAGCATAACGAGCGTTGAGACATCCAGGTTTTTTGCGCGTTGTGGGCTTCAGCGATGGAGAAAAACAAAATGACCTTACGGCAGTACGACTTGTACGGTTCTAGCAATGCTAGGCACTCCTTCCTTGGACAGCACAAATAGGTAGTAAGCACCAGGAATGAGGATACCGCTGTCGTTGGGCAATGTGACGGTGCACTTGTTGCCGTTGCCGTTTATATTGGATAGTGGGATGCGTCGCTGATCGGTGTTGATAGAGTGTGTGACGCTGCCGATACGCACGAGGGTGAACTGCAGACCAGGGACCCACTTTTCGACCTCGACGGTTAGCTTGCCTCCGACTTTGACGCTGTTTGCGCTCAGCGAGCTGATGGTTGGCCGTGCGGCGGGGGTGCCGTCTGGGTTGAAAAGATAGGGTGGGGAGAAGATCTGGCCATCGGCGTGGTCGACGAGTTTGTTGCAATTGGCAGAGCTGCGACCCACTCCTTGGGCAACGTAGCACAAGCCGCCACCACCGCTGAAGACGCGTCCGTCGGCGAGGAGGATGCTCACAGAGTGATAGTTTCGGGGTACAGCTTCCGGTGCGAGTGTCTTCCAGGACTTTGTTGCTGGGTTGAAAAGCTCTGGGTATAGGATGCCGTCATCGTCGGTGAAAACCTTTGAGCGTTTCTGACCACCGGTTACAAGGACGGTCCCATCGGGCAAGACAACGGCGTTGGAAAAGCCACGGGGGTAAGCCATATCTGCGACACGCTCGACTTTTGCTGGAGTATTAGGCTCGCCGATGGTCGTAATATGTGCTCGAGTATTGGCATCCGAGTTGGTGTAGTCGGGAGAACCACCAGCACTGAGGATCTTGCCAGACGTTGCGTCGTACATGACGGAGATCCCGCACATCGCATCATCAATAGGGTCTCGTATGCCAGCAGCCACTTGCGATCCGGTGCCTTTTGTGCCATACCAGTTCTGAGCTTTGCTAGGTCCGGCTTGGAACACGGAAGCGTTCTTCCAGCCAAACAGCCAAGCGTGGTTGTCTTCACGCCAGATGCCTTCGCGGTCAGTTGTGAGCATTGGCTTCACCCTCGCGTTAGGCAGAGCCGTCCATGTGTTGGTGACCGGATCGTAAACCTCGCCATCTTTGCCTTTGCGGGGACCAGAGTAGGCACCTCCGATAGTGAAGATGCGGTTGTCAGATGTCGTAGTGGATGACTGATAACCGCGGGCCATCTTCCTAGAAAGTGTGTTAGTGAAAGCGTCGCAGCAGATACCCGATAGTTACGTACATGTCAGGCGCGGAAGTGAACGCGTTGGTAGCCGGTTTGTAGAGACTAGCTTTTGCAGCATCGGAACCTCCCTGGATCAAAAGGCTGCCATCCTGAAGACTGCTCATTGCCGGGCAAAACATGTCGTGGTGAGTATTGCTCACGGTCCGAGCCGAAACAGCACCGCTTGAAATGATTAGCATGCGTCTAGGGAGATAGATATAGGCAACACATACGTATTGAAGTTATAGTCCGCAAACTGCGTACGTCCACCCGGGGCTCCAAATGCATCTACACCCCAACTCGAGAATACAAGCAGCCGTTGCGAGACAGGGTACTCGGGGACAATGTATGCAGCAACTGGGATGACTGGGAGGCGGATGAGATCGGACCATGCACCATTCTGCGCAGGGGCTGGTGCTTCGTTAAGACGCATCACATTGTAGCGCTTGTCGGTAGACCAAATGAGTGTGTTGCTGCGAGCATCTGCTTTGACGTGGCAAGCGAACTCTGCTACGTCGTAGACAGCCGCCTTGCATGTGGCCCAGTTTGCACAGAGATAAGCGCACTGGTCGAAAGTCTTGACACCCTGCCAGAGTTTCTCGGTCGGCCCACGAATGTCGGTGCCTGGGCATATGCTGTAGGTTTTCTTGCGTTGTGGGTTAGTATATGGTGCGCTTTTCTAGGTGTCACCAGACAAACTTACCCGATTCCTGTGGTAGGTCCATTCATTCTGAGGGCAGCGGGCGATGTTGACCTGCTCCGCTTGAATCACCTGATAGCGAGTATTGGTAACCCAAGCCAAACCAGCAATTTCCTTGAAATGACAGTCTTTGGTGCGCGTATCATATACTGCCTTGAAGCAGTCTGTGCTCGCATCGCATAGCTTCGCACATGCTTCTACTGAAGCAATTTTGGGCTTTACCGTTACAGTAGGACCAGTAAGATCAGTGCCTGGACATACTCGGTAACGGATACCTTGGGAACCAGTAAAGACAGTGTCAGTGCCGGGGCAAGCATTAAGTGCGTTGGTAAGTTGGAAAAGAAGGGACGCCGAGAGAACGGCAAGGTGTTTGTGGAGCTGCATCCTGGATGTCAACGCAGTATGCTGGCCTGCAGAGTACCTGAGGACCTGGGCGCCAACATGATATATACCAGTCCCAATTACAGGTTCTATATTTGTAACGTGCGCATAGGACGTTGCGAAAGTGGCTACTGGCGTGACTTGAAGGGGAGGGGTGTAAGCCTAGCTTCAAAACGGCGTAATCCACTACTAAGAAAGGAACCAGCATGAGTAGCCACTCTTGGCAAGATCGTTCATTTCTCCTGTTTTGCTTCCTTCGATAGCGCTAACAGCACGTGCTGGGGGACCACTGACAGGGGCTCTTGGCAATCGTAGCGGCCCGGAACCCAGACGTAGGCTAGTGGCGATGCCACTATCGGTAGACTCGGCCTTCCTGGAGTCATGGAAACGGCTGCGCCTCGAAAAACATGAGAACGTCTTCCGGTTCCTGCGTCATGATAACGCCTACTCTACCTCGGGTGTGACGTACCGAGCGCCGCCCATATATACACCTCCTCTTCTCCCATAGATGCAGTCAGCATACACGAGTTTGTTATTTTCGATGCGTTATTGCTGATGAAACCTGTCTAATACTACAGATAACGTGAAGCGGTAGACGACATTCGATGTGCCAACAACTGATTGTTGTGTTCCTGCCACGCTGCCTGAAACGCCAAGGCAACCTTTCCACCTCATCCCTGCGCCCATCAGGGACACGTTATCTGTAAAGACAACGGTGGTTCAATAAACACCGTCAAATTACCGCCCCTGTCTCCACCGCATAAGCAGTATGTCAATAGCGTGTCGGGATGTCCTAGCAACTCCACTCCATGGGCCACTGCTCACCAGCATAACAGACCGAACACTTCCCCAACCCACAGACACTGTCAGTCTAATCCCGCCAATGACATGACAGTCGAAACAGCATGTGAGGCCTGTCGGTGGGACATGAAAGGGACTTGCGTGGGGAAGAAGACGGCAGCTAGTATATGTGGGGCGATATACCTCTAGTGCACATGCGTGGTCGGGTGCAAAGAACGATATATTGATATTCCCTAAAGAGGACTCTTGAAGGATTGTGGGTGTTCGAGAAATGTTTCACGAGTCGACGGCAGTCGTTCCTCTACTAGCTAGGGAGTGGGGGCGCCAACATGGCGTGAGAGCCTTTTCGTTGCTGTGTTACTGCTCATTGCGATTCTTTATACTTTACACACGACTTCCAGAATTCGAACCGTTCTTCGGAATTTGGCAACGTGCTTGTCATTGTGAGCAGCCTTACCATCCTCGACCAGACAGTGCGCTCCAGTTAGGCGCTGACCAGTCCCACTGCGTACTCTCAAAACCCATGGAAACTTGCGTGGGGGCCATGGGAAAGGGTTCGACGCCCATGTTCATCGGATCGTACTGGCCGTGTAGTGGGTAGAAATTACCCCTGTCAACAAGCTCAAGCGCATTTGGATTGGTGCCCTCGGGATCCGGCAGTTGAGATCGCAGTACCGCTGCTCTTTCTTTCATGTGATCCATCTTCTGTTTAATCCGAGTTACAATCATCGGTGTGTCGAATTGCATAGAGGCAGCCTCTCGTACTGTCCATGCTTGGAGCACAAGTCCGGCAAAGATCGCGAAAAAGGGATTGTTGGGCTTAGTCTCCATCGGATTATCCTTCTGCTCAAGACCCATGAACCGAGCTTCGCAGTTAGCACTCATTACTTCCCATGCTCGATCTGCATGATCGGAAAGCGGTCTTTGTTTGAGGTCCTGAGCTAAGTGGACATAGGCTGGGAAAGGAAAGTGTAGGTATATAAGCCAGCGGTAGCCCGTGATGCTAGAAGACTCCATAAGTGCCGTGTCGCATTCAAGCATGTCGCGAGCACGTCTGAGACCTTCATCGCGTTCCTCGGTAGTTTCTTGATCAGGGTCTGAGGCTCTGGTGGATAGATAATGTGCGAACCGAATTTTGGCTAGTGAAATACGAGCCCACCAAATAGTCATAAAATGCAGTGGGTTCTGAGCATCGCAGCGCGCAATATACTTTGTCTCAATTCTCGCCTCGAACGCCACCAGCTGATCATGCTCCGAATCATGAGCCATCGCGGATAGTTTAACAAAGGATTTCATCATGGGGTTGATGAAATCTAGGTGGGAAGCGGTGTGACGAACGAAGTCGCCAATCTGACTTCGCATGACTGCAAACAATGCTTCTGACGTGATCTCGAACTCGATCGGTGGGTTCTTCATGTCGTTTCGAAGTGTGGAGTCGTTCACACTAAGGGGTACCTTGCAGTCCCACGTGGGAAGCAAAGTAGCAAGTTTGGAATCTGTCATTTCCGCTATACGGCTATCAAAGAGCACGAGGGACCACCAGAGTCTTCGTCGCTGCTTTCTATCAGCGATAGCAGAGTTATTAGCATTGTCTAACATACCAGCTCGGCTTCAAGAACAGGATGTTTGGCGTTGACAGCTTCTGCATCAATACCCATCCGCTGGGCGATACGCACGGCCGTCGCTAGCATAGAAGCGAGTGATCGTGGGTCGGTCTCGGGCTTGAGCGATATCTGCCACCATTAGAAATTTTCAGTGCAGTCGTCTGTAACTCACTAGATAGAGGTGCAGAGCTGTCAAGCACTCTCGATCACTAGTCTTTAGGAATCCGCAATTTAGTAACGCCTCCCTAGCTCCTAACTGGTAGCCTCTAATGACATCCCCGCGAGGCGTCCCAAACATCTTCTGGCATTGCTCTTGAGTAAGACTGAAGACAGCCATACAGTATATAGCAAACATCAAAGCCTCCATAGTTGGTTCAATGTTCTTCAGGTCACTGGCGGCATCTATGATGCGTGGCTGAAGTGTGGGGGTATGTGTGAGCTTCAAAAGTGGATCCACATTTTCCAAGTATGTTTGCCAGAGTTTAAAGATTTGAGCTTGAGGTGGATGTAGGGTAGACAAATCGATGCCAGCACTGCGTGAGCAAAACAAGAGGTGCTCACTACGATGTAACTGATTGTCATAAAGTTCGTCCCAAGCTTTGACGACCTCTCGTTGTTGCAGGATAGGGGAAGAGGAGCCAGTATTGTCAGAGTCTCCGCCATTTTCATCGTCGTCGTGTAGGGTCTAAACGCCTGTCAGCCGAGTTGCTGCGTAACGACAGACACACTTACTCTTCTATTCATGGCATGCCAGAAATTTTTCGGAAGGTTGCTCCTCTCAGAGTCATTTGCTCGAGATGTCTTGGGGTTGGCTTGAGAGCTTGAGAGTACCGCTGGCACTAACCGCGGTCGCTCGACGGATCCCAGAGCTCTTTCTTCTGCTTGTCCATGATTTGAATAACTGTCACTTCTGCTGTCCGGGCTGGGAAAATTATTTGCTGGGTCTGTATGCAAGGGCTGGAAAGCAATATTGTGTGTCTTGAGCAGATCTTCGTAGTGGCGAAGACGTTCCAACAAATCTCGCTCAGGGAACCTGCGTCGCCTCTGGCGAGAAACCGTCGCTGCAGGTACGCATTGAAGTCCAGTCCTGGTGCAGTTCGAACACGGGAATTTGCGATCGCACTTTACTTTTCTTTGCGCACATAACACGCAGGACAGTACCCGCGTCGCTTTGCTTGTGGCTACTAGTGGAGACAGAGCACCGCTGCTCTGCTCGGGCGCGACCATGTCCGACGACATGTTCCGGAGAACAAGCTATCGGCCAAGCCGGGGAAGATGATGATTCCGTAGATGTAATAACGGCCAAGGTGGGGGGATGGATGCTTGAGTCGATGTAGGCGTAGGTATTAGGCAACCACCCCCGAGCCGCTACCTAGACCTCTAACCATGTTTATTTCCGACGCGTACTATCGCGAGCCGGCGCGATCAGAGAACAAGACATGCATCCACCACTGCATATCCACACTGTTAGTTGCAGTTGGCGAAGTCGCACAAGAACGTCGCAGCTGTGATAGCAGTACGCGAGATAGGTGATGAGGAACACAGCTGAAACCAAGACGTCGCGACACGGTTGCAGCTTACGTAACGCCTGCGAACAAGAGAATCGCCCACCACGCATCATAGCATTATTTTCATGACGTTTTCGACACCAGCTCGGTTCACCTTCGGTGTTCAGGTTAACATATATCACAGCTTTTTCCCCACAAGTATCGCTGAACTCGTGGCTTCTAGTGCACACAGCAGGCATCTGGAACTTTCCCCTTGGAGTACCAGCCATAAGGCGCGTCTATACATAGTTACAGAAATATATTCATATAATTGAGATAAGTCTGCTATAAGATTATGATAAAGGACTCCAGAAGTGACTACGGAGACTCGCCAACGTTTGCCATCATCGACCCCTCGGGCAAATCTAATTCCCGAGACTATCACGTGACTGACAATGGTCTTTGGACTGACACTGTGCACCAATACCACCATTGTATTACAGGACTTTCTAAGAGCTTTGTTTAATCTCAGGATCTTTTCTAGGGTGCTAATGGACAGAGGGCTTGCTCTATTACTAACAGACTGCCCGTCGTATTGATACCCGCATGCAATGTAATGTCCCGGACAATTCTACTTCCCGAACATGAACGTAGGCTACGACAATCTCTTCGGGGCCTTGAAACTACCGTTCGAGAATAAATATAGAGTAGAATGCCTACAATGCAGTCACTCGTCTATGTTCCAGCACTCTCGTTACACACTACCGACACATCTCCGCGATGTTCCCAACAACTCGACCAACCGAAACCGAAAAGGAAGTGCAGTCATCCGCTGATCCTATACCTTCTCGACACTCTGAAAATGATTCCTACACATCAGCTTTGCCGATTGATAAGAACAAAGGGGAAGAGAATATATACAACACCAAGTCGATCAAGTTTTGGCTCGTCATCATCTCGGTTTATCTTTCCTTCTTCCTCGTTGCACTAGATCGTATGATCATTGGTATGTACCCATAATCTAGCACTGGGAACCTATCGTGCATTCTGCTAATTAGACCCAGCTACCGCCATTCCCGCAATCACGAATACATTTAGCTCTATTGCCGACATTGGATGGTATGGTAGCAGCTACATGCTCACTTGTGCCATTTTCAACCCACTCTTCGGCAAGATATACCAACTTCACAATACGAAATCAACGTTTTTGCTTTCGATCGTCGTCTTCGAGGCAGGAAGTGTTCTGTGCGGCGCGGCGCCCACATCTACTGCTCGTGGGCCTCTCCCTCAAAGCAGACCACACGTTGGCATACTAACCACAATATAGTCATCCTGGGGCGTGCAATTGCTGGTGTGGGAGCAGCGGGAATCGGCTGTGGTGCAGTCATGATCATCGTTCCCCTTGTGCCGCTTCACAAGCGGCCCATTTATACCTCCTTTTTTGGCCTTGCATTCGGAGTATCATCGGTATTAGGCCCCTTCATCGGAGGAAGCTTTACAGACAGCGCGTGAGCACTCCCTACTCTTAGTTAATTCCAGGCTAACAAGGCCAAAGACGGCTCACATGGCGATGGTGCTTTTATATCAATCTCCCCATCGGCGCTTGCACGTTCGCTGCAGTCTTTTTCTTGCTTCACCTTCCCTCTGTACCAAAAGAGAGGCTTTCTGTGTTCGCCCAGATCAAGCGCCTGGATCCACTCGGCCTTTTCTTCTTCGTCCCATCTATGGTATGTCTCATACTCGCACTTCAATGGGGAGGCACGACCGATTCCTGGTCTTCGCCAAAGATCATTGGACTGCTTATCACTTTTTCGTGTACATTCATCGCATTCCTGGCCGTCGAATTCGCGTTGCCAGACACAGCCATGGCCCCGGCCCGTGTGATACTGAACCGTTCAGTCGGCGGCGCAATGTTCTTTGTTTTTGTCATGGCCGGTGGTATGATGAGCGCGGTATACTACATTGCTATCTGGTTCCAAGCCGCACAAGGCCAATCTGCCATGGACGCTGGAGTACGGACAATTCCCATGGTTTTATCGCTCGTGCTGTCTAGCATACTCACGGCGGTCATGACGCAAAAGATTGGATACTACGTTCCGGCTATGTTTGTTTCTCCAATCTTCACATCGATTAGCAGTGGTCTGCTTTCTACACTCACGCCGCACTCAAGCGCAAGCAAGTGGATTGGCTATCAGATATTGTATGGCATAGGGCTCGGCTTTGGAGCCCAAACTGCGAATCTGGTAGCACAAACGGTGCTGCCGCGTGAGGACGTCGCCCTCGGCATGGCCATGATGTTCTTTATGCAACAACAAGGTGGCGCCATCTTCCTTGCCGTGGGCCAGAACCTGTTCTCGAGGGAGCTAATAACGCAACTTTCGGGCATCGCAGGTCTCGACGCCCGAGCAGTTATCGATACCGGTGCCACGAAGCTACGCAGTACAGTACCCGCGAACAAAATCATTGTTGTGATCAACGCATACAGCTATTCCTTGACCCGCGTCTTCATCCTATCAGCAGCACTTAGCGCCTGTATGATGATTGGTGCGCTCATGGTCGAGTGGAGGAGTATTAAGAAAGACGCTGGGCAGCCTGTGCAAAAGGCAGGTAGTATCGAGACAGGCACTGAGATGAAGTAGTGGGCTACGATTGGACGGACGGGATCGTCCTCGGCGATTACATTGTGAATGCGGGTTTCTTGTATGCGTAGAAAGTTAAATCTTCCGTGTTTTGTTATGTAACTCATAGACCATTTCGTCGCTTTCTTAACTATTCAACAACGTCATCAAATACGTACATCAGCTTCCTGTCAAGTCTAGGATTGGGATGCTTTTTAGACATGATAACCTTGGTCGAGTATACAAGAACACTACGTTCCTAGTATAATGAGTAATCATTAAAATTTTCATCAGTCTACAATGACGATTAAGGTGATCTTACAATAGAATAAGAAAAACTCCTTTACCTAGGCAACCTTTGTGTGCAAGTTTGTACCTCTATCTAAAAAAAAATGCGTAAACATCACGTTAATCTAGCTCGCCACAATACACTATCACAAGTACTAGCTTTTGTGGTCATTCAAACCGTTACAGTCCTACAGAAGGTCACTTAGGAGCAACCAATTCTGACCGGGTATCTAGTGGTGTGAGCGTCCAACCTGGATCACCATCCCGATTTCGTCACATCAATTCCCAGCCACTCTCTCACGGACTCCATACTGTCCATATACCCCATCCGGCGAAACACTGTTGCAGAAAAGAAAAGAAAAGAAAATGACGTCAGAGCAAACCCAAGCAACTGACAGATCGCCAGCGCGACTCGGTTGATTGCCCTGACTAGCTGATATCAATGATGACCTTATCGACATCGTCGCATAAAAGACGATCAACGCGTTATGTGTGTTAAAGACGTAATGAGCCTTTAAGAGTGATCTTATAATGCTATAGGGGGTATTGTAAGTCCAAAAAAGTCCAAACGGGTAATGAAGCTTCTACCCGGTAAATACAAAAATTCGTAAAAATTATGTTCACACGTGATCGTGACTGTACCAAGCTAGCGGTCGACTCAACTCGGCTCCGTGCGGTGCAGGGTCTCGAAATGCTGCCTACAACACAATGGACCTTTAAGACATGAATAACTGCATCCTGTCTCTATGCACAGTCTTTCGATCCTTCCCCCAATCTCGAGGTGGGTCTCAGGACGCGGTATAGTATCATTCACTACCTGCATGCCGCAATCTTCCGCAATACGTTGGGTTCAGGCAGCAGACCATCTGCCGACACGGGAGCTCTAAAAAGATGGAAAATATTTCAGCCCTACCACAACGACACGCCTGTTTTCGTTAACAAAGGCGTAGTGTAGTGCCCTCTTCGCGCATCCCGAACCCCACGTGTCGTCCAAATTGTTGACAGGAACGGTGTGCGCGCACGTACATTGTGGCCCCTCCTCCTAGTCAACCACTAATCTAGCCCCTCTCTAATTGCAACACAGTCATCAAACCGCCGCTCAAAACCTGACACTAGATACCATTGTCCTTAAACACACTACGGCACACCCCCCAGACCGCCAAGTGAACCCACATTCAAAGGGGAAAAAAACGCTGATACAATGCCTGGTTGCAATTTTCAGCCGGGCAGGGATCAGCACTCGGCCAAAAGCGGTCTAGCCACGTCGCTCCTTTCTCGTAACCGTCGGAACCCCCGACCGGACGATCCCCTTGGCTACATGTGGACAAAACCTGTGGACACGGTGAGCCGCAGCTTTCCTTTTTTTTCCTAACTACATTTCATCATCATCATCAACGGGGGCTCGTAAAAACTGGAGGGAATTAACCAGAGTGCCCACCCGTTCACGCGGTACATTACTAGACTGCCAGCGTGTGTATGTGGCTGACCACTCCCACGGGGCAAACCGTCATTCCTGATCCTTTTTGCTCCTTCATATGAAAGTGGCCGATTCGTTGGACACACGGCTGAATCGGGATAATCATGGTGTCGTGGTGGCCACAGACCCGGCTCGAATGGTTCTTCTTCCTCACTACGGCTGTCCAGGCCATTACGAATACGACAATCCAGGTGTAAGTAGCACTTGTTTCCATAGAGGCACACCTCGCCACCACCGTGTTATCTTTTCCCCGCCCTAGCCATCCAGCTAACACGCTTCTAAACAGCACAGTGCTGGTCGTGTATCTCAACTGGGTAAATCCAGCGGTATACGAAGTTCAACGCGCTTTTGTCACGCCCTTGACGCTTGGCATCAGCACCCTAGGCGTTCTCTACCAACTCATCCTAACGCTCGATGCATACCGCATCAAGAACCACATCCAGATCTTTGTGCAATGCGCTGCAAACGTTTGCCTCGCCATTTCTTCCGTTATGCAATACAAGGAGCTAAAGGACTCTGCTGCCAAGCTCATCCCGAACCGAGATCGTCACCAGAATCATTTAGTCAAAGTCGACTGGCCATTCTGGGACAAAGTCTCGCCTGGACTGATGGTCTGCACCATCCAGACGTGCATCTGCAGTGCCGTCCTGTGTGGTTTAGCGCCGGGCTTATATCGCGAGTTTTCTTGGGCACTGTATCAACATGTCAGCCCTGATAGGAAGATACAAAACAAGTACTTTGTTTATCAGGTAAGTTATGGGAACCCCTCGATTGTGCGTGGTTGTCTGTACTTACCAAATAAAACCCCTCCGTCCTAGGTTTATCTCGTCCTCTTGAAATATACGCCCTACTTCATCTTTGCCTTCATCTTCATTTACGCTTTCATCGACGTTCATTTCCACGAGCCAGAGTTCTCCATTACCATCGCCATCATGCCGGCTATCCTCATCCATGTCGCCGTTGCTGTATACTCGGTGAGATACGAAAAACGCTTTGTAATGGCTTTTGTATTGGTATGTCATCTTCGCGAACCTCTTCCCTTCCACATCTCCTACTTTTCGCTGACTACATCTTCTCCTTCAAGCTCTGCCACGCCGCCTGTATCGCGTACCTGATTAGCAGACTCGCTGTTTTATACGGGGACACGATACTTGCCCAAACAATCATGAAAGACCAAATGGTCTTTTACGCCTGTATCGGCCTGGGCTTCTCGCTCATTACCTTGATGGCTGGCTGCGTCTGCTTCTGGAACTTCAACAAGGGCTTGAAACCGATTCTATTGGGTCAGGTGCAGCGCAAAATACGGCCGAATGAGGTTGAAACCGATTACTACGTTCAACGGCTCAACTACAATATCGTGCCGCTGGCGGACCGAGACTCACAGAGATTTGCACTAGACTAGAGAGAACTTTCGTTTATTATCATCATTCCTGGGACGCGGGGGGGTTTGTTATGGAGTTGAGTTGAACAGAGGCGTCACAGCAGGTGGAACATTAGAATAGAGTGTTGATGGTATCGTTACCAGAACCCCGGCGTTCACGATGGGGCTACTATGCGACAAGCCCGAATACGGTATAGGACTAATGAACCACAAACAGAGGAACATCCCTTCAAACGCAACATCCACATGTAGATATTTATGCATCTCTGATTTTTATACATCTTCAATCTTTAAACCAATCAACACCCATAAACGCCAACCATTCCATGCATGCTTTCCCATTCCCTCGTCATAAATCTGCATCTCCCGCCTATCCAACCCAGCGCCTAGCACTCTTGAACATGCGTGACCAAGGTCCAAGCTCACCCCATCCCTCAGTATCTCTCGGGATGTAGCTCCCTACCTCCTTCAAAATGGTTCGCTCAGGATGCGGCATGAGCGCCAGCACCCTTCCATCAGTGCTCCTCACACCAGTGATACCCAGAGGGCTGCCGTTAGGGTTGTATGGGTATGCCTCGGTCTGCTGACCATAGTTGTCTACATAGCGAAGGGATACAAGGTTTTCTTGGTACAGAGCTTGAGGAGTAGAAGTCGAGGTGGTAGAGTTAGAGAAGTGGGCACGTCCCTCGCCGTGTGCAGTGACGATGGGCAGCTTGGAACCGTTCATACCGTGCAGGAAGACGGAGGGTGGCGTGTTGGGTCCCTGTGGGTCGATGACTTCGACCATGCAGACACGCGCTTCGTACTGCTCGCTGGCGTTCCTTTCAAAGCTCGGCCAGAGTTCCGCCCCGGGAATCAGTTCTTTCAGCTTGCTCATAAATTGACAGCCGTTGCAAACACCGAGGGCAAAAGTTTCCGGGCGGCCAAAGAAGGTTTGGAATTCTTTGCGTGTATTGGGGTGCAAGAGTACGGATTTGGCCCAACCTTGGCCTGCGCCGAGGACGTCGCCGTAGGAGAAGCCACCGCATGCTGCAAGACCGACAAATCCAGCGAGTGATACACGGGAGGAGATGATGTCTGTCATGTGTACATCGATGGCAGAGAAGCCGGCCTGGTGGAAAGCGAATGCCATCTCAGCTTGGCCATTCACACCTTCTTCTCTCAGGATAGCAACGCGAGGCTTGGCGGTAAAAGGTGATCTGAGGTTAGACATAAGGGGCATTATGTTTTCAGTAGGCTTGAAGGTAAGGTTGTACGAAAGGCCCGGGTCCTTGCTGTCGAGGATCTTCTCGAATTCGGCATCGGCACAAACAGGGTTGTCGCGAAGCTTTTGCATGCGGTATGAAGTCTCTGCCCATCGTTGCTGGAGTTTTGACCGGCTGTTTCGGTACACATTTTGTGTGCCAACGTAGAAAGAGATGTCTTGTTTTGAAGCTTCGGGTACTCGGCCAATCTTTCTAATCATACCTGGTGGTGGTCCGCAGGTAGCGAAGCAGCGGTTAAAGGCTGTTTCATCTTTCTTCCTGATCTGGAAGACAGCACCAAGTTCTTCGTTGAAGAGGGCTTCCAA
>Ga0265798_10007329_pt1 | contig 14277 bp, 17 predicted proteins | sample P3T30metagenome_FD_192430 | JGI IMG/M metagenome (GOLD analysis project Ga0265798, IMG submission 192430) | Plant litter microbial communities from East Loma Ridge, Irvine, California - P3 T30 | ecosystem: Environmental > Terrestrial > Plant litter > Unclassified | place: USA: California...
CATTGCTGACTGGCACTCAAGGAATGCCCATTGTGACGATGTGGGGGCGTTGCCCCGTATCCCCCAGATCACTGACGTTGAGTCAATACACATCTATAGCCTGCGGTGGCCATGGGGAGGTTGTATTGGGCATGTATGTATGTATGTATTGTTTAGCGTCCTATGAAAGCCTCCCAGGGGGCATGAAAGACGGGTAGCGCCCTGAATGTACTCAGAGGTTGTATTGGGTGAAGCTACGAGCAGTATGTATACATGGGTAGCTGTAAACAGCGCTAGTGCAGAAAAGGCAGCGTCGTCTCAACAGAGGTGAGGTGCCACTGCACGTGAGGCAAGAGAGACTTCCAAACCGTGACAAAATATCACCATCAAACTCATCGAATGGACGATTCCGACATTTCTACGCCCCCGGCAACCTCGACCGAGTTCAACATCGACACAAACACCGCACCTCAGTTCGAGCAGCCCAGCATCCAAGCTTACACCGCTCCCCAACTAGCTATGGAGATTGGGCAGTCCGAGCAGCGCGAGGAAGATTTGCGCAAGTCGATGGCGAGGCAGACGGCGGCTATTAATGGTTGGGATGAGGAGGATGTAGACGGCCTTATCTATGCGCGGTATAAGAGGGAGCAAGTAGAGATTGCGCTTATGCTGCAGGGGCGGAGGAGGGAGGAGTTGGAGTGGGTGTTGGGGGGGAAGAGTGGGGGTGGGGAATGATGATGGGTTTTGGTTGGGCACTGGGGTAGACATTGGTTACGGAAGGAGTTTGAACGATGAATTTGCGAGTTTCGCTAGAATGATTCCGCTGGAAGTTGATGGCGTACTTGTCCTCACCCATTCAGCTGACTTGTAATGATAAGTCCAGCCAGCACGTCTTCGTACTTGACGTTCTCTCCGTTATCTTCTGCCTTTGTTTCGTTAGTGCGTTTGAGCGCCGTATAGCGATATATGCTCACTAATCTGAACGCTGAAGGGACCTTTCCTACTTCTCCAATGCGCCAAAGGATTGCTCGAAAAGAACTCTTTCGATCTGGCGTAGCTGTCATCGCGGCGTATAAAGGCCCTGACAAGCGGATCGCATCTATAGTCGATAGCGACGCCCGATCTAGCAAAACGACGGCTTCAGCTTGTATCTCCTCTACAGCGTTCCTGATGAATTTAGAAAGCTTGCCGTACTGGTTCGTCGTGTCAAATGTCGACTTCAGGTACATGTCAATGTCAATCAAAAGACTCGCCGTCAGAATGGCAAGTGTATGCACCACCAGATCAGGCTGCATAAGGCAGACATCGACGTGTATCTTCTTAACATCTCGGCGAAGCTTGAGGACCTCGAGTTGCCTGGGTTTCATCGCTGCCGGAGAGAGCAATAAAGGCGCTCTGGATGCTAAGGATCTGAGACGTAAGATTGCGATGTTCTTCTGTACCTCGATGGATGGCACATTGCGATGACCGTCTTCGTCGCGTTCATTTACGATGGAGAGAGCGCAGGCCAAAGAAGCGAAAGATGCATGTGTACTCGGCGATTGTTGGCGCAAGATGGCGAGAAAGCCTTCGGTGTGTGTGATCCAAGTGCGATCGCGGACGTCTAGGTTGACTGTCATCTAGCGTAAGTTAATACTCCACTCCACTCAAAGCTATGGTTGTAACGCTTACCTCATAAACCGCAAAGAGATATGCAGGTATGCAAGTACCCTCCGACAATCCATTCGTCGACGCGAGTTGAGATCTTAGATCGTGGATGGCGTTCTGGTACTGTCTTTGGAGTGCACGGTGATGTCCGATGGTGTGTGCTGATTCTTGAAGAGGCTCAAATGATGATAGGACTGATGAATTGAAGTTGCGTTTACATGGCTCGGATTTGGTGGGTGCCGGTAGTCTAGGGTAGATGGAAATTGCCGTGGTGTTGAACTGTTGCTCCCCGTTGACTGCAATTGCTTGGTACGTCTCTCCTGCCTGATGCCGTAAATTCGTAGCGGGTGCGCACTCGAGAATGCGATCTGTCACCATGGCCGAGCTATGTTGGCTGCTATATCCGAGACACATCCTCCTTGATGTTTGGCACTTCGCACAAATTGGTCTTTGTTCATCGCATCGGATTCGTCTCTTCCGGCACGTCATACAACCTTTGCTTGGATGCCCGGGGTTCACCATTGCCGGAGTTTATGGAGAACCGAGAACAGTGTACGAGCAAGATCACAGTGGAGTGTTACCACGTCCCAGATGTCCGATCCTCATTGAGAAACCTTCAGCTGTCATCGCGATGTTGCGTTAACGTTGGAGGCCTAAAGACGCATTGTCAGACGGGACGATCGCACGCTAGCGATCTCGCAAGGCTAGCGATTCCGAGCGATTTGATTGGTCCCTTCACTTGTATCTTGATTTGAGATTCAGGCTATTGCGTTGTTACTTGGATCAACTGATGTATTCCGAACGCTAGCATTCTCGCAACGCTGAGAAATTGGCAGCGGTTCTTGAACGAGTCGCCGGAATTAGGATGCATGGGTCCGGAGGTCTATCAATCGTCGCAGATGATCGCATATATAGGTTACGAGGAAGTCGCAGGGACGAAAGCATATCCGATCTTCATAGCTTTTTTACGAGCATTCGGATCTATTCGTTGGCATCATTCTGTCATGCCTCTCGCTCCTTCTCTCGCTCCTTTGGAAGTCTGGGCCCACTGGGGCGCACCTAACCCTTGGAAGGTTTGCACCATACTCGAGGTGCTTGAGGTCCCATATACGATACACTTCCTCGAGCTCACGGAAGTCAAGAGCAGTTCGTATCTTGCGCTAACACCCAATGGTCGGTTGCCAGCAATCAAAGATCCAAACTCCAGCCTGATACTATGGGAGGTCAGTTTCAGCACTCACAGACATCTGGCATTGCAGCTGACTCTTGTTCTAGTCCGGCGCCATCATACAGTACCTTATTGAGCAGTACGACAAAGGGGAGAAGATCTCATACGGCAGCTTTCCCGAGAAGTGGCATGCGCAGCAATGGCTTGCTTTCCAGATCTCAGGTACGTTTCTAGCACCACCTATGTTGCTCGTCTGACATGTCGTAGGCCAAGGACCATATTATGGCCAGGCGACATGGTTCGCACGCTGTAAGAGAATTCCATGTACGGACTGCACGTGAGACATACACTGACTTCGTACATACACCTCTAGTCCACCCAGAAAGAATCCCTTCAGCAACGTCTCGCTACGCGGATGAGATCCTGCGCGTCATGGGTGTCATAGAGCTCGGTCTGGAGCGTAACGGGACGGGCTGGCTTGTTGGCAATAAATCCACGTATGCGGATTTGTCGTTTCGCACTTGGGCAGCTGTTGGCGAGGGTCTCTTGCGCGAAATCGGTCGCTTCGAGGGAGTCAAGGTGAAGTATCCGAGATATACGAAATGGCTGGGCGCGATGGATGAGATGCAAGGGGTGAAGAGGATCCAGGAAAAGATGGCGACGGGAAGGAAGGAGCACGGTTTGGATTGAGATCATGAGCTACTTTTCATGGTTGATCGCTTCATTGAGCGATCTGATAACGTGTAATTCGCGATGTAGGGAGTACATGAGACTCGGACGGGGAATCATCGGTACGAAAATCGTGTTTGTGTATGCGGGTGATTGGAGTGAAAGGCTGCCGCTTATCCAGGCATCCCTGTCGACTTAGCGCATCACGTGCTCGCTTACGCGGTCGCGATCAGGAGTTCTAGCCTCCAACTCTTCTTTCTCAACCCTACTTCACAGCTACCCATCCGAACCTATCCACATTGGCGACCCGGATTAACAACGTGATTACATGCCGAACGCGTCTCCACTACGGACGCTCTCTCGCCGTGCACAGAAATTGTTGTTTTGGCGTTAACCAATTGCGATTGCGACCGTGAGGAGGCACAGCAAACAAGACGGCTTTCACCTCGTGCTGTTCTCGGACACGATTTGGACACCAAAGAAGCCATGGCACTCTCTGTCATTAGGCAGACGCTTGACAAGGAATACAATGCTTTGCACCTATTAGATGCCTTACCTTCCCATGAAGCGATGACATGGCTACCTTTTACCTTCGCCGGTATGGCCAACCCGCCCGAGGCACTCGTTATTGGATCCAATAAAAGCCGAGATCGACACGTTTTGGCTTTCTTGTCACAGCATGGAGATAAGGCACGTGAAGTGCGATACTGCTCCATTCCAACCAACGGCCCTATCCACTCTGCTTCTTTTCACAAGATGTCACAAGAAGAGGTAGTGCTACAAGCCCGTCTCAACGAACCCTTCAACCACAACGCGACTCAAAGCAAGTCAAGCAAGCGGAAAAACAGCATCGTATTACGTTGGTACTTCATGAAAAAGGGCTTGTGGACAGAAGACATCAGCGGTGATTACAACGACTACTGTAGAAGGTTCCACGATGCGCTGAGAAAGATCGAAGCTGGAAGAGCTACAGATGGAACACTCGCAGATCAATCGCTTGCCGACGAGACGCTGAGCCCCCGCCGACGGTTCCAAGGCTCCTACAAACTACCTGTGCGTATCGAAGAAGACATCGAGCCGGATCTATCGAATAGCGGACAGGATCGGGAACGTCAGACTGCACCAGGTGCGAATATGGCGGAGCGTATGAGGCCGCCCACAATGCCAGCGGAGCTGCAACAACCTGTGACACAGGCCGGGAAACTGCCGGTCTTCGAACAAGCTGGCGAAACTGACTACGACAAGCTTTGTCAATACCTGGATGACCACAAAGCTTCGTATCTCCTCCAGAATATTTACACCGCGGACAAAGTCCAGTTCGATAACCAAAGCTTCATTGAAGAAGGGATGCCAAAGAAGCTCTACATTGGTCGGCTAGTCAAGAACGACAGCGAGATCTTTGCGTACATGTTACCCAAGAGGAGCACACATGAGATCAACTTCTGGATTGAGGATCCTCGCCGTCCCCTTCACATCTATCAAATGAAAGCTGATGACGTCATGAAGCAGCGCATTCTGCATCCGTTTAACAAGTGTTTTCCTAAAGATGGCAACGGAGTCGATCAAGGAGACAAGGCGCGCTTCTCTCTAATGGTGAAGTGGTATTTCGTTGCCGCGGGGCTTGCCAGAAACGTGGTGCTAAAAGAGACGAAAGCGTACCCAGAGCGCTTACGATCTGCACTAGAGTATATCGCGATGCGTATGGGTCCAGCAGCCGCCGCGCGTCCTGAACCAGATCAGCAGTCCCCAAATCAGCAGCTCCGCGACGAAAGCAACCTACAGTCCGACGTCGCTGCATCGCCTCCGCGTGTCACTCCAACGCCCGGCCCATCACGCACGATTGACGCATCAGCGTCATCCCGTGGTACGAAGCGCAAACCCTCGTCAGACTCAGCCTGGGATGCAGTTCATCGTGCTGGAGAACAGGAGAAGGCACTGACCAAGCAGATCAATGGCATCGACGAGGAGCTTGAATTTCTGGATAGAGAACGGGAGAACTGGCAGAAAAGCTGGGAGATACGACAGAAGGAGGTCTTGGATAGGCGCGCTGCTGCGGATGGTAAACGTCGGCTTGTGAGAAAGCAACATCAGAGGCTAAGTATCTCTGCCGGGCTGGGAGATGATTAGTCTGATTGTGGGTGTATGTAGTGTATTTTCTGGTGAATTTCGTCACGGTAAAGCTGTAGCTGGGGGTCACTCAAGTATGCATCATGAACGCTTGAGGCTTGAGAGAGGTTTGAACTTCCTGATGTCTTTTCTAACAGCAAGTTGTATCAAGGAGCTGTTCAGCCTAGTATTATAGCGGTGTCGATGTCCGAGATCTTGTCGACTCTCATCAGCCGTCTTCGTCAGATGCTAAACGCTGCTCTGAGTGTCCTCGCCGATTACCATGCCAACACGTGCGACCTCTTCGCGGTCGTTGTCGAGGCCTTCGCCTTCGCCCTCGCCGTCGTCCTCGCCATGGCCCCAGTCATCCTCCTCGATGCTATCATGCTCAAGCCCATCACCCTCGCCCTGGACGTCTCCATTATCCATGTCAACCTCTGTCCCGTAGTCGTCCACTCCGTCTCCCGCCTCTCCGCCCGCCATCTCCGACATGATTCCGTCTCCCACCTCTTCGCCCGCCATTTCCGACATGCTTGTGACGTCTTCTAGATCCAGACCACCTCCCCCCTTCCATTTCAGCATGTAATCTATCGCCGCATCTGACCCAGCCTTCTTCATTGCCTCCGTGAACGCCTCCTTATAGGCCAACTCGTTCTCCTCCGCGACCTTGAGCTCGTTGGCAAGTCGCTGCTGCTCTGATTCGTGTATGCTGATTTGCTCTCGCAGCTGTTCTTTCCGCGATGCCTCCATGTCAACGCCACTTTTGAGTATCTTGAACGCTTCGAACCCCTGGCCTGGAGTCTCTGCCTTGCGCTTTGCACGCTTGAGGACGTTGGCGAAGCGAGTGATGTAGTCTCGACGGCCGCGCTTGCGCTTCTCCACAGAGAGCTCCCAGAGGGCCTTTGAAGCGGCGTCCATGACCTCATCGGGCTGTGGAAGTGCGGTTAGGGAGGGGCGCTCGAGGCCATTTGCGGTTGAGGAAGGGCGTTCGAGATCTTTCGCGCGCTCGCGACTCGTCGCGTTGATTAAAGGAGCCGGGGTGGGCTCTGGTAGCCTTTGGTGCTGCGCGAGGAGAGCTTAAATCCAAATTTGAGGCAAACAGACGCATCTTGTCGCTTGGGCGAAGTGTGGAACCCTCGCCTTCATTCGTTTGGCAACCCTCGATAGATCAGGTAGTATTTAGATTGCACAAAAGACTTGTCGCGCTCATCAATGGTCCGTCAAGATGCCATGTCGTTGAAGCGTGCGGATACGTCAAGACATGCATGTAAATGATGGTGGAATGGCGTACCAACCAATAGCAAAGTGACGCTACACGCGTATTGCGGCCTCCATGACAGCAGATAGTACCTCTGGCGCTTTTGTGAGACCATGAAAATGTAATGCCGACCAATAGCAGGCGTCAACTTTTATAGGGGGCGCTCGAAAGCATACACAATTCACATGTATCCCACCATAGGCTCACCGCCTAACGTCCCAGGATGAGTTGTTAGGTCGCGCTTCGTTTGTCGAGGCCAATTGTGACACATGCTATCCGGCATCGGAGTGGATATGATATAGAGCGATGAGCTGGACGAGTTTGTCGTGGACATTAAATGAATTTGTAATGGAATAGAACAGGTCTGTTCATGCTGGTAGTTACTCATGACTTATGTACTACCGATGCGGGCGTCCATGAGTTCTGATTTCGATGAGTTGGTTCATCAAGTGATGATAGTGATGGCATCAACATGTAGAACCAAAGGAAAGAGCTGAATGGGATAACGACTCACCACACCCATGACCATAGCGTGCGAAAGCATGGCCAATGCTGTCTTCAGTCTACCTCTTACGACGAAGGCAGTGTGGTGTAGTCGAGCGTCACGTGCGATGAGCTGAGATAACCGAGGGCTATCACCCACAAATTGGAGGCAGGAGCATAGGAGATCACTACCGATGTTGTACAAAGCCTGTATATTGAGGTAGTCTTCGGGCACATGTTGTTCTGGGTACAAGCGAAACAACGCCACAAAGTGAGAAGATTGATCCGCTGAGCTTGTGATTGGCCAGATTCGACAAGCTCGATGGGGTAAAGATCTACCGATATGCAGCCGCACCTCCGCCTTCTCACGTTCTTCACTCGCGAGCCTGTGGCTCTCATCTGTACGACATCCACACACACCACTGCGAATGGGCAGCTGTTATTGTACCCTGAAGCATCGTTACAAACCTCATGCAGTGGCTTGCATCGCCCAATTCTGCGTCCTTGAGACGACAACAAGCTTTTCTAATGACGAATTAAGCAGCAGATCCGGTGCCTGGCGCGCATTCTCATTTGTCACCGTTGCTTGGTCGCGGCGATGATTGCCGCTCCGCGAAAAGGCACACGAAGAGCGTGTGATCCATGTTCTGTCAGGAAGGTTCGATGCGACGGTCACCAGGTAAGAGTTGTTTGTTTGGATTGCAAGCGATACAACTGACTTCGTACCCTCTGCAGCCTTGTGCTCGCTGCGCGGCTGCTAGCTGGGACTGCACTTATCTCAAAACCCATGGCAAATCAGGACCTAAAGGTCCTCGAAGGACGACAGAGGCTGCGATCCGAAGACTGCAGGAACGAAGTAAAAGCAGCCAGGACGTGTCGAGGAGCGACAGCGAAGCCAGTTTGGAAGCTGGTAGCCCCAGCCCAACCGAAGCTCCTAATTTCAACCCTTTGCCAACAACTGGCAATGGAATCTTATGGCCTGAAGTCGGAGCACAGTCATCATCCGCTACCTTGAAAGATCCACCAAGACTCTCGATCTCGTGCGTCTCTCAGTACCTTGAGATCTATCAAGCCCGAGGATACGGCATATGGCCTGTCGTTGACACGGAAGCGCTCACTGCACGCCTACTCACTCATCCGTATGATCTTGAAGCCTACGCGCTTGCGACTGCGATATGTGCTGCAGTCGTGAGCCAATTTTCAACCAACTCAGCACCAGGAAGCCCGGTCCAAGGCCATTACCACGTGTCGAGCAGTGTCTTTGAGAAGGAGTCGAAGAAGGCGCGTAGAGAAGCTGATCATTTGGAGAACACCTCTGCATCCTCCGTTCTGAGCAGCTTCTTCTTACACGTGTATTCTGCGAACATCGGTCGCATGAATGCGTCCACCATCCTTCTTGGAGAGGCCATCACGAAAGTTCACGTGCTCGGCCTCCATAAGCCAGCGTTTTACGCACAGATGGCGCCACAAGAGACCCAGCACAGTTTGCGGATCTATTGGCTCCTGTTCATCACGGAACGGGCCCATTCTATCCAACACGACGTGCCCACGATGCTGAAACGGACACAAAGTCTGCCTCAGCTGGAGAATCTGGACGATGGATTAGTAACGCCTGCTTTCATTCAGCTGTGCAAGCTGTTCCACATTCTCGACATCACGATCACAGCAGACCCCACGACCGCTCGTAATGCGTTAGCAAGGGCCCAGCAAGAATTGAGCAGCGACGAAGCACCGCTCAGCCTGGAAAACGAGCTGCAGCGTGCAGATATATCGATGACACAACAATGGATGCGCATCTTTCTGTGGCAGCACGCCCTGAACGTCACCAACCTGAGCAGCGCAAACACAGAGGGCGAATTCTCATTCTCATTCCCAGCCAAGGTGGCGCAGAATGTGCTCGGTAACATGAGCAGCTTGTCTCAGCAGAGCATCGAAGCTCATGGTCCAGGAATGGTACGTTACAGACTCTGAAAATAATACAATGAGCTAATCCTTGTCCAGGAATCGAAGCTCTTCGACGTGGCAAACTCCCTCGCCGACGTGATGATCATCATGCCATCGATGAATCAAGACTCAAGCTTCAGCATCGGTCCTCGTCATCTCATGAACGCCTTAGCCCAAGTTCTTGCTAGCTTCCGCGGCGGTAATCCTGCCGTGTTGAACATATTGCAAGACAAACTCGGTCGCCTCGGTCTGTCTGTGGGCTCGCCCCAGAGACTGCTGGAACTATCCTCGCCAGAAGAGGAGCGTGAAGAGTGGCATCAGAGAACAACGTCGGCGCAGTCGAGGAGCTCAGCACTTATCAGCATGCCACCGTCTCCGACATTTCCAACCAATTTGAGCAAGGACGGACGATTTTGACAAAAGTAGATGGAAACCTGGACGTCTACGTCCCATTCACTACCGCGGCCTCCTCGTTCAATTAACCCACGTGCATGGCCATGGAGAAGAATGCTTAGAAAGACGTATTGCGAAAGCACCACAGAAAGAGCAGATTGATAAGACGTGTAAAGACAGAACTTGATCCATTGAAGAAGTCCCAGTGTTATCGCAAGGTACTTCATCAGTTACTTTAATGTGCTTCCGAGTGGGGTAGTCTAGTGACAACCCCATCGTAGCAGGCCATGACTCAACGATTCGCATTTCCCACGGCCGCCCCTAACATTCCGATCCCAACATGCCTAGCATACCTAGCACGCCAATCTCAATCACCGCCATCCCCGTACCCCGTCACTCCAGCTTACACGCTGCTCCAACGAACTCGACCACGTTCTTGAAGCTAACCACCTCAACATATAGTTCTTCTTAGAACAGATCGTCCGCATCGCCCTGCGCCTTACGACAGGCGTATCCACACCTGTCCTTATCCCCACGATGAACGTCGATGCCCCGGGGGCAGAGATAGATCTTGTTGACTCGTGGAATAAGATATCTCTCTTTGCTCTCCGTGGCCGGGTGCTCCATTCCGCACAGCTGATCGAGCTTGCGAATTCTGGCACTGGATTCCTTGAGATGACAGTCTTGAGGTACTTCTTCTGCTTGGTCCAGAGATGGAGCGCGTCGATCTGGAAGTATTCGGCCTCTACCTCCAGGCGACTGTAGAGATCGTAGTCCAATCCGTTTGCGGCGGTGTAGAATACTGGGAAGGTCTCTGGGCGACGCATGAAGCGGAGGAGGTGCTCGAAAAGGTCGGGGTCAGCGTCCACGAAGTAGGTGCCATCGGAGTGCGGGGTCCACGTGAAGCGCTCCGATAGCTGGATGCGAAAAAGACCTGACTCCATGGGAGTCATCTTCGAGACTTTGAAGATGCGGCCGCCGATGTCGAGACTCATCACCGTCGGATAAGTCGAGGTAGAAGCAAGAGGCGTCGTTGGCTCAGATGCGACCATAATGGAGCCGGCAGTATCGGAGGACGTATTGGCGTTTGTCGTTGCTGCCAGTTTCAGCGTACTCCGTGCTGAGATCGGCCAAAGCGTCGTTGATTGAGTCGAAACTCTCCATCTTGGTACGGGGCCGAGGAGCTGTGGCCTGAAGGGTAGTGGAGGATGGCAATTAACTTATCCTCCGACACGTGCTATATATATGAGATATGCTAGCCTTCTCCACTATTCAAAGTGATGGTGGGCCCCACTCTCCACCGTGAACGATGATCGATGATCGATGAACAGTCGTACCGTAAAGTGCTTGGCTTCTCCGACAGCTTCAACCAGCCAGAAGCATAACTCACATCGTCGCATTTCATTCCAGTCACGCCCCATCCCATCCAAGTACCGTACAAAAGACATCCCCAAAAATCACCTAGCGCCCGTACGATTCGCGACCCGATCAACCCCAACGACTCAACGCCGCCACGACTTCCTCTTGCCTCTTTTTCAACTCATCCAGCTTCCTCCTCGCGACATCGCTCTCGATCAGAGCCTGTTCATTCGCCGCCCTCTCCGCCTCCAACTCTCCCTCGCCGTGCTGGAAGTTGTCGACTTCAGCACGAAGCGCCACGTTCTCGTTGCTCAGATCTTGCATCCGTTGGGTCGCTGCTTCGAGGCGCTCGCGCAGATGACCGATCTCTGCTTTTTGTTGTGTGATCTTGGATTCGTACTTGGCGCTGGAGACGGACCGGGTGTTGAGCTCCTCTTGAAGAGCAATGATAGTTTCCTCCTCTTGCTGGTGGGGAAGACGCATCTGCGAAAGCTGGAGGGTCTTAGTATACATATTGTTGGGGCGGGAAGAGGGATCTGGGTAATTCACAGCATCGCCAGACTGGACTTTCTTGTTCGGCATCTTCTCGTTACCGCTGGCGTAGTCGTGAGCCTTGAAGTCGCGATGAGGCTTGCGGGCTGGAACGTCGTCCTCGCTATCGCTCTCGATGCAACGCTTCTTACGCGGCGAGATTGACGCAGATGTTGGTTTTCTCGGTTGTGCGGTCCTTGGGCATGGCGACGTTGATGATGTCGCCGTCATCTAGCATCATGCTAGCGCGAACCGATTCAGCTGGATGCGGCGGTATTGGAGTCGTGACTTTGGCCGTATCATTCTTCTTCGCACTCTTCTGGCCTGCAGACGCAGATTTACCGCGGCCTTCACCCTGCCCCGCCAGCGAGCCGCACGCCAGGCGCAGATGGTCCTCGAAACGGTTATACTGCTCGAAAGTCGGAATGTATCCCGCTCCAAGAAACAGATAGCAAGCGTACACCCTCAGCCTCTGCTTCTCGGTATCATACGTGATTTTGGGATCCGCTGGCTTGCGACACAGCTTGTCGAAAGGAGCTTGCAAGTGGACGAAGACGAGGTTGTCAAGAGTGAACGCCTCGAGGATGTTATCGCAGCACAGCGCCAACTGGTTGCTGCCGGCGCCGCCAATGCACAGGTAGACCGGGAGGTCGGGCGCTAGTTCGCCGTTGCTGGTTCCGATGTGAAGGCTAACTGAGCACATTGGCTGACCGTCAAGGAAGTTGCCGCTGTCTGTGGGTCGGTCGGCCGTGCGGTGGAAGAATGCGGGGTCCAGGGTTGGCAGGGCTGCGTGCTGTTCAGGGCATTTGCCATTCAGTAGCTGGTCGAGGTCCTCCTTGATGGAGCTGGCTTGCTGCGGTGCTGCTGTTGGTGAGCGCATGACTTGATGTACTGTGTGGTGGTTTATGCAAAGCGTCGCTGGTGATTCGTGGGGAGTGGTTCTGTGCTTAACGGCGCGTGTGTATGTGTGTGGATTGGATTGTCGGTTTGATACGGTTTGAAGCTGACGAATGCGATAATGAAGTAGACAATAAAGTAGGTGATGGAGTGATCGTGATGGTGAGGAGCACTATGTATATCCATCATGATCGGTGAACGCAGATCGCCCACAAGCTTGGGTGGAGCCAGGTAAAGGTGAATACAGGTAAAGGCAGTCTGGGATAAAAGTAGAAGCAGGTAAAGGCAGAATCTGGTGAAGATTGAACTTAGTGTTAAGGATGAAGAGCAAGGAATGAACGAACCGAACTAACAATAGCAAACCTCACCGCTCAACAGCTCCAATTCCACATCTCCAAGTCTCAAGCGCAATCTGAATCTTCTATCCCCTCGCAATCATCATCTTACCATCCACAATCCTGAACCCCACCCCCTCCGCCCCCCAAGGATAATTGTTTCACACCCACCAGTTATCTTCTAAACTCGGTCAAAACGGCTTTGAAATCTTCTCCACCCCCTTCTCCCTATGATTTGAACCCCTATACTTTAGCATAATACACTTACTCAGATCCCCAATCATCACACGCCTTAACGCCCTGAAAGTCTGTCGGGTAGTGCATGATCGAATAGATATCGTAAGCCGAGCGCTCGTTGATGGGCCAGACTTGGTGCCGGCTGCTGGAGGGCTCGATGTCGCGCGTGTATGCGGCGCAGCCGAAGTTGAATTTGAGGCACATGAAGCTGCAGTGATGTTAGAGTTGGGAGTGGATAAGACTGGGGTGAGATGGTCTTACATGTTGTCGCAGAGCATAGATTGCGAAAATTGAGCGCCGCATGTGTTTCGCGCCGCGTACAGCGCAGTCACAAAGCCCGGAATATTCTCACATTTATACAAGACGTGCTCGTCGCGGACGATGCGTTGGTGTTCGTGGCTCATTCCTGTCATCATATGTCAGTATCTTTGCATGAGCCGTATTCATCAATATACATACCCATGGTATGCCCCAGCTCATGCATAATAACCTCCAACGGCGCCTTCGGCCCCAACCGCACGTAATTCATGTACTCCACCATATCATCCTCCTGAAAACCCAGAGTCGCCATACCGCTCATACCCATATTATCGTCAACCGAAACAGCCGCAGTATCGACAGGAAGCTTCGTGGTCCAGTTCGTAGTACCAGGCGTGTGGCAGTACAAGGGAATATGCCTCCCGTTCAACCAATCCTCCTCAAAAAGTTCCCAAAACGACACACCGTGCCCAGTCTCTTTACTCGGATCGCTGCCCATAGCTTGCATCCACATAAGCGTCGAAGCGAAGGATGTCCGATTGATAGTGGCGCGCGTGGCGGTGTTAATGTAGCAATATGGTAAAATGGCGTGTAGGCCGCCGTCTTTGACAAAGTTGCGGCGTCATTTTTGGGGGCCTGAGTAGGCCTCGTAGCCTAGGACATAGGAGGAGGCGGTGTGCATTTCGGGTGTGGAGAGGAGAGCGTAACGGGTGTAGTTGTTGAGGGGGAAGTGGATGCCGCAGCCGAGATTGGGGCTGAGGGTTGAGGAGTCGAAGGCTGTGGCGAGATTGAGGAGGACGAGGAGGAGGACAAGGAGCGACAATAAGATAGGTTTCGACATATTGGTAAGTGGGACAGTGTGGGAGAAAAGCTGTGGGCGAGGTGGGTGAGAACTTTTTGGCAAGGTGCGAGAAGGCTGGCGATGGTGGTCGCAAGCTTGCAACTGTGTGTCACCGCGAATTTTGGAGGAAAGAGGGAAAGGATAGGGATCTTTCTTAAATTGGGGTTCTCAC
>Ga0265798_10007330_pt1 | contig 14277 bp, 15 predicted proteins | sample P3T30metagenome_FD_192430 | JGI IMG/M metagenome (GOLD analysis project Ga0265798, IMG submission 192430) | Plant litter microbial communities from East Loma Ridge, Irvine, California - P3 T30 | ecosystem: Environmental > Terrestrial > Plant litter > Unclassified | place: USA: California...
TGAACTGCAACGGCAACAGCGTAATGTCGGAAGATCAGAGTGCGAACATGCATGATCGCTTGCCCGTTGCTTTGACCGTAGACGCATACCTGCTAGACGTACTGGTCAAGCGACATTTCGAGAGCAAGGAAGAAATTGGGATCATCTCGCGCTTGACAGAGAGTCAGAAAGCAGTCGGAACAGAAGGGTTCAATCGACCGGCGAACTGGAGGAAGGTGTGTTTCGCAAACGACCCCAATTCAGTGGCTGGCTGGGCTTCGATAGAACACCCTGACCATCAGGAAGACGCAGTTCTCGTGCAAAGCCCAGCCATCCATGCACTAGTGCTTTATTCCGAGCTCAGCAGGGCTCCGCCGTATGCTCTTGGTCACTTCTTCAGGAAAATTGAGGTGTACACTGTGTTGCACGTCAGGGACGCATCGAGTGAGGGGAAGCACGAGCGGATTGGCGTGGGAAAACTTGTCGGTGACAATCCGACTTTGGCGTTCAGTAAGGCAGAGCAAAGGCGAATGGTATTGGTATGAACTGAGTTGCTGTAGCTAGAAGATGGTAGTCGTACAATCGTGCTTGCAAAGTTGAGACTAGTTAGTCAGAAAGATAATCGCGCTAATTACGTAAGAATTACCTCCCTAAATCCTGCCATGCTGCTGCTTCAACCATCTCGTCACACATCGACGCCAGTGACTTCCATCGTGTTTGCCATCGGATTTCAATCCAATTGATCTCACTGAAACATTATTGTGCAGACAGCAGTTTCTGCAATCACTGACAATCTTAGAAGCCTTTACCCGGGTCGCTCGCCCCAGCTCCAGGGATAAGCACTCCAAGAGCAGGCGCCTGAGAGCCGCGATGCCACCGCATTTCGTTCTCTCATGGCTGCTCACCTGCAGCAGACTGGCGCAACAGCGCGAGAATAGTTCTCTAGACCTGCGGAATCTCATCTGGTGAGAGCTGACGGTGTTGCGTTCGACATGCGTTCCTTCGAGAGATCGATGCGGCTGCCAGAAAGATCAACGCGCCATGGCTTCGCGAACACCCAGAGTACATATGTGGCGACGATAACGAATGGCAAGGATCTGCGTATGCTCGTCAGTATCCGCGACTTACCACAAACTTTACCTAATTTTCAGCTTCAGCTCCATTGTCGTGGAGAAGCTATCGTCTTCGTACAGCTCACGACACCGCGATCTCAGGGTGAAAGTTGCGCGACCGTCACGTCTCATGGTTCATCGTCGCCAAGGCGAAGCTCGCACAACTTTCGTGTGGCTTTCCAGTTACACGAAGCATGTAATCAATCCCAATTTATCCCGCTTCCCATCATCGGCTTCGGCTGTACTCTTGCGCGCACAAGCCGGCAAAGTGCGAGTCTGGACTTCACCACGATGATTTCTTTCATGAAGTCTCCCCAATCACCAAGCCTGGCGAGCACATTTCAATTGCATCTCGAACATTTATTTTTGTCTTTGCTTCTCATAGCCTGCATCTGCCCTTGCAGGAGACCGTGTTCGCTTACGTATATTACCCCAGGGTCTCGAGCCACGATGGAAGGACAAGCTTTAATATAAGGTTAATCTACCCGCAATGTCTGCATACCATTTCGAGATCTACGACATGGGATAACCCCGATACCTTCTTCCGACAGAGCGCTCTGTCGGTGAAGCTCTATTCTCAGCATCGCCTCTGCGACATTTTACCGCTGCATTGCATACGGAACCATAGATGAATGCCACTGCCATGGTGGAGCTACTCTCGCTGGCCCTTGACAGGTCTCCCCAGCATCCAGCCCTTTTGATGCTATTCTAGGCTCGGTACCACACGGAATTAGATTTATTCGGCTCAACTCCAATCTCGAGATGCCATGCTGGCCCTCGAATATTACGGATCTCATCCACTGATGAGGTGTTGGTCGCTCTGGATGCGATGAATTGGCTCGAAGTCTGATCATATGATATGGCGCAAAGGCCTCGAAACAGTCGATCGTATCTGCCATCTGCATGCTATCGGACCACCCGGAGTCAGGTATTTGCTATGATTGATCATGCTTACCGTCTTGCCGTGTTCCGAACTACATGCGTTGTAAATTTGAGGGACAACAGCATTACGGCCGCCCTGGGCAGGACTTGCTTCTTCTCGTCCGCCGTGTTCAATATGGGCCTTCCGTGCCAGAATTAGATTCCAGTGGTAACAAGCACCTTGAACCGTCAATTTGTTGCGAAGTATCAAGTTCGGGCGCGTCTCCCAAATACCGGCGCGCAAGGACAAGGCCACTTCGATGCGCCACTGAAGAAATGTCACGACGCAAGGGTCGGAAAACACGACCTCACCTGAACAGCAATGTCAGTCTGGACCTATGAGCACGAACGGCCCGCCGGTCCAGTCGTACTCGATATTGCCATTGGCACTTGGCAGCTACCATCAGTCTCGACCAGGCAGACGCATGGTTGGAGATGGTGTAGCTGCACCCATGGGTGAGTACCATGACACAGTGCGCAAGATGTCGAAAGACTGGTATATAGTCTGGCCCATATCACCTCTCAAATGATCATCATCCAGCTTCTACTCTCGGTCTTCCCGGTACCACCTTCTCTACAAATCTCTATCTTCCGCATATTCGGATCAACACCTCGTCTCAACTCATTCAATATGAAGTGGCTCCTTGCTCTCGTTCCCTTCGTGGCTGCCCTCCCATCTCTCCCCACCCAGGAGATTGCTGATGCTCCCCCAGCCGGATCTGTAAGCTACATCACTGCACACTACGAAGAGAGTGACTAACAAATGAAAGGTCACCATCAAGGGTGTCAGCTATGGAGGAACTGGATGCCCCCAGGGCACTATGAGCTCGCAGATCTCGTCCGACCGCAGCATCGTAACGCTCATCTTCGACTCGTACATTGCTTCCATCGGCCCTGGCATCGCTGTCACCGAGCAGCGCAAGAACTGCCAGCTCAACATCGACCTCCAATACCCCGGCGGCTTCCAGTACTCTATCCTGTCTGCCGATTACCGTGGCTACTCTGCCATCCAGACGGGCGTCACCGGCACCCTCAAGTCCACCTACTACTTCTCTGGTCAGACTGCTCAGGTATGTTGAAGAACACCCTGCGCCACACTTCGTGGTGCTAACACCAACGCAGACCTCCACCGAGTACAAGTTCAAGGGTCCCTTGACCGGCGACTACCTCAAGCACGACGAGGCTGACTCCACCTCCATTGTCTGGTCCCCCTGCGGCGCAGCTGGCATGCTCAACATCAACTCGCAGGTGCGCCTCGAGAGCACCGTTAGCTCCGCGACTGGCCTGCTCACCACCGATTCCACGGACCTCAAGTTCACACAAGTCGTGTACGTCCAGTGGCAGAAGTGCAAGTCCACCTAGATGCTGAGTCGGGTAGGAATAGGAATGCGACGGGCTTGCTTAAGGTGAAGGGGTGGAGGGTGCCGTTGACGAGTAGGAATCTCAGGTGGAGGAGTTGTGTGGAGTGAGACTTGGGGGTTGAGATTGGTCTGGATTTGTTTAAAGTTCTAACGATGACTTGTGTATGCTTGATCTTCAATGGGATGGACGCATTCCTATTTTTGTACTTTGACTCTACGGTGATGTCTATCTGCTGTATCACTGAACCGCCGACTCTACAGTTTACCGCAGAATGGGTTAGCATCGATGCGACATGTTGACGATTTTTGGCCGACATGGAAGTCAACATATAACTCGCAGCCATTTGGGTAAGATATCTACACAGCGGGATACGATACGAACCATGCATCTACTTGATGCTCCTAGCATACTAACTTACTTATGGATAGCATGTGTTGGGGTATACACCTTGTGTTGCTTCGCGATCCAAGATTTAGCGACATTGATGAACTGTCCAACCGCTGTAAGTGTCGGATCATGAGTATCAGTAGGGACGTCAGCAGCTCAACGCTGCCCAACGAGCCGACTCGATCCTACTTCGGCTCTACTCGTCTCAGGTCATGTACACCTCCGTAGCACCCTCACGTAGCAATAAAGAACAAGTCAACCAACATCGTACAGAATGTATTCGTAGCTATCGTTATTTCCTTTCACTAGTGAGCCTTCCAACAGTAAGGCTATATAATCCACTAGACAACCGTTTCTGTCACATACGACCATAGGATTTTGAAAAAAGTTTTACCTGGTTGATGTGCCGTTTGTCGATTGGCTGTTTCTGGTACATTTAGTTGTTTCCTGCTCCCTGGTCGGTGTTCATGTTTCGTGACTCGGTCCCCACCACCATTAACGGTGATTACAACACATGAACCGGGCTTAGGGTTCAGCAACTGGCCACCAGGAGGCGAAGTCCTCTTTCAATACATAATGCAGCCCACACACTCTCATCAATACCTCCGTTATAACACGACTGTACTATTCAGAGCAATCTTCCTACACACGGCTTCAGCCATGTCACTCTTTCTGTATATTTGTGGCCATGCTGAACAATCTGAGCGAGGCACCCGTGCGGGCATCATAACAATTAGGCAAGAATGACAGCCTATCACGTGCGATCACATCGAAAAGATGTTCTTCCGTCTCGTTTGCCATCTATCGTGTTATTGCGTTGAGGTGATCAGGTCGCATGCAGACCCCAGATTTCTGAAGTTAGTGTCAGCGCATCAAGCCCCAACACTGTACCTCCACTGTCAACGGGCTTTCAAAAGACAGCAACTAAATGAGGCCACCAGCCTGAAATTAGACCATCGAGCATTGGCTGAATGTTAAGCAAGTTGTCGGATGGACGAAGAGATGAAGGAGAAGGTTGATTGTTCTACGTAGGAGACAAGCAAGATTATATACATATGATGAACAGGAGGACGCGTAAGCGTCTGACGTGGAAAGAGTGACGATGAAGGTCGTAGAACGTGCTCGAATGTACAGTGCTCACATATCGGGCCGATACCAGGAAGTACTATGGTCATGTGACAGGTAGTCACAAAGGCTGACACAAGTCCCAAGCCCTTGCGTCAGTCTCGCCCCAGGTCCACTCCTCTCAATACCTAAGTTCGATACCAAAGCCAGCGCTAAACCAGTCTGCGACGATATTGATGATGAGGAAGAAGTGTAGATTGCAAGTGCTGTTGGTCTCGATGTTTACCGGCAACAGAAGCACTAAACTCCTCATCGTACTACTGTGAATATGCTACACAGCAAGAAGAGCAATTCGCAGGTTGCACACGCGTCGATTCTTGCCAACACTTCTGTATCAGCCATACTCGCAACGCCACTTTAAGATATTGATAAGTATTGCGGTAGTATATCCAACATCTCAGGCCTGACTCTCCACTGATCGGATGAATCGCAGGGTGCATAAGGTTTCTGAGCCACCCAGTTCTGCCACTTCTGAAGGAGCTTCACTGCGAATCCCTCTTCCACTGCGAACCACTCAAAATGTAGACAGCCGCATCCTTCGCATGGGTCTCGTATCTGAAAATCTTTCAGCTCAGTGAATATGAGCCTCTCGACGTGGCGATAATGCGGTATTTTGATATGCTGGCCGAGCGATGAGCTCAAACGGTGGTTCCGTTTGCACTTGGTGTTCCACTCCCTCAAACGCCGAGCAATATTCTGCGTGCAGCCGATTTTCACTTTCCCAGTACAGCCATCATCACACAAAATATACAGAAATCCGTCGGTGTGGTCTTGTGGCTTGAGCGGCCTCATGACGATTTCGCGCAAGGCTTCAGACACCGAGACTTCCTCACTCCACTTCGGTCGGCATGATCTGATCCACATCTGAAGACATAAACAATCCTCCTTTGACAAGTGCGACTGTTTAGAGCCCAGTTCTTGAATCTTTGCAATACTCGGACTAGAGAGTACTGTAGTTTGGTGGAGCGCGCACATGACTGCTTGCACCAGGCTCCCGATATGGTTCAAAAGCTCAGAATATGTAACGTCCGTGTTGCAGCTGTAGAGCTTCTTGCAGATCCAATCAGGGATTGATGGTCGTCCTTTCGTACATTGTCTGGGTGGTGTGGTAGCTAAGGAGGCAACACATTGATACTGATTGTCTCTGAGCCTAGAGTGAATCTCTAGGGGAAAGATATGCTCCAGAAGCTCCTGAAGGGTGTCTGGCAAGTTGTCTGTCTGTAGAGGCTTAACATGTTCCTTTTGTGCCTCGGTGCTTTTGTGCTGATACTGAAATCGTGAAGAAACAAGACTGGGCAAGCCACGGGAAGTGTCGAAGTCAAATCCTGGCTTGAAATTACAATGCTCCTGATTTATCACATCATGAGCATTCTTAGCTAGCAGCACATAGTTAGCCTGGTTTGTGGCCACTCAAGTCTCATGACTTACATGCTTGGGGATCTATCGCTAGTCTGGAAGGCAAACCAGATGACTCTACCCGAATTTTTCCATCTTCTTCCTTACAGCTGTTTATTTTTCCTTTGCTGCGAGCATCAGATGATAGGGCAGAAATTGCTACTGCACCCTTGTTTGCGATAGTTTGTTTTATGTGAGAGGGCAAATTCTCACAATCTTCGCAAAGGAACTCGTAGGTCGGCTCTAAACAAGAACGTCGCAAGCTCTGCACGTGATGAAGAACAACATCTGCTCCGACTCGGTCCGCGCTTCTGCATTCCAGCATGACTCTGCAGATAAGAAACATCTGGCCCGAGCTAGTATTAGAGTTGCCAAGATGAACAAGGATATTCTGAATAGTATCGACCCTCTTCCAGTAAGGGACGCTATCATGAGACGTTCCCACATCAACGTCAGGCGCCAGTAAAGCCATTATCTCCAAAAAAACGCAGCCTAGGGAGAAAACGTCTGATTTCCGATTCCGTGGCTCCGATTTTGCGACTTCTGGAGCACAATAGCGTTTTGTGAAAGCGTCTGGTCGACCGGTGGTAGTAGTGTCCTGTTCACTTGCATCAAGTGCAATCCCGAAGTCTGTATAGATCATTTTGCCGTTGTGGACTAAAATGTTCTGCGGTTTGATGTCCTTGTGCCGGATGAACTGACTATGGATAAATGCAAGACCACTTGCAAGACATCCAAATGAGCGACTAAGAATCGAAAACTGCTGTGATGTAAGGGTGGCTTGGGTGACTTGGTTGGCTTGAATTGTTTGAATTGTTTGAAGGTAGGCACCGAGATCTCCGTTGCTGGCAACTGGCGTGAGGAGTATGCCGAAAGTCTTTTCGCGAGTGTATGACCAATAGAACTTAATAATATGCGGGTGGGGGTGCAATAGTTTGATGATGTCGATCTCGTCTTTGACTTCCTGCTTCAACTGCACGAGTGCTGAGCCGTGGCGAGGGCGAAAGATCTTATGAGCAAACCGCCGGCCGTCGATTTGGTCTTCTACTTCGTTGACCGTAGCACTCATGCCCGCACCAAGGTGATCAATAATGCGGAAAGGTAACACATGCTGGCTTGTGAGGTCTACATGCTGACCTTGGTGAATTGGCGTGCTGCATTGTGACATTTTTACGGATGGCGTGTACGGCAAAAGTAGGGCAGAGAGGGAGGAAGGTACTAAATACAAGGTACGCCTTGCGAAGACCTGCTGAGATAGCCTGCTTGGCGATAAGAGGGTCCTGGTCTATCAGGCTGTGCCGCAGCCTTGCGGCCTTGCGGTACACTGCCACTTCCTACACGGCTGAAACTTGTGTTTCATGGACCATAGATGAAGGCTTGAGGTCGACTTCACCATCGCCTCAAGCTTCAGTATTAATACCGCGTACTAGCACGAGACAATTAGCAAGAATTTGTGTATGTTAGGCGCATCACTAGCTACGATAATAGCTAATAGCTGTGCCGCGGGTTTTATGATAAGGAGAGAGCAGTCAGCGCTAAAAAGCGTCACCAGTCAAAAACGTTGGGACAGAAGCGCCTCAAGGTTTTGGGCGGCCCATGCAGACGCGGACGGCCTTTCACGAGGAACCGCTTTTGACACATTCACTGCAGCACCAAACAAGCTATGCGCACCGCAAACAGGAGATCGAAGAGACATCCAGTTTATGCACCGTCTGTCATGGCGCTGTGTTTGGGATATTTCTCGTTTTCCGCACCCAATTTTGGTATCGCGATGGAAGCGCCACCAAGCCGCTCTACCGGTAACGCTACAGCCGAGTTACACTCGGCTTATTTAGCGAACTTGGAGCCAAGCCTGCGCAGATTAAGGTTACTTAGAACTGTGATTACAATAGCTTTTGTGGCAGGCACACGGGAGAATGTTACCTCGTTAATGCGCCGTTTGTAGATGGGCTGTATTCGAGGAATTTGGTTAACTTGTTCCCTGCAACTGTTTAGTGTTCACGTTCTGAACTCAGCCCCCACCACCATAAACGGTGATTGCAAGACATAAACTGGAATTAGGTAACGGCTAACAGCATAAAGCCAACGCATAGTGCAATACAGCATCCTCCTTTAACTACATAATGTGACGTCTGCCTTTATTGCTACGCTTACTGCGACACGAGCTTAGCTTCACTAGAGCAATTTCGACAGGCGTATTCCCACCCACATCTTGCAGTCATGCAACTAACTTAAGAGAAGATGCCGATGTCAAAGGCGGAGCATCGTGCTCGTGCTTATGCAGTGTACGAGGAGTTCCAGGTGCTGGTGGAGCGTGAAGAAGCACCGGCACCACTTACCTCTCTCTACGACATTAAAGGACTCCTAAACCAAGATAGTTACAAACAGTATCTGTGCAGTATACAGTTGTGGGATAGGTGTGTATAACAACGACTTTTGTACTTGTTAAGACCCTAATATTCTTTCTGCATAGATTCAGGCAGAAACAGCGACTCTCCGCTCTCACACTACTTCCTCCCGGGGCGGCACCGCCCGCTGTACAACCACCGTAGTAACTATTCTGTGGTCGCGGGGCATTACCTCATTACAAGCAAGGTCGCGGGCGGGGTTATGGATGAGGCTTCAAGAAGGAGTTGCTCGACCGCTGCCATCTCTGCTGGGCGATCTACAAAATGGCTCACCACCGGCACGCCTTGGAGGCTTAGCTCGATCTTGTGCTTGCTCACACCTAGTTTGCTTAGCGAAACTTATCCATATTGCAGCATCTACTATAATGCATAGTTACACTGGGAGCGGGCTAGCACCAGCCCAGGCGATGCTTGAAATATGCCTTTGACCACATCCTGAACCGTCTTAAAGTCTTTCTCCATTGGCCTACCAAACTTGTTCATCTCGAAGTGCGTCCGCGAAAGCGAGAACTTGCTTGTCGCGTCCGACAGGTAAAGGCAGCCAAAGCTTTCGCTTATCACGAATCGCTGTGCATGCAGTTAGCTTAACACCTTACAGACCAATCTCGTGCACCTACTGTCCGGACGCTATTTTCCACAATCTGTCCCACGTTGCTGGACTTGAGCTCGTAGAAGCACGCAACCTGCGCCTTGTGCGCCTGCTTCCGCGTCTTCCCAAACTGGTCCACTAGATCCTGCAGGAACTCGTTGCCCGGCTCTAGTATCTGTAGTGCCTCTGTCTGGATCTCGTCCTGCGAGTACTCGCGTTGTGTCGCCGCTAGCATCTCTACCTAGCTCATGCCTTTTGCGCCGCGGAAAGGCGTGCCAATGAAGATCAGGCGGGTCGTCGACGCGAACGTGCCAGGCCACTCGCTCGCGCTCTGCTGGGCTTAGAAGAGCGTCTGTTCACTCTTAGTGATGCCATTCGCCCAAGTTTATCGCGCCTGCCTATCTTCAGCACGACCAGCCCGCCAAAGTAGTGCACTATGAAGAGTAGTGGGTGGAGCGGGCAGTCCTAGCGAGGTTAGCAACAGGCTAGCAATCTACATCAGATTGAGGGCGCGCACCTCCAACCTCCGCCGCAATGCCAGCAGCAGTCGCTGTGCTACTGTCGACGCCTTTTACCGCACCGCTCCTTCTCCGAACCACTGCGACTGGTATTCGTATCGCATGATATGCGCATGCGGAGCTGCCGCCGGAAGTATGTCTGCCTCGTCGAGCCATTTGACCCAGCGTGGGTTCTCCGCCGTGCTGACATTCTTCACCAGCTATCGTTGGAGTGCGCGCCGATGCCATAGACGGCAACAATGCTGTATGCGAGGTCAGCATGAGCTCGAATAGTAGAGTCGATAGCAAGGCTGCTCGCATTACACGTGGCACGGGACGTGTACACTCAGACAGTTTCAGGTCGCACCTCCTCCACATTCATACATATTCAGACGATTTGATTCCAGGTCCCAGGCCTGTGGGATTCCGGCACGCCGTAACGGTGGCGGTCGTACCAGCAATACGGTAGTCTGAAACCAAAGCGGGAAGCACGGCAGTGAAACAACAAGGGGGGCTGTCCGTGGGCAACAGGGAATAGGGTACTAGTCAGCAAGAAAAAAAATCAATAGATACCTACTGCACACAGGGGCTTTTATAGATCCGTCATTGGCAAGTGCTTGGTCACATTGTCTAGAACTTTACGTGCAAATACGACCTCGTACTTGAACAGGAGGTGATTGACATATCAACGAGCCGGAATGAACTGATTGCAAATGGCGAAGCACAATATCGTTGCAATGAAAAGAGGACCTTGACATAGGCACAGGAATGTTGTGCCGCAGCTATTAGTTGCCTCGCGAACTTTACGCGTGAATGCGCTGACAGTTATGGTAGAGTTCTGCCCCTAGTCATGAGCGATCGTGTAACAGCGAGGAGCTACCGGTAAGCACCTTCCTTGTCTAATCATTGAACAATTACACACCTGCTTACCGGTAGTATCTACGCTAGTGACTAACCAAGTAAGCCGAATCGCCGCTGCGCCTGCGCTCCGCCTCATACACATTGGAGATTACACTAATTGTGTCTGCGGTGCACACGGAGACCTATCCTGACCTGTATGTTATTCTGCACATGCGCACATGCCCATATGCAGAGGTTCTTTTCATAGACAGTCCATATTACCCGCTGCAGGATCGTGTTTTAGGCTGTTGACTCAACATGGCTCACGGATCTCTCATTGAACCAAGACTAATCGCAAACATCTGCTTAATTCATCCTCCTTCCATTTTTGGTCTAAACACTGTCTGTTCGAAGTTAGCGCGGAAACCCCATGGAAAAATGTGGTGTCTTTGTGCGGCGAAGCGAGCCGCTTTGCGGCACAGCACTACTCGGCCTCGTCTCTTGGGATTTTTACATTCGAGAGGATCACGGCTGATATGTATGGTTGCAACCACTCCTTGGGATACTTAAGAGGCGTGAGTTTAACTTCATGTAATACATCTTTGGAATGACGGTCATCATTGCCACCATGGCATCCCAGCTGTCACCTTTAGTTCCCCATACCCCCCAGCGGCGTCTCCGACAAGGTCGTACCCCATCGCCTGACAGCACCGTACATGGTACACTACGAGATGCTACTTCTTCTACAAGTCAAGATCCAGTTCCGAATTACCAAGAATCGCGATATACAAGGCCGCAAAGCACGCCAACTCCACTTCAGCGGGACCCTGGAAAGACACCACGATCGGTCCTACCACAAACACATAGTGAAGGGCGTCCTTCTCTCAGCAAGAAATCCCGATCTGACCCCGTTGGTACATCAAAGGTTGGAGCAAATCTCTCCAGTGATGAGTCCATTCAAACATTTGAGTCGCCGAAGATCAAAGCTCCGTCTCCGTGTGGCAAGAAATTCTATGTCACAAAAGGTAGACTGAAGAGACATGAACAAGGCTGTGAGGACTGTAAACAGATCAACTCGCAGGAGATTACACAAACGCAACAGGTTTGCGGGACAGCATCAGAGTCGAAGAGGCAACCCTTTTCAGATCCAGAGGAAAGAAATGCAATCAAGGCAGCCGAAGAGCAGTCGAGAGGAAGGGACGGGACGGTAACCCAAGGGAACCATAAAGCACCTCAAAGTGAGTTAGACCGTAGCCGAATGCCATCTATCCATGCGGCTGATATCTCAACTCATCAAGGTTCTAGGCATCAAATACCAGACGACGAGTGTTACCGCAATGGGTACGTGCCGATATTGGCAGAGGAGATATCGAGCGCGAATTCGTCACCCAGCGCAGACAAGGAATCACCAAAAGCGGACCGAATGGCTCGCCCTGACCTAACTTGCTCAAAGACACCCGGTTTAGAAGACGAAGCTAACCCAGAAACGACACCACTGAACATATCCGTCAGAACTCAGATAAACTCCTCGGCACTCAACAGCGAAATACGAGCGAAGCTTGGAAAGGTCCTTACGCCGAAAGATCGGGAGGGTTACATCTACATATTCCATGATCCGAAAAGACCTGAACTTCACAAGATTGGAAGGTCCATAATCCCACGACGTCGTCTTGAACAGCTCGATTACAAATGCGGTCTCAAGCTCCAATTAGTCAAAGACATACCTGTGGGCAACTATACTCGAACCGAATGCCTTATCCACACATTTCTCTTGGATCTTTGTCGACCGTACAAGTGCGACATGTGTGGCGCAAGCCACGGAGAATGGTTCGAAATTGCGAATGAACCTGCTAAAGCAGTTGTGGATCTATGGGTCAATTTCATCGTCCAGGAAAGCCCTTATGACCCAGAAACGAAGCAACTACGACCATTCATAGCGGATTTGATCAAGAGACGAGGTTATCTCTTTGCGGTCGAGGAAAGCAAACTCGAGGCCACCCGAGAATATTGGAATCGAAGTCTGTCGCCAACTTCCATTGACCGCTTCCGTTTCAAGTTCAATGTTGTGTGGGAAATACTTTGGACTTTTATCTGGCCAGCGAACGCTATGTTTGCCTGGACAGTGGCTTTTGTTGTTTCTCACCACCCTGTCACTTTCATGTTCATGGCTGGGTCGGTTATTGGCACTTTCATCAGCATATCTGACGAGTATCATCGCTTGCGAAATCCTCCGATGGGCTCGAAAAAGACTTCCGGGTGAGAGGGACGTTCATCTCTTGAATTGGCTTGCCTTCAACTTTAATGGTAGTATGAGCTTGAAAACAGGTGTTGTTGGTGTTGTAAGGCGGAAGCGTAGCTGCTTCACTTGGATTTTCGATGATTTTTTCATTCAGCAATGTCCGAGCACGGTGGCATATGTTGTGGTCAGGCTAGCTTCTCTCCAAGCTGCGTGGAGGATAGCAGCAATAGAAAATAGAGATTAAATGACGCTGCTCGATCTTGAGCTCGTAATGGGGTTGCTTTGTAAGGTACGATATGTTCGGAGTGTTACACTTTTTGGCTACGATCACTCCGCCCGTTCAACACACAGACTAAGTCTTCGCTTGCCCCGCCTCTTTCCTCGCTTCACAAGCACATTAAGCAGGAAAGATCTCGTACTTCCCTGGTCTGTGATCTTTCAACTGGTCAAACTGTAAGGATGCGCGAACAAGGAGAAGCCTTGCGCGGCACAGCCTGTACGATGTATACTGTTCCGTACACCATGATCATTGTTCATTGATCATACGATCATTTTTGGCTGCATGGCGTAGCGGGTGCGGATTTGCGTCCTGACATGAACCCTCCGAACGAAAGCTGTAGAGCGCCCTCAGAAGTTGCCTTTCGCTTCGTCTGCCACCCAGACCAGAGACTTGGCCCCCCGTGCTAATCGTGCAGTGTGATAGGCCGCACGTAACGCCGACATTTCGATAGCTGAAACCCACATGGTACAACAAACCTAATAACAACAGTGAGGTAGCCGCCACAGTAAGCCCCCTTGTTGGTTGGTGGTGTCACGCTGAGCCTCTGCGATCCGCGAGATCGATCATTAGCGGTTTATCTACCCGAAACCGAAACCTGTTCTCTAGCACCTGGAAGCAAATTTCCGGAAACACAACTTCCCCCATTGAAAAATAGGACTGTCGCGCCATTCACGGAAGTTCTCGAAGGCGAGGTTGTTGTTGAAAAAGATGAGAAGGAGGTTGATCGTGACTGCGCGCAAGCGCTGTAAATTGCCTCAATTACGAGGGTAAATACAGTGACTACGGAGTGGGTGAGGGCTCATAATGTCGCGGTGTGAAAACAGCGCATATGCAGGAAGATTTGAAGGATTGAACTGAGGTTGTATTGGGTATGTATGTATGTATGTATGTATGTATGTATGTATGTATTGTTTAACGTCCTATGAAAGCCTCCCAGGGGGCATGAAAGACGGGTAGCGCCCTGACTAGTGCTCAGGTGCTCCTATTCTTTGGGTGTTGGCAGTGTGTGCAGTCTCGTAGGGTAATTTCCGCCAGTTGAAAAGACTCTATCTAGGTTCTGGGCCGTGGGGCCGGGGGTTTGTTAAGCAATGAAGCAGAGCTCTTATTCTGGGGCCAGTGGGCCTAGGACGTTAGCGTTGAAGC
>Ga0265798_10007331_pt1 | contig 14277 bp, 14 predicted proteins | sample P3T30metagenome_FD_192430 | JGI IMG/M metagenome (GOLD analysis project Ga0265798, IMG submission 192430) | Plant litter microbial communities from East Loma Ridge, Irvine, California - P3 T30 | ecosystem: Environmental > Terrestrial > Plant litter > Unclassified | place: USA: California...
CGGTGCCCTATTCCTCGGGCACCTGGGGCCCGGCGGCATCGTCGGCGCTGATCGGCCGCGACGGCCTGCAGTGGCGCGAAGAAGCGCTGCCGGAAGACTGACATGCTTCTGGATTCGATCCGCACCAAGCTCGATTCGCTGTCGAAGTCCGAGCGCAAGGTCGCGCTCGCGGTGCTGGCCTCGCCCAGCGCCACCGTCAGCCAGAACATCACCGCGCTGGCGCGCGCCGCCCAGGTCTCGGAGCCGACCGTGGTGCGCTTCTGCCGCACCCTCGGCTACGACGGCTGGCACGAGTTCAAGCTGAAACTGGCGCAAGGCCTGGCGCTGGCCCTGCCCGGCGCCAGCGAACAACCGGCCCAGGACGACCTTGCCGCCGACCTCGTCAACAAGATCTGCAGCCGCTCGATCAACACCCTGCTCGACCTGCGCAACAACCTCAAGCCCGAACTGATCCAGCAGGCGCTGGACATCCTGTCGCGCGCCAACAAGATCGAGTTCTACGGCCAAGGGACCTCGGGCTTCGTCGCTGCCGACGCCCAGCACAAATTCTTCCGCTCCGGCGTGCCAACCATCGCCTACACCGACCCGGCGATCCACTCGATTGCCGCAGCCCTGTTGCGCGAAGGCGATGTGGTGGTGGCGATCTCGCAGCGCGGCAACAACCCGGCGCTGACGCGCTCGGCCAAGCTGGCGCGCCGCGGCGGCGCCGAAGTGATCGTGCTGGCGCCGTCAGGCACGCCGCTGGCGGACATGGCCAGCCTGCTGATCCCGATCGACCTGGTGTTCGCGACCGACCCCTACACGCCGATTTCCGCTCGCCTGGCTTACCTGGTCGTGATCGACGTGCTGGCCGTCGGCCTGGCGCTGCAGCGCGGGCCCGAGTTTCGCAAGAAGATGCAGAACGCCCAGAAAGCGCTGCAGGAGTTCGACATGCAGTTCGATTCCTTCATCGGCTGACCCCGTTACCGTAGGCACGCGACGTATTGACAGTCAACGCAAGCTGTTCCAGAATCGGACTGCGTTGGGCCAGAATCGTAGCGAGCCGTTTTCGGATTAGCGAGGTCTGCCATGCCGGATGATGACCAGGGTAGCAAGTTCACCGCTGACGCGAACGCGAAAACGAAAATGCTGACGGCCGAAACCGCCGCCATCAACGCTGAAACCGCGCGCATCCTTGCCGTCCGCAAGCTCGCCGAAGCCCGCGCCCCGCGCGCCCCGCTCAGCGCCGCCGACAAGTCCCTCGCCGCCGCCAAGATTGCCAAGGAAATCGCCGAAGCCCGCAAAGTCGAGGCCGAGTCCGACCTGGCATGGCTGAAGGCACGCGTGGGGGAAATTCCCGCCTCGGGCATTGCCGGCGCCGTGGAGCTGGGCGATCGCGCGGGGACGATGGAATCGGCCCTGCTGGCATCGAGGGCGATGCTCAAAGCCGCGGAAACAGCCGCAAGCGCCCTGTCGGCGCACATCGGTGCGACGGACACGGTCTTCGTCTTCCCTTCCGGCCAGCTCTTCGACCTCAAGGCGCTCACGGGCTTTCGCACCAGTAACCGGATCCTCGCGGACGAATTCGCGAATGCCATGCGCATGCTCGACAGCGCATCCGCCGCCGAGGCCGCTGCGATCGTGCCGGGCAAGGCGCAGGCGGCGTTCGCCCTGCCCGCCGTCGGCCTTGCGCTGGACGCCGTAGCAAAGGTCGCCGGCTATTTCCGGTCCGACTTCAAGGTGGGCGGCACCGAGCTGGCGGCCGATCACGCCGCCTTCGCCGAACTGCTGGCCGGCACACTGCTCGAAAAAATACCCAAAGCCGGGATGCACCTGCCGATGGTGTACGAGGCGTTGCCGCAATCCGTGCTCGACAGGTTTTTCAGCAGCGAGATCGCACCGCTCGCCAAAGTCTGCCAGGAAGCCCTCGTCAAGCTGGACGGTGCCGCGAAGCGGATGCGCGACTTGTCGGCCGAGCTGGCGCAGATCGCGGGCACGACCGATGAGGACAAGCGGCGGCAAGCGCAGCTGTCCGGCCAGCTCACCCGCATGCAGGCGGCCTCCGAGCGCCTGAAGCAGGTCGCCGGCGCCTACGACGCGCTGCTCGACAGCCTGCTCGCCAACAAGGACAGCCTTGACGCCCTCGTCCGCCAGTACGCACTATCCGACCGGCCCGGCCAGGAAAGGATTCTTCTCCTGAGCGCCAGGGTGCAGCAGGCCGGCGGCACGCATTACACCGAGAAGAACCTGTGGACGCTATTTGGCGCCCTGCCTTTCCACGTGATGGGCGGGATCGTCGTCAGTGTCTCGCTGTTCGACCTCAGGCGCGGCAACCTGCTGGTATCCAGGACGATACCGGTGCATAGCGGCTTCCAGCCGGTCAAGAAGCTGGCCGCATTCCTCTCCCCCTCCTGACTACCCATCCCCGCAAGATATTTCCGGCGCTACACACCGGCCAACGGAGGACGCGATGCTCCATTCCAGCGCAGTCCGGTCGATAGCTCGACTGTCCTACGTCATCGGTTTCCTCGCCGTCCTGCTGTCGGCCTGCGCAGGCAATCCGACGGTCCGCTATACGGAAGTGACCGCGGCCAGCCAGGAACGGGCGCTGCGGGGCCAGCTCCAGTTCAATCTCTACGCCTCCTGGGTCACGCTGACCATGCCGCCCGCCGACAAGCCGCAGGACGCCGCGGCCGCGGCCGGCTTGCGCCAGTCGAGCCCACCGATCACCTCGCTGGATGGCCTGGCCGGCGCCCAGGCACTGGTGTCGATGGCCCCGAGTGCCTACCAGTATGCGATCCAGCCCGACAGTTCGCCTTTTGCCGCCACCACGCTGGACGCCACCTATATCGCCAACACGCGCCTGCTCAAGTCGGTCGGCGTCGCCTTCGAGGACAGGTCCGTCAAGACGATCGAGGCCGTCGGCGGCGCCATCGCGGCAATCCTGCCGCTTGGCGTCCCGGGTCCGCGTGCGCCGGCGCTGACCCTGCCCGTCGTGCTGGATGTGAGCGTGCCGTCGCGGTGGGGACAGTGGCAGCCGATTCCCGGCGCGAGCGGCGAGGCATGGGCCTACCGTGTCGCCTTGCCCGCCGGGCCGGTGCCCTTGGGCGCCACGCCCAGGCAGGCCTTCTTCGACGACAGTGCCGGCAAGCCGACGCGGCTGTTCCCGGTCTCGGGCTGCATCCAGGCGGTCGTCGAAGTCAGCAACGATCCGGCAAGGGCCGCCAAGAAATCCTTTCCCGTGACGATCGCCGACCCCGACTACCTGTACACCTATTTTCTGCCGGCGAAAGGTTCGATCACGATGCATGAGGTGTGCGGCGCCGACCTGACGGTCGAGGCGGCGAACAACGGCACGGCCAATACCTTCCAGGCGCTGGAGGCCGTCTTCAAGCAGGTGCAGGCGCTCAAGGCGGCGCAGGACGCCGGAAAGAAATAAGACGCATGCAGGAGCGAAGTTGCAGTCCACTCAATGGAGGCTTTCATGGCAACGAACGAAAAGCACTACTGTTTCATCCCCAGCAGGACCGAGCAGGAGGCCGCCGGCAGCAAGGAAAAGGCCGCGGTGCTCAATGGGGTGAGATGGGGCTCGGGAAACACGGTAACGGTACGGTTCCTCGAAGGCGATCCCGGCTTGCGGCAACGCGTCGAGGACGTCGCGAAGGAATGGATGCAGCATGCGAATGTGCATCTGAGCTTTCTCGACCAGGGCGATGCCGATATCCGGATCGCTTTCCAGCAAGGGAATGGCTCCTGGTCCTATCTCGGGACGGACTGCAGGACGATCGCCAGGGACCAGCCGACCATGAATTATGGCTGGCTGACGCCGGATTCGCCGGACGAGGAATTGCGGCGCGTCGTGCTGCACGAATTCGGCCATGCGCTGGGCCTGATCCACGAGCACCAGAACCCCGACGGGGGGATCCAGTGGAACCGCGATGCCGTGATCCGCGACCTGTCCGGCCCGCCGAACAACTGGGATCTCGCCACCATCGAAAACAACATCTTCAAGAAGTACGACAAGGACGCTGTCACGTCCAGCGAGGTGGATGGGGATTCGATCATGATGTATCCGATTCCGCAGGCATGGACACTCGACGGCTTCTCGGCTGGCCTGAATACCGAACTGTCGGCGCTGGACAAGGAAATTATCGGCCGGGCCTATCAGAAATGAACGAGTCCGATTATGCGATCGTGGTCGGTATCTCGCGTTACCCGGGCCTGGGGATGACGTCCGCCGGCGACGGCAACCTGAACGCGCCGGTACGCGACGCCAACGATATCTATGCCTGGCTGACCTCGCCGCACGGCGGCGCGCTGCCCGAACAAAATGTCGAGCTGATCTGCTCGGACGAAGGCGCGGCAGCGCCAAGCAACGTGCTGAGTGCGGCGCCCAAGCTGCAGGAGATCCAGTATGCTTTCCAGAAACTGGTACTGAAGGCCGAAGAGAGCGATGCGGCCAGGCAGGGATTCCATGCCGGCAGGCGCCTGTACATCTACATGTCCGGGCATGGTTTCGCGCCCAAGCCTTATGAAAGCTGCCTCTTCGTCGCGAATGCCACCAGGCTGAACGTGCCGAACGTCTACGCCAGCGGCTGGCTCCAGTGGTTCCAGGATGCCGCCTGCTTCGACGAGTTCGTACTGTGGATGGACTGCTGCATGGACCGCATGGTGACGGTGGAACCCGAGGCGATTTCCCTGCTCCCCCAATCGGTCCCGCGTCCGCGGCCGCCGACCATGATCGCCTTCGCCGCCACGCGTGCACTGCGCGCCCTCGAGACCAGCATCGACGGCACCATCCACAGTGTCTTCACGCATACCTTGCTCAAGGGACTGAACGGCGCCGCGATGGACGCGAAAACCCGCCGCGTCACGGGACGTTCGATGGGTGACTACCTGTTCAACGCCATGAAGGACTGGATACCCGCGGCGGAGATGAACAATCCCCTGATCGCCAAGGAGCCCCTCATCATCGCCAACGACGAGGACCTGGTTTTCTGCGAAGTGCCGGCGGAAGGCTTCGTGCCGCCAAGCTACCCGATCACCCTGCGCTTTCCCGCCACGGCGCCGCCGGCGCAAGCCAGGCTGTGGCATGGCAGTCCTCCTGTCGCCGAAGCGTTGAAGATCGAGAACGGCGTCGCCACGATCCAGGGTCCGCGCGGCCTGTACGTCGTCGACCTGCCCGGGCAGGAACTCCGCAAGGGCTTCGAGGTGACCGGCAGCGGGCCGGTGGACGTCAGCATCGCCCTGTCGGACCGTGGGGCGCCGGTGAGGGAGGCGCCGGCGGGCGGCAAGTGCAGTCTCGATATCGGCCTCGGCGGGGCGTCCGAGATCTTCATCCTCGATGCCGATTTCAAGCTGGCCGAGCGGGGCCGCGGCGGCATGCTGCAGAAGGAGATGGACTACGGCATCTACAAGATCAAGACGAGGCTGGGCCGCGAGCTGCGCGAGGACATCGTCTTCCTGGACAGTGCGCTCCACATCCGGCCCGGCGGTTCGCCCCGGCTCAGCGCGCCTGTCATGCTGGCCAGGGCCAGCCTGGCCGCCGAGCACGACCTGGTGGCCGCCGAGGACATCCTCGCGCAGACGCATATGTATATCGGCGCCGGCGCAGAGATCCTGCTGATGGTCAGGGACGACCCCTCGCTCGCCGCGCCGGCAAGCGCCTTGCCCGCCTACGGCACCAGGCTGTTCGACGGCGAGCGGCACGTGCTCGCCGACCTCGACATCCATGGCGTTCGCCTGCGCCAGCAGACGAAGTCGCTCGCATGCTGCCGGATCGCCCTGCCGCCAGGCGTCTACTTCCTGCAGCGCAAGCTGTCCGAGGGCGTCCTCCAGGAGCAGGTCATCCCGGCCATCGCCGGTTTCCGCACCGAGCTGCATGAGGTCCGCAGCAGGCTTCCACTCACGACGAACGGGGATATCGCCCACCAGCAGGTACTCGTCATGACCGATCTTCTTGCGCCGGCCCTGGACCCGCAGCGCCAGCCCGAAGCGGATCTGGTCGAGGCGGCGACGGTTGCGCTTGCCGATCACCGGAAAGTACTCTCGGGCGAACTGTACGACCGGCTCGTCGTCAACTTCAGGGATCCGATCGCCGGCCTGCTCGGCGGTCACCTGTTGCTGATCGAAGCGGAAAACGATCCGGCATTCAAGCCTGGCGAGGGCCTGCCCGCCCTGGATGACATCGTGGCACGGCTGAACGGCCTGGTCGGCGGCGGGCAAGCCGACGTCGCGGCGCTGTCGCAGCGCTGCGCAGACAGAAACCTGCGATGGAGGGCGCCGCTCCAGTCGCCGCCCCTGTTCTCGCGCAGCTGGAAGTTCATCGTCGAGGCGTGCAACGAGAACGCCGGCCTGGTTCCCGAGGCGCTCTGGGGGCAGGTCCATGCGCGGCTGCCGGCGCCCCCGTATTTTGCCTGGGCGACCGATGCCAGGAGCCGGAAAGCGCATGCGGACGGCCTGGTCGCCCAGGTGCTCGATGCGTTGAAGGCGCCGTCGACGCCTGCCCAACTGCGTGGACCGGTGGGCATGTCCTTACCGCCGCCCCCGTCCCCTGTCTTCGAGTTGCGTGGCGGTTCAGTTCGCGGCGCCCCGGGGCCCAGCGCCGAGATCGAAGACGCGCAGCCCGAGCCGGCCAGCGTTGCCGGTACGCCCGGCAGCAGCGGGCTCATCCCGAGGCTGGCGAAACAATGGAGCATCCCGGCGGCTGCGCTCGACGGATTGCTGGCGAAAAAGGCGCCAGACGTCTTTCCGGCCACCCGGTCGGGGCCGTGAGCACGGCTTTCGAGGGCGGACGCCTGCAAATCGGTGGCCTGGCCTGGCTGTCCGCCCAACAATATCGCTTGCCGGCATCGGGCGTCATCACGACCCCGATGCCGAGCTGCGGGGCGGTGCCGATGGCCGCGGTCGATCCGCGGCGCATCCTCGTACCCATGCATGACGGTGACGGGGTCTGGTTCGGGATCACGGCCCTTGCCGATACCGTCCTTCGCGTACGGGGGGCAATCGCAAGCGCACGCCACGGATGGCTGGACATCGTTTCGGGCAGCAGCTGGGCGTCCCTGGCGCGCGCTGGCGCCCTTGCCGTGCCGCCGGCGACGGCCCTGGATGGCATCCCGCACGATGGCGGCGGCATGTGGCCGCTCACCCGCCATGCCGTGCAGGCCTGCGCACCGTCGTGCCGGCGGCTTCATCTCTACCTGGATGGAAGCGGCACGGCGGACGAAGCAAGAGTCGCGCTGTACTTTGTCCGGCCCGCCACGTACCGGCGCCTGACCGGCGCGGACCCGGGGCAAGCGGCCGACCCTGGCCACCAGTTCGGAAAGTACCTGCTTGCATGACGTGCTACCATGCAAGGCGATGAAACACAGACTTTTTCTTTTCGACCTCGACGACACCCTGCTCGACTTCAAGGCTTCCGAACAGCTCTCCTTCGTGCGTACGCTGGAAGCGCTCGGCCTGCGCGAGGGTATCGACACCTTGTTCCCGCAATACCAGGCCATCAACATTGCCCTGTGGCGCGAATTCGAGCTGGGCGCCGTCTCGAAGGACTTCCTGAAGGTCGAGCGCTTCCGCCGCACCTTCGCCCAGAACGGCCTGGATCTCGACCCGGCCGCCGCCAGCCACCTCTACCTCGAATCGCTATCGGAAACCGTCGTGCTCATCGAGGGCGCGAAGCAGGTCTGCGAAGCGCTGTCCGGCATCGGCGAAGTCGGCATCATCACCAACGGCGTCGAGCACATCCAGACGCGCCGCATCGCCAGCTCGGGTTTGCAGCAGCACATCTCCTTCGTCTCGACCTCGGAGGCCTGCGGCCATGCCAAGCCGGACAGCCGCTTCTTCGACTACGCGACGAAGATGGCGCGCGCCTTCGCCCACCACGAAACGGTCATCGTCGGCGACCGACTGGATGCCGACATCCTCGGCGCCAACCGCTTCGGCATCGACAGCTGCTGGTTCAATCCGGGACGGCTGGCGAACGCCTCGGAAGCCGTCCCGACCTGCGAGGTGGGCAGCCTGCACGAGATCGTGCCGGCCCTGAGGAAGCTGGCCGCGGCCTGAGCGGGGCGGCGCCCGGCGCAACCGGCCACCCTGCCGTAAAATACCTGTTTCGACATCGACCTACCGTCATCGCCATGCACATCAATCCCGAACGCAGCACCCGCCCCGACTACGACCTGCTGGTACGCCAGGTCGCCAGCGTCCTCGAAGGCGAACGCGACCTGACCGCCAATGCCTCGCAATTCTCTGCCCTGGTCTACGACACCCTCGCCGACCTCAACTGGGCCGGTTTCTACCTGACCGTGCCGAGCAAGAAAGGCGAAGGCGAAGACCTGCTGGTCGGCCCCTTCCAGGGCAAGCCGGCCTGCGCCCGCATCCCCTTCGGCCGCGGCGTCTGCGGCACCACCGCCGTCAAGCGCGAGACCATCGTCGTGCCGGACGTGCATGCCTTCCCCGGCCACATCGCCTGCGATTCGGCCTCGGCGTCGGAAATCGTGCTCCCGGTGATCAAGAATGGCAAACTGGTCGGCGTGTTCGACATCGACAGTCCGAAGCTGGACCGTTTCTCGGATGAGGACAAGGCCGGACTGGAAGCCATGATCGCGGCCTTCATCGACGCGACCGACTGCTGATCCGGATGGTGGGCAGAGGCTGCCGATGCCGGCCGCGCCCACCCTACCCTGCCTGATACAATCACGGAATTCGCATTCCACTTCACTTCCCACGCCCATGAACCAACTCGAACAGCTCAAGCAGTACACCACCGTGGTGGCCGACACCGGCGACTTCCAGTCGATCAAGGCCTACGCGCCACAGGATGCGACCACCAACCCGTCGCTGATCCTGAAAGCCGTGCAGAAGCCGGAATACCGTCCGCTGCTGGAAAAGGCCGTCGCCGAATCGAACGGCGCCGGCGTCGAAGAGATCGTCGACCGCCTGCTGATCGCCTTCGGCGTCGAGATCCTGAAGTTCGTGCCGGGCCGCGTCTCGACCGAGATCGACGCCGCGCTTTCTTTTGACACCGAAGCCACCGTCGCCAAGGGCCGCGAACTGATCGCCCTGTACGAAGCGGCCGGCGTCCAGCGCGAGCGCGTGCTGATCAAGATCGCCTCGACCTGGGAAGGCATCCGCGCCGCCGAGATCCTGGAAAAGGACGGCATCCGCTGCAACCTGACCCTGCTGTTCTCGCTGTGCCAGGCCGTGGCCTGCGCCGAAGCGAACGTGCAGCTGATCTCGCCGTTCGTCGGCCGCATCTACGACTGGTACAAGAAATCGACCGGCACCGACTACCAGGGCGCCGACGATCCGGGCGTGCAGTCGGTCAAGCGCATCTACCAGTACTACCGCAAGTTCGGCTACAAGACCGAAGTGATGGGCGCGAGCTTCCGCAACACCTCGCAGATCCTGGAACTGGCCGGCTGCGACCTGCTGACCATCTCGCCGGACCTGCTGCAGAAGCTGGCCGATGCCGACGGCACCATCGAGCGCAAGCTGGTGGCGGACGAATCGGCTGACATCGAGAAGATCGCGATGGACGAAAAGACCTTCCGCTTCATGCTGAACGAAGACGCGATGGGCACCGAGAAGCTGGCCGAGGGCATCCGCGCGTTCGTGGCGGATTCGCTGAAGCTCAAGAAGATGATCGAAGAGCTGCGCTGATCGCATCCCGATCGATTTGTGACTCCACGTCACAAATGAAGACGGCGGCTCCGGGCCGCCGTTTTTCGTTTACAGGCCTGTCTCTTCGGCCAGCGTCCGCAGCATCTCCGCCGCCGGCATCTCGCGCGACAGCGGCGCGCCCTGCCCCGCCCACTGCGCCGCGAACTCGTGGTTGCCGTTCTTTGCCGCCGCCGCATGCAACTGCTTGGCCGCGTCGTAGGCCACCGGGTAAGCGGCCGCCGGCGGGCTGCCGGGCGCCTCGCCCCGGGCGATCAGCTGGTTCACCATGCCGCGCGCCGGACGTCCCGAGATGCTGGCCGTGAGCATGGTCGACATCGCCCGCCCGCTCTTCAGGTTGGCGCGGTAGGCTGCGCTGGCCGAACTTTCCGGGCACAGGATGAAGGCCGTTCCCAGCTGGGCCGCCGCCGCGCCCAGGTCGAGCATGGCCCTGATGCCGGCGCCGTCCATGATGCCGCCCGCGGCCACGATGGGCAGCCGGGTCTTCTTCGCCAGCAGCCGCACCAGCACCGCCGTGCTCAGGCGCTCATCGGTCGCCTCCGGATCGAACATGCCGCGGTGCCCGCCCGCTTCGATGCCCTGGGCCACGATCGCGTGCACGCCGGCCTGTTCGATAATCTCCGCTTCCTGCAGGTTAGTGGCGGTCGCCATCGTATAGATGCCGGCCTCGTGGAAGGCGGCCAGCCGCTCGGCGCTCGGCAGGCCGAAATGGAAACTTAGCACCGCCGGGCGCAGCTCGAGCAGCATCTCGTACATCGCTTCGTCATCGTTGAAGGATTTATAAATCTCGTCCAGCGATGAAGGCACGGCGATACCCGCGCTGTCGAACAGCGGCGCCAGGTGCGCCAGCCAGGCCGCCTCGCGAGCGGCATCGCGCTGCGCCGGCACGTGGCAGAACAGGTTGGCATTGAAGGGCCGCCCGGTCAGGGCCTGCGTCTCCTCGATCATCTGGCGCGCCTGCGCGGCGTTGCTAGCGCCCAGGCCCAGCGAACCGAGTCCGCCGGCATTCGAGACCTCCGCAGCCATGCGCGGCGTCGACACCCCGGCCATCGGCGCCTGGATGATCGGATACCGGATGCCTAGCCTTTCAATGAACTGCTGGGACGCATGCATGGCGTTCTCCTTTCTTTCGCAATACCCGTATTAGAGCGCAGCCGGGGCGCGCCGACCAATGAATAAAAATGAACTATCATTCTCCTTATGAGAACGATCGACCTCGAAGCGCTGCTGATCTTCCGCACCGTCGTCAGCGAAGGCGGTGTGAACCGGGCTGCGGAAAAGCTGCACCGGGTGCCGTCCAACGTCACCACGCGCGTACAGCAACTCGAAGAATACCTCGGCGTGCGCCTGTTCCGCCGCGACGGGCGCAAACTCAGCCTGACCGGCGAAGGCAAGACCCTGCTGGGCTATGCAACCCGCCTGCTGCGCCTGGCCGACGAAGCCGTCGACGAACTCCGCAGCGGCAAACCGCAGGGCATCTTCCGGCTCGGCGCCCTGGAAAGCACGGCGGGCAGCCGCCTGGCGCCCATCCTGTCGCGCTACCACGATGCGCATCCGGGTGTGGTGGTGGAACTCGTCACCGGGACCACCGGCGCCCTGCTCAAGCGCGTGCGCGATGTCGAGATCGAGGCGGCCTTCGTGTCCGAGCCCTTCACGGCGCCGGAACTGCAGTCGCTGCCGGTGTTCCGTGAAGAGCTGGTCCTGATCACGCCGCGCAATAGCAAATCGGTGCGCAGCGCGCGCGATCTCGGGCGCACGACGATGATCGCCTTTGCCCACGGCTGCTCCTACCGCCGGCGCCTGGACGAGTGGCTGGGCAGCGAGGACGTGGCCGTCGAGCGCGTGCTCGAATTCGGTTCCTACCAGGGGATGATCGCCTGCGTGGCGGCCGGCACCGGCTTTGCGGTGGTGCCGCAGAGCGTGCTGGGTGCGCTGCAGGCGGCGGACAAGGTCAGGCAGCACAGGCTGCCGGAGCGGATCGCGGCCAACTGCACCCACCTGGTGTGGCGCGGCGAGGCCTCGCTGGCGTTGGCGGGCCTGATCGACCTGCTCACTGCTTGCGATGAAAGCGCCGTGCGCTGACTGGCTTGCCGGCTACGTAGCCGATGACTTCGATGTGCCGGGTATCGTAGACCAGCGGGTAGCGGATGCGCGTGGTCTCGCCGGCGCGGCCGCAGGTGCTGCTGCGCAGCTGCAGTTGATAGGTCGGGATGCTGCCTTTGAGGCCGGCCACGAAACGGGTGCCGCCGCCGTCGACGTACACGGTGCCCGGCTTTTCTTCTTTCAGCGCGAATTCCTGGACGCATTTGGGTGTCGATCTTGCCGGCCCGGTCCAGGTCAGGGTGCTGCCCTCGATCGTCAGGACCGTGTAGGCGGCCGGTGCCTTCGGGTCTTCGTCCAGCAGCCATTTTCCGGCAAACGGCAGGGACTGCGCCAGGGCCGCCGGCGCGCAGGCCAGGCCGAGCAGCACCGCGAACAGAGACCTCATGCGCGTCCCGCCCGCAAGCCCTGCATGTAAGGATCGATCACGCACTTCCCCAACTGGAGCAGGTCGAAGCCCTTCGGGTCGAACATCCAGTTCCGGATCAGGCCGTCGATCATGGTCCACATCGCCAGCGCCACCGTGCGCGGATCGACCTTCGAACCGATCAGGCCCTTGTCGGAGGCCAGCCGGATGCGGCGTTCGGCGCGCGCCATCCAGTTGCTCATACTGTGGTGGCGGCGGCAGCGCACCGCGTCCATCTCGTCGACGAATTCCACCTTCAGCGTGGCGATCTCGAACACGCGCCGCGCCCCCGGGTCCTCGACCGTGCGGCGCAATACCGCCAGCATGTAGTCGCGCAGGTCGGCCAGCGGGTCGCTCGAATCGGCCCCGTCCAGCACCTGCAGCTCGGCTTCGAGCGGCAGGGTCGCGCGTTCCATCATGGCATTGAACAGCGCGCCCTTGTCGTCGAAATGCCAGTAAATCGCGCCGCGCGTCACGCCGGCGGCGCTTGCGATATGCTGCAAAGTCGTCCTGGATACGCCCTGCTCGACGAACAATTTTTCTGCGGCATCAAGGATGCTGTCCCGCGTGGCAGCGGCCTCTTCTTTGGTTCTGCGGGCCATAGTCGCCTATCTCCAATTTTGGTGGTCTCAAAACATTAAACATACACTCATGATAGTATATCTGGGTTTATTCAAAAGCCAGTGACGAATCGTTCGACGGTGCCAGTGTAGTGCCGTGGACGGTTTTGTCCTTTTTTCAACAGAAGGAAGCACTTAATGCGCTCTGCCCACTCCTCACCCTTGAATCTGACCAGGATCGCCGCGTGCACCCTGACCGCTCTGGCCCTCCTGTCGGCCTGCGGCCACAAGGACGCTGCCCAGGCCGGCGCCGGCGCGCCGGGCGGCAAGATGCCCGCGCCGCAAGTCGGCGTGATCACGACCAAGTTCCAGCAGGTCGCCCTCGAAACCGAACTGCCGGCCCGCGTCGAAGCGATCCGCGTGGCCGAGGTGCGCGCCCGCGTCAACGGCGTCGTCCTCAAGCGCCTGTTCACCGAGGGCAGCATGGTCAAGCAGGGCCAGTCCCTGTTCCAGATCGACCCGGAACCTTACCAGGCACAGCTCAACAGCGCCCAGGCCGCTCTCGGCCGCGCCCAGGCCACGCAGGCCTCGGCCGCCGCCACCGTCGAACGCTACAAGCCGCTGGTCGAGGCCAACGCGGTCAGCAAGCAGGAGTACACCAATGCGGTCGCCGCCGCCAAGCAGGGCGAGGCCGACGTCAACGCCGCCCGCGCCCAGCTGAAGATTGCCCAGATCAACTACGGCTACGCCAATGTGTACGCCCCGATCTCGGGCCGCATCGGCCGCGCGCTGGTGACCGAAGGCGCGCTGGTGTCGGCGCAGGAAGCCACCCAGCTGGCGCTGATCCAGCAGACCGACAACGTCTACCTGAACATCACCCAGTCCGCCGCCGAACTGCAGCGCCTGCGCAAGAGCGCCGGCGGCAGCGGCATCGACTCGGCGATCCCGGTATCGGTGCTGCTCGACGATGGTACCGAACTCGGCCGTAAAGGCAAGCTGCTGTTCTCGGACGTGACCGTCGACCCGAGCAGCGGCCAGATCACGCTGCGCGCCTCGGTCGCCAATCCGGACAACGCCCTGCTGCCGGGCCAGTACGTGCGCGTGCGCCTGGCCCAGTCCCAGCTGCCGAACGGCATCCTGGTGCCGCAGCAGGCCGTGACCCGCGGCGGCCAGACCGGCGATACGCTGATGGTGGTGGGCGCGGACAACAAGCCGACCCCGCGCACCGTCAAGATCGCATCGCAGCAGGGCAGCGACTGGGTCATCACCGACGGCCTGAAGGAAGGCGAACGCGTGATGGTCGACGGCTTCCAGAAACTGCAGATGCTGCCGCCGGGTACCCCGGTGCAGCCGGTACCGTGGACGCCGCAGAACAGCGCCAGCGCTCCGGCCGCCGCCGGCCCGGCGAATGCCCAGCCGAACGCTGCCGGCGCGAACGCGACCGCGGCCGCCCGCACCGGCGACGCACCGAAGACCGGTACGCCGGCCGCCGGCGCAGCCGCCGGCCCGGGCAATACCCGCCAGTAAGCGCAACAGTTAGAAACAGGACTTCCC
>Ga0265798_10007332_pt1 | contig 14277 bp, 15 predicted proteins | sample P3T30metagenome_FD_192430 | JGI IMG/M metagenome (GOLD analysis project Ga0265798, IMG submission 192430) | Plant litter microbial communities from East Loma Ridge, Irvine, California - P3 T30 | ecosystem: Environmental > Terrestrial > Plant litter > Unclassified | place: USA: California...
TTCTTCGCCCGTGACGCAACGAGCAGAAGGAGAAACGTCCATGCAGGTCCCCCACAATTCGGTCGTTCTGGTCGCCGATGGCCGCAAGCTGCTGTTCCTGCGCAACGAGGGTGATGCCGAATACCCCAATTTGCAGGTCGAGCACGCCGAGGAACGCGCCAATCCTGCAACCCGCGATCAGGCGACCGATGCCGCGGGCGGCGCCTCCTCGACGCAGAGCGGGGCCGGGGCGCCCAATGCGGCGCAGGGCGGCTCGGGCCATGCGCAGGGCGGCGGCGCGCAGTTCGCGCCCTCGCGCGGCAGCTTCGAGCAGACCGATTTCCATCAGCTCGAGGAGGATCGCTTCGCCGCCGATGCCGCCGATCTGCTGAAGCGACGCGCGCTGTCGAACGACTTCGAATCGCTGATCGTGATCGCGCCGCCGCGCACCTTGGGCGAGCTGCGCAAACATTATCACAAGGAGGTCAGCGCGCGATTGGCGGGTGAGCTCGACAAGGATCTGACCGGCCACCCGATCCCCGACATCGAGAAGGCGTTGCTCTCGGCCTGATCGCTTCTCGCCGGCGGGTGTCCGTCACCCGTCGGCATCGATGTACAGCCTTGCGACACTTCGGATCGAACGGGGCCAAGTCATTCGCTTGTGGAGGATCAATCAGGCGATTATAGGCGCGCCCAAAGGGGCGTGCAGAGATGCTGACGACATCCTTCACGTGGGCGGGAGAAGGTCATGGCGACGGTGATGAGTCAGGTCGAAGACGCGTTTGACGAGCCGGAGGCGCTCTCCAGCCCGATGCCGGACGGTTATCGCCCCAGCGCGGACGAACCGTTCATGAATCCGCGCCAGCAGGCGTATTTCCGTCACAAGCTGCTCGCCTGGAAAGAGGCGATCCGCCGCGAGGCGCAGGGAACGCTGTCGCAGCTGCAGGTCGACTCGCTGCGCGAAGCCGATCTCAACGACCGCGCGTCGAGCGAGGCGGACTGGTCGCTCGAACTGCGCACCCGCGACCGGCAGCGCAAGCTGATCGCCAAGATCGACGCCGCGCTGCGCCGCATCGAGGAAGGCGAATATGGCTATTGCGAAGTGACCGGCGAGCCGATCAGCCTCGGGCGGCTGGAGGCGCGGCCGATCGCGACAATGACCGTCGAGGCACAGGAGCGGCACGAGCGTGCCGAAAAGGTATCGCGCGACGATTGATGCGGATCTTAACCATTCGTAAATCATTTTGACGCAACCGTCCGGAACAACGAGCGGGCGGGTTTTATGGGGCAGTCGAGACACAGCTTGGTTGACGACCACAAGGCTGCGGGCCAGCCCGACGAGCGCGGGCGGGGCGAGATCCATCTGTCGGCACGGATGCGCGTCCATGCCGAGGATGCGGGTTTTCTTGTAAGGATCCGCAACGTGTCGGCTGGCGGGCTGATGGCGGAATTGCCGCACCCGCTGCCACCCGACAGCGCGGTCGAGATCAAGCTCAACGGGCTCGGCTGGGTTGCTGGCCGCGTGGTCTGGCAGACCGAGGGCCGGACGGGCGTTGCCTTCGATCATCCGATCGACGTGGCGATCGTCCACAATGCGAACGGCGCAACGCGCTAGGACTGCGCTGACGTCTTACGCGTTTACATCGTCGGTCGCCTTCGGGCACCAACCGAACGGCCTTTCGGGGCGCAACGGCGAACCGCGGGGTTCGGGAACCGGTAAGGGAAGCCGGAACGCCGCGGCTAGACGCCTACCGGCCGCCGGCCTCCAGCAAGCGCCGCGGCGCGGTCAGCTCCCAGCTTCGTGCGATCCGGTCCTCGACCAGCGGCCAATCGACATCCGCGTCGAGTGTGATCGCGAGCTCGCCCGCGGGCTCGCGTAGCCGCAGCACCGTCGCTGCATCCGCGGCGACGCGGGCGAACACCTCGCCGTCGACGAGGAAGTCTGCGCCGTCCGCCGTCGGCTGTTCGACCGTTTCCGGCAACAGCAGCGCGACCGCGCGCACCTGGTCGAGCGCGGTCATGCGCGGACGAACGCCTTGAGCACCGCCGGGTAGAGGCGATGCTCCTCGACCAGCACCCGTGCCGCCAATCGCTCGGGCGTGTCGTCGGGGCGGATCGCCACCTCGGCGCGGCCCAGCACTTCGCCGCCGTCCAGTTCCTCGGTCACGACATGCACCGAACAGCCGCCCGCCGCATCGCCGGCGGCGATCGCCCGGGCATGGGTGTCGAGCCCCTTGTACTTGGGCAGCAGCGACGGATGGATGTTGATGATCCGGCCACGCCACCGCGCGACGAATTTGTCCGACAGCAGCCGCATATAGCCCGCCAGCGCGATCCACTCCGCACCGGCCTCGCGCAGCGCGGCGTCCAGCGCCTCTTCATAGGCGGCCTTGCCGATCCCCTTCGGCGACAGGGCGAAGGTCGCGAGACCCTGCTCGCGTGCCCAGGCCAGTCCCGCCGCGTCGGGTCGGTCGGAGGCGACGAGCACGATCCGGTACGCCGCGCCCTGCTCGGCGGCGAGCGCCTGCATGTTCGAGCCGCGGCCGGAGATCACCACCGCGACGGGTGCAGGCGTCAACGCGCTCATTGGTGGTGCGTCGCCGTCCAGTCGGCGCGCGCGCTCCACGTCTCGGTCCTGCCGGACACGGTACAGCCGCGCGCGCCCGCCTCGACCCGCCCGATCACATGGACCGTCTCGCCGCCCGTGCGCAGCGCCGCCGCCACCGCGTCGGCCTCATCGGCGGCGACGACCACCGCCATGCCGATCCCGCAGTTGAAGGTGCGCGCCATTTCCTCGGGCTCGATCGCGCCCTGCGCCTGCAGGAACGCCATCAGGCGCGGCTGCTCCCACGCGTCGGCGTCGATCTGCGCGTGCGCGTCGCGCGGCAGCACGCGCGGGATGTTCTCCAGCAGCCCGCCACCCGTAATATGCGCCAGTCCCTTGATCCTGTGGGCGCGGAGCAGCGGCAGCAGACTCGCGACATAGATGCGCGTCGGGGCCATCAAAATGTCGATCAGCAGCCGGTCGGCATCGAACAACGCCGGACGATCGAGCTTCCAGCCCTTGTCCGCCGCCAGCCGCCGGACCAGCGAGAAGCCGTTCGAATGCACCCCCGAGGACGCGAGCCCGAGGATCACGTCGCCCGCGCCGATCTCCGCGCCGGTCACGACGTCGCCGCGCTCGACCGCGCCGACGCAGAAGCCGGCCAGATCGTAATCGCCTGCGGCATACATGCCCGGCATCTCCGCGGTTTCGCCGCCGATCAAAGCGCAGCCCGCGATCCGGCAGCCCTCCGCGATCGAGGCGACGACGCTTTCCGCGACGGCGGTGTCGAGCTGCCCCGTCGCGTAATAATCGAGGAAGAACAGCGGTTCGGCACCCTGAACGACCAGATCGTTCGCGCACATCGCGACCAGATCGATCCCGACCCCGGCATGGCGATCCCATTCGATCGCCAGCTTCAGCTTGGTGCCGACTCCGTCATTGGCCGCCACCAGCAGCGGATCGGTGAAGCCGGCCGCCTTCAAATCGAAAAATCCGCCGAACCCGCCGAGATCGGCGTCGGCGCCGGGGCGGCGGGTGGCGCGGGCCAGCGGCGCGATCGCACGGACCAGCGCGTTGCCGGCCGCGATCGACACGCCGGCGCTCTCGTAGGTATAGGCTTCGTTGCTCATGTCCGCCGACTAGCCACATCGCGCTTGGATTTCCACGCCTGCTTCGCCAAAAGACCTTCCGATGCGCCATCGCCTCCCGATCGCCCTGGTTCTGACCGCCCTTGCCGCCGCGCTCGGCACGCGTGGCGTGTTCGCGCAGATCGAGGGCGGCGATCGCGGCGTCGCCGCGGTCGACAGTTCCAACGACTTCGAGGTGACCGGCGTCCGCGTCGACGTACCCGGCCCCAATGCCGAGGCGGCGCGGCTGGCCGGCTGGCGCGAGGCGCAGCGCAAGGCCTATGTCCAATTGGCGCAGCGGATGGGGGCAGGGAGCGGATCGCTCGGCGACGGCACGCTCGACTCGATCGTGTCGAGCATCGTCGTCGAGAATGAGCAGATCGGGCCGAACCGCTATGTCGCGCGGCTGGGGGTGCTGTTCGACCGCGCGCGCACCGCCGGGTTGCTCGGCGTCTCGGCCGCGGTTGCGCGCTCGTCGCCGTTCCTCGTCGTGCCGGTGCAATGGTCGACCGGCGTCGGCACCGTCTTCGAGCAACGCACCGTCTGGCAGGAGGCGTGGGCGCGCTTCCGCACCGGCAGCAGCGCGATCGACTATGTCCGCCCGACCGGCACCGGTCCCGATTCGCTGTTGCTGAACGTCGGGCAGACCCAGCGTCCCGATCGCGGCTGGTGGCGCGCGCTGCTCGACCAATATGGCGCCAGCGACGTGCTGATGCCGAGCGTCCGATTGTTCCGGCAATGGCCCGGTGGCCCCGTGATCGGCGTTTTCGAGGCACGCTACGGCCCGGACCATCGTATTTTGCAGCGCTTCTCGCTACGCGTCGGCACCGGCGCCGGTGTCCCCGCGCTGCTCGACGCCGGGGTCAAGCGGCTCGATGACATATACCAGCGGGCGCTGCGCGAGGGATATCTGGGGCTCGATCCGGGGCTCAATCCGATCACGCCCGTGACGGAGAAGCCGGTGGAGGAGGTTTCCGACCTGCTCGCCGACCAGCCGTTGCTGGCACCGACGACGCTTGCGCTGACCATTCAGTACGATAGCCCGGATGTCGGTGCGGTGACCGGCGCCGAGGCGGCGCTGCGCGGCGTGCCGGGCGTGGCCAGCGCCGCCACCACCAGCCTCGCGCTGGGCGGCGTCTCCTCGATGAACGTCAGCTATGCCGGCACCGTCGAGGCATTGCGCGCTGCGCTGGAGGCGCGCGGCTGGCAAGTCATTGGCACTGCGGCGACCTTGCGGATCCGCCGTGCGGCGCCGACGCCGAGCCCAAGCCCGCGGACGGGGCCGGCGACATGAACCAGATCGCGCTGCCGCTGGCATGGCCGGCGGAGGAACAGGGCGAGTTTCTGGTGGTCGAATCGAACGCGCGCGCGGTGCGGATGCTCGAACATTGGGCGACCTGGCCGGTGCGCACCGCGGTGCTCGCCGGACCGCCCAAGTCGGGGCGCTCGCTGCTCGGTCGAATCTTCGCCGCGCGATCAGGTGGTTGGGTGATCGACGATGCCGATGCGATCGACGAGGGCACCTTGTTCCACGCTTGGAACCGCGCGCAGGAGGAACGCCGGCCGTTGCTGTTGATCGTCTCGGCGGTCGCGCCGGCGTGGCAGGTTTCCCTGCCCGATCTCCGTTCGCGGCTCGCCGCCAGCCCCGCCGCGACGATCGGTGCGCCGGAGGAGACGCTGATATCGGCGCTGTTCGAGCGCGGCTTCGCGCGGCGGCACCTCGAGGCGCGCGCCGACCTGATCGCTTGGCTGACCGCCCGGACCGAGCGGAGTCACACCGCCGTCATGGACACGATCGATACGCTCGATCGTGCCGCGCTGGCGGGGCGCCGCCGGCTGACGATCCCGTTGGCGCGCGAAACCCTTGATCTGGACAAGGCGGCAAGGAACCGGAGCGACTTTCGATCATGACACGGCCCGTAAGTATCGTGCGTAAGGATGCCGAGGCGGCGCTCAAGCTGGACGATCCCTTCGTGGAACGCGACGGGAATCGGTATTTCAATCGCGAGCAATCGTGGCTCGCCTTCAATCGCCGCGTGCTGGAAGAAGCCTGCAATCCGGCGCATCCGTTGCTCGAACGGCTGCGCTTCCTCGCCATTTCCGGCGGCAATCTCGACGAATTCTTCATGGTTCGCGTCGCCGGCCTGAAAGGACAGCAGTTGCAGGACGTCGAGGCACGTTCTGCCGATGGGCTGACTCCCGGGCAACAACTGGCGGCGATCGTCGAGCAGGCCGATGCCCTGATGGCCAGCCAGCAGGCGGTATGGCGCGACATCCGCCGCGAACTGGACGACGCTGGGATCGCGGTGCTCGGCAGCCGTTCGCTCGAAGGGCTCGATGCCGAGCAGCGCGCGTGGCTCGAGACCTATTTCCAGGAGCAATTGTTTCCGGTCATCACCCCGCAGGCGCTCGATCCGGCGCATCCATTCCCGTTCATGCCCAACAAGGGGATGGCGGTGATGTTCGATCTGGTGCGCCGGTCGGACGCCGAGCCGATCCGCGAGTTGGTGATGTTGCCGGCCGCCATGCCGCGGTTCGTGCGGCTGCCCGGCAACGACCGCGCTTCATACGTTGCGATAGAGTCGATCCTCAAGCGGTTCTCCCATCAGCTTTTTCCTGGCTATGACGTGCTCGGTGCCGCCGAATTCCGCGTGTTGCGCGACAGCGATATCGAGATCGAGGAAGAGGCCGAGGACCTCGTTCGCTATTTCGCCAATGCGATCAAGCGGCGACGGCGTGGGCGCGTCATTCGGCTGGAGCTGGAAACCGGCATGCCCGATCGGCTCGCGCAGGCGCTGCGCGAGGAACTGGGGGGCGCGGATACGATCGTGACCGAAACCGGTTCGTTCCTCGGCATCGGCGATCTGTCGCTGCTCGCCGACGAGGATCGTCCCGACCTGAAGTTCGTGCCGTTCACACCGCGCTTTCCCGAGCGAATTCGGGAGTTTGGCGGCGATTGTTTCGCGGCGATCCGAAGCAAGGACATCGTCGTCCACCATCCTTACGAGACCTTCGACGTCGTGCTCGCCTTCCTCAAGCAGGCAGCCAACGATCCGGACGTGGTCGCGATCAAGCAGACGCTCTACCGCGCCGGCAAACAGTCTGCGGTCATCAGCGCACTGATCGCCGCGGCCGAGGCGGGCAAGTCGGTCACCGCCGTCGTCGAGCTGAAGGCGCGGTTCGACGAAGAGCAGAATCTGCAATGGGCCAGCGCGCTGGAGCGCGCGGGCGTGCAGGTCGTCTATGGCTTCATCGAATGGAAGACCCACGCCAAGGTCGCGATGGTGGTGCGGCGCGAGAACGGCAAGTTCCGCACCTACTGCCATTTCGGCACCGGCAACTATCATCCGATCACGGCGAAAATCTATACGGATCTCAGCTTCTTCACCGCCGATCCTCGCATCGGACGCGATGCGGCGCGGATGTTCAACTACATCACCGGCTATGTCGAGCCGGCCGATATGGAATTGGTGGTGCTCAGCCCGCGGTCGCTGCGCGAACGGTTGCTGGCGCGCATCGACGCCGAGATCGCGCATGTCCGCGCCGGGCGGACGGGATCGATCTGGGCGAAAATGAATTCGCTGGTCGATCCGATCATCATCGAGAAACTCTACGAGGCGAGCTGCGCCGGCGTGGAGATCGATCTGATCGTGCGGGGTATCTGCTGCCTGCGGCCGAAGGTGCCGGGCATGTCGGAGAACATTCGCGTCAAGTCGGTGGTCGGCCGCTTTCTCGAACACAGCCGGATCGCGGCGTTCGGCAATGGCGCGGCGCTCCCCAACGACGGCGCAGTGGTCTACATCTCCTCGGCGGACTGGATGCCGCGCAACTTCGATCGCCGGGTTGAGTATCTGCTACCGCTCCAGAACGAGACGGTGCACGATCAGGTGCTCGATCAGGTCATGGTCGCGAACCTGATCGACAATGAGCAGAGCTGGGAGCTGGAAGCGGATGGTAGCTATGTTCGCGACACGCCGGGCGAAAGGCCGTTCAACCTCCACCGTTATTTCATGGTCAATCCGTCGCTGTCGGGTCGCGGTGCGGCACTGGACGGCGATGAGGTGCCGGTGCTGTCGCTGAGGCGCAAGCGTTGAGGTGGCCGAAGCGCGCCGCGGAGCCGCCGGAAGCGGTGACCTCCGCGGAACCGCGCACCGCGATCATCGACATCGGTTCGAACTCGATCCGGCTGGTCGTCTACCAGGGGCCCCCGCGACTGCCGGCGATCCTCTTCAACGAAAAGGTGCTGGCGGGGCTGGGGCGCAGCCTCGCGGAGAGCGGGTCGATCGACGAACAGGCGATGGCGCTCGCCTATACCGCGCTCCACCGTTTTGCGGCGCTGGCGCGCGCCATGGAGGTCAGCACGCTGCGAACGGTCGCGACCGCTGCGGTGCGCGACGCGAGCAACGGTGGCGATCTGATCGCGATGGCCGAAGGCGCCGGACTGTCGGTCGAAATCCTGCCCGGCGAAAAGGAGGCGGAGGCCGCCGGCTATGGTGTGCTGTCCGGGATCCCGGATGCGGATGGCATCGTCGGCGACCTTGGCGGCGGCAGCCTTGAGCTGGTGCAGGTTCGGCGCGGCGAATTGTCGCGGCGCGCATCCTTTCCGCTCGGCGTGCTGCGGATCGCCGCGCTGCGCGAGAAGGGGCGGCTCGACCGGCAGGTCCGCGCCGTGCTGGACGAACATGGCTGGCTGGGCGCAGGAAAGGGGCTGCCTTTCTATCTGGTTGGCGGATCGTGGCGCGCGCTGGCGCGGCTCGACATGGAGGCGACTCGCTATCCGCTGCCGGTAATTCACCAATATGCGATGTCGCAGGAGACCGTTACCCGCCTCCGCCGCACGCTTGCGCATGTCGGCAAGCCGCGGCTGAAGGACGTGCCCGGCCTGTCGTCCGGGCGCATTCCGACGCTGTCAGATGCCGCCGCGCTGCTCGCGGCGATGTTGAAGCATCTGCGCAGCAGCGGCACGGTCGTCTCCGCCTACGGCCTGCGCGAGGGGCTGCTCTACGAACGTCTGTCGCCCGAGCAACGCGCCGCCGACCCGTTGATCGTCGCGGCGCGCGACGAAGGCCGACGCAGCGGTCGCTTTCCCGAACATGGCGACCTGCTCGATCGCTGGATCGCGCCGTTGTTCGGTGACGATCCGTACGCCGACGCACGGTTGCGCGTCGCTGCCTGCCATCTCGCCGACGTCGGCTGGCGCGCCAATCCGGACTTCCGTGCCGAACGCGGCATGGAGATCGCGCTGCACGGCAATTGGGTGGCGATCGATGCGCGTGGGCGCGCGATGCTGGCGCAGGCGCTCTGGACCGCTTTGGGCGGCGCGATCGACAGCCCCGCGCCGCTCGCCATTCTCGCGGGGGAGGCGAGCCTGCGCCGCGCGACGCAATGGGGGCTCGCGATCCGGCTCGGGCAGAGGCTGAGCGGCGGGCTTGCCGCTCCGCTGACCCGTGCGACAGTCAGCGCACAGGGCGGCGTCCTGCGGCTCCAGCCGGGCGATCCGGCGCTCTATGGCGAGACTGTGCAGAAGCGCCATCGCGCGCTCGCGACGATGATGGGGATGCAGGCCGAACTGGTATAAGTCGTACAGGGCGAAAAAATCCCCGTAGCAGCGGAAGATGACGGAACGGTCATGTTCCGGACAGGGGATTGCGAAGAGGTGCCGGGCAGAAGCACGGCATGGGCGATCCCTTTCCTCTCGACCGGTCGCGCCGCGACCCCGATGACCGGCAACGCTCACGATCGGCGCTTGACGAGCGAGTCTGCCGGCTGATCTGCCCGATGGCGGCGGCGATGGTCGGGGTCTGCCTGACCGGGATCGGGTTGCTCCATGTCGGTATCGCATGGGGCAAACGCGCGAGCTTCGCCGACGATTTGCTGGCCATCGACTCGCTGATCTTCCTGATCGCGATGCTGGCGTCCTATCTTGCGGTGCGCACCCCTGACGCGCGGCGGCGGGCGTGGCTGCACCGGCTGGAGCAAGTGGCTGACGCGAGCTTCATCGTTGCGATGCTCCTGCTGACCGCCGCGTGTTTCGTCATCACTTATGCGGTGAGCGCCTGACCATGCCGGGGCCGCGCCGCAACCGGTTCGCGATCGCCGGGGCGACGCTTGCCGCGCTGATGCTGCTCATCACGGGTGGGGTCGGGTATCTCGGCTATTTCGGCGGCCCGGTTCTGCGCGCCTTCCCGGCAACCGCGCCCGCGCCGCATGGCGCCCAAGGCACGCAGGTGCTCTTCCTATCGGGCGACATGGGGCTGAACGCCGGCATGGCGCCGCGGGTGATCGCGGCCTTGAACGCCGGGGGGTTGTCCGTTCTGGGTTTCAACTCGCTGACCGCGTTCGGGACCCGCCGCACTCCCGCCCAAGCGGTTGCGATCGTGGCGGCAGCGATCAGCCGGGCCGAGCGGACTCCCGGTACGACGCGCGTGGTATTGATCGGCCAGTCGTTCGGTGCGGACATGCTGCAATATGCCAGTGCGCACCTTCCACATGCCTTGCGACCCGCGGTGGCGCGGGTGATCCTGCTCGTGCCCGGCAATACGTTATTGTTCAAGGCCAGCCCGGGCGGGGTGCTGGATGGCGCGCCCGATGCACCCGCGCTGCCAAGCGCGCGGCGGATCGACTGGACTCCGCTGACCTGCATCCAGGGCGCGGCGGAGAGCCACAGCCTGTGTCCATTGCTGCGCGGCCCGAACATGCGCCGGATCGCGCTGCCGGGCGGGCATTTCATGAACTACGACGTGTCTCTGATCGCGCGGACGCTGCGCGGGGTGATCGCAAACGGTCGCTGATCCGTCATCTTCATTACAGATAATTCAGCCGTCGTCGACGTGGCCGCAATCAACGACGGCCTATGATTGGCAGATCACAGGGGATCACATATGTTCGCTTTTCGCCTCGCCGCGGCGGTCGCCGCCCTGATGACGGCCGTCGCCGTTCCCGCCGCGGCGCAACCGCAGAATGCTGTGGCACCGGCGACGATCTACGGCGTTTGGATGAACCCGTACAAAAGCGTCGCAGTGCGCACCGGGCCGTGCGGCGACCGGCTGTGCGGCTGGATCGTCTGGGCGAACGAGGAGGCGCAAAACGATGCGCGCGACGGCGGGACGCCACGGTTGATCGGCACCGCGCTGCTCGAGAACTACCGTGCCGAAAAGCCGGGGAGCTGGTCCGGCACGGTGTTCGTCCCCGACATGAACCGCCGCTTCTATTCGATCATCCAGCAGGTCGGGCCGGACCAGATGAAGGTGAAGGGCTGCATCCTCGGCGGACTGCTCTGCAAGTCGCAGCTATGGCACCGGATCGCGGACGTTCCCCATGCATGAGGCGCGGGTGTGGCTGACGCGGCATCGCACCGCGCTGTCGCTCGTCATGGTGCTGGTGCTGATCGCCCTCGGATTCGCGGCGATGCAGCAACTGACGCGCGAACTGCATTTCTCGCACATCCGCGCCGCGCTTCATGCGCTGACGCCGTGGCAGATCGCAGCGTCGCTGCTGTTTACCGCGCTCAGCTATATGACCCTGACCGGTTACGACGTGCTGGCACTGCGGATCATCGGGCGGCCGCTGCCGTGGCGGGTCGCCGCGCTCGCATCGTTCACCAGCTACACGCTCAGCCATAATCTCGGGCTTTCGCTGCTGACCGGGGGGTCGGCGCGGTATCGCATCTATACCGCCGCCGGGCTCGACGGGCCGGACGTGGCGCGGGTGATCGGCATCGCCAGCGCGACCTTCTGGAGCGGCGTGGTCACCGTCGCGTCGGTCGCGCTGCTGGCGCGCAGCGGACCGATCGAGCTCGCCGGCGTCGCGATCCCCGCCGCCGTGTCCCACGCGATCGCCGCGACCATCCTGGTGCTGATCGCCGCGATCATCATGCTGTGCGGCAATGCGCGCGGGCCGTTGCGGCTGTGGCGGTTGAGCGTGCCGCTGCCGACGATCCCGCAAGCCCTCGCGCAGATCGCGCTCGCGGTGCTCGACACCGGCACCGCGGCAGCGGCGTTGTTCGTGCTCGTCCATGGGGCGGCACCGGCGTTACTGCCCGCCTTCATCCTCGCCTATGCGCTCGGCATCGTCGCAGCGGTGCTGGCGCACGTTCCCGGTGGGATCGGCGTGTTCGAGGCGGTGGTGCTCGCCGTGCTGCCCGGCGACCGCTCGATCGCGTTCGCGGCGCTGATCGCCTATCGCGTCATCTATTACCTGTTGCCGCTGGCGGTCGCCGTCGCGATCCTGGCCTGGCGCGAGGGGTTGCGGCGTCGCCACCTCCTCAACCATCCGCTGTCGTCGCGGTTGCTGCGCGATGGGCGGGCGGTTGCCAACGGCATCGCGCCGCTCGCACTGAGCGCCGCGACCTTCATGGGCGGCGCGATGCTGTTGCTTTCTGGGTCGCTGCCGTCGCTCCATGCGCGCATGGGGGCGCTCGCGTCGATCGTGCCGCTGCCGTTCATCGAGGCAAGCCATATCGCGGGCAGCCTCGTCGGCACCGGGCTGCTGCTGCTTGCCCCCGGCCTCTATCGCCGCCTCGACGGCGCGTTCGTCGCGACCCGCGCGCTGCTGCTCGCCGGCGCGGCCTTCTCGCTCGCCAAGGGGATCGATTATGAAGAGGCGATCGCCTGCCTCACGCTCGCTGCGATGCTGCAGTGGACGCGTGGCGCCTTTTACCGCCGGACGGCGCTAACCCAGATTCGCTGGTCGGCGGGATGGCTCTCGGCAGTGCTGGTGGTGCTCGCCGCGGCGGTGTGGATCGGGCTGTTCGCCTATCGTCGCGTCCCGTACGAGGATGATCTGTGGTGGCAGTTCGCGCTGCGCGGCGATGCGCCCCGCTTCCTGCGCGGCACCCTTGCGGCGACGGTGGCGCTGTTCGCGGCGCTGGTCTGGCGGTGGATGTCGCCGCCACAGGCACCCGAGCCGCGCGCCTTCGAACCGGCGGCGCTCTTGCGGGTGCTCGCATCCGCCGATCGCACCGATGCGATGCTTGCGATGATCGACGACAAGCGGTTGCTCTTTTCCGAGTCGGGCGCGGCGATGTTGATGTACCAGGTCCGCGGTGCGAGCTGGATCGTAATGGGCGACCCGGTGGGGTCGCGGGACGACTGGCCCGAATTGCTGTGGCGGATCCGCGACAAGGCCGATCAGGCGCAGGGCCGGTTGATGCTATACCAGGTGACCGGGCCGGTGCTGGAGCTGGCGATCGGCATGGGGCTGCACGTCATCAAATATGGCGAGGAGGCGATCATTGACCTCCCCGACTTCACGCTCGACACGCCGCGGCTGCGGTCGGTGCGCAAGGCCGAGCGTGCGGCAGCGCGGCGCGGGCTGAGCTTCCGGATCGTCCCCGCCGCGGCGGTGCCGGTCGTGCTGGACGAACTGGCGGCGATCTCGAACGAATGGATGGCGGCAAAGGGGCATGCCGAGAAAAGCTTCAGCCTCGGCCATTTCAGCCGCGACTATATGCAGCGCTTCGATGTCGCCTTGGTGATGGAGGGCGAGCGGATCGCCGCCTTCGCCAATCTGTGGCTGACCGAGAACCATGCGGAGGCGTCGGTCGACCTGATGCGCCATCGCGACGATGCGCCGCATGGCACGATGGACTTCCTGTTCGTCAACATCCTGCAATGGGCGAAAGATCGCGGCTACCAGCGCTTCTCGCTGGGGATCGCGCCGCTGTCGGGAATATCCGGGCGGCGGCTGGCGCCGGCCTGGGCGCGCGCGGCGTCGCTGGTGTTCCACCATGGCGAGCGCTTCTACGGCTTTCGAGGGCTGCGCAGCTATAAAGAGAAATTCGCCCCGCGCTGGGAGCCGCGCTACATCGCCGGGCCGAAGGGGATCACGATGATCCGCACCTTGCGCGATCTGTCGCGTCTGATCGGGCACGCGCCCGCCGTGTCGTGATCGACAACGGCGAGCGCGCGGCGTGTGCGGGTCAGCCCTTCGGCGCGGTCAGATGCGCGCTGAGGAACTTGTTCATCTCAAACATGCTCGCCGACTTCTTGCCGAAGATCTTCTCCAGCTTGTCGTCCGCATTGATCTGGCGACGGTCCTTCGCATCCTGCAGATCGTGCTTCTTGATATATTCCCACACCTTGCTGACAACCTCGCTGCGCGGCAGGTCGTTCTTGCCGACGATCTCGGCGAGATCGGCAGAGGGGGTGACGGGCGCGGTGATGCCGCCGCGTGCGCCGCCGGCGGGCTTGCCGGTCGCCTTGACCTTCTTCTCCGCGGCCTTGGTTTCGTCCTTGCCGCGCTTCTCCGCCGACTTCGCCATGATAAGCTCCCTTCCTGAACTACTCTCGGATGGCGCAACACCCGGGTGCGGCGCAAGTTCATCCTGAGCACGTCTTATCAGTGGTTTTGTCCGCGTACACAAGGAAGCACGAGACGGAAGGTCGCGGGCATTGCTCCGGCTGGCGTGGGGAAACTGCCCTGCGCGCGCGATCTGATACCCGCGCCCCGGATCAATCCTCGCTCGGCCTGCGGACCGAAGCCCCTTCTTGCGTCGCGAGCTTCGCCCAGATCGGCAGGTGATCGGAAGCGACGCGCGCGGCGGGCGACTGGTGAACGCCGCAGGCGTCGATGCGCAGCTCGGGCGACACCATGATACGGTCGAGCCGCGCGATCGGACGACGCGCG
>Ga0265798_10007333_pt1 | contig 14276 bp, 10 predicted proteins | sample P3T30metagenome_FD_192430 | JGI IMG/M metagenome (GOLD analysis project Ga0265798, IMG submission 192430) | Plant litter microbial communities from East Loma Ridge, Irvine, California - P3 T30 | ecosystem: Environmental > Terrestrial > Plant litter > Unclassified | place: USA: California...
ACACCAACTTCGACGCCGACGAGACGATTTCCATGATGGTGCACACAACAAACTTGGAAGAGAAGATTACCAGCGGCGCCTCTTACCTCGACTGCTTCAAAGGCATCGACCTGCGCCGGACCGAAATCGTCTGCATGACCTGGGCGATGCAAAACCTAAGCGGCAACAGCTTCAGCAATTACTCGACCTACTTCCTGCAACAAGCCGGCCTCGACGAACGCTCCTCCTACTCCTTCGCCATGGGTCAGTACGCGATAAACATGGTCGGCGTCTTCGGCGCCTGGTTCCTAATGACCGTCGGCATCGGACGCCGAACCCTCTACCTCTACGGCCTGTGCGGCTTGTGCGTCATGCTCTTCATCATGGGCTTCCTCGGCCTCGTCCCAGACTCTCAACGCGACTCGTCCGCCCTCGCCACGGGCAGCATGATGATCATCTGGGCCCTCGTCTACCAGCTCACCGTCGGAACAGTCTGCTACTCCCTCGTAGCCGAATTGTCAACCCGCCGCTTACAAATCAAAACCGTGGTGCTCGGGCGCAACGCCTACAACGTCGTCGGCATCGTCAACAGCGTCCTCACACCCTACATGCTCAACCCCAGCGCGTGGAACTGGGGGAACTTCGCCGGCTTCTTCTGGGCAGGGATCTGCTTCCTGTGCATTGCTTACACTTATTTCCGTCTTCCGGAGCCCCATGGCCGCACTTTTGCGGAGCTCGACTTGCTGTTCGAGCGCAAGGTCAGTGCGAGGAAGTTCGCTTCGACGCAGGTGGATGTGTTTTCGGAAAGTGTGAATGGGAGTAGCGTTTCTGTGGATCGGAAGCATGGGGCTGCGACTACGGTGCAGTCGGAGCAGATGAAGAGCTGAGTTCCCGGCTGGGGAGTCTTGATTGTTTCGAGCGTTTTGAGCGGTTGGCAATGATGTCTTATTTTTATCATCCTTAATTTTTTTCTCTTCTGAGATGGGACCAGTACATACATGACACATACGAAGAGCCCGAGAACCGGGGCATAATCTCTAAACTACCACTCCATTTGCGTTTGGAGCATTAAAGTCACTGCTTCTTATCACCCGCGGGTCTATGTACCTGCTGTACGCTGCTAGCTACCCAACTCTTGTAGAACGACTACATGTATACTTTGGGCATCTGCCAAAGGGCAGCGCATCGTCAAAATGACGATGTATGTGTGTCCTCATGCTGGAGTTTCGTGCTCGCCGGTCCTCGGTTCTGTGTGATCTCGGGGATTTCGTTATCAGCTGATAATTCTTGCCTCTTCTCTTCTCTTCTCTTCTCTACTGCAGTGTGTGGCACAAGGAGAATCGTAGCGACAGGACACAATCGATCGAAGTGTTGTTGCTCGATCCTCCTAGTCTACTGTAAGAAGATGGCTGGGCGCCTAGAAGATGGTCGGGGAAAGTCCGCCTCGAATCTTCGATGCAAGAACAACAACAACCACAGCATCACCTTCTGCTCAACAATCGCGTCCTGAAAACTCGGGCATTCGACACGAGCAGCACCACGAAACAGTCCAGAAGCGAGGTTTATGCTTATTTAGGCGCGTGTCGGCGTGGCATGAGGCTCGCGAAGGTCGACAATCCGCCATAGGCGCATCTCGCGTGTCCGCCACCTCGCTTCTCGTCTTCTAGAATACCTCCATTCGCCACTCGGCGTGTGCGAAGGAAGGCGCGCTTTTCAAATCTGCCATCCAACATCCGCTAATATGCCAGACTCATCAAGCGGTTTAGACGAAGCCCGAGGCCATCTGCCCAATTCTCGTATGAGCCATCGTATAAGCAGGTAGCAGTGGCTGTATGAGCTCGCCACATCTTCGATCATACACGATATCGCCAAATCCATAGAGCCCCTCACACGCTCCATGGTGAGCATTTACCGACCGCGGCTGAAAACGGAGCCGACTTTCCTCGGGCACTTTCGTCTCTTTGGCACCTACGTTGTTCGTCTTTCCCGGAAATAGGATTTCGCTGCCAAATTCCAGTTCCACGACATGTTGCCTCCTCCAGCGCACAATATGCCGCCAGCTCCCAAGTTCTTTGTTCTCGAAAGTCTCGAAGGGGTATGGCGTCAGGCCACTTAGTGGCATTGTCGCGAACCACAAACGTGGTATCAGAACCCGCCTTTGCCGAGGACGCCGAGGAAAGGTCTTACCGATGCTATCGGGACCGGTCACTCTTGTTGCTAGACCCGGAACCCGTACCGATGTTCATGAGCGACAGTTCCGATAAGCGGCGGACGACTGGACGTCCGTCTAATGGGAGGCTCCTATCACGGTCGACGAGAAGACATGTCACGGTCATTCTACCTGCCAACTATTCGGGCACTTGCACGAAGATTTCGGTTCGCTTGCTAGCGAAAGTACATTCGAACAATTCAATCGGGCACAGTGTCACTCTGTTGTCTGTACTGCTGTAAAGTCACAAGTACTGCAGGTACCAGCGCCCCTAGAAACCTGCCAACCGCAGCATTGCAGTCCAAACACAGCCAATCGTCTAATTTCTCGATCTTGGACGTAGACTAGTACGACAAGAGCGACGACAGCCACTCGACCTGTCATACACCACAGTCGAGGTCACGCCCATCCTCCTTGACCTCCGGAAGCCACTTGCCGCCGCTTCACGCATTTCCGATAGGCGATACGTTTCAGCTTCGGTCATCCAACTGGAACCTGCGCGACAATGTAGCCAGCGCCTCTGGCGGATTACTTTGCGCTGGAACCGAGTACAGTCGGGACCTGTCGCCGTAACATCGCTGTGGTGATGATGATGTCGATCGTCAGCGGCTCCCTTAGCGATAAGCCTGTATACCGACAGATCATACCGATGCAGGGCATCACTGATCGCCATGGCAATTGCTCTCCTGACAGCTTGGGCGGTAATGCGGCCCCATTATCTCCACAGAACACCCTTCTGCGACACCACACCCTACGGTATGAGAGAGAATGCACACGAAGAGGCGCACACCCACGTGTTGGGTGTAGGTTAACCACTGCGTTCTCTCTAAACGGAACAGCCACATTCACTATCTCCACGCACTAGAAGTCGGGTAAGACATATTCGCCCAAACGGAACTCCCCGATAGTCCTTCGAGAGACCTTCGGTGCATATTGTGGTAAGACTGGGCTTGTACTAGTTGAGGAGAATCGGCGATGTCAGTTCCTCACGTGGCCGCCGTGGCTTTCGAATATTCCTCAATTCACTGACAAGTGCATCTCGCTCTTCTCCACCGTAGAAACCTGCGAGGCGAAGCAAGCACAAGCGTAACTGACTCGCAAATACCATACCTGTATTGGTCTTGTATTTATATGACTGTGATCGCCCGTCGATCTACCAAGTCCACTCCTCACCATTCCAAACAATCACAAGCGAAAACACAACACACACAAACCCCGAGTCGACAAATTCACACAGCCAACATGAAGATCCTCTTCCTTTGCACGGCACACAACTCGCTCTCGCAGCGGTTGTACCTCGCCCTTTGGAGATCCCATCAAGTGACGATCGAGTATGGTCTTAGCGACAGCATCATGCTCGAGGCCGTCGCATTGAGCAAGCCAGACCTTGTCATTTGCCCATTCTTGACCACCTTTGTACCAAAACAGATCTACGAGAACGTGATGACTCTGATCATCCATCCTGGTCCGCCTGGAGACGCCGGGCCAAGCTCGCTCGACTGGCTGCTTCTGGGCGATGATGGCACCATCGAGGATCCCGCCGAACTACTCCAACGGATGGACAGTGGAGTCCAATACGAAGGTCGATCTCACTGGGGAGTCACAGTGCTCCAAGCCGACGAGGAATTCGACGGTGGTCCAGTCTGGGCTTTCCAACAGTTCCCCATCGAAGACCTTGACGAACCGAGCCTCACTAAATCATCTCTCTACCGTGGCAACATCACTCGAGCGGCCATCATGGCGGCTCAAGCGGCTGTACAGCGTATCGAACTCGCATCGGCGGCCAGACCTCACAAGCAAGGTCCTTGCAGTGCAAAACTCCGAGCCAACCCGGAGTTCGAAAGGCTCTCGGTTTCGGACAACATGCCGTTCCAGGGCGGCGTCACACATGCAAGGCCACTTCTCAAAGCTTCTTTCGGCGGCTTCGACAACACCCTCCACTCCGCTGAATACATCTCCCGTCGCATAAGAGCAGCTGACTCGCAGCCCGGTGTCATGAGCAAGGTTTTCGGACCCAGCTTGTACCTCTACGGCGGTATCGTGGACGACACTGTTGCAAAGCTGCCAATGACAAGTCTCAACAATCCTGATGTGAAGCTGCTTGCCACTCGCGATGGTGCTGTTTGTATCCCGGCAGCCGACGGCAAGGGCGTGTGGATTACGCACATCCGACGGCCGAAGATGAAGACCGACAATGCGCTGTGGCCCAAGGTTCCTGCCGTGATGGGACTGGTGCAGCTGGGCATTATGGACGCAGCCACTGCCCGGAAAATCGACCTGCCTTGCCCCAAAGACTTCTCCCTGCTGCCTGGCGAAACCCTCCAAGAAGTATGGATTGACTTTGAAGTCGACGAGAAGAACGGCAACACGGCAGCTTACCTCTACTTTGAGCACTACAACGGCGCCATGAGCACAGCCCAGTGCTCGCGACTCATCGAAGCCATGGATCACATTCTGGCGAAAGCTGCAACCGACAAGACAATCCGCGCCGTCGTCCTCATGGGCGGCTCGTACTTCAGCAACGGCATCGCGCTCAACGTCATCGAAGCATCCCCTGATCCCGCTCAAGAGTCATGGACCAACATCAACCGCATCGACGACGTAGTCCAACACCTGCTCCACGAGTTCCCATCCCGCAACATCACCACCATCGCCGCACTCAGAGGCAACGCAGCCGCCGGCGGCGTCGCTCTCGCCACAGCCTGCGACTTCGTCATCGCAGGTTCCGAGGTCGTCCTCAACCCAGCCTACCGCGGCATTGGCCTGCACGGTTCCGAGTTCCACTCTCTCACTTACATCGCCCGCTGCGGCGCCCAACAGGCCCAAAAACTCCTCCGCGCCATGCTCCCCCTGAGCCCTCTCCAAGCACGCCAGATCGGCCTCGTGGACTTTGTCTTCCCGGGCTCAGGCGAAGTCCTAGACGACCACATCCAAACGCACGTAGCACTCATGTTCAAAGACGGCATCTCACGCAAAGGCTCCTGGAAACGGAAACTGGACCTCTCGCTCTCGGGTCTGGCTCTCGCTCGCGCGGACGAGCTGGCAGAAATGGCCAAAGACTTCTGGTCGCCGCGGTCAGCGCGCTACCACGACCGCCGCGCGGCGTTCGTCCGCAAAGCCAAGCCCACCCGCACGCCGCTGCGCTTCGCTCTGCACCGCCGCGTCCAAGCCAAACTGCAGCCCGACGAGGAGGAGACGGCCGAGTTCGACGACATCGCGGCTTTCGAGCGCAGGGCGCAGAGCGAGATGGCCAGCAGACTCCGCGCGGTCATCCTGGCGGAGATGGGCTCTGCTGCGAACACCACCGACGCCAACGGCAACGGCAACGGCAACGGCACAAACAAGCACAAGCCCAGCTTTCAATCCCTCCTGCCGCCCCGTGATCTCCTCACCCCGCCCGTCATCGACAACAAGACGGCCGCGACGCTCTTCTCTTGCCACTACCAGGATTTCAGCGGGCAGGATTACTCGCAGCTTCAGGACCAGCCGATGTTGACGCCGCCCGAGTCGCCCATGCCGTTGTACTTGCCGAAGCTGGATGGTGCTAGACTCAATGGTGGGAAGAAGGTTGGTGGACGGAGGACTTCGAACGGGCACTGAGCTTTTTTTCTTTTCTCTCTCTCCAAAGGTTCGCTGAGTTAGACGGTCGGGCTTGGGGTTTGGAAAAAAAAAAGGCGCATAGGGATTTTTTCCTTGAAGGAGGTGGAGGCGTGGATGTTTATTAGAACGCTTTATTTTGTTTTCTCTTCTGCTTGCGGGTCTCTGGGCAGTAGTAGTAGGTTTTGATCCTGAACATCTATACCACTTGTTCATATGCGCGCGAACCATCTCGCTCCTTCGTTCATTCATTCATTCATTCATACATACATGCCAATGACCCGGAGAACCAACCAAATATACACCTACCTGCCATACATAGCTCCCAGTCTAATGCACCGCCTCCAACAAATCAGTAAACTCCCCCCTCAGCACCTCACCCTTCCGCCAGCTCCCCACAAACTCTCCAACCTTCTCCGTCATGCCCACAACATTGAACCCAAAGTAATCGTAAATATACTTGGTCGGCAAACTATGCCCGAAACTCATCATGTTCAACCCAGCGTCCGCATACCGCTCCCACCCAAAACTGACGTATGGCTCAATGACCACGCTCGGAATCCCCTCGTGCCGCCTCAGCACCTTCCGCTGGTACTCCTTGTTCTGCTGGCGGAAGAGGGCGTGCGAGGGGAAACTGACGACGCGTGCCTTGATGGGTGAATGCAGGGAAGCGAGGTTGGAGGCGACTTTGAGGGCGAAGTGCAATTCTGCGCCGACGGAGATGAGAGTTACGGCTGCGTCTGGCTCTTCTTTGATCACGTACGCGCCTTTCTTGGCGCCTTCGCGGGAGGTGAGGCCGCTTTGGGGGAGGGCGTGGCGGCTAACAGAGATCATGGTAGGACCCTGCTTGTAATTCACCGCGGCTTCCCAGGCGCCGGCGACTTCTTCGCTGTCCGCTGGTCGGATGTAGTGCATGTTCGGCATTGCGCGGTACAGAGCGGCGAGTTCCACCGGTTGGTGCGTGGGGCCGTCTTCGCCTGCTCCGATGGAATCGTGGGTCGCGACGTGGATTACGGGGATCCTTTGCAGGGCGCCCATGCGCACTGCGGGCGCGGCGTAGAGGTAGAACATGAAGAAAGAGGAGGTGATAGGGATGATTGTTCCTGGATTGTAGGCGGCGAGACCGTTGGCGATGGCAGCCATGGCGTGCTCGCGGATGCCATAGTGGATGTAGCGGCCTTTGTAAGAGCCGCGGGCGCCGCCTGGGAGGGATGTTAGTATCATGGGCAGCATCCGATGTTTGGGGAAGCGAACTCACTGGTTGGCACGAGGTCCGGCGGGTTGAAGATCTCGTAATCCTTGTACGTGAGATTGACCGATGGCGTGAGGTCCGCGGTGCCCACCATGAAAGCACCGATCTGCTCGATCGCGTTTTTCATGACGAGATTGTTACTCTTACGCGTCGGCGTGTCCTCCGTAGGAAAGCTCTTCGGGATAAGTTTCGACCAGTCGGCAGGGATCCTGCCTTCAACCCGAGCTTGGAACTCTGCTCCAAGCTGAGGGTGTTCTTTCTTGTACTGCTCCACGAGATCGTTCCATTCCGTCACCCAGCGGTCGCCTCGCGCTGGTATATCAGAATAGAATTCTTTGACCTTCTCCGGGATGTGGTATTTCTTCGTCGTATCCCAGCCGTATGCCTTCTTCATATCAATCACGTTGTCTGTTCCGAGTGGTGCGCCGTGTGAACCTGCTTGGCCAGCTTTGGCGCTACCCACGCCGATGATGCTGCGGATGTTGATGAAGAGCGGTTTGGAGCGGTTTGGATCGCGGCCCTTCTCCATGGCTGCCACTATGGCGTTCACGTCGTTGACGCCGTCTTCGACATCGATGGTCTCCCAGCCGCAGGCTTCCATCTTTTTGTTGACGTCCTCGGTGTTGGTGAGATCGACGCTGCCGTCGCATGTGATTTGGTTGTTGTCGTAGAGTACCTAATTTGTATCAGTAAGGCGTGAAGTCTGTAACAGCCTCAAACCACTCACTGTCATATTGGTCAACTTCAGATGGCCGGCGTACGAAAAAGCCTCGCACCCCACGCCTTCCTGCAGACACGCATCGCCAACGATCACCCAGATGTGATTGCTCACCACATCATACCCTGGACGATTATATGTAGCCGCCAAGTGCTTCGAAGCCATAGCAAGACCAACCGCGTTCGCGATTCCTTGTCCAAGCGGGCCAGTAGTGAGCTCTATGCCTTCATGCTCAATCTCCGGATGCCCTGGACAGAGCGAATCCGGTTTCTCCGAGTGATACGACATCAACTGATCCCAAGTCATGGCCTTATAGCCAGCAAGGTAGTGGTTGCAGTACTGGAAAAGACATGCATGTCCATTCGACAGCAGGAAGCGATCTCGGTTGAACCAAGTCGGCTGGTGCGGAGCGTACTTCATCGTGTACTTCCAAAGCGCGACCCCCAAAGCTGCCATTCCTATGGCTGATCCAGGATGGCCCATGTTGAACTGCTCGCAGAGGTCCGCTACCAGAAGGCGGAAGCTCTGTAGTACTAGTTGGACATCTTCCTGGCTATCATCTTTTCTGGAAGGCGCGGTAGGTTTTTGCTCTTTCTTTAGAAGCGCGTTGGTCATGTTCTCGCCGTATCGGGTTGACCTGACCGGTCTTTCGACCTCAGTGGATGCTGCTTTGCGTTTGGGCATTTTGTCGGTTTGGAGAGCTTGTGAGAGGAGGATAGGAAGATAGAAGGAACCCGAGATTGGAAGAGAGTCCACTGGCAAACCGAAAGAGAGAAGCTATAAGAGGGCAAATGGAAATCGCCTACCGATCGTCCTCGATTTATGTTTCCAGAAGCCCGACAACAGCACGCGTGTCTGCCATGACGCTTATTTCCAGCCATAGTTTGGCGCGTGGAGGGGCAACGCGCCAATGCATGCAGAAATAGAGCTTCGATGTCTCCTTTGCCATGATGGCGGGGCGGTATGCCGGCGGCAGAAGGCGAGTATGATGAAGGATGTTGTGGACGAGGGGTCGTGAAGGTCGTGGAAATGTGTTACCGAGGCGCTTGGAACTTCTACATACGAGTGCTTCCACCTTCCCTGTTTGCAGCCTCACTTCTCCTCCCCGCTCCTGCTTCAATTGTCATTGTTTTCCGCGGAGGAAAGATCGCCAATTATCGGCAAGACCATCTGTTGTGAATTGGGCATCGTTACGATTGTGTTACACCCAAAGCGGAACCCTAGTCCGAGCTGTGAATCTCAGCAGAAGACGTCGAAAATTACGAATCGAACTCAAGAGCACAGGTCTACAGCCTGTCGCATGAGATCCAAGATGCTCCAACTAATGTTTTGATACGAGCAATATTGGTGGAGTTACGTGCATCTTGACTGAATGGTGCTCATCCAGCACCATCGTGAATTTAATGGACATTCCTTAGCGCCGGATATCCCGCGTCCAATCAGAGCTGTCGAATCATGTAAGTGAAATCCAACATCCCAACACCAACCCTAACCCGATTCTCGAAGATCAAGGTCAGAATAGTTGTCGACCACGGTCGATATCCAACAAACAACACAGTCAGCCGAGTAATGTTATACTTACGAAGACCATATCCAACTAAGAGAGTTGTCGGACCTCATTTGGCCTATCTTAGGATCTTCTCCCACTATAATGACATGTACTGTCTCACAAAAAAGGCTTCAAAGCTCGAATTTATAGATTGACTGAGTCCGAAAGGCTGATATTGATATCACATGTTTTACATATTCTTAACATCTACGAACAAGCACGAAACCACCCACCTCTTTCATCGTCCTGCCATTACCCATCAAGGTAGCCTCCACTTCCCATACCTCCTCCGCTGTCTCAAATTATAGCACCTTCTCACAAACCGGAATCCGAGAGCCAGCGCAACAAGAACGCCCACAGCCAACCCAAGCGTCTGAAGATACGAGCGCTTGACCGCCTTCTTTCGCCCGTACAGCAGACCCTTCTCATAAGCATCACTAACCCCATGCTCCAGCGGATGTCCATTAATATCCAATGCGGTAACGCGGAGGAATTTAGACCTGCGACGATCCTTGGGAATCTCAAGCTTCGTCTCGAACCCAGTCTTCTTCCCAATTATCGCAGCTTTCCAGTGATCGTCAGCATCGCCTTCCCAAGTCTGCAAGATCCATTCGTGGACTCCCGTCGCGCCATTCCAGCTCACGTAGACGTTGTGGCCTTCGACGGCGACGTCGGGGGGAACGTGCGGTCTGCCGACCCAGTCAGGGAATTTCAACGCGCGGTAGCTTTGCACGTCGCCTTTCTCCCACGTGCTCTGCGCGGCGAAGTGCATGTCGCAGAGAAGAGTGCCGTTGCTGCTATACTCTTGGACGACTGCGTTGATGCCGTGGCCGAGCAGGATGTGGGCGTCTTTGCCTGGTTCTGTTGAGACTAGTTGCATTGAACCTTGAGAAGAGGCGCGGCCTGTGGCTGCGTTCGTGTATTGTTGAATGACGCGGACTGTGAATGCTGAGTTTGTGCCGTTGATGTCGAGGACTTTGTATGCGTCGAGATTGCTCAATACTGTGGACTCTGTTGATGCCTTGATGTTGGCCTGTTTCTCACTGCCTTCTTTTGGAATCCGAGGAGCAGCAATCGAGTTTGTCGGATATGTGAGCTCGAGAAGTAGGCCACGAGCGTTGGCTGGACCGTATTGGTAGTGCCAATCTTCTGCTGCATTGTCGAAGAGAGTTAAAAGTTTTGTTGTCGAGCCTTCCTTGGCTGGTGGAGGCACGTATGTTTCGGGGAAAGCATCTGGCTGCACAAATCGGGCGTCGTGCTGCCATGCAAAGTTGAGTGCTGATTCGGAAGACAGGTCCATGAAAGAGTTGTTCTTGCCACCGAGCGTCCAGATCACCTCGTTGGTCGTGCCAGAAATATAGTACACGGCGTGCGTGTATCTGGCGCTGACGAGATAATTGCCGAGCTCATCCTTGTCAACAGAATTGAAATGGAAAGGATCGTAGGGGTGTTCCGGCAGTCCTTCGCTTCGATCGGTGATGGTTTTGAAGCTGTTCGTGATATCCAGATGTTCCGAAGCCCGCCATTCGAAGACAGCGTCGCCAGTCTTGATGTCCACTTCCTGGATAAGGCAGTCCCAGATGTATTGATTCCAGACATCATCAAAGTCACGACCGGCTGGCCGAACGTCAAAAGCGATCGGCTCAAATACAACGATCAATGCGGTGCCCTGGGGTGTTAGACGAAATTCGTGGAGATCCGCAGATCGTCCATTAGCAGCTCCGATCCGATGTATAGTGTCGTACGCGGGGTTGATCTGGACTTTGTCAGCATCAAAGGGTCGATATGAGTAGGTAGTTGAATAAAAATCCCTGCTCGACTACGCGTGGCAACAGCGATATAGACTTACCATATGAAAGTGTCCGGCTCCATGACCGCGTATCCGATCGTCACCCAGCCAAAAGGTCAAGAATTTCTCACCGAGATATTCCTGGACCATCAAATCGTAAGCCTGTCCGCCAAATTCATTATCGAAATGATCTGCCCAGACGAGTTCACCCCGGTGATCCAAGACCATTGGGCCAGGGTTGGGGACTTTCCATCCTTTCGGTGTGATGAAGTAAAAGTCATTTTTCGTCGCGCATTCGGGGCTCCATTTGAGGTAATTGAACTTTGGCACCTTCAGCTTGGATGAGTAGAAGTGCTGAGTTGGGTAGGGACCGGATGAGCCTCTGTCGAGAGCACGATCATAGGCTGGCTGAAAGACGTCCTTCAATGGAATTTGTTCTTCTTCCTGGGCCAAGCATAGCGAGAGTTGGCAGTAAAGAGCGACGAGAAGGAGGAGTAAGGACCTTGTGCCTTGGCGGCCAAGCAGGATTGGACTATACATTGGTGGACATGTGTAGTGAGTTGACTCGCACTCGTGCGTGATCCGCCATCTGACCTTAGGGGCGAGACGGAGAATCTTTCAGGAGTTGTGTCAGGGCGTAACCGTCATCAGTTGCTGCTTCCAGTCCTCAAAGTTTACCTTACTAAGGCCGCCGCGGACACGGAGGCACAACGCTCGGACCCGGGCCACGTTTCGGCGCGTCGGTGGGTACATCATTGTTCACAATTGGATGTGTGACGTGCCGAGAAACCGAACGACACGAACGAACAAGAAGTTGGCGCCTACCTTACACACGTGTCTCATCCATACCATTGGCCTACAATTACATCACAGTATGGGCGTGCAAGATGCTTCTCCGCCGCCTGATCGCGCTTTACCAGTCGCGTGCAACGCCAATGCCACGCGTGCATATGGCCAGCAACACGCAGAGCCGGACGACCGTCGCCGTCACCCATCGGCGGCTTCTCACACTGTCGATATAACATCGCCTGCTATGCCAGGTCCGACAAGGAAGCGTAAAGCTCCGGCCGCCGATGCAACGGGTCACCCGGTAATCGACCTGACTGCCGATTCGCCACCGAGGTCCAAACGGCCGAGGGTAGGCCGCGACATCGAAGAACCATCATTTCAAGACAACACCACCGTCAAAGGCAGCGAACAAACCCATCCCGACGGTGAATATGACGAGAAACCAAAAAAGAAAGCAAAGAAAGACGGCGAGAAGCGCCAGCGTAGATGGCGCGCGCACGCCCCTAGCGCATATCGCGAAATCCGCGACCGCGCCTTGACCCAGCGTATGTTTGTATTGGACCGCCAGCGCTCCGAAAGCGACCCGGAAGCACCATCTGAAACCATCTCGTTGGCTGGCACCACAGGTAACATCTACACCATCATTATTGACAAAGTTCCGACGTGCGACTGCCCTCACGCACGAAAGGGAAATCAGTGCAAACACATCGTCTACGTGCTGAGTCGCGTGCTGCGCGCGCCGGCAGAATTGGAGTACCAACTCGCTTTCATATCTTCCGAGCTCAAAGATATCTTCGCGAAAGCGCCACCACTTCCCTCCGAGACCGCGCAGAATGATAGCAATGATGGTAACCGCAAGCCCGTGGAAGGCGAATGTCCCATCTGCTGCAACGATTTTGAGCCGGAGAGCTCTGAGACTATCGTCTACTGTAAGGCTGCGTGTGGAAACAACATCCACAAGGACTGCTTCGGTCAGTGGGCAGCGACGAAGACTGGCCAGACCATCACATGTCCTTTCTGCAGATCGCCATGGCAGGGTGACGAAGATCAATTGAAGCAGGTCGCCAAGAGTGGCCGCAAGAACGCGGATGGCTATGTCAATGTCGCGAGTCAACTCGGTCTGTCGGGTCGGCGAGACTACTCGACTTACAACTCTTACTGGGTGAGAGGGCAGGCGAGAAGCGGTGAGGTTGCGTGGGACGATGATGGTGTCATGGATCACGAGTATTGACGAAGGGGAAATTAACGACAATGTCACGAAACATTTTTACGAACGAAATTGTATCTCTCGGCAGGCCGGTGGATAAAACAAAACGAAGTCCAACAAACCCATCCAAAAACACCCATCAATACATAGCCTGGCCTCCACTCGCACTAATCGTCTGCCCAGTGATCCATCCCGCCTCCGTCCTACACAACCACGCCACAACCTGCGCAAACTCCTCCGGCGTCCCGACCCTATGCTCCAGCGGCGTATTTGCACAGATTGCGTCCACGATTCCTGGAATCTTCCTTTCGGTCTCCCTTAACAACTCGCTTTCGACCGCTCCCGGAGTAACGCAATTCACCGTTGTGCCATCGCCCCCTAACTCATGCGCCAAGTGCCGCGTGATGGCTTCCAGCCCAGCTTTGCTCGCTGCGTAAACCGTCAGGCCTTTGAAAAACTGCCGCGAGGCGATGGACGAGATGTTTACAATCCGCGCTGGGTGCCGGAGGTAGGGCGCCGAGGCTTGGATCATGAGGAGAGGGCCTTGCAGATTTGTGGAAAGGATTGACGTGATATGGTCCTGATCGATTTGCGAAAGGAGCGCCGGCGGAGCGATCCCAGCGTTGTTGACGACGATATCGAGCGAGAGGGGAGCAGGCGCGCGCCATTTTTGAATTTCGGCGATGATCTCTGAGGGACCAGTTGGGGTTGAGATGTCAATTTGAAGCTGGAGGACGGAGGGGTGGTGAGGGAGGGAGCGGATGCGAGTCGCGAGAGAGGCTGCAATGGGGTTGCTGGTTGGGGTGAGGTGGTGGAGGACTATCTGAAAATCAATCGTCTTGGTCAGTCGGGCGTATCTCTTACTTGCGGGTCGGGGCTTCGTTTGAATCCCATAGATGGATGGACCTACGTCTGCGCCTTCAGTTGCGAGTTTCCAGGCTATGGCGGCGCCGATGCCTCGAGCTGATCCGGTGACGAGAGCTGTTTTGCCCAAGAGTGGGAGGCCTGTGGCTCTGCTCATGGTCGCTCGACTAGGTAGGTCGATCGTCGAAGCTTGTGTGTCTGTAAGTGACCGACTAGGCCTATATCTTACCTGTGCTATAGGGTGCTGTAAGTGAATAGCATCGTTCTGCCGCAGTGTTAGAAGGTCGTAAGCTTTCAACTACTGACCTTAGTCCACCTACCTT
>Ga0265798_10007335_pt1 | contig 14274 bp, 12 predicted proteins | sample P3T30metagenome_FD_192430 | JGI IMG/M metagenome (GOLD analysis project Ga0265798, IMG submission 192430) | Plant litter microbial communities from East Loma Ridge, Irvine, California - P3 T30 | ecosystem: Environmental > Terrestrial > Plant litter > Unclassified | place: USA: California...
CGGTGCGGAAGCGTACAAGGAGACCACATCTCCAAGAGGTAAGCTAGCTGGTGACTTTTGAAGTGCGAGACGACTATAAGTCCACGGCCTGTGCCACTAAAAATCTCGTCGAGGATACTCGAAACCTTCATCAGTGCGCAAGACGGTCAGCAGGATCCCGGAGACATGTAGAGGGGCGGACAGAGAGGGCGGTTGTGCTCGAGACATGCAGCTACCCATTGCCTCGGAGAACAGTCATCGCCCCTTAGCCCTTCGGTTCGATGAATCTCAGAACGTTTGTGTCTACCTGCTAATCTCGTTCTCCAACCTTGCAGATATCTGGCCTTCGATAGACCCCAAAACGTCCATGAAGGACGCTACCAGTATGTAGTCACGCTAAAGTACTTGCCAGGACACCACTCACTCCAGTGCCAACAGAGTCGAAGAGCCAAGAAGAATCTTCTTCTCTATACTTCAATAGACACAAGACATACGGCAATCCTCCTGGGCCGCAGCGCAGATACTTCGCTCCCAATGGCGAAGGCCCAAGCAATGGACCTTGCGATAGTTCTGCGTTGGCATTTGCGATAGCACACGAGGCCGACGAGGCCGAGCGGGACGGCCAAATGGTATTGTGTCCAATGGCCTTCTCACATCTTCGCCGAGACATCGACGCGAAAGATCTCGGGCTGGAGGATGGACAGCCGGCGGCCCTCGAGTACTTCCAGTTCTTTGCCGGGGTCCTGCTCCACGAAATGCTGCACCTGACGAACAATGCGAAATGTATAATACCGCCCACAATCCATGTGCACCAATCCGCCTTGCTGGCCCCAGAATGACGTATAGTTGCGGACATGGAGTTCCAGCCCGCTCAGAGAGACGCGCAGGGCAAGCTGGTTGCTGGACCAACCTGGACGAAGCCATACTTTCCACACAACATTAAATGGTTGGCCAATGCCGAACCTGGAACACTAGTCACCCGAGCGGCCGTGAACGCGCAACTGAAGAGAAACGAGGACGCGAAGAAGACGGAAGAGGAGCTCAAAGCCGAGCGGTTGCAAGAGCAACAACGGGTCGCGAAGCTTAGCAAGGCCGAGAAGGATGAAGAGGAGCGGCTGGCCGACGAGGCTCGCAAGGACTTGGAGGTGGACACGACGAGGTAGGTTCATGCCCGGGCCATCATCAGCGCTCTACCCTACGAGACGAGACGAACATTAGCTGACGATAGGATAAATCTACTCATTAGGTACCCCGATGCTATCATGAACTTCTGCGTCTCGGTCTACTGGTCGAAGATACCGTGGTCCTGGGACAGCCATTGCGCAGTCCCGGGTTCTTGAGATACTGATGAGAAGATCTCAGCCCCCGGCACTAACGGGTGGGGATTCAGTTCGTGAGATAGCAAGCGATGAACTACGAACATCGTTGGCAATAAGTGAGGACAAATAGTTTCGTCATTTCTGAGTAAGTACCAGCACTCCTAGAGCAGAGGGCCATGCATTTCCTCATCCCCTACTCGAGCTCCCAGAGCAGATGGCAATGCATCTTTTCAACACCTACTCGAGTCGCCTTCGCTTGACAGGCCGGTCTGCCGTCCTTTTGCGCTTACGGAACCGCGCGCCTTCTTCTCGTATCATCTTCATCTCCTCGTCCGTATAAATCGCAATGTCTTCATCCCACACCTCCTTCACTCCAACGACACTTCTCTTGCGAAGAAGGGCTTGTCTGTCGGAGACATCCTCGTCCGGGCGTAGCATTTGTTGAAGAGCGTATCGAACGTCCTCTCGTCTGAGGCTCTCCTCTTCGGTCTCGCCTTCCGGCGCCACGTAGAGACGCGCAAATGTCCGCTCTGCTTTTTGCGCATTTTCCTCGAGGTGCGCAAGCTCGACCGCCTTGACCGGTTTCGCGAACCTTTCGGCCACAATGGTTCCATCGAGCAGGCAATCGTAGCCGTTGGGTACCCCGTAAGTATGAACATCCCTGCCCTGAGTTTGGGCATGGAAGCGCACTCCCTCGCAACCGTAAGGCCACAGGTCCCACCCCAGTCGGGAGCACGTTTCCTCCGGCTCATTCTTCTTCCGATCGTGCGGAACAAGAGCGCGGAACCTTTCGAGATCGCCTGAACTGAAAGCTTCAACCTTTGCGGCGTCTTCTAGACACTTGCGGCACTCGCACTCGCCTCTGGCAGCACCGGGCGTCTTGCGGTAGCCGAGCACCTTCTCTGGTCTGAAGGCCTCGAGACCCTTCCTCGGAACGACCTCCTTCCAGAAGGCTTTGTCCGAGAGGTTCCTGAGAAAGCTCAGAGGCAAAATCCACCTCATCTCCACCTCATCCGTGGGCACCTGTCGAATGCCCAGCGCGCAGTTCATGCGAACGCAGGAATCGAAGTGAGCCGGGGAGGGCCACGGCTCCAGCGTAATCAGGTTGTGGTTGAACCATACCTCTGGCGTACCGCCAAACACACACGACGTCCAGTTGTAACCGTCTTCTGAAACGTCCTGCCCATCAAAGCCAACAAGCATACTCGTGCCAAGGCGCGCGATGACCATGGCATGCGCAAGTTCATGGCACAGCAGGTTAGCTATTGTGAAGACCGCTACGAGCTGGCGGCCCAGCTCGACCTCAGTCGGCTGTTTCTTCGGATCCGCCTTGACCGCCTCGTGAAAGTCACACATCCATCTGTACATGTTCTCGTAATCTTCGAGGTAAATTGTGCTGCGATTCCCCACGAAGCCCTGAATTGGAGGATCGAGTGGTTCCTCGCTGAGCGTGTGTCCTTGAAATCCGTCACTGAGCTTCACGACCTTGAACTTGACTTGTGGTGCTAGTTCGGCGAGCTTGTCGTGCACATCTCGTACGTCCCGATCACTGAGATCTGTCGCTTTGCGAGAAAATACCTCGTGTGAGTAAGGGCGGCCACTTGTACCAAGGAACACCCTATGCTCATGCAGCACCTTGGCCTCCTCCTCGTTCGTCAACACGATGTTCTGGTCGCGAGAGCCTCCTTCCTTAGAAGTCTTCGAACGGCCCGTCTGTGAGATTCTCTTCACCTCTCCAACAAGAACCGCATGCGAGTAGTGCAGAAGAAAAGGGTTCGTAAGAAGCAGGGTCGCAAGCCGAAGTGCAGGTGCTAGCGCATCATGCTGAATATCGGGATTGGGCCAATTGCTCCTCGCAAAGATTGGATGAATGTTGTTGTCCAGATTTAGTAGATTGTCAAGATCGGTCAGATCGCATGGCGTGCCGGTCATCTCGTCCGGGTCGAGCTGTGCGAACATCGTCTTGTCGAAATCCAGGGAGAACATCTCGCAGTACGGTGCTCGCAATCCAGAGGATGTCGAGCTGGCGTCGCTGGAGCTGCCAGAGTCGCGGCGCTCAGTGGTTGTGGGCATGTTGTCTGTCTTCGAGTTGCGAGGAAAGTAATGAGAAGGAAACTAGGTATCGCGACAAACGAGTCGGAGGTAGGCCCACTCGGGTAATAGCTGCGCGTGTGTTTGACAAACGTGCAGAGGAGCCGCAGTGGTATGCATAGAAGAGCAAAGACGGCGACACTTTGCTCGACGCGAGCGCAACACACGCCAGGCATCCGTAAAGACACATTGTTGAGTGACTGTGCTGGATCGGCGCCTCAGTACTCGAGACGCCTTCTTTGTTGCAGACACGATTGAACAATGGCATTCTTCGAAAGTTGACCCTGGGGCACACATCGTGCTATCGGCTTCCTTTCTGAACTTTGGTGAGGCTGCCATATGGAAAGGTAGGATCAATTCGTCGGTTTGAAGGGGTATAAGTCGATATGTAGTCGTATATATTCAGCTCTTCGGTCGTTTGGGTATAATTCTTGGGGCAGGGGGCTTCGCTTCCCTCTTCTGCCACGCTCTCGCCCTTAGCTTCGCCACCGCATCGTCGCCCTGTATTGGTATCTGCTCCCACATCTCGTCCCACACGCCCGGAGCACCGCTCTTGTCCGTCCTCTGCGTGCGATTGACCCTGTACCGCCCAAGGTACTTGCGCACCATACCCTCTTGAGCTGCCGAGGCCAGACCATCCTGCACCTGCTTCGAATTCCTATTGGGTCGATGCTCCAGATTCGTCAGGCGCGTGGTCGCCAGTGGCAGACGCCAAAGCTCATCAAATGGAATATTCTTCGTCGTCGGCCACGGTGCGAAACGAATGTATGAGAACTTCAACTCGGTCTGCGGCGGCACGTTTCTTGCGAACTTCATGAGATCTTCAGTGCTCTTCCTCGCGGTAGTGGGTAGGCGGACATGGATGCTGTGCAGCAATGGACCGAAAGCGTAGAGAGCGCAGACCATAGGCACTGGGCTGCATATGAAGATGGCAATTGGCATGTACCACGCGACTGTGTGGCCCTCAAGTGGGTAGAAGTAGCCGTAGACGTAGGCTGGTAAGAGGTAGAGGTACCCGCCGGCAGCTATCAGGACGGTGGCCGCGCGGAATACGCCGAGCAGGGCGGTGGAGTAGGTGCCGATGCGGAAGACATTGAGGAGGGCCGGGTACTTGTAGTCTGCCGTGTCTTAGCTTATATGAACAGATGTTAGTGCACGTCGAGACACATACCTCCTGTCTTTGCGCCTTTGCTTGCCTGAGTGCTCTGAGCACGAGCATGGATCCGTCTCCAGACATGCTGCGAGCTAGTCTGTCTCAGTAGTGATGAAAGGCAACGCGTCGGTGTTGCCTTTGTCGCAGCATGGCGTGTGTTTGCGGCCGTTGGACGCAAAGTGCGTAGTGAGGAGCAAAGCCCGAAGGCGCGCAACGAGAACATTACATATTTTGTACAATAGAAGAGCGGAAGGTGAAGCGCGGAAGTGAAGTGCACCGCATGTAGTCGATATGGCTTGGCATTGTATGCGGAGTGGACTTCCGTCTCATGTAGTTGTACGAGGTCGTGGTATGACATTGTGTTACACTCCGACCCCCGTTCTGTACATACACTCCGCAGGAACTAGTATACCCATGATAGAACGATAACGCTCGCGCTGGTCGTAAAGATGCAGTTCCTCCGCCGCCTGCTGCTTCTTCCACCCCTCCTCCGCTCCGCCTTCGCCTACTCCACCCTTTCCGATGCCTCTCTGAAGAGTATACCACACCCAGGCGCCGACTTCGACATCAACAAGGGCGCCATACTCTCGCCTATCCTCCGGACTCGTGTACCAGGGACACCTGGTTCAACAGCCGTTCTACAACACTTCCACGACTTCTTCTCCAACCATCTTCCATCATGGGATCTGTCCTTCCAGAACTCCACCTGGGAGACTCCAGTGAGCAAAGGCGCCAAGGTGCCCTTCGTCAACCTCATAGCGACACGAGACCCGCCTTGGGTGAAGCATGGCGGCGAGGTGGGACGGTTGGCATTGGTCGCGCATTACGACTCCAAGCTTACGCCCGAAGGCTTCATCGGAGCGATTGATAGCGCAGCTCCGTGCGCAATGCTCCTACACGCCGCGCGAAGTATCGATTCAGCTCTGACGGCCAAGTGGGATAGCATGGCGGCCTCGGGCGCAAGTTCAGACGACCTGGACGAGCACAGCGGTATACAAATCCTGCTGCTTGATGGCGAAGAAGCTTTCGCGTACTGGAACCATGACGATAGCGTCTATGGCTCGCGGGCTCTAGCAGAGGAATGGGAGAACACTGCATATGTTGCGGGCAGCACATATAAAAGTCCCATCACGAGCATTGATCTCTTTGTTCTGCTCGATTTGCTGGGTGCCGATGGTCCTGCGGTGCCCAGCTACTTCAAGACGACACACTGGGCCTACCAGCGTATGGCAGATCTGGAGCAGCGACTTCGCAAGGCTGGCATGATGAAGTCCTCCCCGAATCATGTCTCGAAACGTTCGCCTGACTTGCCGCGTAAAGATGAGCCGACGTTCTTACCTGAGGGAGAGAAGAAGGATACAGATCCTTGGCTTGGCGGTCGGATTGACGACGACCACCGACCGTTCCAGCAGAGGGGCGTAGAGATCTTGCATCTGATTCCGAATCCCTTCCCAGATGCGTGGCATGAGATTACTGATGACGGCGAGCATCTGGATATAGACACTACCGAGGATTGGGCGGTCCTCACGGCTGCGTTCGCGGGAGAGTGGATGGAGCTGGAAGGTTTCATGGGGGGCCAGAAAGATGCGAAGCATGCTAGAGATGAATTGTAAGTGAGTCCTGTACGTGCCCCAGCGCCAGGGCTGCCATGGGGTGAAACTTGCTGACCAAAGATAGGGATGAGAAGTGATGCGAATCATTTAGCATACAACACACGATAGTAGTCAATGCCAAGGTAGAACTGTGACGGTTACAGTATGGAGCACTGCAGCTTTGCAGCATCGGCGAATAGGGGAGAATGCTGGACCGGCACTGCTTTGTTCCCACGGCTTTCGAGGCAACCGAGGACTTGACCTTGACATCGCCAGATGCGGCACCCCAGCGCCCCCTTTGTCCTCCTGCACATTGTCACCACTTCCGATCAATCGCACACACTGAGCATGCACACTGCTCTCTTGCACTAGCATAGTTCGACCCCAACCTCTCGGATCATACTGCACGCCGCTAGCAACATGGGCAACACTCAATCCCAAGAGCGTCCAGACCCGATCAAGGTCTTCGCAGATGCAGTACGCACATACAAGAGACCACGCAATACGCATCACGTCCCCTCCATAGACAGACGCCGCATCCGTCAAGAGCGCATCCTCCGCCTGTTCAACGCTCCTAGTCGCGAGGATCTCCAAGACGCAACTGGGGACTTCTTGAATCACGGCAACACGGTCGACTACCTCGCCTGCATTGCCGGATGTGTCGACGAAGATGAGATGATCACCCGCCATCGCTTCAAAAAGCGTTATCTTGACGATATCAACTGGTGGGATGCCGATGTTACGCAACGCGTGAGGGTGCTCTCGCGCATGTTCATAGATGAGATCGAGACTGCTGCCGTTCAAGATAGTGTCGCACTAGAGTGGTGGCAGGAGGCCTTGCGCGAAGAGGACGAAAGGGACCCGGAGGAGCCGTCGGAACTACCGGTGGTCATTGAGGATATCATTCGCGATCGCGCCTTCGATGGCTGGCTCCGCGTCTTTCGTGCCACGCACGGCGATAGAGACGGATGGCGAGACGACATCAATGCATTCTTCCACATCAATCCGGTGACCCGCCGCGAGGAGACGTATGCGACTTTCTCGATTGCACCAGACCGTTTGGCCTTCCCAGCTGCTCTGTGGGTCAAGGAAGCGCGGAAGTTGGAGCCTACGGATACACCACCCCAGACTGCGGAGTGGCATGAACGCCATGTCCGTAATCGAATCTCGCACCCGCATGCCCTCGACAGCAAGCGCGATCTCACTGAGAAGGAGAGCTTGGACTCCATCGAGCACATCTCCGGCGTCGAAATCTTCGTTCCCGGACAAGACGCGTCGTTCTCATGGGGCAGGCTGTATCTGCGCCTGCTGCGACATATCGAGCTCTTCGGCGTGGAAGAACTCTTGCGCGTGTATAAAACCCTCATTCCGCGTGGTATACTACGGAGTATCGAGAGGAGAGGTCATGCTGGTGCGAAAGCTGTCTTGAGGATGGGCTACATGCGGACTGGCGAGGCATGTCTGGCGGCTTTACTGGCAGATTGGCTGGGTGACTTCAGAGCCAGTTCTCTGCCGAGATTCCTGAAGGGCGCGCCGCAGCTCGATAGGAGGCCAAGATCCGCTGGGCGGTTAGGGGACGGCGATGATCAACCTCAAGAGGGCAACGATAGCGACATGGACGAGGATGAAGACGCTGTACCGCCACCGCCGAACAACTCTCCTCAGCAGAGCCCTGGCTGCCAGCAACGCTGCGAAGCCGCTAACGCCAGAGTCCAAGAGCTCGAAGCACACGTGTCGTCTCTAGAACTGCAGCTCGCTGCGGCAACAGACCGTGCGGATGACCTGGACGCGCAGCTTACTGTTGAGCAAGTTGAGCATGCCCTGGCCGTCGAACAGCGCGATGAGTACCGCGAAAAGCTCGAAGACTGCGACAAACGGAGCGGGCGGGAAGACAAGGATCGCAAGGCACGCTCGCCAGAGAAGTCCAATGACGACGACAACGACTCTGAAGAAAACTCTGGCCAAAGGGAACCAGGTTCCTCTGCGCGAGGAGGAGGGTCTGTTCGACTGACGAGGCCGCGCGGAGGTCGGAGTCAAGGTGACCTCGATAGCGACTATGAGGAATCGCTATTACCACCGCCTGAGACGTATCGCAAGACAGGTATCACCAAACGCAAGCGCTCTTCCAGCGAAGAGACTTCGCGATCACCTGGCGAGGGTGCTACGCGTGGATCCAAAAAGCTCAAGACCTCGTCGAAGGAGAGTGTCGCGAGGTCTCGAAGTCGCAGTTCTTCTGATTGGATCGTACGTCGACTACGATCTTTGTCGAGCCATCCCAGTAACGGCAGGAGCAACACCCGATCATCGGGCGCGATGGGTGAAGACTTGACTCCCGCGAGGACTAGAAGAGTGTTGGACCGAGTTGAGATCCTTGTGCCGCGTCGCTCTGCGCAGTTCGAGACACAGACAGCACAGTCCGAGACTCAGACAACGCAGTCCGAAACTCAGAAGACGACGGAGTCCGAGACGAGGAGGACGACGAGATCAATGTCGAAGAAGAAGGACGGTGGCAGTAGGTAGGGGCTTGTTCGATAGACTGCTGATATGAACGTTTACAAAGGCAACCTGTGCAGCACCAGCCGAACTTCCTCTTCTGTTCTCACCTACTATGCGTGAATTGCGGACCTCAACGACAACATAAGGTGAGGTACCCACACAACGACCCGGATCGGGAGTTTGCCGGTATCTCGGGCAATATGAGCTTCGAAGCTGGTTGACCTGGTGAGCTTCAATCGGGAATTCAAACCACTGCAGTATTTCCCGTGGCTATGAAGTATATGTATTCGTAATTGCCCTCAAGTCAATTGAATGACCAGCATTCCACCCGACAGTTGCTCTCGTACTTTGTCTTTCCTGTCATCATACGAGCAAGGCCCCAGAGCTAATACTCGACGACCATGGCACCTCTCTACAACCAAAGTGATCAACAAGAGCTCGCGCAGCAAGCAGAAGACTGCCTTCTTCATTATGCTGGACCTTTCTATCCCGAGATCATCACCAACACTTCTGGTCAAACGATAACCACAGCTTCTGGACGTCGTATGCTGGACTGGACGTAAGTAGCCATCCCTTGCGCTTCACAAAATCACCTTGATCCCCGGCATCAACTGACACATTCTCCTACAGCTCAGGTCAGATGTCTTGTCTCATCGGCCATGGCAACCCGGAGATTGTCAAGACCATCACTGAGCACGCGGAGCAACTCGACCACGTCTTCAGTGGCATGCTCACACCCCCAGCAATTGCTCTGGCCAAGCGTCTGACATCCCTGACACCTCCCGGTCTGGACAAGGCATTCTTCCTGAACACCGGCGGCGAGAGCAACGAGGCTGCCATCCGCCTCGCCAAGTTCTACACGGGCAAGTTCGAAATTGTAGGCCTGGCATCCAGTTGGCACGGCATGACTGGCGGAGCTATCGGCGCACAGTATCATGCTGGGAGATCTGGCTATGGACCTAATGCTGTGGGCAACCTCGCGCTGCCTACGCCGCATTCGTACCGCAGTATCTTCCGGAAAGCGGATGGTTCGTACGATTGGCAGACCGAGCTAGACTATGGCTTCAGCATGGTTGACAAGCAGTCTTGCGGATCGCTAGCTGCAGTCATTCTGGAACCGATCCTGAGTTCTGGAGGCATGCTGGTGCTCCCGCCTGGGTATCTGAAGGCGATGAAGAGGCATTGCGAAGCGAGAGGCATGCTGCTCATTATCGATGAGGCCCAGACTGCTATTGGCAGGGCTGGCGATATGTTCGCTTTCCAGCATTTTGCAGAAGATGAGGGTGTGGTGCCGGACATCTTGACTCTGAGCAAGACACTGGGTAATGGAATCCCTCTGGCTGCTGTGGTCACCAGTAATGAGATTGCCAGCCACGCGAAGGACAATGGCTTCCTCTTCTACACTACCCACGTCAACGATCCCCTACCAGCAGCAGTCGGCGATAAAGTCCTCGAGATAGTCGTCCGCGACAATCTTGTTGAGAGGTCAAGGAATCTAGGCACAAGATTTCAACAAGGTCTCCTACGACTGCAATCCCGGTATGGCTGCATCGGCGACGTGCGCGGACGAGGGCTCATGGCTGGTGTCGAGATCGTGGCAGACCGCGAGACGAAGACTTTCGCACCAGAGCTCGGCGACAAGATTGCGAATCGTATGACCGATCTGGGTATATGGGCACAGCTGGCAATCCAGGCGTCGTTCAGCGGCGTGTTTCGACTGGCGCCACCACTTACTACCACGGATGAGGAGTTGGAGTTTGGATTACAGGTCATGGAGCAAGCGCTAAGAGAGACGGAGGGCTCGATGCCGCTGTATGCTACCGAGAATGATGGCGCAGGCACAGAGAAGTTCGTGGAGGCTAGGCTATAGATGTGTTCATTTTCTAGTTGTCAAGCTGATCTGCCATATCTTCTCAGTTGACAAGTAAGAGCACGTCTCTTGCCTCCAGCTAACAACATTCTAAGAGCGGTAGCACCACTCATCAGAAGTACGACTTTCTTGGCTTCACAGTCAGTGGCATCGACAGTAGAGTGCGTTCGAGAGAGCGATACCACCGTTCGCGACCAAGCTCTACCAGCAAAGCTGCAAGGACTAGGTCCGCGGAAGTTGCAAGAAGGTTTCACTAGCCCTTTGAGCCACGTGGTTCTTACGCGATGAGGCGCTGTCCCGTACCCAAGGTTGGAGTTCTGCAGGTCGAATGGTTGTTGACGAGGAGCAATTTGTGAACGTAGAGCTAACATCCAACTCAAAGCGCCTTACAGCCTACAGGACAGGCGACTGATCACTGACTATTATCGAACCAAGCGCCGCCTTCCTAATCAGGTTCCCAATCAGGATGGGCTTTTCGCACACAGCTCGAGCACTTCACTTCGATTGAGTTTGCTCCGTCGTTGGGCAGCAACAGAACGAATACTGGCTTCGTACGGTTCCCCCAGACTGGCAGAGATAAGCAGCGCCAGCGCCCAGTGCTAGTTGCCAACGTGCCTTCTTAGGTAGGTAGCGGTTTCATCACCGCTGCTCTTAGCTTTGGACCTTGGTCCAGTCGCCCGGCCGTCAACGAAGCGTATGTAACTAGAGTTTGAGAGTGATTGGGGTTGAGGCTCGAAACTACGATACTTTCCGGATGATCCTCCCGTCACCCGAGCGAGCGAGACCTGGCATCGATGATCTTAGTCTCCGACGATGCAAGCAAGATGTGAGTGGCTGCATATGTACGCTCCGCTAGGTAGATCGACGTTGTGACGTCGACGATGAGAGAGGGTTTGTCTTCCCAATGTAGATGCAGGGCTACCGCAAGCAGCCAGGACGACCACTTCGAGACATATCAGAGCGCTTCTGGCTGAGACTAAAGATCACTGACCAACGTTTTGGCCCCGTGCTTTCCAGATCAAGTAGAACTCTGCAAGGGCCAGACGCTCCAATTGCTGATCCTATCAGGTCCAAGCCAAGACGATGAATGCACGACCGTGAGAACGGCGAGCCAAAGCGCGCGGTCGAACTCTGCTTTACATCCGCGTGAAACGTAATAATGCTCCCGGACGTTGCGGCTAGCATAGCTTCGCCGCAGGAGCGCGGTATAGAGTTTGACGCAAGCCATAGGCGAGAGTGTAGTGCTGGCTCGGAGCTTGTTCGTGTTTTGATGTCCTCGTGATCTACGCTGCCGTGTTATCACAACTCTGCTAACAGATGCTCACCTTCAAGCGTTCGGGGTGTCTAATAATGCAGTGGTATGAAGCTAGAGAAGCTCAGCACTTCAGCATGTGTTGCTCCTTGATGAGCTGCTGGATATGGGCTATCGTGGCCTGCGAACGCCGAAGGCGAAGTTCCTTAGAGCAAGATTATGTACAAAGTAGCTGCGATCGTGAGATCCTGTATTCTAGTTTAGTGGTCGCAAACGTTTCTGTTGTCGCTGTGTTCCTGTGTCTCCATCGAGACCCTTTCCCTGCCCAGGTAGATACACCCGAACCCGCAGAATGAAAAATGCCTCGCCAGGAGTGGGTATCTTAAAGCAGATAATATGAAGGAGACAAACGAGAAAAATGAAATGTGTCTGTTGTGGTCCGGGGCGTGGAGTCTAGTTTCCATCTCTTCGTCCGGCTTCTGGATGCCTGCGTTCGTAGGGATTGTACGGCCCCGTTTGTGGGCGTGTTTGCATCACTGGTGGTGGTCCAATCGGTTGCGACGGCTGCTGTTGCTGGCTTGGGGGTGCCTGCGGTGGTACAGGCAATGGAGAGCGCAGAGGGCCGGCTGGCGCCAGAGGCACGGCGTATCCAGCACTCTGGAAGCTAGGCTGCAGGGGTGGCCCTGGAGGAGGTGGAAGTGGTGGCGCCGAAGGCGCGGGCAGAGAGAAGTTCGACGTACGTCTGCGTACGTTACGACCCTCACCTGGGCTCTGGGCTTCTTGCCTTCGAGGACGGACGTAGCTTCCACCGCCACGACTCATCGGACCAGAGATCGATCCATGCGACCCGCGGAGATGGCGAGGGGAAGGGGGCCTTTGGAGGTGTTGCTCTGCACCGGGGATTGTTCGAAGGACCGATCGAAAGTAGTCCCGCTCTCCTCGATAGTAATCTGCATCTTCGGCAACTTCCTTGACGCGCTGCTCCAAGCGTCCGATTGTGGTCGATGACTCTTTTTCTTTCTCCTTCCGACGCTGTCTGAATCGAGCACTCGCACCTGCATTCCGCCTACGCTTCTCATCTGCAACGCGGGAAGCAGCCTGCACATCAACTGGCAGTTGAACTGTGCCGGATGTTGTCTCCAGCGTCATCATTTGGTAGACGTTCGGTCCCGCAGAGGATGAAATAGGTATTCCCATCTGTCTTTGTTCGCTGTCGTCGTGGTAAGCATCTCCTGGACCCTGGAGGGATCGTGGGTATGCGTATGTGTTTGATGGTGAGGTCATTTCCGCTTGACTATACGAGGAATATGACGTTGCTGGACTTGCGCTCGACGATAGCTTCCTAGCACGAGTGGTGCCCGTACTTGCTCGTCGCGCTGCCTCGCTTGGCTGTGGAGGTGGTGGGAAGCCATAGCCAGGAGGCCGTAACGCCGCGGGAGCACCAGGCAGAGGCGGTGCTCCCGACTTTCCAGGTTCAACAGTGTATACTTTACTCCGCGGTGAAGGCGGGAACGGTGTCTGCTGGGCGCTCAGCGTTCCGGACGGTGCGTTCAAATGGCTCAAGCTCGCGGCTCGATGTACCGAGGGTGAGATCGGCGTCAATATGCGTCTTGGTGACCTCGGTAACGGGCCCTGTGGAGGATGTGCTGTGTTTAGTGGATTTCCAAAGCCGGGCCTCTGATCTCGCAGCGTGGATGAGATTGGGGGAAGGGGCTGCGCGAAGTACTCTGGAGATTTTAGCTGCGACGCCTTCCGCCGTTGGCCAGTCTGTGCTTCTTCGTCACGAGGCTCGGGGTTCAAGATCGACGACACTCCGGCGATTCGAGTAGCGTTTGGTGAAGTATTGCCGGCAGCTGTAGACCGAGACAGCGGAGGAAGATCCGGTCCAGGACTGACAGCATGGCCAGATCTTTGCGCAGTCTCTGACGGTCCCCTCAGGATGGTGGAGCTTGCGCGTTGCTGAATCTCGGGATAGGTGGCATTGTTGACGGTGGTGGATGCGAACTGGGCAGAGCTCGCTGGCACTCTTTCTTGAGGTGCCCGCTCTGACATCAACTCCCAGCTCTGAGCGCAGGACCATCGATCTTGCTGCAAGATGCCAGGTCCGCGTGCTTTGGTCGATGGCTCAGATGTTCGGCCGATGTGGTAATTTGGCGTTGTGTTATGTGAGACCCCGAAAAACCCTCGATCGAATGTACGATAAACGTCGGTGGCGGCCACGGTGGCGAGTGTCTGGACGTTCGAACACGTCCTGGACTTGGATGTTATGGTCTTATCACCAAGTCGTTGTAGGCAAGTAGCCAAGCATGGCCGCAAGCAGGGTGATTTGCTCTGGTCGGCGCTGTATCGTTGTTATGTCAACAGATTGGTGATGCTCAGTCGCTAGTGTATAGACGTGACGTGAGCTGATATACGAGACGTGGAGATGATGTTCGGCCTATCAGGGACAAGAAGTTGGCGATCGCGAGTGGTACTGGCCACGGCGCGAGTGGGCGTAGAGCCTGTGATATAAAAGGACGGTC
>Ga0265798_10007337_pt1 | contig 14270 bp, 13 predicted proteins | sample P3T30metagenome_FD_192430 | JGI IMG/M metagenome (GOLD analysis project Ga0265798, IMG submission 192430) | Plant litter microbial communities from East Loma Ridge, Irvine, California - P3 T30 | ecosystem: Environmental > Terrestrial > Plant litter > Unclassified | place: USA: California...
CGACGAGGAGCGCGCCGACACGGCCGCCGCCCTCAAGTCCGCCACCGGCATGCTCCGCAGCGAGGTCGGCAAGAACATCACCGCGCGCCTCACGCCGTCGCTCGAGTTCATCCTCGACGGCGTGCCCGAGAACGCGGCCGCGATCGACGCCCTCCTCGAGGAGGCGCGCCGCCGCGACGCCGACGTGCAGGCGCAGGCGAAGGCCGGCGTCTACGCGGGCGACGAGGATCCGTACGTCAAGCCGCGCGTCCTGGAGGACGACGAGGACGAGGACGACGAGGGCGACGACCTCGACGACCCGACGGCACCCGGGTACACGCCGGCGCACTGATCCGGCACCCGGCGCCGATCCGGCACCGAGAGGGCGCGCGTCGTCGGACGCGCGCCCCCCGTGCGTCCGGCGCCGGATCGACGCGCCCCCGCGCGCGTCAGCTCGGCAGGGCGTACGTGCCGTCGGGCTGCACCACGGCGAGCCCGTCGGCCACGAGCCCCGCGAGCGCGCGGTCCCGCTGCACGGGCTCCGGCCAGGCCGTCGCGAGGTCGTCCGCGGAGACGGGGGAGTGGCTCGACCGCAGCTCGGCGAGCAGGAGGCCGCGCACCTGGCGGTCGGATCCCTCGTACCTCTTCTGCACCGCGCGCGCCGGCCCGTCGTAGGCCGGGTAGCCGTCCGCGCGCCACGCGCAGAGGCCCCGGATCGGGCACTCCTCGCAGCGGGGCGCGCGCGCCGTGCACACGACCGCGCCCAGCTCCATGGCGCCCGCGTTGAAGACGCGCGCCTCCGCGACGTCCGCGGGCAGCTGGGCCTCCATCGCGGCGAGGTCGACGGCCGTGCGTGCGGGCCCCGGATCGCCCTGTCCGGCGACCGCGCGCGCCAGCACGCGCCGCACGTTGACGTCCACCACCGGATGCCGGTGCCCGAACGCGAAGGCGGCGACCGCGCGCGCCGTGTACGGGCCGACGCCCGGGAGGTCGAGGAGCGCGTCCACGTCCTCGGGCACCTCGCCGCCGTGCCGCTCCGTGATCGCGACCGCGCACGCGTGCAGGTTGAGGGCGCGGCGCGGGTAGCCGAGGCGGCCCCACGCGCGGACGGCCTCGCTCGCCGGCGTCGAGGCGAGCGCGGCGGGCGTCGGCCACCGCGCGAGCCACTCCTCGAGCCGCGGGATCACCCGCACCACGGGGGTCTGCTGGAGCATGAACTCGCTGACGAGGATCCCCCAGGATCCGAACCCCTCGCGCCGCCACGGCAGGTCGCGGGCGTTCTCCCGGAACCAGGCGTTGACGTCATGGGCGAGGGCGGTCTCGGGCATGCGGACAGCGTACGAGAGCGCGGCCTACGCTCGGGTCATGCCCCTGTACCGCGCCTCCCGCGCCGAGGTCCTGTCCTCGCTCGCCGACGAGTTCCTGCACAACTACGGCCGCGGTCGCGCGTTCCTCGCGGTCGACGGCGGGCCGCTCGCGGATCCCGCCGGCCTCGCGCGCGACCTCGCCGACGTGCTGCGCGCCGACGGTCGAGGCGCGTACGTCGCGGAGGCCGCCGACTTCGCGTCCGGGGCGGGCGCGGTCGACGCAGACGCGCTGCGCGACGGCCTCGTGCGCCCGTTCCGCCGTGCCGGCACGCCGTTCGCCCTGCGCCCCGACGCGGATCCGACGACCGACGCCCCCGACGACGCCGTGCTGATCGTCGCCGGCGACGCCCTGCAGGCGCCGGAGCTGCGCGGCCTCTGGAACGCCGTCGTGTACCTGCTGCTGCCCGACGAACCGCTCGCGACCTCGGGCGGCGACGCCGGATCCGCGGCCCAGGAGGCGCACGCGCGCTACGTCCGCGCGGTGAACCCGCGGCGCGCGGCCACCATGATCGTCGACGTCACCGACCCCGACCTCCCGCGCCGCGTCTTCGCCGACAGCTGCTGAGGGCTCCCGGCCCGCGTCTTCGCCGACAGCTGCTGAGGGCTCCCGGCCCGCGTCCCGTCGACGGTCGCGGCGGGCTCCGAGCCGCGGAGGCGCCCCCGCGATCAGCGCGGGACGAGCCGGGCGAGCTCCGCGGGGGAGATGTGCCGCCCGCTGGCCTCCACGCCGTGCACGAGCTGCACCAGGGCGGCGTTGACGCGCGCATCCTGGCCGACGCCCGGCGCGAGGGCCGCGACCTGGCCGTTGAGGTGGTCCACCTCGGTGAGGCGGTTGCGGCGGATGCTCTGCAGCGTCGATCCGGGATTGGGCACCTCTCCCATGCCGCGGGCGAGCGACACGGGCAGGCGCTCGGCGAGGGGGAGCGGCAGCGACGCGAACAGCCGCAGCCGACGGTGGGTGAGCCCGCCGAGCGGGCCGAACGTGACGCCGCGCGCGAGCCCCGTGCGCACGGTCTCCCGCATGGTGCGCGCGACGATGCGCCGCAGAACGGGCTCGGCGATGACCGCCTGCACGCTGAGGCCGGTGATGGCCGGCACGGCGTTGATCCCGTTGATGACCAGCTTCGTCCACTGGGCGCCGCGGAAGTCGGCCGCGACCGTGACGGCCATGACGGGGTCCAGCGTCTCGCGCACGAGCGCGACGCCGGCGCCCGTCGGGCCGTCGGCGCTCCCGATCTGCATGCCGGCGGGGGAGGTGACCGTGACCAGCCCGGGCTCCGTGAGGGACGCCGCCACGAGCGCGAGCCCGCCCACCACCTCGGAGCGGGGCAGGGAGTCGACGCCCATCGTGACCGCCGAGAGGCCGTTCTGCACGACCAGCACGGGGATGCCGCGGAGCCAGCCCGCGTTCTCCGCCATGGCGCGCGGGGCGTCGGCGATCTTGGTGGCGACGATCGCGAGCTCGGGCGGGCGGCCCAGGCGCTCGGCCGCCGCGACGCGCGCCACGTGCTCGCCGTAGCCGCCGACGAGGCGGAGGCCGCGGTCCTGGACGGCCCGGAGATGCGGCCCGCGGGCGGTGACGTCCACCTCGTGGCCGGCCCGCTCGAGGAGCGCCGCGATGGTGCCGCCGATGGCGCCCGCACCCAAGACACCGATCCGCACGCGTCCTCCTCCGACGCCCTCGATCCTAGGCCGGGCCGCCTCCGAGGGCCCGGACACGGCCGGGCACGGCATGATGGTCAGGCCATGGAATCCCCGACCCCCCGCGCCGCTCCCTCCACCGCGAGCGGCCTGCTCCTCGTCGACAAGCGCGGGGAGTGGACCAGCCACGACCTCGTCGCCCGCACCCGCCGCCTCGCCGGCACGCGCAAGGTCGGCCACGCCGGCACGCTCGACCCCATGGCGACGGGCCTCATGATCCTCGGCGTCAACAGCTCCACGCGCCTGCTCACCTACCTCGTCGGCCTCGACAAGGAGTACCTGGCGACGATCCGCCTCGGCCGCGCCACCACCACCGACGACCGGGAGGGCGAGGTCGTCTCGCGCGCCGAGCCCGGGAGCATCCGCGACCTGGCCGTCGCCGACGTGGAGCGTGCCATCTCGGGCCTCCGCGGCACCATCTCGCAGGTCCCGAGCGCGGTGAGCGCCATCAAGGTCGACGGCAAGCGCGCCTACGCCCGCGTCCGCGCCGGCGAGGACGTCGAGCTCGCCGCGCGCGAGGTCACGGTCTCCGCGTTCGACGTGCTCCGCTTCTCCGCGGTCGACGCCGAGGAGGGCGAGGAGGACGGCGCGCAGCTCGACCTCGACGTGCGCATCACGTGCTCCTCCGGCACGTACGTGCGGGCGCTCGCCCGCGACCTCGGCCGGGAGCTCGGCGTGGGCGGCCACCTCACGGCCCTCCGCCGCACGCGCGTCGGCCCCTTCCACGTGGACGCCGCCGTGGCCATCGACGACATGGTGGTCGCCGACCGCCTCATCCCGCCGGCCGACGCGGCCGCGCGCCTCTTCGACGTGCTGCACCTCACCGAGCAGGAGGCCGTCGACCTCGGCCACGGGAAGAAGCTGACGACGCCGGACGAGGCGCCCACCGAGGATCCGCTCGCGGCGGTCGCTCCCGACGGCCGGCTCGTGGGGCTCGTCGGCTTCCGCGGCCGCACCGGCACCTCCCTCGTCAACTTCCCGTCCGACGACCCGGGCGCCTCGTGATCGCCTGGTTCACGGTCGCGCAGGTCGCCGTGGCGGTCGTCGCGGGCGTGCTGTGCCTCGTCGTCGGCGCCATCGGCCGCAAGCCGAGCGACCTCACCGTGCTGCCCACGGCGCTCGTCGAGGTGCTGCTCGTGATCCAGCTGGTCGTCGCGATCGCCGCGCCCGCCGTGGGCAACCCGCCGTCCGGCAACCTCGTCGAGTACTACGCGTACCTGCTGAGCGGCCTCGTGATCCCGCCGCTCGCGATCTTCTGGGCCCTGGTGGAGCGCACCCGCTGGAGCACGATCATCCTCGGCGCCTCGTGCCTCGCCATCGCGATCATGGTCTACCGGATGGACGTCATCTGGAACGTGCAGTCCGCGTGATCACGCCGTTCCCCCGGTAGGGGATAATCGCTGGTGCCATGACTGACTCCCGGAACTCGCGCATGACCGGCCTCGGACGGGTCCTGGTCTTCTTCTACGGGCTGCTGGCCCTCGCCGCCACCGGGCGCTCCGTCACGCAGATCCTCACGAAGTTCGACGAGGCGCCCGTCGCGTACGCGCTCTCGGCGCTCGCCGCGGTCGTCTACATCGTCGCCACCGTCGCGCTGGTCGCTCCGGCGCGGACGGAGGCGGCCGCGCGCCGCTGGTACCGGATCGCCTTCGCCACCATCGCGTTCGAGCTCGTCGGCGTGCTCGTGGTCGGCACCCTGAGCCTCGTCGACGCCCAGCTCTTCCCGCACGACAGCGTGTGGTCGGTGTACGGCTACGGATACGTCTTCATCCCGCTCGTGCTGCCCGTGCTCGGCCTGTGGTGGCTCCGCAGCGGCGGCCGCTCGCGGGTGAGCGCGGTCGACGAGCGCCCCGTGCGCGGGGACAGCTGACCGTGCTCGTCGTCCACGACCCGGCCGAGGTGCCGGGGGAGTTCGGTCCGAGCGCCGTCACCATCGGCAAGTTCGACGGCGTGCACGCGGGGCACCGCGCGGTCATCCGGCGCCTCCTCGGCATCGCCGCCGACGAGTCGCTCTCCTCCGCCGTCATCACGTTCGACCGCCACCCGGCCGCGCTGCTCGCGCCCGCCGCGCGCCCGCAGAGCCTGGTGAGCAACCGCCAGAAGATCGAGCTGCTCGCCGAGCTCGGCGTCGACGCGACCCTCATGCTCCCGTTCGACGAGCGGCTGTCGCGCCTCGACCCCGCGCAGTTCGTGCGCACGGTGCTCGTCGACGCGATCGGCGCCCGCGTCGTGCTCGTCGGCGAGGACTTCCGCTTCGGCGCGAAGGGCGCGGGCGACGCCGCCACGCTCACCCGCCTCGGCGAGGAGCACGGCTTCCGCACGGTCGTGGTCGGCGACGTGATGCCCGACGGCAGCCGCAAGGTCTCCTCCACGTGGATCCGCGACCTGATGGACCGCGGCGACGTCGCCGCCGCCGCGGAGCTGCTCGGGCGCGCGCCCGCCGTCCGCGGCCTCGTCGTGCACGGCGAGAAGCGCGGTCGCGAGCTCGGCTTCCCCACCGCGAACCTGTCGCCCGAGGCCGAGGGCCTCATCCCCGCCGACGGCGTGTACGCGGGCTGGCTCCGCGACGGCGACCGCACGTACCCGTCGGCCATCTCCGTCGGCACCAACCCGACCTTCGCGGGCGTGCGGCCGCGCGTCGTCGAGGCGTTCGTGCTCGACGAGACGCTCGACCTCTACGACCACGAGGTGGAGGTCGTGTTCGCGGGCCGGATCCGCGGCATGGTCGCCTACGAGGGCCGCGAGCCCCTCATCGCGCAGATGACGGACGACGTGGTGCGCACCCGGGCGGTGCTCGGGCTCTAGGCCGCGTCGCCGGGCGCGGCGGCCGTCGTGCCGTCCGCGTCGCCCTCGGGGCGGGGCGTGCGGCCGAAGAGGTACATGATCAGCGTCGACGCGGTGGCCTCGATGACGGGTCCGTGGCCGACGCTCCAGCCCGCGTCGGACGCGCGGAGCGTCCGCGCGCGCAGCACGCCGCGGACCGCCGCGGGCGCGATCGCCGCGCGGGCCACCGCGACGGCGCCCGTCGACCGGTGGTCGAGCTCCAGGTCGACCTTGAGCGCGTGCGCGATGTCGAACGCGTGCACGACCACCTCGAGCAGCTCCGGCAGGCGCTTGCGGCCCTTCCCGGCGCGCTTCCCGGCGGCGATGGCGCGGATCCGGGCGACGAGGTCCTCGGGGGAGCGCGCGGCCTCGTCGGCGCTGAGGTCGTCCATCGCGCGCATGGGGTTGAGGTGCGGGCGGCGGAGCATGGATCCGATGGCCGTGCGCGCCATGGCGGCGTTGCTCGCGCCGACCCGCCAGACGACGTGGCCGGCGACGTCGCGCACGGTCCAGCCGTCGCACATGCTCGCGGCCTGCCACCCGTCGGCGTCGAGGGACGCGAGGAGGTCGGCCGTGCGCTCGAGCACGTCCGCGATCTCCGCGCTCCAGATCCCCGTGACCTTCGCCTCGGGCTCGGACGCGCGCTGGCTGAGGGGCAGGTGCCGGGAGATCTCGCTCATGGCCGAGAGCCTATTCCGGCCGCCGTAGAATCTGGTGGTGAAGACGACTCCCGCTGCTCCCCGTGCGGGCGCGCTCCTCGCCCTGGTCGGCATCGTGCTGGTCGCCCTCAACCTCCGCACCGCCGTCGCCGTCTTCTCGCCGATCGTGGACGAGATCGGCCGCGACGTGCCGCTCGACACCGTCTCGATCGGCGTGCTCGGCGCCCTGCCACCCGTCTGCTTCGCGCTGTTCGGCCTGCTGGCGCCCGCGATCTCGCGGCGCCTCGGCCTCGAGCTCACCGTCGTCGTGGGCCTCGCCGCGATGATCGCCGGTCACCTCGTGCGCGCCGCCTCGACGCACGTCGTCGTGTTCGGCATCGGCACGGTCCTCGCCCTCGCGGGCATGGGCCTCGGCAACGTGCTGCTGCCGCCGCTCGTGAAGAAGTACTTCCCCGGCCGCATCGGGCCGCTCACCTCCGTCACCACCGTGATGATGTCGATCAGCACCGGCGTCCCGTCGCTCGTGGCCGCGCCCCTGGCGGACGGCGCCGGGTGGCGCGTCGCGATCGGCGCATGGGCCGGGGTCGCGGTCGTGGCGCTCGTGCCGTGGATCGCCCTGCTCGTGGAGCACCACCGCCACGCCCGCCGCGAGCGCGCCGCCGCCGCCGGGCTCGACCAGGTGGAGGAGGCGCCCGCCGCCGTGACCGGCCGGGTCTTCCGCTCGCCCGTCGCGTGGGCGCTCGTCGGCATCCAGGCCGCCTCGTCGTTCAACGCGTACGCGATGTTCGCGTGGCTGCCCGCGCTCCTGCAGGACACCGCCGGCCAGACGCCCGTCGCGTCCGGCGCGCTGCTCGCCGTGTTCGGGTTCATGGGGCTGCCCGCGGCCATCGTCATGCCGATCCTCGCCGCGCGCGTGCGGAACGTCGGCATCCTGATCCAGGTCGGCGTGCTGTTCTTCGTCGTCGGCTACGTCGGGCTCCTGGTGGCGCCCGCCGCCGCGCCGCTCCTGTGGGTGGCCGCGGCCGGATCGGGTCCGCTCCTGTTCCCGCTCGTCTTCGTGCTCATCAACCTGCGCACCCGCACCCACGGGGGAGTGGTCGCGCTCAGCGGCTTCGTGCAGGGCATCGGCTACTCGATCGGCGCCCTCGGACCGCTGCTGTTCGGCGTGCTGCACGAGGCGACCGGCGGGTGGACCGTCCCGCTCGTCATGCTGTTCGCCATGGTCGCCGTGGCCTCCGCCTCGGGCTTCTACCTCGCGAAGCCGCGCATGCTCGAGGACACCTGGGACCGCGCGCCGCACGACGAGGACGCGCGCGCCCGCTGACCCGTCGCCGCCGACCCGCGTCCGGCGACCGCCTCGCCGCCGCCGCGTCGGCCCCGTCCGCCCGTCGCGTTCACCTCCCGACCGCCTCCCCGCCACCGTGCGTCCATCCCGCGTCGCCTTGATTCGTCAGGGTGGGAATTGCACCCGCACAGCGACACGGAGGACACGGATGACGAACGACGCACGCACGACGGTGAGCCGCAGGGGACTGCTCCAGGGAGGCGCCGGGGTCGGCGCCGGCGCGGCGCTCGCCGCGTTCGGATCCACCCCCGCCGCCCGCGCGGCCGGCGCGCCCGCCAAGGTGGGCGGCTACCTGTGGCTCGAGGGCGACCACCACGTCCACACCCTGTTCAGCAACGACGGCAAGTACCGCGTCCGCGACCACATCCGCCAGGCCGTCGCGAACGGCGTCCAGTGGATCGTGCTCACCGACCACGGCAACACGGCGCACGCCACGAAGGGCAGCGTCGACGCGATCACGCCCTTCATCGAGGAGGCGCGGAAGGAGTTCGGCTCCGAGATCGTGATCTTCCACGGCCTCGAGTGGAACATCCCCGGCGCCGAGCACGCGACCGTCTTCGTGCACCCGCAGGGCGACGCGGTGGGAGTGCTGAAGGAGATCGAGGAACGCTGGGACGCCCGCGTGAAGGGCACGCGCGACGGCACCGCGGCGAACGAAGCGCTCGCGCTCGAGGGCATCCGCTTCCTCGACCAGGCCGTCGCCTCGCGCCGCGTGAAGGACGCCGCGATGCTCCCGAACCACCCCTCGCGCCTCGGCATCGACTCGCCGCACGAGCTGCGCGCCTGGCAGGACGCGGGCCCCCGCGTCGTCCTCGGCATGGAGGGCGCCCCCGGCCACCAGGCCGGCGGGCTGCCCGCGCCGCACAGCACGGTCGGCGCGCGCGGCCTCTACGGCAACTCCGCGAGCGCGTACTCGTTCCCCGGCTACCCGGCCGAGTCGTACCGCACGTGGGGCGGCTTCGACTGGGTCACGGCGACGGTCGGCGGCGTCTGGGACTCGATGCTCGCCGAGGGGCGGCACTTCGTCGTCACGGCCACGAGCGACAGCCACAACGTCTACCTCGACACCACCGAAGTCGGCCCGGGCAGCGACTACGAGCGCGACGGGCGCATGGTGGACCCCGTCTACCGCGGCGGCGTCGACACCGACGAGAACGACTTCTGGCCGGGCCACTACAGTCGCACCCACGTGGGCGCGGTCCGCCAGGACCACACGTCCGTGCTCGATGCGATCCGCGCGGGCCGCGTGTGGGTCGACCACGGCGGCCTCGTCGACTCGATCGACGCGCGCCTCGTCCTGGAGCGCGGCCGGACGATCCCGCTCGGCGGGACGCTCATCGGGAAGCGCGACCGGAAGGTGACCGTGACCGCCGACATCATGACGGCGTCGCGCCCGAACCGCGCCGGCTTCGTGCCGGAGTTCGCGCGCGTCGACGTGATCGTCGGCCGCATCGACGGCCCCGCCGCCGACCGCGACGCGACGACCGCGCCCGACACCCGCGTCGTGGCGCAGCTCCCGGTGGCGCAGCTCGCGGCGATCCCCGGCGGGCACCGCCTGTCGCTCGAGATCACGCCGCCCGGCGACCGCTTCTACGTGCGCCTGCGCGGCACGGACGGCAAGCGGCAGCAGCCCGGCTTCCTCGGCGCCGCGATCGACCCGGCCGGCCCCGCCATCGACGTGCTCGGCGACGCGGACCCGTGGCAGGACCTCTGGTTCTACACGAGCCCGCTCTACGCCGAGCTGTCCTAGCCGGCGATCCCGCCCAGGCCGGTCGCGCGCGGCCGGCCCGGGATCCGGGTCAGAAGCTCGGCACCATCTCCTTGCGGTGGACGAGCGCGCCCGCGCCGATGAGCGGGCCGTCCTCCGAGAGGCCGGTGGGCACGACGCGGGTCTTCATGACGAAGCCGAACTGCTCGCGGAGCGCGAGGGGCTCGCGGATCATGTCGAACAGGTCGGGCGTGACGCGGCTGAACCCGCCGCCGATCGCGACCACGTCGAGGTCGACGAGCGAGCTGGCCGACGCGATGGCCCGGCCGATCGCGAGGCCGGCGCGGCGCACGGCCGCGACGGCCGTCTCGTCGCCGTCGCGGTAGGACGCCGCGAGGTCCTCGCCGGTGGATCCGGTCCAGCCGCGCGAGCGCGCCCACGCGACGCTCCGGGGTCCGGACGCGATGGCCTCGACGCAGCCCTGGCCGCCGCAGCTGCACGGGTCGTCGAAGCCCGCGACCTCGACGTGGCCGATGTGGCCGGCGTTGCCCGTGGCCCCCGCGGCCGTGCGGCCCGAGAGCACGAGGCCGCCGCCGACGCCCGTGGACACGATCATGCCCATGACGTCGTCGTAGCCGCGGCCGGCGCCGACCCAGTGCTCGGCGAGGGTGATGGCGAGCCCGTCGACCTGGAGGGTGACGGGCACGTCGGGCGTCAGCTCGGCGATCCGGTCGCGCAGCGGGTAGCCGCGCCAGACGGGGACGTTGAGGGGGGAGACGAGGCCGTCGCGCACGTCGACCGGTCCCGCGGCCGCGAGGCCGGTGCCGACGAGCTCCGCGTCGGCGGGCAGCGCGGCGAGCGCCTGGCGTGCCACGCCGAGGACGGAGTCGAGCAGCTCGTCGGCGGACCGCTCGGGGCCGGTCGGTCCGCGGAAGCGGCTCCCCTCGACCACGCGGCCGGCGTCGTCCACGAGCGCGGAGTCGACCTTGGTGCCGCCGAAGTCGACGGCGAGCGCGAGCGTGCGAGGCATCTTCGTCCTGTCCCGGGCCCGGATCCTCCCGGCCACCGGCGTCCAGGATAGGGGCGGGCCCGGGCCCGGGCAGGCGCCGCGCGGCCCGCTCGCGCCGCGCACCGCGCCTACCACGCCCTCACACCTGTGTGGAATTCAGGGCCCGGTCGGGGCCTCCGCGCCTAGGCTCGGCACGTGGATCCCGATCACACCCCCCGAGAGGCCCCCAGCGAGTCCTCCGACCCGCGCGCCGAGAACGCGGCGCCCGCACGCCGCGGCACGGCTCCCGCGCTCGAGCACTCCGACGCGACCGAGGCCCGCCTCGCCTCCCGCGAGCTCGACGAGGGGATGCCCGCCTCCGTCGGCTTCGAGGACGAGGCCGCCGCGACCCGCCTGCGCTTCCCCTCCTTCCCCGGCGCGTTCCTCGACGAGGCGAAGGCGTCCAGCGTCTTCCTCCCGTACCAGTTCGTGTTCCGCCGGCTCATCGACCTGCCCGCCCTCATCGTGTGGGACGCGGTCTCCGACGGCGACATGGTCTCCGGCTGGCTCGCCGAGGCCACCGTCGAGCAGCACGTGGGCGGCGACTTCTGGTTCGAGTGGATGACCGTCCCCGACCGCAGCCTCGCCTCCGCCGCGGGCGGCATCGTCAGCCGCTTCGACGAGGGGCGGCAGATCGAGTACACGTTCCTCCACGAGGGGGAGGTGACCGCGCGCTTCCACTTCCGTCTGGAGGAGGTGCCCGGCGGCCCGCGGGACCGGCAGACCGACCTCCTCGTCACGGTGTCCGGGCTCCTGCCCGCGGGCATCGCGAACGTGCTCAAGGCCAGCTGGCGCCTGCACCTCGACCTCCTGGAGGACCTGGTCCACGGCATCCCGGTCGACTGGGAGACCTGCGAGGCCGAGCACGGCGCCACCTGGCGCCGGTACCTCGCCGAGCTCGAGTCCGCCGAGGGCTGATCCCCGGCCGCCGTCCACGCGGCGCCCCGGCTCCTGGGAGCCGCTTGCCAGGCTGATTGCCTAGCGTGAGGGAATGACATCGCCGAGCGTCGCCTCCCGTCTCGCCCTCGTGACCGGAGCGACCGGCTACATCGGCGGTCGGCTCGTGCCGCGCCTCATCGAGGCCGGCTTCCGCGTGCGGGTGCTCGTCCGCGATCCGCGCCGCCTCACGGACGTGCCGTGGCGCGAGGACGTCGAGGTCGTCCAGGGTGACCTCTCCGACGCCTCCACGCTCGGTGCGGCGGTCGACGGCGTCGACGTCCTCTACTACCTGGTGCACGGCATGGGCGCGAAGGGCGACTTCGCCGCCTCCGAGCGCGACTCGGCCCGCAACGTCGCCGAGGCCGCGAAGGCGGCCGGCGTCGGGCGCATCGTCTACCTCGGCGGGCTGCACCCCGACTCGGACGAGCTGTCGAAGCACCTCGCGAGCCGCAAGGCCGTCGGGGACGTGCTGCTCGCGAGCGGCGTGCCGACCATCGCGCTGCAGGCGGGCGTGGTCATCGGATCCGGGTCCACGTCGTTCGAGATGATCCGCCACCTCACCGAGGTGCTGCCCTTCATGCCCGCGCCCGGCTGGGTCCGCAACTTCATCCAGCCCATCGCGATCCGCGACGTCCTCTACTACCTCGTCGCCGCCGCCGACCTGCCCGCCGACCTCAACCGCACCTTCGACATCGGCGGCCCCGACGTGCTGCGCTACGGCCAGATGATGAACGGCTACGCGGTCGAGGCCGGACTGCCGCAGCGGCCCATCGCCTCCATCCCGATCTTCGCCCCGCGCCTCGCCGCGCACTGGGTGAACGTCGTCACGCCCATCCCGCGCACGCTCGCCGTGCCGATCATCGAGTCGCTCCAGTACGACTGCGTGATGGGGGAGCACGACATCTCCACCTACATCCCGGAGCCGGAGGGTGGCCTCACGGGCTACCGCCGCTCCGTGCGCCTGGCCCTCGGCCGCATGCGCGACGGCGTCGTCGAGACGAGCTGGAAGGACTCGGCCGTCGTCGGGGCGCCCAGCGACCTGCTGCCGAGCGACCCGGACTGGTCGGGCCACACCGTCTACCTCGACCTCAAGGAGCGCTCGACGGACGCCGCGCCCGAGGACCTGTGGGCCGTCATCGAGTCGATCGGCGGCGACAACGGCTGGTACTCGCTGCCCGTGGCCTGGGCGGCGCGCGGGTACATGGACAAGCTGGTCGGCGGCGTGGGCCTCCGCCGCGGTCGACGCAGCGCCACCTCGCTGCAGACCGGGGACGCGCTCGACTTCTGGCGCGTCGAGCACATCGAGCACGGATCCAGCCTCCGGCTCCGCGCCGAGATGAAGCTGCCGGGCGAGGCGTGGCTGGAGCTCAGCGCGACGCCGCGCGACGGCGGCGGCAGCGACTACCGCCAGCGGGCGATCTTCTTCCCGTCCGGGCTCGCCGGCCGTCTGTACTGGTTCGCGATCCTGCCCTTCCACGGGATCATCTTCACCTCGATGGCCACCCGCATCACCGCGAAGGCGCTCGCGGCCACGAGCAGCCGGGAGCCGGGCGGAGTGCGCGCGGAGGCGTCACGGTGAGCCGGCGCGTCGGGCGACCGCGCATCGGCGTCATCCTCCTCACCCTCGCGGGCATCGCCCTCGCGTCCGCGGGCCTCGCCACCGCCGTCACCATGAGCGTCTCGGCGCCGGTGCAGGCGCAGGCCGACCTCGCGGACCTCGGCGGCGCCGACGTCGGATCCGACGCGGCCACCGGCGCGCACCCGCACGCGACGCCCTCCGAGGCCTGGACCCCCCTGCCCGCCGCGGACGCCGGCAGCCGCAGCATCACCGACCTCACGCGTCACGCCGCGACCCGCGTCACGCTGGACGTGCTGGGCATGGACCTCACCCCCGCCCAGGCCGGTGCCCTCCTCGCGACGGTCCTCAGCCTGCCGCTCGCGATCGCCGTGGTGGCGCTCGTGGCCGGGCCGCGGCGTCGACGGCGCTGGCGCGGTGCGCTGCGCCGCGGTCGCGGCTAGCGCCCGGACGGCCCGGTGACATCCCCGGGCGCGGGGTCCATGATGGGCACGACGAGAGGCGACACCATGGCATCCGGTACGCGGACGACCGTCATCCTGGGCGACAGCCTCACCGGGGACGGCGGGTGGGCATCCCTCCTGCCGGATGACCCGGACGCCCCGACCGGCGGCGCGCCGGCGGTGACGGACCTCGGCCGCGCCGGCCAGACGACCGACGACGTCCTCGCGCTCCTGCCGGAGGTGGTCGCCGCGGATCCGGCCACGGTCGTGCTCTCCGTCGGCACGCACGACCTGGGCGCCCGGCGCCGCGGGCCCGAGCCGACCGTGCGGGCCCTCGAGACGATCCTCGCCCACCTCCGCCGCGACCTCCCCGCCGCGCGCCTCGTGGTGCTGTCTGTGCCGCCGCGGGCGCGCGAGCTGGCCGAGCGGATCCGCGTGGTCAACATCCACCTGCGCCAGTTCGCGCCCGTCGTGCGCGCGGAGCACGTCGACCTCTGGCCGGCGCTCGGCTCCGGCGACGGCGAGCTCGACCCCGCGTACTCCGACGACCGGCTGCACCTCGGTCCGGCCGGCGCGGCCGCGGTGCGCGCCGTGCTGGCGTCGGTGCTCGCCGAAGGCCCGGACGACGGCCACGGCCCCGACGCCACGGGCGATGCCGACGCCCCTCCGGCCGACGACGGCG
>Ga0265798_10007338_pt1 | contig 14269 bp, 13 predicted proteins | sample P3T30metagenome_FD_192430 | JGI IMG/M metagenome (GOLD analysis project Ga0265798, IMG submission 192430) | Plant litter microbial communities from East Loma Ridge, Irvine, California - P3 T30 | ecosystem: Environmental > Terrestrial > Plant litter > Unclassified | place: USA: California...
CGCGCCAGCCCTGGTAAGAGAACTGGGTGACGATGCCGTGGAAGTGGCGCTGCCCCCCTTCCGGCAGGTCGATGCTGACGGTGAGGTCGGTGCCCAGGACGTCGGCGATGCGGATGTCGCCGCGCTCGGAGGCCAGCTCGAGGTTGAACTCGGACAGGCGCCCCAGCGCTTCGCTGCAGTGCATGCGCTTGAACAGCAGGACGTCGGCGCCGAGGACGGTCTTGACGGAGACCTCGCGCTGGGCTTGGGTGGGCAGGATGGACATGTAATCTGAGGGCGTGCGCCAGGGTTGCTGATTCAGGGGACCGGCAGGGCCAAGCGATTGTTGGCCATGCCCGCGTCCATCGACATACGCAGGCCCTGCCAAGGTGGATGCACTGCACGCGCATGATTGCGTTTATCGGCGGCCCGCGCGACATCGACGATGAAGCAATCCATTGCCTGGGTCGTTTCCCTGGCTTGCTATGTCTCCCAGACTGGTTCAGTCTTGAACTCCTGCATGACCCGGCCGATGATTGTTTCGGCCGCCTTCAATTCCTGCGGGGTGGCGGTCTGCGCCGTCGTTTTGGTACCAGCGGAGTTACATCCATTATGTCCAGGAACCAGGTTAGCGTCGTACCAGCAAACACGCCTGCGAAACGCGCTGGTGAATTTCCCCCCGCGCACGCTCTCCATATTCAGCATGGCGGTTTCAAGCGCAGCCCAGGGAACCACGTGACAGACAGGAGGCTTGCGTGGCTTGCCGTGCGGGGTCGACTTCGCATTTTGTTCGATGCCAAGTGCATTGAGCACGATCATCTGATTGGGAACCGTACATCCTGGCTGTCGACACTGAATGGCGAAATTCGTTCCCTGTGGCGTACGAGGCCCATACACGATGTTCCAGGTCGTCGTTAGCTGGGCGGGCCGTCCTTCGAGCGACTGGATATAGTCGGCATCGCCACTACCCTCATCGTTATCGTCCGCTCCCGGATCCAGCATGCTGATCTCGTTATCCAGCTCTGCCAGAAATTCCTGCATTTCATTGGATACGGATTGAGCCGGAACACGTGCCCGCTGCGACCTGCGCGGTGGCGCCGCAACAAGCACTTGCTGGCGCAATGTTTTAATTGATGTTTTGGAGCTTTTCCCGGCCTGAGCCTTCCCAGTAACCGCGGCTTTTTTTGTTCCGGAACTCGCGACTGTCTTTACCATCTCGCCACCTTTCGCCGTCCATCCTATTCGCCTGCCATTGGCTATCGCTAACCCAGCAGTTCAATTCTGATCGCTCCACTGAACGTGCCATCGAGCAGAGGGCTGGCATTGGCCAGGCGGGCTTGGCTGACCCTGATCCCCTCTCCGCTGCGCGCGGCAACGGCTTCCCTGATATCGTAATTCCGGTAGTAGGTATCGTCGCCTGCCAGGAATTGCATGACTACAAACCCATTGATGCGGGTGACCCCACAATTGCGCTTGTTTCCGGGACTAATGAGGTGGTTATCAACCATGAGCTGGCGATGGTCATGACGGTTCTGCACTTCATTATTTGTCAAACTCAGGGTCTGAGCTGACCTTCCCAGTGCATTAAACTCCTTGAGTCGGCACAGGATACGAAATTGCTGCTTGAGCCTGCTCGCAATACTGTTATAGAGATCTGCCTCATTGATCCCGGGATTACCCGCCTGGCCAAGGCCTCCCACCGGCAACGTTCCTCCTGCGCGCGTGAGCGTTATCTGGAATTGATTTCCTATCGTGCAGTTGAAATTTCTATGCTGCCCAGGCCCGCCGCCAATGCCGACGACAATCTTGCCATCCGGATGCCAGGAATAATGGTATCTGGTCTGATGCGGGATATTCGTGTAGGTGTTCATGGACCTGAGTCTTTGCTTGCTCAATATTTCTCTCGCTTGGGCGCTGGTGATTCTTACATCCATGGACATTCCTTTATCAACAATAGTGAAGGGTCAAACGCGATTTAAGCCAATCGATATTCCGCAAGATCCGGCTTGCCCGGCTTGCTCAATAAGGCAGCTACAAGCGGCATGCGCGCAGGATCGTGTAGCAAGCCTAGGAATACAGTGCGTTGAAATCATGAATATCCCCCTCTTGTTTGACTTCCAGCCGTACTCCTCGCACGGTTTCCCCGACGAGCATTCGGCTGAGGAACTCCCGACTGATCTTCGGCAACATCGTATTGGTTAATATCGCATCGATCATCCGCCCTCCCGATTCGCCCTCGGTGCATTTCGACACCACCATCTTCACGACATCCTCTCCGTACTCGAACGGAATCCTGTAGCGCGCTTCGACTCGGCTCTTGATGCGGTTCAATTGCAGGCGCACGATCCGGCCCAGCATCGCGTCCGTCAGGGGGTAATACGGAATCGTCACCAGCCGGCCCAGCAATGCCGGAGGGAAGACCTCCAGCAACGGCTCGCGCAGGGCGCGGCCCATACTCTCGGGGTGTGGCACCAACTCCGGATCGCGGCACAGGCGCGAAATCACTTCGGTGCCGGCATTGGTGGTCAGGATGATCAAGGTGTTCTTGAAATCGATGAACCGCCCTTCCCCGTCTTCCATATAGCCTTTGTCGAACACCTGGAAGAACATCTCGTGCACGTCCGGATGCGCTTTCTCCACCTCGTCGAGCAGCACCACCGAATACGGCCGGCGGCGCACCGCCTCGGTCAATACCCCGCCTTCGCCATAGCCCACATAACCCGGCGGCGCGCCCTTCAGGGTCGACACCGTGTGCGCCTCCTGGAACTCGCTCATATTGATGGTGATGAGGTTCTGCTCGCCGCCATACAGCGCCTCGGCCAGCGCCAGCGCGGTCTCGGTCTTGCCGACGCCCGAGGTCCCCGCCAGCAGGAACACGCCGACCGGCTTGTTCGGGTTGTCCAGCCCCGCGCGCGAGGTCTGGATGCGCCGTGCGATCGTCTCCATCGCATGGTCCTGGCCGATCACGCGCTGGCCCAGGATGGCGGCGATGTTCAGGATCGTCTCCATCTCGTTGCGCGCCATGCGGCCGACCGGGATCCCGGTCCAGTCGCCGACCACCGCCGCCACTGCCTGGTAATCCACGGTCGGCAGGATCAGGGGCGCTTCGCCCTGGAGCGCGGCCAGCTGCAGCTGCACCACCGTCAGCCGCTCTTTCAACAGGCTGCGCCGGTCTTCATCCTGCGTCACTGCCGCAGCTGCGGCGCCTTCCAGCGGCAGGCCGCCATCGCGCAGCTGGGCACGCAGCGCCAGCAATTCATCGACCAGTTCACGTTCTTCGGCCCAGCGCCCTTCGAGCGCCGCCAATCGCTCGTGCTCCAGGCCCAGCGCGGCCTCGGCCTCGTGGGCACGCGCGCCAACGTCGATGCCGATCGCGCCTTCGCGCCGGATGATGCCGATCTCAATTTCGAGCGCCTCGATGCGCTTGCGGCTGTCGTCGACCTGGGCCGGGGTGGCGTGCAGGCTCACGGCCACGCGCGCGCAGGCGGTATCGAGCAGGCTCACGGATTTATCGGGCAGCTGGCGCGCCGGGATGTAGCGGTGCGACAGCTTGACCGCCGCTTCCAGGGCCTCGTCCAGGATCTGCACCCTGTGGTGCTGCTCCATGGTCGACGCCACGCCGCGCATCATGCGCACCGCCCGTTCCTCGTCCGGCTCGTTAACCTGGATGCTCTGGAAGCGGCGCGTGAGCGCCGGGTCCTTCTCGATATGCTTCTTGTACTCGGCGAAGGTGGTGGCGCCGATGGTGCGCAGCGTGCCGCGCGCCAGCGCCGGCTTGAGCAGGTTGGCGGCGTCGCCGGTGCCGGCCGCGCCGCCGGCGCCGACCAGGGTGTGGGTCTCGTCGATGAACAGGATCACCGGCTTGTCGCTGGCCTGGACGTCGTCGATCACCGCGCGCAGGCGCTGCTCGAATTCGCCCTTCATGCTGGCGCCGGCCTGCAACAGGCCGACGTCGAGCGCCAGCAGCCGCACGTCCTTCAGGGCTGGCGGCACGTCGCCGCGCGCGATGCGCTGGGCAAAGCCCTCGACCACCGCGGTCTTGCCGACGCCGGCCTCGCCGATCATGATCGGATTATTCTGGCGGCGCCGCATCAGGATGTCGACCATCTGGCGGATCTCGTCGTCGCGCCCGACGATCGGGTCCATCTTGCCGCTCCTGGCCTGCTCGGTCAGGTCGGTGGTGAATTTCTTGAGCGCTTCCTGCTTGCCCATCTGGGCCGGCGCCAGCGCGCCAGAGGCTTCGCCCGGCGCCGCTGCGGTGTATCCGTCGCTGGCCGCCAGCTGCGCCTCGGGCGAATCGTCGAGCAAGGCGGCGAAGCGCTCCGACAGGTCCTCGGCCTTGATGCGCTCGAACTGGCGGCTGACCGCATACAGGGCGTTGCGCAGGTTCGCCGTCTTGAGCATGCCGAACAGCAGGTGGCCGCTGCGCACCTGGGACTCGCCGAACATCAGCGTGGCATACACCCACGCGCGCTCGACCGTTTCTTCCAGCTGCGACGACAGGTCGGTGACCGAGGTGGCGCCGCGCGGCAGGCGGTCGAGTGCGGCCGTGAGGTCGCGCGCCAGCACCGCCGCATCGAGCTCATAGTGGCGCGCCAGGCGGTGCAGGTCGGAATCCTGCAGCTGCAGGATCTGGTGCAGCCAGTGCACCATTTCGACGTAGGGATTGGCGCGCAGCTTGCAGAACACCGTGCTGCCTTCGATCGCGCGATAGCACAGCGCGTTGAGTTTTCCAAACAATGCGACGCGAGAGATCTCGGCCATGGTCGTTTCTTTCGTGAGGTCAGCCCGCGTGGGCTGCCGGGTTGATCAAGAGTTGACGGGCGTCGCGCGCGGCCGGGCCGCTGGCGAGCCAGGTGGTCCAGCCCAGTTGCCTGCCGCCCAGGGCCAGGCGCGGCACCTGTTCGCGCGCCAGCACCAGGCGCAGGTCCCAGTCCAGCGCCAGGCCGGCGTAGCCATTGACCCAGTCGACCAGCCGGCGCAGGCTGGCGCCGCCCGGCAGCAGGCGCTGGTAGTCGGCATAGTCGAGCGGGCCGATGACGAGGCGGAACTTGTGCTGGCGGTCCCAGACCCGGGTGCCGATCACGGTCGACATGCCGAGGCGGTTGCCGTGGTCGTGCGTGCCCATGCGGGTCTGGCCCTCGGGCGGGATCGCCATCCAGTGGCCGACGAACTGCTCGAGTTCGACCGGCACCCCGAAATAGGCGCGCAGGATCGCCACCAGCCCCGCCGCCGGGCGCCGCCCGTTCGCCATCAGGCCGGCGAAATGCAGCTTGGCGAAGTCGCCGATTTCGTCGCGCCCGCGCAGCGCCGGCGTGCCAATGCCGAACAGGCTGCCGACGTAGTCGCCGAAACGGTCGCTGTCCGGCCGATCGAGGCTGGTGGCCGGGTCGGCGCTGGCGCGGGCGCGGTAGAACAGCGACACCATCCGGTGGTGGAAGACGTCGAGGAAGGCGACCAGGGTGGCGTCATGGTGGTTGCGCACCCGCTCGCGCACGTACTCGGTCAGGTGCAGCGGCAGCGGCCCGTTGGGGCCGAGCAGGCCCGTGAAGTTCACCGTCAGGCGCGCCGGCCGTCCATGCGACGCCGGCCTCACCTCGGCCAGCGCGCCCGGCTCGAAGCCGAGCGACGGGTCTTGCCCGAAGCGCACCGTGTCGTCGCGTGGACGCAGCGCGGCGCCGATGCGGGGCCGGTCCGGATAGGCGTTCTCCAGCAGGCGCAGGGCCCCGTAGAAATCCATGCCGGCGCCGGCCTGTTCGATGCGGCGCGCGACGTCTACAGGATCGCGCATGCGCCTCCCCTGACCGGCCAGCGCATGATCTCCCCGCGGCCGCTGGTTCGCACCACGGTTTCGGTAAAGGCGTTGATCGACACATACTGGGCAAAGAAATGGCTCAGCACCGCGCCCAGCACGAAGGCGCCAGCGCCCTCGAATGCGGCGTCGTCCATGGTGACGGTGATTTCCAGCCCGCGCCCGAAGGCGATCGGACCGGGGGCCGGCAGGCGCCGCGTGACCCTGCGCGCCGCCACCGAGCGCACGCCCTCGACCTGGCGCAGGCTGGCGGTGTCGAGCGGATGGCAGTACAGCGCCAGCAGCTCGCGCAGCGCGCGCGCGCCCTGCTCCTGGTCGGTGTCGACCAGCGACAGGTAGTTCAGCGACAGCTGGTTGATCAGGCGCCAGGCATTGCCGCCTTCGGCGAACGAGGGGAACGGCTGGCTCGGTCCGCCCAGCACCCGCACCGCCCGCACCGGGCCGCCCTGCTCCAGGATGAAATCGGTCTTGCCCACGCCCAGCGGCATCGACAGCGGCAGGTCGCGGTTGGTGCACCACAGGACCAGGCCAAGCTGGCGCAGGTCGTGCCGGTATGGCGCCTCGCGCGCATCGACCAGCGAAATATAGGTCTCGCTGCCGACGTAGGAAGAGCGCGGCCCGCGCTGGCGCTGGCGCCCCGACAGCAGGCGCGGTTCGCGCCGGATTTGGTAGTAGGCCTGCTCGGGCGAACTCGTGGCCCCCAGGTCGCGCGCGCCGTACATCGGCTGGAACGCCTGTGCAGCGCCGGCCCCGTAGCCGGTCACGCTCTCGACCCGGTGCACCTCGAAGTCCATCGGCCGGGTGCGGTCGGCCAGCACATGGTATTCAACGCGGTCATGGGCCAGGTCGATGCGGTCGGCGCGGCGCTGGAACAGGTTGACGGCCGGGGTGCAGTTGAGCGCGATATTGCTGGCGTCGAGCACCTGTTCCAGGCGTGCGTCGCCCTGGGACAGCAGCACCACGATCTCGATCTCCTGCTCGCCGCAGGCGCGTATCGCCGGCCCCAGGCCGGACAGCTCGACGAACAGGAAACGCTGGGCGAAGGCGAAATACTCCTGCAGCAGGCGATAGCCCTGGAAGCTGCGCTGGCCGCTGGGCAGCAGCGCGTCGTCCTCGCCAAAGCCGCGTGGCTGCAGCGCCGTCTTCGGCAGCGCCCAATGGCGTCCCGGGCGGCTGCCCGGCAGCACCAGCACGCCTTGGACCGCGGCCAGCAGCTTCTCGTAGATCCGGCCCGGCAGCTCGTCGCCGCCGCGCAGGTGCAGCGCCAGGCGGTCCAGGGCGAGTGCGCTGAACGGGGCGTCGTTGGTGGTGCGCAGGCGCAGGCGCAGGCCGGCCCGCACGCCCGGCGACAAGCGCGCATCGACGCCTTCGATGCTGCCGGCATGCGTGAAGAAGCGCGCCGCCACCAGTTCGATCGGCCACAGCGTGACGTCGTGCGCGCTGCGGTATTCGCAGGCGCTGGCGTCATCCTTGCCCAGCACGCTGCGCAGGGCGGCGCCGCGTTCCACGCGGTAGCCCGCATCGAGCGCCGGATCGGTGGGGTCGGGCTGCAGCTGCACGATCGCCATCGACGGCGTCGGCGCCAGGAAGTGCGGATAGACCAGCTCCGACAGGTGCTGGGTAAAGCGGGGGAACTCGGCGTCGATCTTCATCTGCACGCGCGCCGCCATGAAGGCGAAGCCCTCGAGCAGGCGCTCGACGTAAGGATCGGCGCACTCGAAACCCTCCAGGCCCAGGCGGCCGGCGATCTTGGGATACTCGGCCGCGAACTCGCCGCCCATCTCGCGCAGGTGCTGCAGTTCCTGGCTGTAGTAGCGCAGCAGGCGTGGATTGCTCATGGGCGTGCGGCGCCGCTGTCGAACAGGCTGAGCTGGCCCAAGTCCAGGTCGAGCTCAGTCTTGAGGTACAGGCGCTCGGGATAGGGCTGGGCCCAGAGGTCGGCCTCGATCTCGAACACGATCTTGCTGGTCGCGCCCTGCGCAGCCATGGCCCTGACCGATACCGAGGAGCGGATCAGGCGCGGCTCGAAATCCCAGATCGCCTGGCGGATCGCACGTTCGAGATCGCCCCTTTCCATATTGGCCAGCGACGTGCCCGAGATGGCCGGCAGCCCGTAGTTGAGCACCGAGCCCGCCAGGTAGGGCAGGCGCGGAAGGCCATCCGCCGCCTGCAGGTTGGTGGTATTGAGCAGCCAGGCGAGGTCGCGCAGCACACCGTCCCGCAGGCCGCGATCGGACAGGACGCGGCGCTCGCGCGCCTCGACCGTCTTGTCGGGTTCGTGGTCGGTGAGGCGGTCCAGCAGCGAAGGCTGCAGACGCTCGCGCGGTGCCAGTTCAGCCATGTTCGCTTATGCCTCGGCGTTGCCGGCGATGTCGTAGGCGAAGGTCTTGTCGCCGGCGACGGTGCCCTTGGCGTTCTGGGGCGTGTAGGCGAAATTCACCTTGGCGAAATTGAGCGTGATGTTTTCGGTCAGGCGGTCTTCGCCACCGCTGCCGCCGGTGGAGATCGAGGTCACCAGCACCTGTTCCATGGTGATCATGATGTATTTTTTCTGGCCTTCGCCGGCCTTGCGCACCATCAGCTCGGCCTTGTCGATGTGGGTGCCCTTGGCCAGCGCGGTCATCAGCGCATTGGTCGAACTGTCGACGTACTTGGTGAACGACAGGTCCTGGAAGCTGGCCTTGCCGGAACCGCCGCCGCCGCCCATGTGGGTGGTGCCCGACTGGCTCATGCCCCAGCTCCATGCGAGCACGTCGACGTCGCCCTTCGGTCCCTGGTCCTTGTCGATCGACTCGCCCTTGATCGTGCCGCCCAAATTGATGAACATATCTACTGCCATGTCGCTTCTCCTGTGAGGCCGACGCGCATGGCGCCGGCGGGGTTGAATTCATGATTGGCGCGGGCACTCGCCCGCGCGGATGGTGCAGGCCTCAGGTTCCGGCCGAAGGCAGCCTGGAGACCAGGCGCAGCGACACACTCAGGCCTTCGAGCTGGTAATGCGGGCGCAGGAAGAACTGGGCGTTGTAGTAGCCCGGGTTGCCCTCGACTTCCTGCAGCGCCACTTCGGCCGCCGCCAACGGCTTCCTGGCCTTGGTGGCTTCGCTCGAAGTGGCGGGATCGCCGTCCACGTACTGCATGACCCAGCGCGTCAGCCAGCGTTCCATGTCGTCGCGCTCCTTGAACGAGCCGATCTTGTCGCGCACGATGCACTTGAGGTAGTGGGCGAAACGGCAGGTCGCGAACAGGTAAGGCAGGCGCGCGGCGAGGTTGGCGTTGGCGGTGGCGTCCGGGTCGTCGTACTCGGCCGGCTTGTGCATCGACTGCGCGCCGATGAAGGCGGCCAGGTCGCTGTTCTTCTTGTGCACCAGCGGCATGAAGCCGTTCTTGGCCAGCTCGGCCTCGCGCCGGTCGCTGATCGCGATCTCGGTCGGGCAAGTCATGTCGACCCCGCCGTCATCGGTCGGGAAGGTGTACACCGGCAGGTTCTCGACCGCGCCGCCCGATTCGATGCCGCGGATCTGCGAGCACCAGCCGTAACGCTTGAACGAGCGGTTGATGTTCACCGCCATCGCATAGGCCGCGTTGGCCCAAGTGAAGTCGCGCGCGCCCGGGCTGGCTGTGGTCTCTTCGAAATCGAATTCCTCGACCGGGTTGGTCTTGGCGCCGTACGGCGCGCGCGCCAGGAAGCGCGGCATCGCCAGGCCGACGTAGCGCGAATCCTCGGATTCGCGGAACGAGCGCCAGGCGGCGTGCTCCGGAGTCTGGAACAGCTTGGTGAGGTCGCGCGGGTTGGCCAGTTCCTGCCACGAGTCCATCAGCATCACGCTCGGATCGGCGGCGCTGATCAGCGGCGCGTGGGCGGCGGCCGACACCTGCGCCATCTGCGTGAGCAGCTCGACGTCGGGTGCACTGTTGCCGAAGTAGTAGTCGGCCACGAAGGCGCCATACGGCTCGCCGCCGAACTGGCCGTATTCTTCTTCGTACAGCTTCTTGAACACCGGGCTCTGGTCCCAGGCCACGCCCTTGTACTTGCGCAGCGTCCGGTGCAGCTCGTTCTTGGAGATGTTCATCACGCGGATCTTGAGCATCTCGTCGGTCTCGGTATTGCTGACCAGGTGGTGCAGGCCGCGCCAGGCGCTTTCCACTGCCTGGAATTTGCTGTCATGCAGGATGTGGTTGATCTGTTCGGTGAGCTTGCGGTCGATGCCGGCGATCAGTCCCTCGATCGTGGCCAGCACGTCGCCGCCCACGACCGTGGCGTCCTGCAAGGCCTGCTGGGCCAGCGTGCGCACGGCGTTTTCGACCGCGTCGCGCGCCTTGTCGGTGCGCGGCTTGAATTCCTGCTGCAGCAGGCTCGCGAAGTCGTTCGCGGCGAGCGCGCCTTCCAGCACCGGCTGGTTCAGTTCCTGGGTTGCATTGGCCATCGTTTATCCTTGCTGCGGTTGGTCGGCATCGGCTGCAGCTGCGGCAGCGTCGTCCGGCTTGGGCGCGGCGGCCAGCGCCTGCATCAGGGCCGGGTCGCTCATCAGCCTGGCCATCAGTTCCTCGGCGCCGGTCTTGCCGTCCATATAGGTCATCAGGTTGACCAGCTGGCTGCGCGCTTCCAGCATGGTGCGCAGCGAATCGACCTTGCGCGCGATCGCGCCGGGCGTGAAGTCGTCCAGGCTCTCGAAGGTCATCTCGATCGCCAGATTGCCCTCGCCGGTGAGCGTGTTGGGCACCGTCGTCACCACGCGCGGCTTCATCGACTTGAGGCGGTCGTCGAAGTTGTCGACGTCGATCTCCAGGAATTTGCGCTCGGCCACCGGCGGCAGCGCTTCGGCCGGCGTGCCCGACAGGTCGGAAAACACGCCCATCACGAAGGGCAGCTGCACCTTCTTCTCGGCGCCATAGACCTCGACGTCGTACTCGATCTGCACCCGCGGCGCACGGTTGCGCGCGATGAACTTCTGACTGCTTTCTTTAGCCACGATAAGACTCCATTCAAAGGTGGGACATTCCCAGCGGCGCCGCAGCGCCTGTTGATCGGGACGGCCGCATCGTGCAGAGGCGGCCCCCTTGTTCTATGAATCGCGCCGGATGCCGCTGATCTGCGTCAGCTGGTTGAGTCCATCGGGGGCGAGTTCCTCCAGCAATTCAGTGAAATTCATGTCGACCAGTCCCCTGGCCCGCTGCAGCAGCAAGGGCACCGGGCTCGATGGTTCGGCGCGCGCATACCAGGCGCAGACGCGGTCCAGCAGCCGGACCACGTCGGCGCGGCCGGCGATCTCGCCGTCGCGCAGCGGCGGCGCCGGCGCCGCCGCGCCGCCCCCATCCCCGGGTTCCCCCTGCTCCTGCATGAGCGCCGTGGCGGCCAGGTGCGGACGCACCTGCCCGGCCGCGCGCGCCAGCAGGGCCGACAGCGGCGCGAGGTCGATGCCGGCGCCGGCCGCCAGGTGCCGCGCCAGCGCCGCGTCGATGGCGCCGACGCTGGCGTACGCCGCGTCGAGCGCCGCGCAGGTGGCGGCGAGTTGATCTTGCGGCGCCGCGCCGAAGGCGGCCAGGATCGTTGCCGGGGCGGCCCCGGATGCGTCGCCGGCGCCATCGTGCTCGGCGGCCTCGATATCGCGCAGGCCATAGATGCCGATGGCGCGCACCTCGACCAAAGGCATGTCGCGCAGCTGGCGCAGCATGCCGCCCGATTCCACCAGCGCCGCCAGCGTGTTCAGGCGCAGGGTCGGATCGTTGTCGTCGTCGGCGTCGAGCTGTGGATGGAGCTGCTCCCACTGCGTGGACAAGAGGGCTGCCAGCAGCGACAGGCCGGCAGCCAGGCCCGGGGCGCCATCCATTCCCAGCAAGGCGCGGGTCAGGCCGACGGCCACGCGCAGGTCACGCGTGCGTCCCATCAGTTCGAGCGCCAGCGCGCGCGTCGCCTTCCAGTCGGGACCCGTGGCCGGCGTGATCGTGCTGCCGTACTGGACTTCGGGCTTGCCGTTCAGCGCCGCCTCGAGCGCCAGGAATTGCGGGTCGTATTCCAGGTTCTCGCCACAGGGCAGCAGTTCGTCAAGCGGCGCGGCAAGGTCGGCGATGGAGGTCGATAGCAGGTCGTTCATGGCGCTTCCATTGATGGGGACGATGCGAGGAGCTGTCATCACGCTCCCCGCGCTCGTCGTTCAGGAAGACTTACGCAAGGCCGGGCCGGCTGGACGCGCGCGCCGCGATATTTTTTGCATCGATGTGCGCGCCCGCCTCGTCGAAGCGCGCCAGCAGCACCGTGACATTGTCGCGGCTGGCATGGCGCCGGCTCAGCGCGAGCAGGCCGGCGCAGGCCGCATGCAGCTGCTCCTCATGGCGCAGCAGGTCGGCGATCTCGGCATGCGGCACCCAGCCGTGCAGGCCGTCGCTGCACAGCAGCAGCAGGTCGCCCGCGCGCACCTCGTGATAGTCGAAGTCGGGCGCGACAGCCGGCGCCGGGCCGATCGCCTGCAGCAGCAGATTGCGCGGCGGCAGTTCGCCAGGCTCGCCCGATTCCAGCGCCAGCTGGTAGGCTGTCTGGTCGCGCGTGAGCTGCACCAGCACACCGTCGCGATAGCGGTACAAGCGGCTGTCCCCGACGTGGAACGACAGCACGGCGCCCAGCGCCGGCAGGAACTGCAGGCCGGTCAGGGTGCTGCCCATGCCGTCGCCGTCGGCATGGCCCCGGGCGCGATTCTCTTCGTACAGCAGCGCGTTGGCGCTCTCGACCGCGCGCCGCAGGCGCACGGCGCCGTTCCAGCGCAGGTCAAGGTCGGTGGCGTCGGGATCGCCCGCCTCGTCCCCGGCCGGCGGCCAGTCCTGATTTCCGGCGCGGCTGTCCGCGAGGCTGCCGGCCAGCGCGGCCAGCGCCCCGCTGCTGGCGACCTCGCCCGACATATGGCCGCCCATGCCGTCGGCCACGGCGACCAGGCCCAGCGCGTCGTCGACCACGAAGCGGTCTTCGTTATGCGCGCGCACCTCGCCGGCCTCGCTCATGCCGCAGGCCTGCATGGCCAGGGGCGCGCTCACCAGAACCTGACGCATGGGCCGCTCAGGACATAGGGACCGGTGGGCAGCGGCGCCGCCGGGTCTTCCTCGAAGCTCACCGCCAGCCGCGCCACGCCGGCAAACACATCCTCGGCCGGCCCGCCGAGCGGAATCGGCGCATTCGCCCCGATGACCACGTTGGTGATCGGCACCGGCGCGCCGTGCGCGGGCAGCGCCCACAGGCGCGCCACCCGCCCGGGCGGGATCGCGAGCGGCGCCAGCAGCCGGATGGTCATCGTCTCGCCGCGCCGGTGCGAGCCCACGGTCAGCCGGCTCTTGCCGGCCTCGTCGTGCAGGATGCCGACGTAGCTGGCCGGCAGCGAGGCCGACATATGGTGCATGCCGAACAGGTGCTCGTTGTGCGAGACGAAGGCGGTGGCCACCAGCGCGCCCAGGGCGAAGCCCAGCGCCGGCTTGCACCAGTTGCGCAGCCAGTCGAGGACCTGCGGCGCCACGGCCAGGTGCGAGCGGCCGTCGGGCCTGGCGGAAGGTTGAAGGTGCGGCTGCTGGTTTGGCTGCAGTTGCGGCTGCAGTTGCGGCTGAATGCGGCCCGCAATCCGCGTCCACACCGCCGGCGGCGGCGCCACGGCGGGAATGGCGCCGTACAGCGGCGCCAGGCGGTTGTGCCAGTCGGCCACCGCGCGCTGCACCTCGCTCGAGCCGGCGTGCAGGCGCGCGAAGCGGCGCCGCGCGCGCGCGCCCATCGTCCCCAGCACATAGGCGCCGGCCAGCTTGTCGAGCAGTTCGGGGCGTTCGTAGTTCACGACGCCCTCCCGACCGCGCCCTGCTGCTGCGCTTCGATGCACTTCCGCAGCCGCTCAAGGCCGCGCCGCACCCAGGCCTTGGCCGTCCCCAGCGGCACCCGCAGGTGCTCGGCCAGTTCCGAATGCGACAGCCCGTCATAAAAGGCGAGCGCCAGCGACTGGCGCTGCGGCGCGTCGAGCAGCGCCACGCAGCGCCGCAGGACGATCGCCTCGGTGGCGGCGCTGAACAGCTCGTGCGGATCGGCGTGCTCGGCGATCGCTTCCATCTGCCCCTCCCCGGCCGTGTCGACCGACTCTGTCGTTTCGGTCTCGCGCTTGAACTTGCGCAGGTGGTCGAGCGCCTTGTTGCGCACCACGCTGATCAGCCAGGTCATGGGGGACGACAAGGTGGCGGCATAGGTGCCGGCCTGCTGCCACACGTTGATATAGGCCTCCTGCAGGATTTCCTCGGCGGTGGACGCGGTGCGAAGATAGCGCAGTGCGACCCCGTACAGGTGGGCGCTGGTCAGGTCGTAGAGTTCCTTGAACGCGTGCTGGTCGCGCAGGGCGACTCTTGCCAGCAGGTTGACCAGGCGCTGGTTTTCCGGTGTGTGAATGAGCATGTGCGTGCTTGGGTATGAGAGGTCGGTTGGCGGTCGCGTCGGATGCCGGCGCGGCGGGCCATCGGCCCCGC
>Ga0265798_10007339_pt1 | contig 14269 bp, 12 predicted proteins | sample P3T30metagenome_FD_192430 | JGI IMG/M metagenome (GOLD analysis project Ga0265798, IMG submission 192430) | Plant litter microbial communities from East Loma Ridge, Irvine, California - P3 T30 | ecosystem: Environmental > Terrestrial > Plant litter > Unclassified | place: USA: California...
TCGCGACCGGTGCCGGTGCGGAACTCCGCCAGGCGCTCGGGACCGCGGTGTTCTTCGGGATGATCGGCGTGACCGGGTTCGGGCTGCTCTTCACTCCCACCTTCTATGTCGTCGCACGGGCGCTGGCGCTGCGGTTCGAACGCCGCAAGCCAGCCGCTGCCGCCCCGACGCTCCAGCCAGCCGAATAGGACCAGCATCATGAAGTCCGCCCTCCTCGCGAGCCTCTCGGCGCTGACGCTCGCCGCCTGCGCCGCCGGCCCCGACTACGTCGCACCGATCACCCCACCCAAGGCGGCGGCATCGTTCGTCACCGCCAACGCAGCCACCGTCACGACCGCGCCGGACAACGACTGGTGGCGGATGTACCGCGACCCGGTCCTCGACGGCCTCGTCGCGGATGCGCTCGCAGCCAACACCGACCTCCGCGTCGCCGTCGCGCGCCTCGACAGCGCCCGCGCATCGCTGCGCGGCGCGAAGACCGACCGCGAACCTCAGGTTAACGCGGGCGCGAGCGGCAATTACGCGCGCACGTCGCAACTCCAGAACCTGCCCGGCCTCGACCGTGAGCGCGCCACCTATGACGTAGGCCTAGACGTCAGCTACGAGGTCGATCTCGCCGGCCGAGTCCGCCGCAACGTCGAAGCAGCCCGCGGTGACGTCGGCGCGGCGCAGGCGGATGCGGACGCCGTGCGCGTCTCGATCGTCGCGGCAACAACCCGCGCCTATGTCGATGCAGCCTCGTCCGCCGAACGCCTCGCGGTCGCCAGGCGGATCGTCGACCTGCTCGACAAGTCGAACACGCTGACCGGCAAGCGCGTCGACGCCGGTCGTGCAGCCCGCCTCGACCAAGTCCGCATCGCCGCACTGCGCGACCAGCGCGCCGCCAACATTCCGCAGATCGAAGCCGAGCGCCAAGCCGCGCTCTTCCGCCTCGCCACGCTGACCGGCCGCACCCCGCAGGACCTGCCCGCAACCGCCGGCGCGCGCACCACCACGCCGCGCCTCGACCAGCCGATCCCGATCGGCGACGGTGCCGCGTTGCTAGCCCGCCGCCCCGACGTCCACGCCGCCGAACGCCGTCTCGCGGCGGCGACGGCGCGGATCGGCGTCCAGACCTCGCAACTCTATCCGCAGATCTCGCTCGGCGGTTCGATCGGCTCGACCGCACTCAGCGTCGGCGACATCTTCACCGGCGGCCCAATCCGCTGGCTGCTAGGTCCGCTCCTCAACTGGTCGCTCAACCAGTCGGCGGCCCGCGCGCGCATCGCCGGCGCCGAGGCGGACTCGCGCGGCGCGCTCGCCAATTTCGACGGGAGCGTCCTTACCGCACTCGAGGAAACCGAGACCGCGCTGTCCAACTACGCCCGCGAACTCGATCGCCGCACGCAGCTGCAGTCCGCGCACGACAACGCCGCCACCGCCGCGCGCATCACCCGCGCCCGCCAGCGCGAAGGCCAGATCGACTTCCTCGACGTCCTCGACGCCGAGCGTACGCTTGCCGATACGGATACGGACCTTGCGGCAGCCGACGCGCGGATCGCCGGCGCGCAGGTCGACCTGTTCCGCGCGCTGGGCGGTGGCTGGCAGGCACCGACCCCGCGCCCCGTCTGACGCGCGTCGCACCGTGCCGCATTAAACAGGCGCGTTAACACTCTATAAAGCAACCGACAGCAAACCCGCGGTCGAAGCGGAGACATTATGACCGACAATCACGCGGCGACGCGCACGCAGGCATGGCAGGCGCAGGTGGCCTATCATCGCAGCCGTGCCGAGCAGGAACAGCGGCTGGCCAGCCGGTCGCGTACGGATGCCGGACGTGCGGCGCATCAGGCACTCAGCGAGCGTCATCTGCAACTGGCGGCGTCCGCCGAACTGGTGACGGATATGACCGACCCCGAAATGCCGCGCAGCACGTCGCTGCACGATACCGGCAGGCTTATTCGCGAGAGTTACAGCGAGGCGGGATAAGCGCCTCGGAAGATGGCGGCGGCGATAGTGGTGGCGCCCCTCAAGCGATGTCGTCGATAGCGTCGATGTCGATCTTGCCGAGGTTGATGCCGTCGTACAGCGCGAGCAGCGCCGTGACTTCCTCGACGACGGTTTCCTGTTCGGCGCGCCAGCGTGCGGTCGCGTCGTTCTGCGGTACGCCGTCCATCCCGTCATGCAGCGTGAACCCCTGATCGATCAGCCAGATCGCATCCGACGCGCGCGATCGCTGCCGTCGCAGGTGATACACCCATTGCTCGATGATCCCCGAAGGAACCAGTCTGTCCAGATCGCCCATCGGCTCGCGGTAGGACAACGCTATCAGCAATACCAGCCTGCCATGGCACGGAATATCGCGGATTTCGGGGCGTTAACCGTCTTGGGACATTGGCCGGAAACATCGCGGGTCCAGCAGGGCGGCAATGGATCTTCTCCCGCATCCCTCGATCATCGAACGCCGCATGGACGACCAGTCCGTCCTCGCACGCCGCGCGCCGAACACGCTGATCGCAGAGATGCACCGCGATCTCGCCAGGCTGTACCGCGAGCAGCTGGTTGCTCTGCTGACGATCTGATCCGCGCGGGCCGCGCGACGATCCGAAGCGACCGCGCGTCAAAATCGCGATAGACGCTCGGCATGACCTTCGCTGAAGCCCGGCCCGAACCCTCTTCCACCTTCGTCTCCCTGTCGGGGGAGCTATGGATCGGAACCTATGCGGGCGGCGGCGGCGCGGGCCTCTACCCGCTTTCGATGGAGGCCGGTCGCCTGGTAATCGGTGCCGCGGATGCCGTAGCGCGCAACGCATCGTTCGGCGTCTATTCGTCGCGGTTCGATACGCAGTATCTCGCCGACGAGCAGGACGACGGCGCGCTCGGGGTCTATCGCCGAGCATCCGACGGATGGCGCATGCTGGCCTCGTCGAGCAGCGGCGGCGCAGCACCGTGCCATGTCGCGCTCGACCGGACGCAATCCTGCATCGCCATCGCCAATTACGGCAGCGGCACCACCGCGCTGTACCGCCTGGACGCAGCAGGGCTCCCGATCCTCCCGGCCGATATCCATAAAGCTGTCGGACAGGGCCCGGATCGCGAACGCCAAACATCGCCGCACGCGCATTGGGTCGGCTTCGGTCTCGACAACCGGTGTCTGTATGTCGCCGATCTCGGCGCGGACGTCGTGCGCGCGTTCGCGGTCGACGTTGAGTTAGGGACGCTCGGAACGCCGCGCATCGCCTTCGTCGCCCCGCCCGGATCAGGGCCGCGGCACATGCTGTTCACCGCTGCGCATCCGGGAACAGCGTATCTGATCTGCGAGCTGTCGAGCACGCTGATGATCCTCGATGTCGACGGAGCAGATTTGCACACCCGCGCGACACTATCGACGCTTCCTGAAGGCTGGCAGGGTTCGACCATCGTCGCGCATATCGACACGAACGCCGCGGGCGATCGCCTCTACGTGTCCAACCGCGGCCATGACAGCATCGCGGTCTTCGCGCTCGATCCGAACGGCGACGCCACGCTCGTCCAGCATGTCGCAAGCGGCGGCGCCTCGCCGCGGTTCTTCACGATATTCGACGACGGCCGGCGGATGATCGTCGCATACGAACGCGATCACCGCGTCACGATCCTCTACGTGCGGCCGGACGGGACCCTCGCCCCGACCGACCTCGCCGTCACCGTTCCCGGCGCGGCGTTCGCCTTTATCAGCCGACGCCTTTGTTAGCTGACTCTGGCGATCAGCATCGTCAGTTCGTTGCGGACCGGATCGATCCCGACCGCGGGCGTAGGCTTCGCGATTCGGCGCTTGCCGGGATAGGAAGCCTGCACCGCGTCGCACAGGTCGCGGACCGAGACGCGGACGCAGGCGCCCTCGTCGCAGACCAGTCGCGGCTTGCTCACGGCCGTCAGGCACACGCGCTCGCCGGCCAAAACCGGCGCGCCGGCAAACACCAGGCACGCGACCGCGAGCCGCGAAGCGGTTGTTTTCATCGTCATTTGGTCTGCCCCCCCACAGGCGTTTCAGAAGTCGTGACTGTCTTATAGGACACACTCGTTTCGATTGTGTTTCGATCATGCTTAATATCGGTCGTCAGTCCGCCGCGATCGGCCCTTCCTGCGGGGTCGGACGGCGCGTGAACCAGACGATCGCGATCAGCGCCACGCACAGCCATGCCGACACGCGGAAGATGTCGGTCGACGCCAGCAGATACGCCTGCCCGACCATCTGCCTCGTGATCGCGCCCGCCGCCTGGACATCGGTCAGCCCCATCCGCGTGAGCGCACCCCGCGCCAGCTGATAGGGCGATCCCGACCCGACCGCTTCGGACAAATGCGACTGATGCAGCGTCTCGCGGCGATCCCACGCCGTCGTGATCAGCGATGCCGCGAAGCTGCCCGCGGTAATCCGCGCGAAGTTCGAGATGCCGGTCGCCGACGGCAGCCGCTCGGCCGGGATCCGGTCGAACGAGATCGTCAGCATCGCGAGGAAGAACGTGCTCATCGCGATCCCCTGCACCAGCATCGGCAGCATCAGATCGTAGAAGCTCGCATAGGTCGTGTAGCCCGAGCGCAGATAATAGGAGTAGCCGAACGACGCGAACGCGACCGTCGCCAGGATACGCGCATCGATCTTGCCGCTGAGCCGCGCGACGAACGGCGTCAGGATGACCGCGACCGCCCCCGACGGCGCCGCGACCAGCCCCGCCCAGGTCGCGGTATAGCCGAGCTGCGTCTGCAACCAGAGCGGCAGCAGCAGCGTGTTGGCGAAGAACACCGCGTAACCCAGGCAGAACGCGATCGTCCCGATCGCGAAATTGCGGCTCTTGAACAGCGTCAGGTTGACCGCCGGATTGGCGTCGGTCAGCTCCCAGATCAGCCAGCCGACGAACCCGATCGCGGCGACCAGCGCGGCGATCACGATCCGTTCGGACGCGAACCAGTCGTCGTTCTTGCCGAGATCGAGCACGATCTGCAACGCGCCGACCCACACCACCAGCATGATCAAACCGACCTGGTCGATCGGCAGTTTGCGCGTCGGCGTGTCGCGTTTGCCGAGCTTGTTCCAGCACACGAACGCGCAGAACATCCCGAACGGCACGTTGATCAGGAAAATCCAGCTCCAGTGATAATTGTCGGAGATATAGCCGCCCAGGATCGGTCCCATGATCGGCGCGACCAACGTCGTCATCGACCAGATGCCGAGCGCGGTCGATCGCTTGTGCGCCGGGAAGATCGCGATCAGCAGCGCCTGGCTACCGGGGATCATTGGCCCGGACACCGCGCCCTGGAGGATGCGGAAGCCGATCAGCGACGGCAGGTCCCACGCGATCCCGCACAGGAACGACGCGATCGTGAACAGGAACACGGACACGCAGAACGTCCGCACCACGCCGAACCGGCCCATCAGCCACCCGGTCAGCGGCACCGCGACTCCGTTGGCGACCGCAAACGCCGTGACGATCCAGGTGGAGTTGTCGCTGGAAACGCCGAGGTTGCCGGCGATCGTCGGCAGCGACACGTTGGCGATGGTGGTGTCGAGCACCTGCATGAAGGTGCCGAGCGCGAGCGCGAACGCGGTGAGGGCGAGCGAGCCACCGACGAGCGGTGCGGGACCGGGCCCTGAGGGGGCGGCCATCAGGTAGCGCTCCCCTGAACAGAATACATCCCAACTAGGCCACCACCCCGGCGAAGGCCGGGGCCCAATTGGGGAACGCTCATGAAAGGAGACGGTGTTCCGTTACTACCAACTTCCCAATTGGGCCCCGGCCTCCGCCGGGGTGGAGCAGATAGCAGGCAGGCGCGACGCACACGTGTTTCCCTGCGAAGGCGGGGACCCAGACTGGACTCCCGCCTTCGCGGGAGAACAAGGAAGCGGGAACCCGTCCTGCCTAACGACCGCCGCACCAACATCACCGGTTGGCCGCAATAATCTGCCGAATCTTCGCCTCGACCGCGGGGTCGCCCCCGCCCGTCGCCAGCCCCTTGTAGGCAGCCGCCGCCGGCCGCCCGACCATCGTCCCCGACTTGTCCGCGGTCGATACCGTCGCGTTGACCGACAACCCCACCCGCAGCGGATTGCGCCGCAGCTCGCCCTTGTCGAGCGCGATCCGGACCGGCACGCGCTGGGTGATCTTGATCCAGTTGCCGCTGGCGTTCTGCGGCGGCAACAAAGCGAACGCGTTGCCGCTGCCCGCGCCAAGCCCGACGACGTGCCCGTGATAGACCAGATCGTCGCCGTACATATCCGCCGTCACGGTCGCCGGCTGGCCGATCCGCAGATCGCGCAACTGCGTCTCGCGAAAGTTCGCGTCGACCCACACGCGGTCGAGCGGCACCACCGCCATCAGCGGCATTCCCGCCGACACCTGCTGTCCGAGCTGCACGGTCCGTTGCGCGACGACGCCGTCGATCGGCGCGACGACGTGCATGTGGCTGCGCGTGATCGCCGCCCGCCGATACGCCGCGATCGACGCCATCACCGCCGGGTTGGTCGACACCGTGGTGCCCGCGACGCCGCTGCGCGATTGCACCTGCTGGCTGCGCGCGAGTTGCAGCGTCGCAGCCGCCACCTTCACCTGATCGGCGGCGTGGCTCAATTCCTCGCCCGAGATCGCGCCTTCCGCAGCGGCACCCCGACGCCGCACCAAGTCGTTCCGCGCACGCGCCAGTTCGGCCTCGGCCTGGACCACCGCTGCGCCGGTTTCGTTGACCTTCGAGAAATCCGACCGGGTCGCACGCACCGCCCGCGCGAGCTCCGCTTCGGCGGATGCCAGCCCGACATCGGCGGTCGCCGCATCGAGGTCGATCAGCGGCTGCCCCGCCTTCACCATCTGCGTGTTGTCGGCGTGGATCGCGGTCACCTGCCCCGGATCGCGTGCGGTGATCGAGACGACGTCGCCCGCGACATACGCATCGTCGGTTTCCTGCTCGGGCGCCGCGAGCAGGAAATGGAACACCGCCCATACGATCACGCCGACCAGCACGATGATGCCGAGGATCGTCAGCCCCAGCTTGCGCCCCCGCGGATTGCCGGCAGGAGCAGTCGCAGGCGCGTGCGTTTCGGTATCGGTCATCGTGTCACTTCCTGAAAATCGAAACCGCCGCCCAAGGCCAGCACGAGTTGCACACGCTGTTGCGCCGAATTCGCGGCGAGGTCGGCATCGGCCTGTTCCGCGGCGAGCAGGCGCACATCATTGTCGACGAGGTCGAGCCGATTATCGAGACCGCTAGAGACGCGGATTGCGTTCAGCCGCCCGGTCTCGGCATAACCGCGCACCACTTCGCGTTGCCGCGCACGGTCGGCCTCCAGCGCACCGATCCGCGCGACCGCATCGGCGGCTTCGCGCACCGCCCCGATCACGCGATCGTTGTAATCCGCGGTCGCCAGATCGAGCGCTGCGGTCGCCCCCGCCAGCCCCGCCTTCAGCCGACCATTGTCGAAGATCGGCAGATGAATCGCCGGACCGGCACCCACCGTCCCGGCACCGAACGACACCAGATTGCCGAGCCCGACCGCCTGGAACCCCGCCATCGCCGCCAGGTTCACGTTGGGATAAAAGGCGCGCCGCGCGACCTGACGCCCGGCCGCCGCCGCGTCGATCCGCGCCTGAGCGGCAGCGATGTCGGCGCGCCGCGCGAGCAAATCCGCCGGCACCGTCTTCGGCAACGGCAGGACCGCATCGAGCTTCAATGCCGTTGCCCCGATCGTCGCGGGGTAATCGACACCGCGCCCGGCGAGCGCCGCCAGCGCATTCTTGGCGAGAACCTGCGCCGCCTGCGCACGCAGCAACGCCTGCTGAGCCTGCGCCAGCAACGTCGTTGCCGCCTGCGCATCGAGTTTGCTGCCGAGCTTGTTGCGGATCCGCACATTGACCAGCCGCAACGTATTCTGCCGCGTCGCGATCGTCCGCTGCGCGATCGCCGCCTGCGCTTCGGCGCGTTCGAAATCGATATAGGTCTGCACCACCGCCCCCGACAGCGCCAACCGCGCCGCCGCGACGTCGAGCGCGGCGGCGCGTACCGACGCACGCGCACCCGCGATCGCCGCCTTCTGACGCCCGAACAGATCGAGGTTCCAGCTGAGGTTCGCCGCGACCGTCCCGACGAACTGGGTCGTTCCCGCGTAGGGCGGCGGAATCGTGTAGCGACCGCTCAGCCGCGCATATTGCTCCTGCGCGTCGAACGTCACTTCGGGGCCGTTGTTCGCGCGGTTGGTCGACAGCACCGCCTGCGCCTGCGTGACCCGCGCCAGCGCGGCGTCGAGCGTCGGATTGCCCGCGACCGCATCGTGCACCAGGCGATCGAGTTGCGGATCGCCGAACCCGCGCCACCAGTCCGCCGCGACGACCGGCGCAGGCTCGGCGGACAGACCAAGCGTCGAGGGTGCGATCGGCGCCACGACGGTCTCGGATGCAGGCACTGCGCATCCCGCGAGCATCCCCGTCAGCAGCGTGGTCGCAAAAATCCGGTTTCGAGCAGTCATGGTCGACGACCTTCCGTAAGAGCATCGTCCAGCGTCGTGCGGAGTTTCTGCAGGAGGCCGATCAAGGTGTCGATCTCGTCCGCTGCCCAACCCTGGGCCAGCAGGACGTTCCAATAGGCGACGATCCGGTCGCGACACCGGATCGCGATCGCTTCGCCGTCGGGAGTCAGTTCGAGATTGAGCACGCGCCGGTCGTCGTTCGCGCGCGACCGCGTCACCCATCCGCGCTGCTCCATCGTATCGACGAGCCGGGTGCTGGCGCCCTTGTCGTAGGACAGGTCGCGCGCAAGATCCGCGCAGGTCGACGACCGTCCGGCGAGAAGCGACATGAGCGCAGACCACTGCGTTCCGGACACGCCTTCGTCGACGAAGATCGGTTCGATCAAACTCTGTCCGATCTGGTGGACGCGCCGCGACAGATAGCCGAGCGAGCATTCCGGGCCGAATTCCGCGGGCGTGAAAAAGTCCATATGGTTGCCATGACAACCATTGCCTCGGCAGTCAATTGCGAACTGTGATCGAGGACGTCGGGCCGCCGACGGACCGCAGACTTACGCCGCGAGCGTGGCGATCCGTTCCTCTGCGCACAGCAGGCAATCGTCCAGCTTCGCGCCGAGCATGAATTCCTGCTCCGAGTCGGCGATGTCGCGCGACTCGTTGATAAGGCGGCTGATAGCCGTCAGGCGTTCGATAGCTTGATCTGCGCTTCGCATCGGACTTCCCCCTATTCGCTTGCCTATATCAGGAGTGCCGGACCGACACCCTTCGCTCGTTTAGCCGCCACTTCCCCTCGCAGGACTTGCTCAGCATCGCCCCGTGCCGATCGGCAATGCCGAGGACGGTCGATCACGACATTATAGGACGCGAGTTAATGAAGCAGACACGCCAAACCTTATCTTTGTCATAGTAATTGATCAATATCTCAAAACAAGCCTGATAATTCCAAGACATCGATCAAGCATAGTTGAGATTTTAGATGCACGCTCAACGGCTATCCCGCGAATAAACCATAATATTTGTTAGTTCAGAAATAACTATCCAATATCAACATCATTCTTGCATCAGGCCACAATACGCGCCCGCATTGATGGTCGGACGAAAGATGCCGAACGTCTCGCCCGAGTCGGAACGCGAATTCGGGATCGGAACGCACAACGAAAAGGGCCATCCGCTACAGCGGACGGCCCTTGCCGGATCGGCGCCTATCGCCAAATCGAGGTACCCTGTCAGAAGCGGATGCTGATCGATCCCTTGTAGGTCTGGTTCGAGACGTCGCTGCGCTCGATCGTGGTATCGGCGCCGATCGAGACGTCGACGCGGTCGCCGACCAGCGTCAGTCCGCCGCTGACTTCGCCCCAGTTCTTGTCCTGGCCGGCAAGCGCGAACAATGCGTTCGGACCGATCCCGCCGACGAAGTTCGCGCCGAACACCCCCGGCGTCGAGTTGAAGTCGTGGACATAGTTGGCCGCGACATAGGGCTTGAGCGACGCGCCACCGCTCAGGAACAGCCCGGCACGCCCCTGCACGCTGTCGAAGCTGTTGCGGTCGACGAACAGCGCCGGGCCGCTCCCGTTCTGGCCGCCAGTCTCGATCGACTTGCCGAAGCCGATATGGCTGGCCCGGATCGACACGCGCGGACCGACCTTCAGCATCGACAGGTCGAACGCCTTGCCGAGGCCGACCTCGCCGACCAGCGTCAGCGCGTTGTCGGTGCTGCGCAACCGGTAGCTGGTGCCGACGAAGCCGACGGTGCGATCGGTCTTGGCGACGAACGCACCCGCGCTGAGTTGCGTGTCGAGGATGATCCCCGACGCGGTCTCCAGCTTGCCGTAGACCGTCCCCTGGTACAGCGCGCCCTTGGCCCGCTGCGCGATCCCGCCGGTGGTGCCGTCGGTGTCGGTGTACGAGACCGACAGGCCGATCACCGCGCCGTCGCCGGCCTGCTTCTCCAGACCGCCGGCGATGAAATAACCGTCGAACTTGTCATGCCCGCCAAACGGGATCGCCGTCGGCATCGAGCGGCTGCGGCCGTCGATATAGCCGCCGGCGACGAAGCCGCCCATGTCGTCGGGAAGCTTGCCCGGCTGGACGACCGTGCCGCCGGTGTCGCTCATCATGTCCTGCCCGCCCGGCAGGTCGCTCGCCATCAGCGACGCCACCTGGAACGGCTTGCCGATCAGCGCGAGCGTGCCGCCGAGCCCTTGACGCGTATCGATCTGCGCGATGCGATCGCGGTAGAACCGCGACATAGTGTCGACCGACGCCACGCCGAGACTCGACTTCAGCGTTTCCGCGCGGGGGGCGAGCCCCTCCAGCGTCGAGCGGATCGTCGCGGCGGTCTGCAAATCGAGCGTGCCGTACAGCCCGCTCAGCGCCGCATAGTTTGATCGGTTGCGATCGAGCAGTCCGGCATACGCTGTCTGGATCGGCGTCGCGGCGACGACGTTGCTGTATTGCCCCGCGGCAATCCGCACCTGCACCGCATTGGCGCTGTAGACATAGGTCGGCGTCAGGATCGCACTGAGCGGCGTCGCCGCATTAAACGCCCCGCTGACCCCGCCCTGCGCGGTCACGATCGTGTAAATATCGTTCGATCGGATGGTCTGACCCGCGACGGGCGCGAACCCGACGCTGCCACCGAGATTGACGATCCCGTTGGTCGCCGCGCCACTGGCGTTGAACGTCGTCGCCACAAAGGCGAGCTTGTCCGACGTGCCGTTGGCGCCGAGATCGACGAGCAGGTTGGTACCCGAGGCGAGGATGCCGTTACCGGCAACGGTCAGCGTCCCGATCGTCCCCATCGTGCCCGGCGCGATCATGCCCGAGACGCTGGTGAAGAACGGTGTGTTGATCCGCCCCGATCCGGTCAGCAGACCGGCGAGCATGAAATAGTCGCCCGGCGTCGAGATCACGCCGTCGTTCTGGACGGTGCCGGTCACCTGGTTGATCGTCATCAGGCTGGTCAGCGACCCGGCCGACGTCACCGCCAGCTTGGCCGTGCTGCCCGCGACGGTGAACTTGTCGACCGTGACCGCCGACCCCAGCGTCGTGGTGCCCGCCGCTGCCAGCGTGACGTCGTAATAGCGGGCGCTGCGCTGCGTAGCGCGATCGGGATCGATGTTGTTGGGGACGAAGTTGGTCGCGCCCGGCAATCCGTTGGCGAGCGTCGGCGACAGCACCGCCAGAGCCGTCACGTCCTTACCGGCCTGCGCGACGTTCTCCGCGCTGGCCAGCAGCGACGCGTCGGCCTTGCCGCCCTGCGCCACGGTTTCCAGCATCATGCCGGCTGCAGCGACACCGCCCGTCGCGACCTTGGTCACGACTGCCGGCGAGGCGGCGGTCGTCGTCACCGGAACCCCGTCGACCGTCTGGACGCCTGTCTTCACGTCGACGCAATCGGTCTGGAAACACACTTGGCCGAACTTGTTGCCGTCGCCGGCAATGCCCGCACCGGTGCTGGTCGGCACGCCGTTGACCAGCTTGCCGTCGACGATGATCTGGTAGTTCGGGTCGAGCGCGGTCACCCAGTGCGATGCGTCGGTCCACTGACCGTCGCCCGCCTTGGTCTGCGCATAGCGATACGGATTGTTCGCGGTGATATAATCCGAAAACAGATAGAGCGGCTGATAGAAGCTGGCCGTACCATAGGCACCGAACGGCTGCGCGCCGTAGAACCGGTTGCCGCCCGACAGGACGCCGATCACCACCTGCTTGGCGAAGGTCCGATCGAGGATCAGCGGACCACCCGAATCGCCGCCCGCGGTCGTACCCTCGTTGGGCAGCGCGTCGTCCTTGAACAGGTTGAAATCATAGGGGCTGGCCGCGGCGGTACCACGGCGGGGATCGTCGAAATCGAGCTGATACAGGTTCTGCGGCAGGCCGCTGGTCGAGCCGAACAGGAACGCATCGCGATCGTCGAACGAGCCGAGGATGCCGATCGTGTTCTCGGCGATACGACGGCGATAATCGATGCCGTTGGTGTCGCCGACCAGCGTGCCACCCTGCCCGCTGCGGCCATAGCCGGTGATCGTCACGTGATAGCCGGTGCCGGTGGTCGCGCCGATCGTCGCGGGTGCCGGCAGCGCGGACAGCAACAGCGCCCAGGTCGGCACGTTGGCGGCGGGCGTATCGAGCGTCGCGATCGCGACATCACCCTGGATGAAGTTCTGCGACAGGCCGAGCTTCAGCGAGTCGGCATTATAGACGACCTGGTTGACGTTATACAGGAAGTTGGCGGTGTTGGTCTTGTACTGCTGAGCGTTGACCGCGCCGGTCGCGGTGGTCGGCAGGAACCAGTCTATCACCGCGGGGCGGTTGTTCTGTGCGAACCCGAACGCGATCGGGATGCCGCCGCCCTGCGATCCATATTGCCACGGATCCTGCGCACCGGTGCCGGCGCCGTTCTCGTTGACGCAATGCGCCGCGAAGATGACCGTACGCGGGTTGATCAGCGACCCGGTACAGATCCCGAGGCCGCCACCGCCCGCATCGATCGTCATCTGGCCGACACCGTTGACGCCACCCGCGACGTCTTGTGCGGTGGTCGGCGTACCCGGAGCGCTGATGACGATGCTCGGCTGGGTGACCAGATCGGCGGGGTTGAGCGTGCTGCCATACGCCATCACGTCGACGCTCGTCGGGCGCTCCTGCGCCGACGCCAGCGTCGGAACGGCGGCCCCGATCAAGATCGCGGTCGACGCGAGCAGGTTCAGCCGTGACCGACGCGTGAGACAGTTCGTTGCGCCCGCAGAAACGATCGTCATCTGTATAACCCCCTGTTCGTGCCGTCCATTTTCGGAAACGTGCACCATGAAGGGAAGCTATGCAGACCATTTTGCGAACGCAATCGATGATCCGTCGACTTTCACACCTTTGTAATTATTCGTAACAAACGCGTTAAATATGCCACAGGCCGTTCGACCGCCCTTACGGTGCTCTCGGGCTGATCCGACGGACCGCGGGGACCAAAATTCCCACGCGCGACCGCAAACGACCGGTAGCGCTACCGCGAACCCGCGATGAACGAATACCTTGCAGCGCGGCAACCCCACCCTTCCCCGAGGCGCTCCCCCTTGCTAAGGCCCCAGCGGTAACAGCATTTTTCGCTCGGTCCCCGACGCGCCCGCGTGGCCTATATGGCTGCTTTCCCCTCGGCGCCCGGCGGCCCGACGCCCACGGGAAGGACCCCTATGACTGCCATTGGCCAGGATACCCTCAAGACCCGCACCAGCCTGTCGACCGGCGGCAAGTCGTACGACTATTACAGCCTCGCCAAGGCGTCGGAACAGCTCGGCGACATCAGCCGCCTGCCCTTCTCGATGAAGGTCCTTCTCGAGAACCTGCTGCGCTTCGAGGACGGCGTGACCGTCACGCGCGAAGATATCCAGGCGATCGTCGACTGGCAGAAGGAGCGCCGCAGCGACCGCGAGATCCAGTATCGCCCCGCCCGCGTACTTATGCAGGATTTCACCGGTGTTCCCTGCGTGGTCGACCTCGCCGCAATGCGCGACGCGATGACCAAGCTCGGCGGCAACCCCGAGAAGATCAACCCGCAGGTCCCCGTCCACCTCGTCATCGATCACTCGGTGATGGTCGACGAGTTCGGCACGCCGCAGGCGTTCCACGACAACGTCGACCTCGAATACGAGCGCAACATCGAGCGCTACGAGTTCCTCAAGTGGGGCAGCAAGGCGCTCGACAATTTCCAGGTCGTCCCCCCCGGCACCGGCATCTGCCACCAGGTGAACCTCGAATATATCGGCCAGGCCGTCTGGTCGTCGGCCTCGTCGGGTGATCATGGCG
>Ga0265798_10007340_pt1 | contig 14268 bp, 9 predicted proteins | sample P3T30metagenome_FD_192430 | JGI IMG/M metagenome (GOLD analysis project Ga0265798, IMG submission 192430) | Plant litter microbial communities from East Loma Ridge, Irvine, California - P3 T30 | ecosystem: Environmental > Terrestrial > Plant litter > Unclassified | place: USA: California...
CGTGGGTATTTTGGGATACATTCATGTCAGCTGCTGTAGCGATTATTTCCTGTTTGAGAGGTATTTGGGTACGTTGTTGATTGGGTGGGGATGGAGACCGGAGATGGGTTATTTTGGGGACAATTTCTCTGGATGAACGAATTGCTGGTTTGGGATTGAGGCACGCCACGTGAGGGGTAGCTGGATTGCGAAATCTGGGTTAACAGAATGGAGAGAGAGATGTGTGTGGATGTTTGGTTTGGTTTGATTATTAATATGGAAGACCCTTGCTTTTTCTGGTTTGTTCATTGTGTTTCTAGACGTCTGTCTCTTCTTTCCCTTTGGAACATTTCTGCCTAAACAACAAGCATTTGTAATATATGGCGCGTTTTGTACAACGTCTTTTTTTTCATGGGCTTGAAAGGCAACATTACTTCTCGGTTTCTGCCTTGGTCCAGCACCCTCTAGCATTCGCTTCTTGGAAAACATCTGCCTAAAACGCCCGTGTACTCTCTCCCACCTCCTCCCCCCTACCATGTTCCACGAGATCTGAAACTCCCCCGGCAAAAGACCAAAATGATTACCCCTAAACATAAGACGCAATATGAACATGGCCACCTGCACAGCCTCATGTACATGGATATAAACGCAACAGGATCGCCGCGCCACGGTTACACAAAGCGGGTAAGAAAGTAAGCGGAAAATGTGTATGTGTGTATGTGTGTGTGTGGTCTTGTGGCACGTTTTCTGTTGCACAAGAAAGAGAGATGATGTGTGCTAAACTATTCACATAATTCCTTTCGCTTTTTGGAATACCATGGAGATTGGACTAGAAGAGGTTTAATTTAAATGAATGAGTGGGAAATGGTACATGTGTACAGAATGCACAACCGGCTCTGCCATGTACGTGATACTTGAACAAGTAAGCTTCTTTCTGTGTTAACACTTGGCGCGGTGATGATTAGTAAGAAGTAAGAATAGGAGAAGAATGAGTCACTGGTTGAGTATGTGTATGTATTACATCACAGCGAGAGAGAGAACGCCTCATTCGCCACTTTCACGCTCAGTTTATTACTCATTCTGACTCTGATCGACGACGACGACGAGATTCTACTATACATCAGACATGTCCTGTCTTGAGCTAAGCTAAGTACCCGCCCCGCAGTTATGAGAAAGAAACTACACAACTTTTACTGCAACAATACTGTATTGTTGGCAGATGTGTTACGAAAGATTAATGTTGCTTGTGTGTACATCTATCATTGACCCCCTACTACTGCTCTAATTTCTACCGTAGTTTTTATTTCTGGTCTTCAATCGAACCATTATCATCTCACTCACACACATACACACACATTCTCTTATACAACTAGCGTTGCAAATACAAATACTCAACAGACCAAAATAGTCGCTAGAATGCCATCGCTGCACCATCATTCACTTTCTACATTCTCCTACTCACCAAAGATACATACACCCTAAAATTTCACGCCACTATTGTTTTCTTTTCTTTTTTCTGCACAACTGACATCTCACCTCCAATCCTAGCCCCCAACATCCCTTCTCACACACAGCAACGGTCCGTCCCTTCCCCCCAGAACCACCCCTTTTTTGTCTCGTGCACCATAACGCCTTGTGGCTGACAAGCCGCCAGGGCGGGTAGACGGATGAGCGGACGGGAAGACGGCTCCACAGATGCAAAGCAACCTTACATGCGTGTCCCCTACTCTCCGCTTTGATTACGTCATGTTAGGTGGGCTAGTGGGTTGGCTGGCGTGAGAAACAAGGCGACCTACGCTACGAGCTTACGCCCGCTTAGGCACTCGAGTGTCTAAAGAAAAAGACATGTTATATAGGGGCGTTGTCCTGTTTAACAGTATTAGAGAGAGAGAGGGGGAAATAGGAAGAAAGAGAGTATGATTTACTCCAGGGTAAAAGATGCAAGGAATGAATTTCACGTCAACTCGTCTACTATCAAGTCTCAATCTCACTCCATCCTACCCCTCGGAACCCTCCGTCCCGTATACACATCAAACACCCAATCGGCCGCTTCCCCAATCCACGGCGCAGTCTGTAAATCCCACTTGTCCACAGCCTGCGGAAACGTATGCTGATACAGCGGCGTCTCCCGATTCGTCAGCGTATGCAAGTCCACGCTGTTTTCCCTCGCCGCATGCACCGCGCGGGAAAACCACGGTACATCTGGCTGGTCGAGGGCGGTATTTTCGCAATACGCCATAATGCGACGTGTGCGCTCCTCCCCCTCCCCCTCATCCTCATTACACGTAGGCCAGCCTTTGCGTTCGACGTCTTCTAGGTAAATGGCTTTTAGTGGCCGCTTCTCCTCGTCCTGTTGAAGATATTTGCCCGTCACCAGCCCAATTACCGCGTCCTCGAAGCCTTGTTTTGCGTTCGGCTCCCAGTATATGTGGCTATCTAGTAGGCCACCCCAGAGAACCAGTACTTCCAACGTTTTTGGAAGACGCAAAGCGAAGAAGCGCTGAAGCCAAGCGCCGTCCGTCTCACCTTCCTCTTTACAGTTTTCCGCAGAGTAAAAAGCATCAAGCTCGATATCCTGGGTGCTGATGCTGACCTGTTTTAGTGCCTTGAAGTTTTCCAGTTCTTCGGGGCGGAAAGCGCAGCAGCGGTAGCCTCGGATGTTGTCGCTGTTGGAGCCAAAGTCGTAGAACATGAGACTCTCGAGAGTGTTACTTTGGGATTCGTCGAGCGAAGCGATAATCACGTCTACATCTTCGAGAAGAGCTGGGCCGGCACGGAATGAGCATGTGATGAGGGCTGAAGGGGCAGCCATCAAGGTGTTGCAGAATTTGTGGCCAAGTTCGGAGCAGTTGTCTAGGAAGAGATGCTTGAGGCTGGAGCTCTCAGCAGGTAAGAGAGTTTCCCAAGGCGTTCGATCGGATTCTTGAGATACCAGGTCCTTGAAGTAAATCTTCTCTATGCTGGGCAGGCTGAAGAAACGGGCAAGGATTACAGTGTTGAAGGCCTGTGTAGTGGGATGAAAGGCACTGTCCATCCAGGTTTCAGAAGTGACTCCGACGGCGATATTTTCAAGATGCTGTAGACCAGGCGGCCAAGATGTCCTCTTGTTGTGAGCCTGATCAATCAGAACCCCCAGATACCCAATACAAGAATATCCCTGCACCTCGTGGCGCCCTGGCATAACAAACTTGACGTCTTGGAGACGTGGGCAATTCGCAATCAGAATAGCTTTCAAGTAAGCATCTATACCATTTTCGATATCCGAACGCGTTTCAATAATGCGTGTGAGCGTAGGGCCAGCACAACCCTGTTCCAGTGGTTTCAGGTAGTCATCTATCTCACCTGGAATATACTTCCAGGCTGTCGGTGACGCAGTTGTATCTTGGTCGATGGGGATATCGAACTTTAGCGGCTTCCATTCTGACCAATCCTTGCGGTCGTACCAGATCTCGAGAGACCGGACATGCCATGCGAGAACGGGATCATAGTAGCCAAATGCACTTCGAAGGAGAGTGGGAACGGTGACAGGATCGATGTCGGACGAGATGTTATATTTGCCGTGAGCGACATGATGGCGTTCAAGAATATCCGAAGAACATCTGAAAAACTGTTTGCAGGTGCATGCAAAGTCTAAATGCGATGCCGGAGGGATTCGTTCGATTATTTGATGTACAACTTCGGTTGTAAGACGGGTGATAGAACACGCGGCGCGATCTTGCGGTTTGTTGAGCCCCTCTAAGCGAGGAGTGGCTAAAGTGGCATCGGAAAATTCGCTCATCGTTGGCCGTGAAGGCGTCGCAACATATGTCATTCAGAATGCAGACAGAGCATGTAATTCTTTTAGACTATCCCAGGCTTTACAGAAAGCAAGTAGGAGGCGTCGGGTCTAGATCTGTAGCTAAAGACTAGACAGCCTGCTGGGACCTCAGGCTAGTTAGCTGCTAGTTGCCGTCCCTTCCCGCCTGTCGATTGAAGCTCCCGCATACGACTTGGACAAGGGTCGGACCTTTTGCGGGAATGAATTGGAGATGAACAACACCTTAGTCTGGTTAGCTTGATAGTTAAACAAAGCGTTGCAGGTATTGCCAGTATGTTATTGGGAAAATGTGACAAAAGGCAAGGCATCAATTGTTTTGTACATTGAGTTCTCGTGTGAGTGGTATCTAGATCGTGACTCGTAAACATGCAATACTTGAGGTGTTGGCCTATGCGCTATAAGAGCTGATAAAGTACTGTTTCCATGTGAGCTAAGTCTCGGAGAGGTAATAGTCAAGCATACAGTCAGAACAGACTCGTCGTCCCCGTTGTCATTCGGCAGGTATACGTAAAGAATCAGTGCATGCTCGTGGCAAAAGCCTATTGATCATTAGCATCGTGGTTGCGGAGTTGGCGATGCCCACTCACACGCAATGACCCTCCCACCTAGTCTGCCTACGCTCATGACCTTGCCCCATTCGCGCCCGTCAATACGAACAGTAGCCCAGCCCTCATCGCTACGCCCATCAGCGGTACCCAACTGCTTCATACGCGTACTTGGATGTTCTGCGATACCATTTTCACCCCCGGCAACATGGCCAGGATCCAGCTCCGGATTGCTGAGGTCCGTCCATACAGACGATATGTTCATGGCATCGGATTTAATGCTCATCTTGAGACACCCATGCATGTTCGCTGCCACTTCCAGCCGTGTCCTGGTAGCTGCGTTGCTTGATTTTGTATCTGCCAAAGCTAGCTTGGTGAACCTGTCGCTGATGCTCTTGAGCTGCATCAAAGGTGGCAATATGATATGCACATCCGGCTCCCTACACGCTGGCTCATGCAGATGTGCTACCGTGTCGGGTGGAAGCACTCGCACGGGTATCTCCTGGGTAACAATAGTCTCGCGGTTGCCCCCACCAAAGTCGTTGTCGAACGCTGCATCGAATCCATCGTCGTTGTCTGCCGTGGCGGTAGGGAATGCGCTATACGTGTTCGAGGACGTGGTGGTGACAATGGTGAGGGCGAGCATGGGCAAATTGTCCTTCTTCGTGAGGCGAATATGAGCCGACGTCGCGTTGATGGCCGACTTCAATGCGCGATTGAGCGACGTGAGCGGGACCTCGAGGTTGATTACATTGTTCGCTGCCGACTGCACGCTGATTGTCTCGAAGATGGAGTCCTGCGCCACGTATTAGCTCAGGACTGGGGAACGGATGCGGAAGGCTTACAATGGAGAGAACGCTACATGTGATTAGATGGTACGGCAAAACAGAAGAGTCCTCAACTCACGCCCACACTTGAGTGCCCTGCTCTGGTATGATAGTGAAGCATACCTGCTCCTCGCTGAGCTTCACCCACGCCAGCGGGCCGAGCGAATTGAGCGACGCCGTGAGCTCTACACCTTGTCAATGACGCATAATTAACAGCTAGGGAATATACACACTCGTAAAGGTTGTGATATTCTGTATTGACGCCTTGAACCTCATTGTGTTCCACCTGCCGCTCTTTGCTGCGGGCAAAATGTCGCGACGCGTCGGGAAATGTGGAGGGGAAGATGCGCCCGGACGAACGTCATGAAGCACTTCTGTGTCATCATTCCTTCCCTCCAACTACTTCACTCCCCCACCAGCACCAGGAATTAGCCTGGAAACCACCAGTAGCCGACCACGCGCACAACCTCGTTCCTTGATCATGCACAACGCGCGACACCATCTCTGGAGTGGTCGCGATTCGCAGTAGGAAGCCGCGACCCAGTACGCACTCGTTTGACGGGCGTGAAAACATCGTCAATGGAATGTATGGGTAACATCAGGCAATAATTTCGTATTGAAGACTTCTACTCCAACATCCGTCTCCACACGTAGTCGCCCGCTCCCAAACTTGGTTGTCATGAAGTACACCTAGCAAAGCAGATGGGACATGGATTGGATTAGATGGATGGGTAAATAAGACAGCTTCTGATAGCAAAAGGCTAGTATTTGGGGTCGATTGGTATATATATATATAAATAACAAACTTCCAAGGAGGGAACGTACTGGGGGAACGCATGACGCAACATGCTGTCAAGAGCGCTTAAGGCGCCGACAATCTACTTTGTACATAGCTATCCTGTGATGATACAAGGGAAACTTCTAAAATGAACATATCAAGGCCGAGCACGCGACATCCATTCTCGAGCGCTGAACCGCTTTGGGCTTTCACTTTCGCTTTCGTAAAGGTCGCACATTGAAGCATGACGCGAGCGTATGATTGTGGTTTCGCTCGAGTCTGCTTCACTCTGTAGACTGGCCCGACGGCCATCGTATCTCTCCTCGCCGCTTTCCTCATCTTTGGTGTACATATCCAAGGGGGTGCATGTGCACGCAGCTGCGGGTTCATCTCTGCTAACACTGACCGGTCTCATCTCAAAGCTATCAGGGATGCTTAGACGTTCCCCATCAATCTCAAGGAAGATTTGGGGTATGGAGTTGTGCTTCTTCTGTACCGCCTCAGCTTCATGGTCGCTGTTATCGCTGTCCACCATGGTCGCCGGATCCCATATGCCCAGACTGCTCTTTCTCTGAAGGCCCAGGCTCTTCATAACCGTGTCTACTTCTTGTACACTGACTTTTGCCTTACCACTCTTTTCCCTAGCATTATCCGAATCAGACCCACTGTCCGTGAAGTAAGTGTAGCCTGAAAGCTGTGACCAATCGCTGACCCTACGCGTGCATGTTGTGGATCCGGAGAAGCGTGAAGGTGGACAGGGCTTGGTGAGTTTGCGTGTAGAACGAGTCGAAGGTGTCTCAATGTCGAATTCGAGATTGGATTCGTCATCATAGAAGCGCGTGATGCTGCCGTTGCTGTCATCATTGCTCATTTCCTTCTTGTTGGTAGGGTAGTATGCTGTGTTTGGACGATATACGATGGTTTGACCCGAGTAGGTATAGTTGTGGGAGCGCGGATAGCTGCTAACGACGCTGTCGACGTCGCCGTGAGTTACGTGCACAGCGCTGCCAGCGACAGGACTGGAAATGGGTCCGAGGCGTGGGCCAGTGGTTGAGGCCGGTGATTTACCAACAGCTTTGCTGAGAGGCAATAATGCTGGTAGGTTGACGGCTATTATGGCTGTTAGGACTTCGGCGAGGCCCCAAGTGATGTATGATAAGTTGAAGTTGTCGCGGTAGCCAACTTTAGCCCAGGACGTGAATACCAGGTTGGTTTGGATGATGGCTGCTGTGCAAGCACTGTGATTGTTAGTGAGACGCACAGGTAGTAATGATTTCGCGAAGTGGAATACATACAATAGCCCTAGGCATACTGATGTGAGAAGATACAGCTCAGTCCATATTTTGAACTTCGAGCCAATGGCATTAGCGAGCGCAAACATCAGCAACAGTATGCTGGAGATTGTGTTGATTACTAGTGCGGCATGTTAGAGAAGAGCTGAGCAGAACGAAGATGCTGATACTTACAATGATTTGCCAGAGCCCAATCCTCTGACTGACTTAGCGACATGCATCTCGCTTTGTTGCCATACGAAGAATCCCATGCCGCTGCGAGAGGGAGACAGTGGACAAGCACCGATATAAACCACTCGAGGCTTTGCCAGAATACGAGTACTGTGAGTGTTAGCTCACCTGTGGGTAGAGAATACGCAAGTTGAGTGGGCCTACAGATGAATCCAATGAGCACAACACCCCGGCCAATGTGCAGATAAGGATGACATCTGGCATCAGTTATGGACATAAGACTGAAAGCCGCAGACAGCTTGACAAAGCCGAGCCCAAGAATGTGAAAGGAATTCAACGCCCATATCCATGGCCCCAGCTGTACTGCGTTGCCTTCAGATGATGAAGATTCGGCATATTCTTTCCCAACACCTAGCTCTACAGCCCCAGTAAAGGTTACAAAGATGCCGATTGCGCATAGCTACCCGTAGCGTTAGTCATAGAACTCTCATACTAAGAGAATATAATTAACTTACAGCTGCTAGAAGCATGAACCCGTCATCGGTGCCGAAAGAGCGCAAGAGCTTGGCGCGAGTGAAGAGGCGTAGCGAGTATATTAAAAGAGCGAATAAGACCAGTGTGACAACGATTGCAAGATAGAGAGGGCCGCGGTCGTAGACTAACGAGGGGAGAGACGCAGCGGAACGAGTGAAGACTCTGCCATCGGCATCCATGGCAGTATGAGACTACAGTATATCTTGATGTTTCCTCGACAAACTCATGCAACTCGGCCAGAAGGGCGAAGAAGATGGACTATGAAACGAAATATGTTCGAAGAGAAGAAAGGAGCGTGATATGGAAATGCGATGGAAGGCCCGGGATGTTTAGAAGAGGGTGTCTTGTGTAACGACATGAACATGGCGTTGAGCCGCAGTGCCACCGCAGATGCATGGCACACGGCTCCTCGCCGAAATCGATGCGGTGATCTTGGAGCATCACCTGCACTGTGCGCATCCTACCCAGCTGTCACTGCGAGCATGTAAGGTACGCGGGCGGGGAAGGCTTTGCCATGGTACTACATCTGAATTCGTCCTTTAGCTGCAGGGTTGCTAGTCCCTTCTGATACCACATGGCCATTCTAGTGATGGTGTTTTTTTGCTCGAATAAGGTTGGCTCACGAGCCTTCGCTTTTCTGGTTCTAGTGATAAATGCTTTTCTTAGGGAGCGTTCATCCTCCCCACCCGAGGCGCCGTCAAGGTGCTACTGATTCACTCCTTTGAAAGCGTTTCCCTAGTACAAATTGTGGCCGACGGATCCAACGATATCTGTTTCCCTTGCGTAACCCGACGCTGCTTGCCATAGTCCTATCGCCTGGGGAAGGCCTCAACTCGTTCCGGCGCACGTGTCCTTCTCCATATGTACAAACGTCAATAACAACTTAGAAAGGTTGTGGCCCATGCATTAGAGCAAGCAGAGCAAGGGTATTGCTGGGTTGCAGATTGAATAGGGCTATCAGAAAAAGGAGTGGTGGTTGCAAAGACTGTTGCGCAGGGGCGTATTCCTGTTCTCCTGTGTGGTGCATATGGAGAACGGCTCGTGGCCCTTTGGGGGGCTGAAGATGCTATTGTTTTTCCCTCGATATTCCGATTAGCAATCAGGTTTTACGAACTGGCGCCAATGTGGCAGGCGATAGGTGGGGGATCTGTAGAACAGTGACCTATGTGGACTGAATCACGAGGTCGCCTGCTCACGCATGAAGTTAAATCGTGCGTATCTGGTGCGTACGTGCAACTGCTGATGGCTGCACATCAGCGCGATGAAACACGCTTTTGAAAAAAGCAAGCCAATGTTGAGTGGTGGATATGTCGTATTGGCGACGCTAAGGAGGAAGAAGGCTTGGACGACGGTCGCGGGGAGGTTGCGATGTGCCGGCCTTGGCACACTAAGCTGGCTCAACAGCACCCTCCGATAAGCAGAGTACCGCTTCTGCAACAACCCATCCCCGAGCTAGCTTTATTATCCCGTGTTCGATACCTCCAGGCCGACTCTTGGTATCCTTTCCCAAATACCGTCTTCAAGCACCGATCAGTGCTCGGAGCCGAACGCTCCTGTGATCGTCGATTCCGACAGCCCCAGGTGCGCCGCGTCTCCGCATGGAGTGCTCGGTCATTGCCGTCGAAGAGACCGCCTTGAGACGGCCATGGCAGAATCTGTGTGACCGTGGAGAAACACGGTAGTCACACAGACTATTATGGGAAATTACGAGCACTGGGTACAGCTGCCATGCTTTAACAAATGTACGGGCATTTCATAGAAACAAAAAAGTATCTTATACACGATGGTCTGGACTATGGCCAGGCGACAACTACAAATTCCCTTTCAAACGTGCTTATCATTACTACTTCGTTTGAAGGGTTTGTCGGCCACTCCTCAACACAGATGGCGACTACTGCAATTACCACTGATTTCGTGGGTCGCCCTACGGCGGGCCAGTGCATGCTTACACCAAGATTATCCCTTGGTGCATCTTCTTCAGGTTCCCGGCTTCTTCCGCTGCGTTGCCGGGCGCGACACATGCCGTCCCAGATTCCGTCCTGCCGTTCCCGGAGGCTGTCGCCACGAGGACCGGAACACGCCGCAGGTCGAATAAGTTGTACCATGCAAAATTGTTATCTCCAAGACTAGGATCAGGATGTCTAGTCTTTACCTGCCAGAATCAATTGCAAAAGACCACTCTAAACAGTAACACCTACTGGCGAGGATAAGCCACAAGTCAAACTGCCAAAAAGTTGAATAAACCAGCCACGTCAATACATTTAGGGCTGTGCTTTCACCGAAAGAGTGGAAGAAAACCACTCAAGCACTTAGCTCCACGAGCTTATCTAAATGGCCAGACGATTGCCTCTGAACTAGTCATAGCGAGAATTCTTCTCGCATGATGGATCGTACTCACTATATTCAATGGTTTGAAGGGCGGCAAGAAATACAGTGAGATGAACTGATGCAGCTGATACTAAGGGACCCGTCGCAACCGTTTATACCAGCCCCAGGGGCCGAAGCCTTAGTGTCATTAGGTGATAGAACCAGCCTCGACCGAACGCCCCTGATTGAGGAAAGCTAAGGTAGTTTTGTAGACCGCCCACCTCAGGGACCACCTGGAGATCATTTCTTAACCCATGGATATTTTCTAAAGCAAACAGGAGGTACCAAACATGGTGCATCTCAGCTACAACATGGGAACGTGTCCCACGATTTCAATAGAGGGTATCGATAGTTTTTAGTTACCCATTTGGACTTTTGTGGACTTTATGATACCCCCTATAGCATTATAAAATCATCGATAGTTTGAGAAGAGTACCGGCGCCGGTAGTCAGGGTGCAGCGGCCGTAGATGAAAGCAGTGATCTGAAACCATAGCCTAGCCCGGATCCTCTGGCGTTCTCTCGACATCCATTTATGCATGCGACATAGCCAGAAAGTAAATTTGCAATGTGGTGCTTCGCAACTCGCGTGAATGTATGCTCCTTCGGGTACGGAACGAAGGGCACGTCCTAGCTATTGCAGAGAAATCCGCGCAAATAGGAGGCTATTGTTCTGAAGGTGTTTGGGTACCCTCTATGGAAGAACTCATGAAATTATGTTCGCTGGTCTTCGGCTATTGTGAAGGGAGAATGCAACACATTGCAATTAATGAAAGTTTGTAACGAGTTGTTTCCCCGTATCAGATGAGAACCATGAAAGAAGTCTAAACAAATTCAGAAAGCTACTGCTGCTCTCAGTCGTAGTCAAGAGATAATCGTTGCAGTGATCGAGATACCAACATTTCATTAAGCTCGCTGGTGTCTTGTTAGGTTCATATTACTGGCATCCATCTCAAAACATCATATCTCTGTCGCTACCAGGCATTCTATTACCATCGAGCACATCGACACATGTTTATTAATATCAGATAGGTGACTAGAATATAGCTTAAAAACTGCACATTCCAGTTCTGTTCCCACCTTGCAATCACACCTAATCAAGGCAGCAGTCCGTACTTGGCTGGTGATGCTGTGAATAGTGCCTGCTCTGGTAGAGAAATTGCAAACATGCCATCAGTCTCTCAGCATAGAAACTGAGAAATCAACTGCGTCAATGAAGAAACCTACTTCGTCGTAACTTAGCCCCCATGTCAAATTTGTCGGTTCGAACATGTGCAACGCTGCCAGCCCCACCATTACCACATCCCCTCACTAGTAAAAATTTTTTGCCCAACAATACCCCACCATACCCTTTATCAGTCCTCAAAGCCGCCACCTCTCCACACCCTTAATAGTACTCTATATATCCGCCCAATTCCAAAATTCTCCCATCATTACTAAGCAACGACATGGCCTAATGGCCCAATGGCAAGGCGCTTGACTACGATTTGATCGAAATCAAGAGATTCCAGGTTGTACGTTATAACCCCCGAAGGAATTTCGCCTTGCATTCGAATCCCAACTAACACGGTTGTCCAGCGACCCCTGGTTAGGTCACATCATGTTGTATTTTCCGCATCGGTGGTTTAGTGGTAAAATTAGCCGTTGCCATCCCAGTTTCGGCTAGCCCCGGGTTCGGTGAGTTCATGATGTTGCAAGTGAGAGAGATTGGCTGTTCTAACGTTAAGAAGATTCCCGGCCGATGCAGTACAGCTTGCAGCTTTCTTTTTTTTTTGCCGTATCTTGCTGAGGCATATCAGCTTGTAGAGGTAAGTAAGGGAAAAAAAGGTACAACAAATGTCTTTATTGGGGCCAACAAGTGGCAGTTTTTTAACACATAATGTAGCTGTAAAGACTTGTTCCTAGCATTTCATATATCAAGACCGCACCTTTTGAGAGAAGTTCAGACATGTGCGCATGCTAAAACACAGTCCTAACAGATCTTTCTTAAGTAGCCATGAAAAGCTTCATTGATATTGTTGTGGTCGCCGACGTTCATTTAACCTCAAATTCCCATGTTCTCCATCTTCACCAGCTATGACTTAGCGACCAATAGGAGCAAACAAATAAACGTAGGGTCACAGATCACGGCTAGTGAGCCTGCACTACACTACTGCTTTCACGTAAAGCACAGCAATTACCGGTGTGAGTCTTCTCTGATAGCTCGTGAGCGACGAGAGAGTCCCAAGTAGCTCTTGCATCCTTTCTGGGGACTCAACATAGGCAGTTCCTGCCTCATCACAGCAAAAGCCTTTTTAGGTGTCTGTCACCTATCATGGCGCCTGCTCGTACAACCAAAGCTACTTCCAACGCAATAGCTATGCCAACTTCTACAACTCAAGTGGCCCCAGATCCCGAGTGGCCGTATCACCGCTGCTTCAGAAGAACATGGACGCAAAGAAGCCCACAATGGCGAAAGAGGTGCATGAGGTGAAAATATACCTGTTCAACGTCTCAACTCGAGCTGACTGTCACAGACCCTGCAAAACCTAGGCTTCACGAATCCTCTGCGTACTGTCAACAATAGTACAAAGGACGATGGCGAGCTCATATCAGACGAGATACCGACAGATTGCAATGTCGGCCGATCCACTTCAATCAGAGAAAGCATTGCCGCGGCAATGGGCTCAATGCACCAGTCCAAGCCTAAGCGCACGGCGTCCAGCGAGCTTTTGAAGATTGACGACCTTGAAAACTACAAGCACGCATGTGCGGAATATAACCGAGCATGGAAAGAGGGCTGGAGTGAGGCGCGACTGTTGGACTTGGTTGGAAACTGGCAGGAGATTGACGAGAGAGGCAGCTGCAGATGAGAGAATAGTACGGGCGCACGCATGCAGGGTCTATGGAGGATAAGAAAAGTCTCTTTGGACATCATGAATATGTACGCCTACACGTTTGCTGACTGTTGTAAGGATAGACAGTTGCGACATTTCTGCATTTGCCGCGTGATGATGCGACAAAAATTGCGATGAGACGGCATCGATACGTACGACACCTTCAGGCGCGCTGGAGATGGCTCAAAACCGACTGGCTGCTGAAATCACATCATGTTCAACAGAATTGGGAGTTATGATGAAGAGAAGGCGATATGTTGGAAGGCTGTGAACAATGCAAATAGCAAACAAGGCCTGTCATGTGTGAAGCACAATAGCGCGAGACCAGAATGCCAAAAGCAAAGGCGATAAGCCGGAGGACGGCAAACCTGGAAACCTGATGAAGAGACGGGCCGAAGTGGTGAACGTTATGATGTGCCTTATGACGATCAGGAACGCGGACAAGGATTTTGGCGCAATTCGCTCGTCCCTACGTCATCGTTCCACAACCTAACATAACACAACTTGTTCTTCTTCTACCTCACACCATCAACACAAGCCATTGAAACTCTGCACAGCATTTCCAACTTCAACTCTGCCTTTTGCCGTCCAAAACTTGTCACATTCAAATCACAATGGGTTGGTTCAGCTCCACAGAAAAGTCCGCCGCGGCGACTCACCCGGTCAACCTCGACGTCACAAAAGAACACGGATCGGCAGCTGAGCAAGACCGCTATGGCCAGCATTTTGCTTCCTCCACTGATGCCATCCGCCGCGGCATTGACAAAGGTGTCGACAAGATCCAGAACGCAGCCAAGACCGCCGGCTCTGGTGCCGAGCAGGACCGCTACGGCGAGCACCTAAGTATTGGTGACCGCGGCTACAATGCCATGAAGGCCGCTGCCCAATACAAGGGCGATGGCGCAGAACAGGACCGATACAACAGTCACTTCAGTCCTGCTCTACACAGCATCGACGCCTTCAAGGCTGTCAAAGCAGCAGGCAGTGTTGCTGCGAAAGGAGAGAAGAATGCTAGCTGGTATGGATTGGGATACGATGGCCAGCAAAGGGCCAAGCTTATGGCTGGAGGTGGTATGGGCGCTGA